>OBWK01000492.1_pt1 | contig 19329 bp, 15 predicted proteins | sample 1495251 | NCBI WGS metagenome assembly OBWK01 (sample SAMEA2580065, study PRJEB22360) | human gut metagenome | biome: human gut; feature: human-associated habitat; material: faeces | place: Denmark | collected 2008/2010 | reverse complement strand
AAAAAAATATATTCTCATACGAAAATAAGACAGCTCAGGCTGTCTTATTTTATCTATGCGCAGATTATTTCCCTTATTGCGAAAATCAGCAAATTTTTATTTGACACATTTGCATTGTTTTTAAAGCCGCTTCATGACTTTCGGGAGTCACTCCGGCACAGCAGGAAGATACAACGGATACAGATTTTTCAGGATAAAAGGCCTTCAGCATGAGAGCATTGGAAACAACACAAATATCCGTGCAGAGTCCCATGAGCTCGATTTCATCATAATCGGCTAGAAGATCCGGTAAGTCCTTAGAGCCGAAGGTCGGCTTTTCCACAACCGCCACAGCCTGAGCTTCCCTGGGGGGCGAGGGTGGGTTTCCCCACACCCGCCACAGCCGACTTCACGTACGGCTGCAAGGTGTCGATAATCTGCCATCCCTTAGTCCCTTGAATACAGTGTTCGACAGGCAGATTCTTTCCTTCCTGAGTTTCCAGATAATTTTTACCGTGAGTATCCATCGTAAAAACCAAAGATGCACCGGCTTTTTGGGCCGCTTCAACTTCGGTCTTCACGTGCGGAACTATCTTTTGGGCTTCCGCCGTCCCCAGACTTCCGTCAACGAAGTCGTTTTGCATGTCGATAACTACTACAACCTTATTCATATGACCATCTCCCGTATTTTAGTATCTTACGTGCTACACCTTTTTGCTAGATCTTAAAAGCTTTCTCAATCGCTTCTTTTACCGTCTTTACGCAAAGAATATCATACTTTTTTACATCTATATCATCCCTGTTGCCTTCGGGAATGATAAACCGCTTAAATCCCAATTTAGCCGCTTCCTGAATGCGTCTTCGTGCATGAGGCACCCGTCTGATATCACCTGTCAGGCCGATTTCCCCCATGACGACCGTTTCCGCATGAACAGGCAGATCTCTAAAAGATGATACGACAGACAGAGCCACAGGAAGATCGGCTGCCGTTTCGGACATCTTCAAACCGCCGGCCACGTTAATATATACATCTTGAGTCGATAGGTTGATACCCGCCCGTTTTTCCAACACGGCTAAAAGCAAGATCAATCGATTATAATCCATACCTACAACAGTCCGCCTGGGTACGGCAAAAACGGAACGTGAAGTAAGGGCCTGAATCTCACCCATAAGGGGCCGCATACCGTCCATGACGGCGGCAACAGTAGAACCGGCCTGACCGGCCGAACGCTCAGCCAGTAAAAGTGCCGATGGATTGACCAGTTCTTCCAAGCCGCCTTCGGTCATGGTAAAGAGCCCCGTTTCATTAGTCGATCCGAAACGGTTTTTCATGCTGCGAAGAACGCGAAACTGATAATGCCGTTCCCCTTCCAAGTACAATACCGTATCCACCAAATGTTCCATTAGTCGAGGGCCCGCAATGGCACCTTCTTTGGTAACATGTCCGATAACGATGACGGGAATGCCCGTAGACTTGGCAAAATTCATGAGCTTATTCGTTCCTTCACGAACTTGAGTCTGACTCCCCGGTGCCCCGTCACAGTCACTCGTATACATGGTCTGAATAGAATCAATGATAAGCAGTCCGACATTTCTCGACTTTGCTTCTTTTAAGACCGAATCCAAATAGGTATCGGCTTGCACGAAGAGGTCGTCGACTTTAATATTTAAACGATCGGCTCTCATTTTAATTTGTCCGGCCGACTCTTCGCCCGATGCATACAATACCGTACCGGCTTTCCGACTTACGGCCGCCGCCGTTTGTAAAACCAACGTAGACTTGCCGATACCCGGGTCGCCGCTCAGAAGAATCAAGGCCCCGGGTACAATGCCACCGCCCAAAACCGTATCCAATTCGTCAATTCCCGTTTGCAAACGACTCATTGATTCCATACGTACAGACTTCAATAACTCAGGTTCAGTGCCTTCACTTCGTACCGAAGAAGCTACCCCTTTGGGGGCTTGCGGAACGGTTTGTTCTTCAACAAGCGTATTCCATTCGCCGCACTGCGGGCAGCGCCCCAACCATCGGGTTGAAACGCTGCCGCAATTGTTGCAGACGAAACGGGTCTTTATTTTCGCCATATCGACTCCTTATGTCATCTGAAAATCAAGCTCTTTTCCGTCCTTACTGTCAATGCATACCTTCATTCCTTCTTTTAAAGTCCCTTCCAGCATGTATTCGGACAGCCTGTCTTCGACGAGCTTTTGCAAGGCACGCCGTAAAGGACGTGCCCCGTATGCAAAGTCAGTTCCTTCTCCGACAAGGACATCCGTCGCCTTTTCCGTCACGTCTACGAATATCCCCTTTTCTTTTACCTTATCTTCCAAAGTGTGAATCATGAGGCGAACAATATGACGTAAATCGTCTTTGGCTAACGGTTTGAAGATCAGAATTTCATCCAATCGGTTGAGAAATTCGGGTTTAAAGAACCTGCGAACATCCGTCATAATATCTTTCTTTACGCCTTCAAAGGCATGGAGCCTGTCATCTTCCGACTCCTGTCCGACAGTAAAGCCCATCGTAGGTACTTCGGACTTCAAACGATTAGCACCCAGATTGCCGGTCATAATAATAACCGTATTTCTGAAATCGACAGTCCGCCCCTTTGAATCCGTTAAACGACCGTCATCAAGGATTTGTAAAAGAAGGTTGAAGAAGTTATGACTCGCTTTTTCCACTTCATCAAATAAGATGACGCTATACGGCTTTTCTCTAACTTTGTCGGTTAATTCTCCCCCTTCATCATACCCTACGTAGCCGGGCGGAGAACCGATAAGACGCGCTACGGCATGAGATTCCGTAAATTCACTCATATCGATGCGAATCATGGCCTCTTCATCACCGAAAAGGCCTGCCGCCAAGGCACGTGCCAGCTCCGTTTTACCTACGCCGCTGGGCCCCAGAAAAAGGAAAGATCCCACAGGTCGCTTCGGATCTTTCAGACCCGCTCCGGAACGGCGCATGGCTTTAGCCACGGCTCGAACAGCTTCATTTTGCCCAATGACCCGTTTATGCAACTCATCTTCCAATTTAAGAAGGCGTTGCGCTTCAGTCGTACCGATTTTTTGTACGGGCACTCCCGACCAGACGGAAACGACATCGGCAATGTGAGGGCTTAAGACCTGAGGCCATTCTTCCGCCTTTCGGGCTTCTTTTAACTTACGAATCCGTTCTTCTACCTCTTTGGCTTTATCACGCAAAGCGGCACACTCTTCAAACTCTTCGGCTGCCGAAAGTTCACTTTTTTTCTTTTCAATTCGTGCCAATTCGTCTTCCGCTTCTTTTAATTCACCGTTAGAAGCGGCAGGGTCCAAGCGAACCTTAGAAGCCGCTTCATCAATAACATCAATAGCCTTGTCGGGCAAATATCTGTCAGCAATATAACGAGCAGACAACTTTACCGCATCCGCCAAGGCTTCATCCGTAAAGTGAACATGGTGAAATTCTTCATACGGCCCTTTTAAGCCCTGCAATATAGCCAGAGTCTCTTCTTCCGTCGGCTCTTCTACGCGTACCGGCTGAAATCGGCGAGTCAAGGCCGAGTCCTTTTCAATATACTTGCGATATTCATCCGTCGTCGTAGCTCCGATACACTGAAGTTCACCTCTGGCCAAGGCAGGTTTTAAGATGTCGGCGGCATCCATGGTCCCTTCAGCCGAACCGGCACCGATTAATTGATGCAGTTCATCAATAAACAAAATTAACGATGAATCTTCTTTAACCGCTTCCAAGAGTTGTTTAATCCGCTCTTCAAATTCGCCGCGATATTTAGTGCCGGCAACCAGACTTGCCATGCTCAAGGAGATGACGCGTTTATCTGCTAACGGCTTAGGAATATGGCCGTCTGCAATTTTTTGCGCCAATCCTTCGGCTACAGCTGTTTTGCCTACGCCGGGTGATCCGAGAAGAACCGGATTGTTCTTCGTGCGACGACACAAAATTTGGATAACCCTGTCAATTTCCTTATCTCTGCCGATGACGGGGTCGACTTTTCCGTCTTTCGCATCTTTATTTAAATCGCGCCCGTAAAGGGCGAGGGGATTCTCTTTTTCAGTTCCCGTATCCGTGTCCGGAGTTTCTTCACCGCCTTGGCGGACGGGTACTCCTTCTTCAATTTCTTCAATAACGCCGGCCGTATCAATATCCATATTTTCCAATACGTGAACGGCCATACTGTCTTCTTGTTGTAATAATCCCCAAAGAATGATATCCGTTTCAATGGGCCGCGACTGTTTGGCAGCCTCACGTGAAGCCTCTTCCATGGCCAGGCGGGTCTTGGTCGTTAAGACAGGGTTATCCGTCACTGCCGTACCGATTCCCACCACGCCTTCAATGACTCTCATGACATTGCCGTCCGTAAGTCCCAGTCGACGTAGGATTTTCCCGCCTTCTCCTTCTTTTTCTAAAAGCAGTCCGATTAATATATGTTCAGTTCCCACATAGTTATGTCCCATACGGCGAGCCGCATCGCGAGCATAGCGGAGAACGCGTTTTGAAGGTTGTGTAAAACGTTGTTCCATGCACATCCCCCTCCTTTCAAACTTTTCTGTTACGGCTCACGCCGTACATACTTTTTAATGAGACTGCGCAATAAGCGAGCCCTTTCTTTTTCTTCCGGGTCTTCATCATTAAATCGCCTCAGACTTATATACGCGGAGTCAACAGCAGTAACCATAGCCGCATAAGCTTGCAAATCGGAATCGATTAAACCGCTCGTTACGGCTAAACGAAAGTCACTCAGCAAATTAAGAGCTTCTTCCTGTTCAATCAATCTGGCTTGAGTCAATACACCGTAGCTACGATACAGGCGATCGAGGAAAAGATCGGACTTTTCTGCCCGTAAGGCACGTCTGCACTCCCGTTCTTCCCGAACAATATGACCGACAACCGTTTCCGCCCGTTCCAACAAGTCCTCTTCCGAAATACCCAAGGTCATTTGATTGACCACTCGAAAAACATTACCTACATGCGTACTTCTTCCTGAATATACGCCCGAGAAGCCGAATCCGAACTTCGTAATCCCTTGCATAATTCGACGTAACTTTTTAGCTGCAATAAGCCCCGGCAAATGAAGACTCACACCGATAAAAAGTCCCATCCCGGTCATGGCCGGCATGGATGTCAAATAGCCGAAATCTTCATGAAAAGCCAACTCCGTTTGACCTTCCAGCACATTGTCGACGGCAAAGGCCTCCGCGGCGGCCTGGCGAACATTGCTTCCTGAAACAATCGTATTGATAACGAAATGATCCGTTTCATTCACCGCCAAAGAAGCTGCCGCATCTTGACGTAAAAATAACAGCTTGCCTTCCCCTTTTTTTGCAAGAGTAGGCGTTATGATCCTGCGTGCTGCCGCCAAATCACGATTCTCATCGCTCATATCATTAACGGATAACGCTTCATATTGACCTTTACCCAATTCGTTCAAACCGGGTATGCAAGCACGTGCCGCCTCACATACAACAGCCTTATCTTCTGCCGATGCCCGTTCGGGAAAGGCTCGATTCTTCATATTACGTGCCAACCGGATACGACTATCCAAGACGACATCGTCATCCGTACCTCGACTTTCCTGCCACGGCAAGACGAGAGACCGTATATACTCATTAAACACGATCTTCACCGCCTTCGAAGCTCAAAGCTTTGATTTCATCTCGAATCCGCGCAGCCTCTTCGTAGTTTTCTTGAGCCACCATGAGCTTTAATTCCCGGCGCAGTTTCTTTATATGGGCCTTTGTCCGAAATACCTCCGTACCGCAAACAGGAACCTTTCCTACATGACGCACATGACCATGAATTCTCCTCAAAACGGGTTGTATTTCTTCAGAAAAAGCGGTATAACACGCTGAACACCCGAATAGCCCCGTGCGATTGAAGTCGGCAAAAGTCATGCCGCATTCCGGGCAAGTAACTTCCGAAGTTACCGTAACTTCATCGTCACCGGTTGCTGTTTTGCCGAAAAAATTATTTCCCCATGCCTCAATATCCTTACCGTTTATGAGGATCCCTTCTTTTTCGGCACAGGCGGCACACAAATGTAATTCCGTCCGCTTACCGTTTTCTATTTTAGTAAGATGTACGACCGCATCGGCCTTTTTACAACTATCACAGAGCATGTAAAGCCTCCCCTTATCCCTTGGGTACGAGCTCAAGACTTTTTAAAATACGCGTAATAACAGCCATGCGTTGTGCTTCGTCATCAAGTTCTTCAAATAAAGATTTAAAAGTCTGATGCAACATAATGGCCTCCCTATTTGTTACTGCCTTATGTTTTAATAATTTAAACAGCAGGCCGTCCAGATCTTCCATAGAAATGCTGACGGCAGGGCGTCGTTCCGATAAAGCAACAGGTGTACGGTCATGTTTTTTTCGCTTTTGCAATCGCACAATGCGTACGAAACCGCCGGATCCCCTTCTCGATTCGACGATAAAGCCTTTATCATTGGAAAAGCGCGTGCTCAAAACATAACTGATTTGTGAAGGCGCACATTCCAACTCATCTGCCAATTCATTACGGCGAAGAACTATATTTTCTTCCTCTTCTTCCAATAACTTATGTAAAATAAACTTTTCTATTTTATCGGCTAATACACTCATATTATCACCTCATAAATACATCTGAGAGGTCCTTTTCATACGCTTTGACCTTACAATTATTATATTAGACTTTTTGACTTTTTACAAGAAGAATACCCCGACTAATCCGGGATGATTGACAGTATATAGTCCTTCTTTTTATAATAAATAAGTTATATACCTACGTTCGACACTGTATTGAGGGAGGCACTCATGTTAAGTACATCCTACTTTTGGAACTTGTCAAAAGCTATCTATAGGCCGCGCAATTTCCGTGAACAAAAGCGGGCTTTTTCCTTCTTTTGTATCAGTATTATGCACAAAGACCTGTTTAGAGAGTTCTATGACTACTTCGATTCATACGAACCTATGAAGGGCTTCTTTACTGAAAAAGACATTGATTTCCAAGAGAGTATGACCCGAGTTTTCCTTTATAAAAACTCGACCATGCGGGAACGCCTGACCGCCTTGGAACATCATTTCGATATTCTCCGTACCATGTTTACGGATGAGGTTATTCACGAACTGTATTGGGGCAAGGGCTACACACTCTGGGAATCTCCCGATCCGGAACTACCCCTCGTCTGTCGCCTCATCTTCGATACGGGACAACGAAAAGAAGGGTTCTTATCCTTATATCTGTATTATGATAACGAAATGATTTACCATTTTAACTTCCGCTTCGACTATAATAAGAGCGGAGTTCCTTCCTTGTATGTAGGTACTCTTCAAGGTTCTAAAGAAGGCTTGGAGCTGACAAAAGTATTGACGAAGAAACTCTTCGGGTACAGGCCGAAGAATTTCATTCTCTACTTATTACGTATCTTCACACAAACCTTGGGAATGGAAAATTTATATGTCATTACGGATGAAGGCTTTTATACCAACAGCCATCTTCTGCGAGGAAACCGTTCAAAGAAGACGAACTTCAACGATTTCTGGAAAGATGAAGGTGCCTTCTCCGTATCAGACGAAAAAATGTATTGGGCCTTACCGATTGAAGAAAAAAGGCGCACATACAATGAAATCAAGTCGCAAAAACGCAACCTTTTCCGCAAGCGTTACTTATTAATGGACACAATCATACCTACTTATATAGAAGCCATAAAAAGACTCTTCCGACCGGAATTTACACCCGTACCGTCAGCCGTAGACCCTGCTTCGATTACGGATAAACCGGCCGATTACGACCCCATCGAAGTTCCGAGAGGGTAAGCAAGCAAAAGGCGCGAACGAAGCAAAATCTTCGTTCGCGCCTTTTATGCTGAATATATAATATGTTTACATATAACCGTTCGGATGCGTCTGATGCCATTTCCATGCATGAGCAATAATAGTCTCCACATCACTGTAAACGGGGCTCCAGCCTGTCACCTGACGCAAGCATTCAGACGAAGCGATTAATACGGCCGGGTCACCGGCTCTACGCGCTTCTTCCGTAACCGCAAAGTCTCGTCCCGTCACTTTTTTTGCCGCCTCTATCATTTCCCTGACGGAAAAGCCGTGTTGAGAGCCGAGGTTAAAAGACTGAGATTTACCGCCTTTTACCAAATAGTCGAGAACACGACAATGAGCCTCCGCCAAATCTGTAACATGAATATAATCGCGAATGCATGTACCGTCCGGTGTCGAATAGTCGGTACCGAAAATCCCTACACTCGCTCTTCTACCTGCCGCGGCCTGCAAAATAAGGGGAATCAAATGTGTCTCCGGATGATGATCTTCCCCGATGGCTCCGTCCGGCGAAGCTCCGGCAGCATTAAAATACCTTAATGCCGCATAATTTAAGCCGTAAGCTCTATGAAACTGCTCCAGCATCATTTCAATCATCAGCTTTGTCTGGCCATACACATTCGTCGGATTATAAGGATCTGTTTCTATTATGGGGACTTTCTCAGGTTCCCCATAAACTGCGGCTGTCGAAGAAAAGACGAGATAAGAAATATCTTCAAGTCGCATGGCTTCCAATAAAGACCAAGTACCGACTACGTTATTATCATAATAAATAGTCGGATTTTCCATTGACTCGCCCACTTGGCTGTGAGCAGCAAAATGCATAACTCCTTCTATCTTTTCACGACATAAAACTTCTCGTATGCCTTCTATATGATGAATGTCTTCAACAATAAGTTGTACGTCTTTAGGAACAGCCTTTTTGTGCCCGCGTGACAAGTTGTCCAACACAATGGGTACATGTCCTTTTTCTTTTAAAGCCCGCACGGCATGACTGCCGATATAACCGGCCCCGCCTGTAACCAAGATATTCATATGATGCAACCTCTTTTCCGTTCCGCCTATTTTTCAGTTGAAAAAAACCGCCCTGCAAAGGGAAGCTTCACCACATCATGACGAGTCAGACCGCCGCAGACAAACATGAGCAAGATATAAAGCAAACTTCCTGCCGCACCTGTTGCAATTAGATTTACGACGGGAGATACACCCAATTCAACTCCTTCATGATACAGGAAATATATAAAAATCCCCATTGCTGTCGACGCAAAAGCCGTCTTTATAACAACTAATAGGGACGGCTTATACCCTATATATTTATGAATAAAGAAAAAATTCAATCCTGCCGCCAAAGCAATATCCGTCACAGTCGCATAGGCGGCACCGGCAATACCCAGTTCGGGGCTTGCCACCCAAAACCAATTACAGGCAATCTTGATAAGACAGGCTATTCCCATATTAATTACCGGTATCTTCGGTTTTTTTAAGCCTTGTAAAACAGCTGTTGTAATCTGGTGTAATCCCAAAAAACAAACGGCAGCGGCAATAGCCTGTGTAGCTCCTGCCGCTGCCGGGGCATTATAAATAAAGGTAACTGTCGGCTCAGCCAAGACATACAGCATGACACTGAAAGGCACAGTCAAAATCAATGCCAAGCGCACTGCCGTTGCCGTATGTTCATACACTTCAGCAGTTTCTAAGCGAGCTTGCGAATGGCTGATGTTTGGTACGAGATTCAAGGCCATAGCGGCCGTAAAGACCGTTGCCAAGTTAATTAAAGGTACGGACATCCCCGTCAAGTAGCCGTATAGTTCCGTAGCCTGATGAATATCGTATCCTGCGGCTTCCAGTCTGTACGGCACTATGAAAAGGTCTAAATCCGCCACCAAAGGCAACATAATTCCCGCCAATGACACAGGAATAGCCAATCCGGCCAAGCGAAACAGCAATTCTTTGGCGTGCACAGGCACATAGTCGCTTTGTACTGACGGTGCCGTTTTCTTAAAGCGGTGATAAAAACAAACCAGAACAATAAATGCGGCTACACTACCGACAGAAGCCCCCAACCCAGCCCCTCCGGCGGCCATTTCCGTTCCTAATGGGAAAAGCCATAAGGCTAATCCTATCATAGCGACTACACGCACTACTTGCTCGACAATCTGTGATACGGCAGTAGGAACCATCTGTCTCCACCCTTGGAAATATCCTCTATACCCGGACAACAAGGTAGTGAAAAAGATACAAGGCACAAGAGATACAAGCGAATAGTAGGCCCTCGAATCCCGAATAATATGATAATCTATAAGTACTGACGATCCGAAAAAAACAAGGATCCCCAAAATTGCGCCCGTTATAGCCAAGACCGTCAAAGCAAGTCGAAAAAGGCGATACACATTGCCGAAGTCGCGACGTGCCGCAAATTCGGCAGTCAAAACGGATAAAGCAACGGGTATACCCGCCCCCGAAACCTCCTGCGCCAATAAGTAAACAGGAAAAGCCATCTGATAGATACCGATACCTTCACCGCCCAGAATCCGTGATAAAATAATCCAGTTTACACTGCCTACGGCTTTAACAATAAAACCGGCTAATGCAAGGATAAGTGTCCCCGATACAAATTTATTGGCCATATATACTCCGTTTCACAGTAAACTCTATTTCTTTTGCCGTACCGTATCCCACACAGCCTTTTGCGTACCTGCCATATACTGCTTCCACCCGGCATATTGAGCCCAAACAGTAAGATAAAAGTATGTAATGATCCGCCCCGGTCCCCTATCCGTAAGGGCAACTCCCACATTGGCATACTTTAATAACGGTAGGGTATAAGAAAATAGTAGAATTAAAAAAGCATACCATGCCGTTTCCGATGAAAAGGACTTAAAGAAGAGAGCTGCCGTCAAAACAGCAAAGATTAACGGCGAAATCCAACGCAATAATTTATGTGAGATAAACATAAAAGATAAAAAATCTGAACGCATAAAAGAATGTAAAAAGCGAAGATTGTAGAAGTTCCCTGCGGCAATACGACGTTTTCTCCGAAACTCGTCATATGCAGTTTGTCCCGGATCTTCCGCCGACCAAGCCCGAGGCTCATATACAACAGTGTGTCCGGACTCTAAAATTCGCATCGATAAGAGAAAATCATCAACCGATGTTTCGGACGGCAAGGATTGAAATAAGCTCTTGCGCACGGCATAACAAGCTCCGTCTGCTCCGATAAGCGAAGTCGTTTTCGATTCAAGTCTTTTAATAACACTTTCCAAGCGCCAATACAACCCTTCGTTTTTAGCAATGGCTCCGTCTGTAGCCAAGATTTTCTTTTCTCCGCTTACACAACCGACAAGGTCGTCCTCAAAATGAGGTAATATATATTTCAAACATTCTGGATTATACATAGCATTGGCATCGGATAGGAGCACTATATCGCCCTTACACTGAGGCACGGCCTTGTTTAATACATTAACCTTCCCGGCTCGTTCGGAAAAATCAAGCAGACGAATAAAGGAATACTCCTTCGTATAAGTCCGCACCAGCTCTGCTGTACAATCCGTGGACCCGTCGGAAGCCACGACAATTTCAAATTCAAAGTTCCCTCGCTCCAAAGCCAAGCTGTTTTCTAACTTTTCTTTGATTACTTCTTCCTCATTATAGGCCGCAATAAGAAGTGATACGGATTTTACAGGCTCTGTACTCGTTCCGATAGGACGCCGTCTGCTTACAACCAGAAGAACAAGAGGATACACGGCATAGGGCCAAATAATAAGTAAGAAGGCCACTATAATAATGAACCAGAGTAACATTATTTAATCTCCTTTTTTGGTCAAAAAGCGAATAAACCTTGTACCCGCCTTAATAAGCCGCTTGCGTTCGCCCGGATTGAACACGAATTGACGAAGTTTTGAAAGTATATAGGCCGGACGCAAATAGTACTTCCGTCGAGCCTCATCACAAAAGGCTACCAACTCCTTATCCGACACTTCAGGCAAAGAGATAACACAACTGTGCAATCCGTCAGTAGTAATCCACTCGGACCAATCTTTCGTTACCAAATAATGATTTCGCTCCGCCCATGCATAGGCGTCTGTTCCCGGATAAACCATGAGAGGGAAGAATTGTGCCGTATCCGTATTTAATCTCAAGGCAAGGCGAAAAGTCTCTTCCATAGTTTCTTTTGTTTCTCCCGGATTTCCGACCATGAAGCAACCATGAATAAGAAGTCCTGCCTTATTCGCATTTTTTACATACTCTTTCGTCCAATCAAGTTTAATCCCCTTATGCATTTCGTTCAATACCCGCTGATTACCGCTTTCAAAGCCGGCCACAAGGAGTCGACATCCCGCCTGTTTCATCAGTTTCATCGTGTCATAGTCCAAGGTAACACGAGCATTAACCCACCAGTTGAATTTTTTATTCAAACCTTTCTCAATCATTAATCTACAAATGGCTTTAGTCCGCTCCAAATCAGCCGTAAACGTGTCATCTTCAAATCCGACAGATTTCAATTCCGGAAAGTTTTCCGCCATATATTCAAGCTCAGCAATGACATTTTCAGGACTGCGCAAGCGATAAACCTTGCGGCCGTGGAAAGTTTGAGGATAGACACAAAAAAAACATTGATTCGGACAACCGCGACCGGTAAAAATCATCATCATAGGATATTCGGCGGCGGCAAAAAAATAGTCGTACGGATTGATACCTTGCTCTTTATATACTTTGGAGACAAAAGGTAATGCATCAAGATCTTCAATATAAGGACGATCATCTGTTGATTTATAGGTGTCGGCAGAGGTTCGCCAAGTCAGGCCTAGGATATCGGAGAAATCCCCCGTCCCTTCAGCCAAACGGGCCGCCAAGTCTCGTAACGTATAGTCATATTCGCGTCGTGCGACAGCATCAACCGTTTCATTAATCGCCAAGGTCGCTTCAGGTAAAGCGCTGGGATGCGTCCCGACAAGAACTGTAAAAGTAAACGGCACGACAGCCTTTACTTTTTCAGAGAATTCACAATCATTATAAATACTCGGTGTAGAGGTATTGATAACCGTCATTTGCGGCTGAAATTCTTTTACGAATTCCAAGGTTCTTTCATCGTCCCAACCGATAGCGCAACAATCAAGTAACTTACACGTATGACCGGCTTCCGTTAACACTCCCGTAGCGGAAGCCAGCCAGGTAGGATAATAGATTGTACCGCTTTTCGTAATAGCCGGACTACGCTGATCGCGGGAAAATTTTCCGTATTCCGTTTTAAAAGGCGGGCTGATTAAAAGAATTTTCATATATGTCTTCCTTTCCTTACAAGGACCTGATACCGATTAATAAGCTCCCTTACCGTTTATGACAGCGGTAAAGGTCTTCCAAATAAGGGCTATATCAAGCCAAACGCTCCAATTATGTACATACCACGAATCCATATGAACCCGTTCCTCGTATGTCGTATCACTGCGACCGTTGGCTTGCCACATCCCCGTAATTCCGGGCGGTACAAGATAGAAATCTCCGATATATTTGCCATACTTGGCCACTTCTTCGCGTACAATAGGACGCGGCCCCACAAGGCTCATATCACCGGTCAATACATTCCAGAGTTGCGGTAATTCATCGAGGGATGTTTTACGTAAAATCTTACCAATTCTAGTCACACGGGGGTCATCTTTTAACTTAAAATCCCGTTCCCACTCTTCTTTGGCTGCCGGATTTTCTTGCAAATACTTTTTCAAAACTTCCTGCGCATTAACAGTCATGGTTCTAAATTTATAGCAAGGAAATTCCTTACCTCCCTTACCGACTCGACGATGTGAAAAAACGACTGGGCCGGGCGAGTCAAAATAAATGAGTCCGGCAATAACCGCCATAATCGGCAGTATCAGTAAGCCGCCACAGAGAGTTGCAAAAATATCAAAAATTCGCTTAGCTATTCGATTAGACTTACGTGCCAAGTTGTTTCTGACATGGATGACAACTGCTTCTTCGCGCATTAACCCGCGTGCACTTAAATTAGATGCCGGTATACCGAAAAGTTCAGGAACAAAATCGACTCGTGCTGTTAAAAGTTGTAAGCGATTTATTAAATCCACCAACTCTTTCGGGGCCATGCCGGGCATACAAATCAATACATGTCGAATTTTCATATCACGTACAACTCGTTCAGCATCGGCCAAGGTTCCCAAACACGGGTAATGAGCCTGAATATAGGATGATTTCGGAGCATCATCCACATAACCTATAAATTTATAATACATAGCCGGCATATGCTGCAAAGCTCTTTCAACCAACTCGGCCGTCTTTCCGGCACCGACCAAGAGAACCGGAATCTGTATAACTCCGGTTCTAGTTAAAAGGGCATCAAAAATAAGTCTAAAGATAAGGTCAAAGATGAGTATGCATGCATACGAAAAGGCTACGAATAGACGTGAAACGCTCCCTGTAACATGACCGGCATACATTAATACGACAACGGTAATCGTACCGACGGTAATACTCCTGAAAATCACCTTCAGCCGCTCCCAATAAGGAATATCCTCACGATATACTCCGTTTAATAAGAATACGGACAGGAAAACAGCAGGAACTATAAGAAAGTGATATATACCTTCAAGTCTGAAATCCCCCTGGACAGGAAAAACAGGCAGATGAAGGCGAATCGTAAAAGCACAATATAAAGCCGTCACTATGGATATGTAGTCGACAAAGGCTGTACACACAGCTACGCTAATTTGGCGATTTCGGCAAGTTTCAACAGGTTTCACATTCTACTCCTTTTCACTACCGTCTTTCATAACCAATAACAGAGATATAACAAACCAAAATTCTCTTATGCTATCCGATTTCCCCCACGTGTAATCGCTCATACCGAACATAAAAATATAGGCGGCAACGGCAAAAAATGCAGCCAAGTCATACGGACTTCGCTCTTTTACCCATAAGCGCCCCACATAGACCAGAAAAAACAACCAAAAAGCCGTAAATCCTGCCATGCCAATTAATCCCGATTCAGCAGCAATATGTAAGAAATTATTATGCGCATGGCCCAAGTCCCGAGACTCTTCGACAACCTTATACGTCTTTCTGTAGTTTACCTGCCACTGTCCTGGACCGAACCCGGTCAAAGGCTTATCCTCAATCATTCGAATTGTCGAGTGCCAAGCATAAACTCTATCACGATTGGAACTGTTCGTGGTCGTATTGGTAACGCTTAAAAAACGGCTTTCATACTCGGGATTAGCCGTAAAAAGCCCCCCTATACAAAGACTGACAAGAACGGCGGCTAGTAAATATCTCTTTTTTTTGAGCCCGTAAATAAGTGTAAGAATAAAACCGTTAATGAGGCTGAATAACCAAGACCCGCGACTTTGGTTTCCCCACATACCGAAACCCAACGCAACCAGTAAGATCGCAGCTGCTCGCCTTAAACGAGATGGAACGGTTGTATCATAAAGAAAAACCAAGGCTATAGGGAAAAGCATAGTCATGACCATGGCAAAAGCCATGACGGAACCGGATAAGAATCCGCCCGATCGAGTCTCTTCCAAACCCGCCATATTCACTGAATCATAAAAGGCATAAGCCCCGTCAGCAGCCGTAAAATAGAATAAGACAAGGAGCATGACCATAGCCGTAGCTTTATGACGAATACATCGTAAGACAATAAGAGCCGTCAATCCTTTCCATATCCAAATATTTAAAAAGGAACCTACGACTTTAATACTCTCAGTGACCAAAGCAGACGGTATGATAAAAAGTAACATAATAGCATATGCTTTTAAAAATAAAGAAATCCGGGCGGGAAATTTTTCATGCCGTCGTATATACAGGCTACCTACACCTATAATTACAGCTGTCGTATACAATATATTGCCAACGGAAACGGACAAATGCATAACGCAGACCATTAAAGACAATAGTACGGCTACAGCTTTTTCATCATATCGGAGAATAAAGTTTTTCATTATGCCCCTTCCACCACCCTCTTCGAAAAATCACATCGTTTTATTATAGCATAGACACAAAAAAAAGCCGCACATACAACGGCTTTTTTTCAAAACACATATATCTTTCACGGATAAAGCAATGAAAAGGTATGACTTATAAGCAGTCTCCCCCTTACTCGCATTTTATACCTCAATTCCCAAATTTTTTATAGCCGCAAAGAGTTCGTCAACAGTACGACTTATCAGGAATTTTTCTTTCACATTCTTTTTACCTCGCCGTGCCGTTTCTCCTGCTTGCAGAGGATTTTCATAATAAGCAGTCAGTGCCTCTTCCAAGCCGCATACATCCAAGGGATCGACAATGCGCCCCGTTACCTTGTCGGTTATAATTTCTCCTTGTGCTCCCGATGCACTCGTGATAACGGGGACATTGCAGTATAACGCTTCGCAAAGAACCAGTCCGAAGGCTTCTCTTACCTTGGACGGTAAGACAAAGCAATCGATTTTTTCATAAAAATCGCCCATATCTCGTGCATAGCCTTCATAGGATATATATTCTTGCGCCTTTACTTTTTTTATATAATCACACAAGCAGGCAATATCTGTATCACTGCCGCCCCCCACCAATAAAAGACGAACGAACTTTCCCGCTTCATGTAACAATACGACAGCGTCAACCAATTCTTTCCAGCCCTTGTTTTCTATGATTCTTCCCGCATAGCCTATGGCAAAAGGACGGGTATTACCGTAGTTGTGTACATACATACGAGGCAAAACATGATTGAATCGGTTAGTGTCAATACCATTATAAACTTTCACGTACTTTTCCCGGTCCGTTCCCCTCATCTGCAAATCATACACGAGCTGTGACACACAAACAAACAGGTCCGTTTCTTTTTCTATCCAACGGTGATAACGGTCAGATTTACCTGCAATAGCATTATGTTTGAAGAACAGCACCTTAGCACCTGTCAGCTTTTTCAAAAGCAGTGCTGTAAGGATATATTTTCCCGAATGACAAGCAATAAGACCGATTCCCCGCTTTTTCATAAAACGCGCCGTAGAAAACAAAGAGGCTATCCCCCGCCCTTTATACAGTTTCGCCGGAACTACTTCCGCCGTTTCGGCAAAACGACTGCAAAGGACGGTATTCGATTCGTCAACTAATACATATACGTCTTTTCCTCGTCGTTGCATTTCAGCATTTATATCGTATACATACTGCTCACCACCGCCCCATACAGAGGCTCCGGCAATGTGAATAATACCCATGTCGTCACATCCTTATATCTCATCGAACGATTTCGGAAATAATTCATCTTCGTGTTTAATCAACCACGTTGTCAAAAGTGCCTTGTCTTTGGCTGTTTTTTCATACATTTCATGGGTATGGGTTCGTTCGGCTTTAGCTACCGGTTCAGCTGAGGGCTTAGTAGGCTCCGCATATTGTTGTCGAACATCACCCGTATACATATCATCCATCCATTGATAAGGCGTTATAACCGCCCGGGGGCTCGCTTCAAACAAGGACGGTTCCAACGAATAATAGGTAAAGCCCTTCGGTGCTATCGCTTCGATAATAGTGGGCATAATACTCATATGAGAACCTCTGACAGCTGTAAAGAAATTCTTATGAATTTGAGGATGCTGAAAAAGGCACACGGTCTGGTATGTATCCCTCAAGGTATAATCTCGATGAATGAGGGATGTATTGCGTAAATTTCCGAAAAGATTCGAATGATCGCCCGTAATGATAAATAAGCTTTGAGGATACCGTTTTTTCATTTCGTCTACAAAGTTGAAAATAGCCTTATCACTATAACGATATGTAGCCAGTTCTTTATTGCGTTCTTTATCCTTCTTTAAGTCATCGCCTACGTCGGGCATGACCTTTTCCGGATCATAGTCTAAGAGCTCCTTTTCCATCTTATACGGTCCATGATTGGATGTCGTATAGATAAAATGAAAGGTCGGTCGGTCCGTCTCGCCGATGAGTTCCGCTACTTTTTCTAAAAAAACATGGTCATATACGCCTACCCACGTTTTCGGCGCACGAGGCCCGCAAAAAACTGAAGCACTCTCAACTCGATCAAAGCCCTGAGCTTTACCGAAATGATTAAAGTTTCCGTATGACGCATTGCCACCATACCAATATACAGTATCATAGCCTAATCTTTTCATTTGAGCCGGAAAAGATGTCGGCAAGGGTTGCCGCCAGAAGGCTTCCCGTTCGTTAAGTTCCATGGCTGCATCGTATACTCCGCTCATAAGGCTGACAATGGACGGGCGAGACACATTTCCTGCCGGCAAAAAGTCGACTATTTGAGCCGTATGTTCATCTTCCTTGAAGCGCCATAATCCGTCGCATACATGAAGAGGTCGATAAATATCATCCAAAGACCATTGAGGAATACTTTCCCCGACTATGAGGAAAATATGTTTCGGCTTTTGAATGCGTTCACCCTGAGCCGTTCGTTTAAATGCCAGAAGGGGATTGGAAAAGTCCTCAATATTTGTCCCTTGGGGAAGTAAATTCGCTACGGCCCCTTTCAATTCTTCATCGCTCTTTGTATATTCTTCACGCAAGGGGTGCTTCCACACCTGTTCCAATGAAACCAGGTCGTCTACCGTCGCTTTGGCAAAAAAGAGGTCTTCTTTAACCACTGTCGGTATAGTATCCCATTCGGGTTTATCATCATGACTGAAGGTACCGCCGTAGCGGAACCAGTAGAACGCCAACACGGAAAGGACAAAAAGAATACCGTTAAATGTACGGGGCCAGGCTATGGCTATACCGGGCGGTGCTATAGTCGGCAGGGAGAGAAAAAGATGACCTGCCAGGGTACTTATGGCGATAACGGGAATAAAGCCGACCAATACGAGAGCTCCGCGATCTTGGTTGAAAAAGACGTCAATCAGATTATGTTTTTCCGCATTCTTTCCGTAGTGGACCATGTAATTGTAAATATCATGAAAATGACGGTAAAAAATCATTTTCCCAGCAAAGGCGGCGTAAATAACAGCACAATACACAACCAGTGCTGCTAAGCGCAGTGTATCGCCAATATCGTACAGAACCGGAAAAAAGAGGCCTCCTATCGTAATGAAAAGAAAAGGAAGCAGAAAAACATAGGCATTAAAATCCATACCCCACCAAAAGCCGTAGCGGAAAGCCCCCCGTAAAGACGGCCAATGTCCGTCCAGAGAATCGTACGGATTATATACGGCAATAAAGATTGCTCGAAAAATCGCACATAAAATAGGCGGATATAAGAATATTTTAATATCCTGCTGCCATGATAAGAAAAATTGTCCGTCCATAGTTCGCCCCGCTTTTCTCATATTTCATACAACGTCACGGCTTTCGTGCCGTCAGCCGATTATCTTTCAGTGTAGCATATCCGGCTTATTTTATAAAATACTCTATAATCGATACTCGCAAAACCGCCTAAATTGTTAGCAAATGTACACGAAAGCCTTGTCATCATACGGTATAGCTTCATCTTACAACTATACAAAAAGGTCGTAAGACTCGATTCATCGAATCTTACGGTTCTATAATAAATGTTGGGGTCAGCACCGAATAGGTGCTGACTTCAGCATTAT
>OBWK01000487.1_pt1 | contig 19585 bp, 17 predicted proteins | sample 1495251 | NCBI WGS metagenome assembly OBWK01 (sample SAMEA2580065, study PRJEB22360) | human gut metagenome | biome: human gut; feature: human-associated habitat; material: faeces | place: Denmark | collected 2008/2010 | reverse complement strand
TTACAAAAGCATACTCGTTGAAGTAGGAATGAAACATAAAGGTTTATAACTTTTTTATAAGTTTTCAGTAACGGAGCTAAAAAGTGAATGATTTAGACAGAATGAAAGAACTCATTCATACACTAAATAAAGCAGGAAAAGCTTATTACCAGCAGAATAAAGAAGTTATGAGCAACCTCGAATACGATAAGATGTATGATGAACTTTTAGAACTAGAGAAAAAGACGAACACTGTTTTATCAAACAGCCCAACGATCCATGTAGGGTATGAATTGATGACAGCATTGGAAAAAGAAGCACATCCATCTCCGATGTTATCATTAGACAAGACAAAGGAGCCAGATCAGCTGGCAGCATGGTTGAATGGCCACGAAGGAATCCTGTCATGGAAACTTGATGGTTTAACGATCGTTCTTACCTATGAGCAAGGAGAACTCATCAAAGCCGTTACCCGTGGAAATGGAGAAGTCGGAGAAGTTGTAACAAACAATGCAAGGGTTTTTGAAAATGTTCCAAGACACATTTCATATCAGGGAACATTGGTCATTCGTGGAGAAGCGATCATTCCATATTCAGATTTCTATAAGATGAACGAAGAGATCGAAGATGTTGACAGTCAGTATAAGAACCCAAGAAACTTATGCAGTGGTTCCGTCAGACAGTTAAACAATGAGATCACAGCCAAACGCCACGTTCATTTCTATGCGTTCAGTGTCAGTGATGTTGAAGGTATGGATTTTGATAATTCCTTCGAGAAGAAATTAGACTGGGCAGCAAGTCTTGGATTTGATGTGGTAGAACATATCAGAGTCACAGAAGATACGATCCGAGGTGAGATCGAGGAATTCTCAAAGAAGATCGAACAATTTGATCTGCCATCAGATGGACTGGTATTAGTCTATGATGACCTTGCATATGGAAAAAGTCTAGGAAGAACAGCCAAATTCCCAAGAGATTCCATCGCATTTAAATGGGCAGATGAGACAGCGGAGACAACATTAACTGAGATTGAATGGAGCCCGTCAAGAACCGGACTGATCAATCCAGTGGCAATTTTTGAACCAGTAGAATTAGAAGGAACGACTGTCAGCAGAGCCAGTCTCCACAACATTAGTGTGATGGAAGAACTGCAGTTAGGAATCGGCGATGAGATCGTTGTATACAAAGCTAATATGATCATTCCACAGCTTGCAGAGAATAAAACAAAGAGCGGCAATATAGAGATTCCGCATACTTGTCCTGCGTGCGGTGGTGAGACAAAGATCGAAGATGAAAATGGAATCAGAACCTTAGTCTGCACCAATGAATTTTGCAGTGCAAAGAAGATTAAATCATTCTCGCATTTTGTATCAAGAGATGCAATGAATGTTGATGGACTATCCGAAGCAACATTACAGAAGATGATCGATGTTGGACTATTAAATGAAATTTATGATCTCTTCACTTTAAAAGATCACAAAGAAGAGATTCTGGAATTAGAAGGATTTGGGGAAAAATCCTACCAAAATCTGATCAATGCGATCAATGATTCCAAACAGCCTGCATTGGCAAACTTTATTTATAGTCTGGGAATTCCGAATGTAGGACTTTCCAATGCAAAATTGATCTGCAAACATTTTAAAGAAGATTTCAATGCGATCAGAGAAGCCGATGCAGAGGATTTTATTGCGATCGATCAGATCGGACCGATGATCGCAGAAGCTATGGTATCATATTTTCATACACCACATAATCAGAAGATCTTAGAACAACTGTTACAATATGTGCAGTTTGAGAAGAAAGAAGAAAGTAAGACAGAACAGATCTTAGAAGGAAAAACATTTGTTGTGACAGGATCACTTGATCATTTTGATAACAGAAAACAACTAAAGGAAGAAATCGAACAGATGGGAGGCAAGGTCACAGGATCAGTGTCAAAGAAAACAGACTATCTGATCAACAATGACAAAATGTCGCAGTCATCAAAGAATAAGAAAGCGATGGAATTAAACATTCCAATACTGAGCGAAGAAGATTTCCTTAATCTGATCGGACGATGATAAATATAGATTGCATAAAAAATGCAAGAGTTTTATAATAAATATCTGACAGGAAAAATGCTGTCAGCTTAAAAAGCAATCGAAAAAAGAGAGAAGGAGATTTGATAAAATGCCAATTCGAATAGATAACGATCTGCCGGCGAAGGCAGTCTTAGAAGAAGAGAATGTATTTGTGATGGATAAAGAAAGGGCATGTACACAGGATATCAGGCCTTTAAAGATTGCAATTTTAAATCTGATGCCAAATAAATTAGACACAGAACTTCATTTGCTGAGAAGTTTATCAAATACACCATTACAGTTAGATATCACATTTTTGCAGACAGAATCTTATGTTCCGACTCATGTATCAGAGTCACATATGGAGAAATTTTATAATTATTTTTCAGAGATCAAAGACAAACGTTTTGACGGACTGATCATTACAGGAGCACCAGTAGAATTAAAAGAATTTGAAGAAGTTGATTACTGGGATGAAGTTGTTGAGATCATGGAATGGTCCAAGACACATGTCACATCAACGTTGTATATCTGCTGGGCAGCACAAGCAGGACTTTATTATCACTATGGAATCAAGAAACATATCTTGAATAAGAAGATTTCAGGTGTTTACGAACACCATCCATTACATAATAAACTTCCTATTATTCGAGGATTTGATGATAAGTTCTACGTGCCACACTCTAGAAATACAGGGGTTGACGGAGAAGCGATCCGCAAGAACAAAGAATTAACGATCGTAGCAGAATCAGACGAGACAGGACCATACATTATTTTGAATTCCACAGGAAGTCAGGTATTTGTCACAGGACATCCAGAATATGATGTGATGTCACTGCATTATGAATATGTAAGGGATGTCAAACGAGGACTGAATCCGGATATACCAAAGAATTATTACAAAGATGATGATCCAACGAAGAAACCAGTGAAGTCATGGAGATGTCATGCAAATGCCATGTATTATAACTGGCTGAATTATTATGTATATCAGGTGACACCATACGATCTAGAAAAAGACAAATAAAACAAAGGTTGCTGTACAAAGTATGGCAGCCTTTTTGAAATAATGATACCGCATGTATAGGAAGAAAAGAAAGGAAAACAAATGATCAAACTAATCGCAACAGACATTGATGGAACATTAGTGGCAGATGGGACGCTAGATCTGAATCCAGAATATTATGACGTGATCAAAGAACTGAAACGAAGAGGAACGATCGTGTTAGCGGCAAGCGGCCGTCAGAGAGCAAGTATCGAGAAAGTATTCACGCCAGTACTTGATGACATCAGTTTTATTTCAGAAAATGGAACTTGTATCCATTCCAAAGATTATCAATATGTAGATGTGATCGATCCAGAAATCGTAAGAACTTATATTGAAGAAGCAAGACAGTTTCCAGGATGTGAGATTGCGATCAACAAAGACAATATGACATATATGGAGAATATCGGGATTTACCAGCATCTGGTTGGAGATTATGGATACAGAGGTGATCTTGTAGATGATGTTTTAGGGAATCCAGAAGGTGTGTGCAAGATGAGTATTTTCCATCACAATTGTGCTGAAGATGTAGTTGGGGATGAATTCATCAAACGATGGGGCAAGAAGATGAATGTTGTAGTATCTGGAAAATGCTGGGTTGATTGTGCCAACAAAGGTGCAAATAAAGGAAGTGCCTTAAGACATTTTCAGGAAGAATACGGGATCACACCAGATGAAACACTAGCATTTGGAGATAATTTAAATGATATCGAGATGTTAAAGCGTGCAAGTCACAGTTTCGCAGTGGAGAATGCCAGAGATGAAGTAAAAGAAGCAGCGAATTTTGTAGCACCATCTTACAAAGAAGATGGGGTACTTCAAGTATTGAAAGCAGTACTGAGTGGTGAATTATGCTAACAGAAGAAACAACCATGACTTATGAAGAGTCCGTAAAATATTTATACAAAATCGCAGGATTCGCCACAAAATCTTCTCTTGAAGATATAAAATACTTTTTAGACCGATTGGGAAATCCTCAAAAAGAGCTGCATATGATCCATGTAGCAGGGACAAATGGAAAAGGATCCGTCTGTGCATTTATAGAAGCACTCCTTATCAAGCATGGAAAGAAGACAGCGTCTTTTACCTCGCCACATGTTGTGAAGATCAATGAACGAATCAAGTTGTGTGCGAAAGAGATCAGTGATGAACGATTTGCATCAGCTGCTGTGAAGGTAAGACATGCCATTGAAACTGGAATAACAGAAGGAAAGGACAGCCCATCATTTTTTGAGGCAGTATTTCTGATGGCGATGGTGATCTTTCAGGAAGAACAACCAGATATCTGTATGATCGAGACAGGAATGGGTGGAAGATATGATGCTACCAATGTGATCTGTCCGAAGGTCAGTGTGATCACTTCGATCAGTGAAGATCATATGGAATTTCTAGGACAAACATTGGAAGAGATCGCAACACACAAAGCAGGGATCATTAAGCCAGGAATTCCAGTTGTGACAATAGAACAGGACCCCAAGGTAAAAGAAATTCTTTCTGAAGAAGCAAGGCAGAAAAAGTCACGAATTTATGACATTTCTGAAGATAATCTTAAATTTAAAGAAAAAGCAGGAAAATATATTGATTTTTTAAATGCCAATGCGTATGATAAGGAAAGAGATGTGCGGACCAACATTGCAGGAGAATTTCAGAAGTCCAATCTTGCAGCAGCATTGCAGACAGCAGAACTTATCTGTGGACGACTCGATGAAGACAAGATTTATGAAGCACTGAGCCAGATCAGGATCAGCGGAAGGATGGAAGAGATCGCACCAGGGATCATTGTAGATGTATCGCACAATATCCAGGGAATGCAAGGCTTTGTACAGACTGTGGAGGCAAACTACCATGGAATGAAGAAGCGGATCTTATTTGCAGCTTCTCATCAGAATGAAGAAGAATACATGAAGAACATTCTGAAGACGATTCCAGAGATTGAAGCCTTTTATACAGTGGGGATTCATAAGAGAAGAATCGATGAAGCAGAATTTCAGGATGCTTTTCGTAAGATGATAGACAGGAATCAGGAAACAACGGTATGTTTTGTTGTCGGATCTTTTTATCTGGCAGGCATGGCCAAAGAGTTTATAAATCAGGAGGAAGAGAATGTTAGACTTTAACGAAGAATTAGCCAAGTTTCAACCATGTGCAGATTTGGAAGAAGCAGAAGAGAATATATATGGAAAAGAATTAGAAGAGATCAAGAAGAATAAGACAGAATTATATAAAGCCAATCAGATGATCAAGAAATACAATCAGGCATTAAACTACGCCAAGCAGGGGAATGATGATCTTGCGATGTTACAGTTAAAGAATGTTGTGGCAGCCATTCCTAATTTTGTGGATGCATATCTTTTAATGGCATTATTATCCATCAAGGGAGAGAACTATGATAATGCAAGAACATTCCTTGATACAATCTTAAAGATCGATCCAAACAACGAATCAGCAGTGGAATATGGCAAAGAATTTGAGACAAAAGTAGTCGAAGAAGAGCCACAGACAACGGAGCCAGAGAAGAAAGACAAGAAGAAAAAAGAGAAGAAAAAAGAGAAGAAAAAAGTTGTGAGCCAGCCAGAAGAACCAAAGAAAAAGAAGAATCCATTTAATATTTCTTCAATTCAGGAAAACGAAGCTGGAAAGAGCCCAATGTTTTACATGGTAACAGGAATTGTGATCGGTGTGATCGTGGCAGCAGTTTTGATCTATCCAACAGTACGTGCAAGCTTCAGCCATAAGAACTCTACACAGGTAGAAGATTATAAAGAACAGATCCTTGCCAAAGACACACAGTTGAAAGCAAGTGAGAAGAAAGTCAAAGAAGCAAAGGCAGCACAGAAGAAAGCAGAAGATGAATTAGACGAGTACATTGGAACAAGCAAGAAAGACGGTGTCTATGATCTGTTGTTAAGTGCCTTACAGAAATACAGTGATCGTGATTATACAGGATCTGCAGATGCATTATTAGACATCGACAGTAAGAAACTAACAACAAAGAATATGAAAGCGATCTACAAAGATCTGACAGCAAAGGTATATCCAAGTGCAGCAACTGGATTATACAGCAAAGGAAAGAATGCATACTGGGCAAAAGACTACAAGACAGCGATCTCTTATTTAAAGAAAGCGATCAAAGTCAGCGATACAAACCGTTATGCGTATGATTACCTTGCCAAAGCTTATGAAGGTGCTTCTGATCAGAAGAATGCGAAGAAGACATATCAGACGATCATCGAAAAGTTCCCAGGAACATCACAGGCGGTCAATGCAAAGAACCGAATTGATGCAATGGGTAAAAAGAGTGCCAAAAGTTTATAATTAATATTACACAGAATACAAGTTTACAAACAAAAGATAAAGGAAGAAGAACAAGCGAAAGTTTGAACTTCTTTCTTTTTTTTATATCTATCAGGAAATTCAAGATGATCTTGGAAAGAAACGTATCACAGCAAAGAGCAGGAAGGAGCGATCAGAATATGGCAACAGAATACAAGATAGAAAACAGGATTTTATATATTTATCTGGATGGGGATTTAGATCATCACTTAGCGAAGAAAGTAAAACATAAATGCGATATCATTTTAAAATCATATCCGATCAAAGATATTGAGTTTGATTTTAAAAATTCAGGATTTATCGATAGTTCAGGGATTGGAGTGATCTTAGGAAGATATCGTCAGGTGCAGGCGATGGGAGGAACGGTGAAAGTCAGCAATATGAGTGCATCGGTAAGAAAGATCATTCATATGGCAGGATTACATCAGCTGATAGAAGAAATATAGAGAAATGGGAGGATAAGAAATGTTGCATTTAGAATTTAACAGTGACTCAGAAAATGAAGGAATCGCAAGAATTGTGACGGCTGCTTACATCATGAAATTTGATCCGGATATGGAAGAAATGGATGATATCAAGACTGCAGTGTCGGAAGCAGTGACAAACTGTATTGTACATGCGTATCACGGTCCAGATGGAAAGATCAGCATGGATCTTTCCGATCAGAATGGAATCCTGCGAATAGAGATTAAAGATCAAGGTATCGGAATTTCAGATGTCAAGAAAGCGATGGAACCGATGTTTACAACAAAACCAGAAGAAGAAAGGACGGGAATGGGATTTTCTTTTATGGAGGCATTTATGGATCAAGTAGAAGTTATTTCAAAACAAGGAGAAGGAACAACAGTGATCATGACGAAGAAAATAGGAGAGCAAGACAAGCTGAATGGATAAGACGAGGGAACTGTTACGGCTTACCAAAGAAGGAAACGAAGCAGCACGAGAGCAGATCATTCTTAATAATGTTGGATTGATCTGGAGTGTTGTGAGACGATTTACAAATAGAGGATATGAGTCTGAGGATCTGTTTCAGATCGGAAGTATTGGACTTATGAAAGCCGTGGACAAGTTTGACCTGTCTTATGACGTGAAATTTTCGACTTATGCAGTACCGATGATCACAGGAGAGATTCGCAGGTTCCTAAGAGATGATGGTATGATCAAAGTCAGCAGATCTTTAAAAGAAAATGTATACAAGATCATGAAAGCAAGAGAAAAGTTTTGCCAGCAGTATCAAAGGGAAGCAACGATCGAAGAAATCAGTGAGATCACAAAGATCACAAGAGAAGAGATCGTAACATCCTTAGAAGCAAGCAATGAAGTAGAATCCATTCATCAGAGTGCATATCAGAAGGATGGCAGTGAGATTTCTCTGCTGGATAAGCTATCAAAAGGAGAAAATGAATCTGAGAAAGTGGTAGATCATGTTCTGTTAAATGAAGCTATGAAACATTTGGAACAGAAAGAACAGCAAATGATCTATTACCGATATTTTGAAGGAAAAACTCAACAAGAAATTGCGAAGATCTTTCATATTTCACAGGTACAGGTTTCAAGAATAGAAAAAAGAATCTTAAAAAAATTAAGAAGACAAATGATTGGAAATATCTGAAAAACTATGCTAGAATAAAGAAAACACAAATCTGGATCGATCGTTAAAGGATAATTCATCCATTTTCCCAGGTAAAAGGAGCAAGATAGAATGACATATGAAAAAAAGTCGGTAATTGAATTACGTGAAATTGCTAAAGAAAGAAAATTAAAAGGCATTTCGACCTTAAAGAAAAAAGAACTGATCGAAGTATTAGAAAACTATGATCAGGAACAATCAAAACAAAAGGAAGAACAGCAGATACAACGTGAACCAAAACAATCTTATTCAGAGCATCAAGAAAGAAAACATCACCAGAAAGAATTTCCAAAGAATATAAAGAATCTGGATAGCGGAGAAAAAGCACATGGAATTCTGGAAGTTATGCCAGACGGATATGGTTTCATCCGATGTGAAAACTATCTTCCGGGGGAGAATGATATCTATGTATCTCCGGCTCAGATCCGCAAATTCAATTTAAAAACAGGAGACATCTTAACAGGAGCGATCCGTATCAAAACCCAGAGTGAGAAATTCAGTGCCTTATTATTTGTAGAATCTGTCAATGGATATAAGCCGGAAATGGCAGCGAGAAGACAGCATTTTGAAGATCTGACACCAATCTTCCCGAACGAAAGATTAGGGATGGAAACAGAGAAATCATCCATACCAATGCGAATGGTTGACCTGTTATCACCCGTTGGAAAAGGGCAGCGAGGAATGATCGTATCTCCTCCAAAGACAGGAAAGACAACATTGTTAAAACAAATGGCACAAAGTATCAGCCAGAATTATAAAGATATCAAATTAATCGTATTATTGATCGATGAACGACCAGAAGAGGTCACAGATTTTAAAGAATCTATCGAAGGAGAGAACGTAGAAGTTATTTATTCCACATTTGATGAATTGCCAGAACACCACAAGAGAGTGTCAGAAATGGTATTAGAACGTGCAAAACGTCTCGTAGAACATAAAGAAGATGTCGTAATTTTATTAGATAGTATCACAAGACTTGCAAGAGCTTACAACCTTACAGTACCGCCAAGCGGAAGAACATTAACAGGTGGACTTGATCCAGCCGCTCTCTATATGCCGAAGAAATTTTTCGGTGCAGCCAGAAATATGAGAGAAGGCGGAAGTCTCACGATCCTTGCCACAGCACTCGTAGAGACAGGAAGCAAGATGGACGACGTGATCTTTGAAGAATTCAAGGGAACAGGTAATATGGAATTAGTTTTAAACCGTCGTCTGGCAGAAAAAAGAATCTTCCCAGCGGTTGATATTGCCAAATCAGGAACAAGAAGAGAAGAGCTGCTGCTTACCAAAGATGAAAGAGAAGTTGTCACAGCACTTCACAAAGAATTATCCGGAAATCGTTCAGAAGAATTTATGGAACAGATGTTAGATTTATTCAAACGAACCCAAAACAACAAAGAATTTGTAGCACTTACCAAACGATCATTATTAAGAAAATAAAAAAAGTAATTGCAATTTCAAATAAATTGTGATAGAATAAAAAAGCTGTTTATAAAACAAGAAATGACGAAAGTCAAAGTATGTAAATGTTGGCAAAATCCAACAAATTTTTTAGAAGAGGTGAAAGAACATGCGTGAAGGAATCCATCCAAATTATTATCAGGCAAAAGTAGTATGCAACTGTGGTAACGAATTCGTAACAGGATCTACAAAGGAAGATATCCACGTAGAAATCTGCTCAAAATGTCATTCATTCTACACAGGACAGCAGAAAGCTACTCAGGCTCGTGGACGTATTGATAAGTTCAATCGTAAATATGGTGTTAAGTAGAAAAGTAAGAAATCAGGTTGAGGTTATCAAAATCTCAACCTTTTTTTTATGTAACGAGAAACTCAATGCAACGAGAAAAATCTCATAAAAATATAGGAGACAACAATGGCGGTTCGTATAGGCGGGCAGGCAGTGATCGAAGGCGTAATGATGAAGAATATGGATCGTTATGCAGTATCCGTGCGAAAGCCCAATGGCAAGATAGAGACGAAAGTAGAAGAATGCGTAAGCTTCGCAGAGAAACATCCATTATTTCAATTACCGATCTTCCGAGGAATGGTAAATTTCCTGGAATCTATGGTGATCGGGATGAAGACACTGAATTATTCTGCATCTTTTTATGAAGACGAAGAAGAACAAACAGAGAGCAGGACAGAACAGTTTTTAGAAAAGATTCTTGGAGAGAAAGCAGAGAAGATCATCATGGGAATCGTACTGGTATTTTCACTGGCAATTTCCATCGGATTATTTATGATCCTTCCATATATCGCATCCGAAGCACTCGGAAAGCTGATCCAGAATGAATATGTCATTTTATTAATGGAAGGAATCATCCGAATTGCAATTTTCCTTGGATATATCGTTTTGATCTCGCAGATGGAAGACATCAAAAGAGTCTTCATGTATCATGGTGCAGAGCATAAAACGATCAACTGTTTAGAAGCAGGTGTTCCTTTAACTCCTGAAAATGTGGATAACTTTTCAAGATTACACAAAAGATGTGGAACAAGTTTTATTTTTATTGTTATGATCATCAGTATGGTATTTTTCTTCTTTATCAGAGTGGATAACATCTGGTTACGAATCGTATTAAGATTATTGTTTTTACCATTGGTAGCTGGCGTTTCCTATGAATTTATTCGGCTGGCAGGAAGCAGCGATCACCCGCTTGTTCAGATATTTTCAAAACCAGGACTGGCACTTCAGAGACTGACAACGAAAGAACCAGATCACTCCATGATCGAAGTTGCGATCGCATCGGTGGAAGGTGTCTTCGATTGGAGAGAATATTTAGAAAATCTTCATAAAGGGGAACAAAAAGAAGATGAATAGAAGAGAATGGGTCCTCTATGGACAAAAGGAATTAGAAGAAGCACAGATTGAGAATGCATCCGGCGATGCATGGTATTTATTTTCCGAATGTTTTCATATATCAAGGGAAGACTACCTGTTTGGGATGACCGATGAGATCAATGATCAAGAAGCGGAAGAAAGATATAAGGAACTGATTCAGAAGAGAAAAGAACATGTTCCACTGCAATATATTTTAGGAACACAGGAATTTATGGGATATACATTTAAGGTAACACCAGATGTACTGATCCCAAGAACAGATACAGAAACAGTATTGGAAGAAGTGCTTGATCAGTTAAAACAGTCAAAGAAACCAGATACGATACTGGATATCTGCACAGGATCAGGCTGTATTGCGATCAGTCTGGCATTGATTTTAAATCCAGAAGTATGTATTGGGACAGATATCAGCGAAAAAGCATTAAAAATCGCAAAAGCTAATGGCGAAAATCTCGCACCTATGGTAAAATTTATTCAAAGTGACCTTTTTGAGAATGTCACAGGAAGCTATGATCTGATCATCTCCAATCCACCATATATTACAACAGAAGAATGTGGAAAGTTAATGCCGGAAGTGAAAGATTATGAACCGATGTTAGCACTGGACGGGAAAGAAGATGGACTTTATTTTTATAAGAAGATCATCAAAGAAGCGAAAAACTATTTAAACCCAGATGGAATGCTCGCATTCGAGATCGGATATGATCAAGGAGAAGCAGTGAAGAGTTTGATGGAAGCACAGGATTTTGACTGTGTTGAGATAAAAAAGGACTTGGCAGGATTAGACCGGCTGGTCTTTGGATTTGCAAGAGAAGGAGAATAAGATGTTTGATAAGTTAGAAGGTTTAGTAGATCGTCTGGACACTGTATTACAGGAATTAAACGATCCAGATGTAGCAAGTAACCAGAATCGTTTCCGTGATCTGATGAAAGAGCAGAATGACCTGACACCGATCGTGGAAAAATACAAAGAATATAAAGCAGAGAAGCAGAATATCGAAGACAGCTTAATGCTTTTAGAAGAAGAGACAGACGAAGAGATGAAAGAACTTGCCAAGGAAGAACTGAATGAATCCAAGGCAAATGTAGAAAGATTAGAAGAAGAGTTAAAGATCCTCTTAATTCCAAAAGATCCAATGGATGACAAGAATATCATCGTTGAGATGCGTGCCGGTGCAGGTGGAGACGAAGCTGGATTATTCGTAGCTGACGTTGCCCGTATGTACAGAAGTTATGCAGAAAGCAAACGCTGGAAAGTAAATACATTAAGTTTTAACGAAAGTGGAATCGGTGGATTCAAAGAACTTGTATTCATGGTATCCGGACAGGGTGCATATTCAAGATTCAAGTACGAGAGCGGTGTACACCGTGTACAGAGAATCCCAGCGACAGAGTCCGGTGGAAGAATCCATACATCAACGATCACAGTAGCGATCATGCCAGAAGTTGAAGACGTGGAAGTAGAGATTGATATGAACGATTGTAAATTCGACGTATTCCGTGCATCAGGAAATGGTGGACAGTGTGTCAATACAACAGACTCTGCGGTACGTTTAACACATATCCCAACAGGAATCGTCGTATCTTGTCAGGATGAGAAATCCCAGTTAAAGAATAAGGATAAAGCATTAAAAGTATTACGTTCCCGTCTGTATGAATTAGAGCAGCAGAAAGCACACGATGAAGAAGCAGCGAAGAGAAAGAGCCAGATCGGAACAGGAGACCGTTCTGAGAAGATCAGAACATACAACTATCCACAGGGACGTGTCACAGACCACAGAATCAAACTGACACTTCACAAATTAGATTCCATCATGAATGGAGATCTGGATGAACTGATCGACAGCTTAACAGCCGCAGATCAGGCAGCAAAATTAAGTAATATGGAAGAAGAATAAGAAAGCATACAGGGTCAGTCTACTTCGTAAGGCTGGCCCTATCAGATTATTTAAGATTATTGAGGGAAAACAAAATGAAAGATGGATTTATCAAAGTTGCAGCAGCAACACCTAAGATCAAAGTCGCAGATCCTGCATACAATACAGAAGAGATTCTAAAGATCATCGATGAGACAGAGAAAAATGGAGCAAGTATTCTGGTATTTTCTGAATTAACGATCAGTGGATATACATGTGGTGATTTATTCTTACAACAGCCACTTTTAACAGAATGTAAAAATCAGCTCTTAAGAATTGTGAAAGCAACAGAGAAAAAGGATATGCTAGTTGTTGTAGGATGTCCGATCATCGTGAATCAGAAATTATATAACTGTGCGGTTGTCATCAACCGAGGAGAGATTCTGGGAATCGTGCCAAAGACGCATCTGCCAAACTACTCAGAGTTTTATGAATTACGTCATTTTACATCTGGAGAAGGATTAGACGAGATGGTCATGATCGGAGATGAATATATCACGGTTTGTGTGAATCAGGTGTTTACATGTGAAAATATTCCAGAATTAGTGATCGCATGTGAGATCTGTGAAGATCTCTGGGTACCACTTCCACCAAGCACATACCACGCAATGGCAGGAGCAACTGTGATCTGTAATCCATCTGCAAGTGTAGAGACAACGACAAAAGAATCTTACAGAAGAAGTCTTGTATCTAACCAGTCAGCAAGATTATTAGCCGCTTATATTTATGCAGATGCAGGAGAAGGAGAATCCACACAGGATGTTGTATACAGCGGACATCATCTCATCTGTGAAAATGGATCTGTATTAGCAGAAGCTAAGAGATTTACAAATGAAATCGTCTATGCAGATATCGACGTACAGAAACTGGCAGCAGAGCGTAGAAAGATGACTTCATTCCCAGGTGGAAAAGTCGGAGACTATATTGAACAGACATTCTCATTAAAGATCAAAGAAAATAAGATCACAAGAACCTTTCCAAAAGCTCCATTCGTACCAGACAACCAGGACGAGAGAGACAAACGATGCGATGAAATCCTATCCTTACAATCTATGGGACTTAAGAAACGTCTGGAACATACAAACTGCAAACACGCAGTCGTAGGAATCTCCGGTGGATTAGATTCTACCTTAGCAGTCTTGGTTACAGCAAGAGCATTCGACCTGTTAGATATTCCAAGAGAAAATCTGATCTGTGTGACAATGCCATGCTTTGGAACAACAGACAGAACTTACCAGAATGCCGTATCCCTGATCAAAGAATTAGGAGCGACACTCAAAGAAGTAAGAATCGAAAAAGCAGTCCGCCAGCATTTTGCAGATATCGGACATGATGAAAATAATCACGATGTAACTTATGAAAACTCTCAGGCAAGAGAAAGAACTCAGATTCTGATGGATATGGCAAACCAGTACAACGGTATGGTCATCGGAACAGGAGATATGTCAGAACTAGCACTCGGATGGGCAACATACAATGGAGACCATATGTCTATGTATGCAGTCAACTGCTCCGTACCAAAGACGTTAGTTCGTTACCTTGTACTTTACTATGCAGAGACAACAGAGAATAAGAAATTATCAGAAGTACTGATGGATGTCTTAGACACACCAGTAAGCCCAGAATTACTTCCACCAGTCGATGGAGTCATCTCACAGAAGACAGAAGATTTAGTCGGACCATATGAATTACACGATTTCTTCCTATATTATATGTTACGTTTCGGATTCCCAAAAGCCAAATTATACCGCATGGCCAAATTAACATTTGACGGTGTATACGATGACGAAACGATCAAGAAATGGCTGGATAAATTCTACTGGAGATTCTTCAGTCAGCAGTTTAAACGTTCCTGCCTGCCAGACGGACCTAAGGTAGGTAGTGTAGCGGTATCACCTCGTGGAGATCTGCGAATGCCTAGTGACGCAAGTCCATCTGCTTGGTTGTAGAGAAATAAATAAAAGCTATCTGGAAATGCGCTCTCGCTCGGATTCGCACGTAGCGGACACTAAATTCGACAGCGACGATAATATCGTCACTGCTCATTAAGTGCCGACGAGCTCATACGGTTTCCAGATAGCTTTTATTTATTTCAGGGAAGGTTATTGGCGAAAGGAAAAAGTAGAGATTGCGTTAGGATATGTGAAAATTGGTTGGAATTATAAATAGATTTCGTTATAATGATGATATATAACAAAAATAAACAAAGAGGAGATTTATCACTATAAGATCAATTGAGGAGCTAGAGAAGTAAAGGAATATGAATCAATAAACTAATGAAAATGAGAGGACACTATCATGACCACAAAATACAAAGCAGTATTCAGCGACATCGATGGAACATTATTAAACTCAAAACACCAGATTCCAACAGCAACCAAAAATAAAATACAACAGATCAACAAGCAAGGAATCCCATACGTCCTGGTATCCGCAAGAATGCCCAAAGGTATGACAGCCATCAGAGCAGAACTAGGAGCCAAAAGTCCAATGATCTGTTATAGTGGTGCACTTGTTGTCGATGAAGAAGACAGATCAATCTACAGTGTCACAATATCAAAAGAAGATGCGAAAAATCTATGCAAAAGAATCCAGAAAATAAATATAAACATATCGATCAGCATATACACAAACGATGAATGGTTAGTAGAAGACAAAGAAGAATACTGGGCAGCGCAGGAAAGTGAAATTACAGGAGTTATTCCAAAGGAAGTATCTTTTGACGATGAAAGAGTTTATAAAGAAGTACATAAGATCTTATGCATGGGAGACAAAGAAGAGATCGCGCAATTAGAACAACAATTGATCAAAGAATTCCCAGAAATCAGAATCTATCGTTCCAAAGATACCTATTTAGAAATCATGTCCATGAAAGCATCCAAGTCAGATGCCATCCACATGCTGAAGAACCATTTCCATGTAGAACGAGAAGAAATCATGGCATTCGGAGACAACTTCAACGACATCGACATGCTCCAATACGCAGGACTCGGAGTCGCCATGGGCAATGCTTCAGATGAAGTAAAACAGGCAGCAGATATTGTCACAGACATCAATGACAATGAAGGAGAACGCCAGATTCTGGATAAATATTTTAGATAGACGGAATTATTACAAGAAAATTTAGCACAAGGGTAATAGTAAGAGTTATAAAATAAACGTAATCTTAGAGATTAGAAAGTTTATTTTATGGCTCCTTTTTCTTATATATAACAAACATTCATATAAGAAAGTTGGAAAAGTTGCAAAAAATACATAAAATAAGGTTAGAAAAGTTGCAAAAATATGAAAAAAATGGTTGGAAAAGTTGCAAAAACTAGGTAAAATAAGGTTAGAAAAGTTACGGAATAAACAAAAAAGTGGATGGAAAAAATAAAATCAGAGGTGATATGATGATCGATCGAGAGATGAAAACCACAATCAATAACTGGATTTTACAGGGAAAAGAAGCATTCCTATTAACTGGAGCAAGACAGATAGGAAAAACATACCTTATCAGAGAATGTTTAAAAGAATCAAAATACGATTATGTAGAACTAAACTTTATAGAACGTCCAGAACTAGTAGAATTATTTGAGAATGCTACAAATGCACAAGACCTGTTAATGCGATTGAGTCTGATCACAGATAAACAGCTAAACAAGGGAAATACAATCATCTTTTTTGATGAAATACAAGAATTTAAAGACATAGTGACAAGAATCAAATTTCTTGTAGAAGAAGGAAGTTTCAGATATATTATGAGTGGTTCACTTCTAGGTGTTGAACTAAACGACTTAAGATCAGCTCCAGTAGGCTATCTAAGAATCGAAGATATGTATCCATTAACAGTAAAAGAATTCATGAAAGCTGTTGGAATCAAAGAAAATATATTAGAAATACTGGAAGAATGTTATAAGAAACAGCAGCCAGTTGATGAGTTTGTACACAAGAAAATGCTGGATGTATTTTATCTTTATCTAATCGTAGGTGGAATGCCAGAAGCAGTTGCAGTATATACACAAACAAACGACCTCGCAAGAGTAGCAGCAGTCCATCAAAAAATCATGAGATTATATAAAGCAGACTTTACAAAATATGAAACAACCTACAAACTAAAATTAAGAGAAATCTACGACTCCATGGCAGGACAACTAGACAGCAAAAACAAAAGGTTCAAGATCAACACACTCGGAAAAGGATTCAACTATGACAGAGTAGCCAATGATTTCCTATGGCTGAAAGATGCAGGCGTAGCAATTCCTGTATACAACATAAACGAACCCAAGCTGCCACTGATCATAAGCGAGAACCGAAATTTATTCAAACTATTCTTCTCAGACGTAGGAATCCTGACAAACCAATACTCAGATCAGGTAAAAATAGCAATATTAAATAAAGAAAAATCAATCAACAACGGAGCACTCTTCGAAAATGTAGTAGCACAAGAACTATTAGCAAATGGGTTTAACCTATACTACTTTAATAACAAAAAACAAGGAGAATTAGACTTCGTCATAGAACTAGATGGAAAAGTAACTCCACTAGAAATAAAATCAGGAAAAGACTACAAAAAACACTGCGCACTGGAAAATGTATTAAAAGACAAAAACTACGAAATAGAAAAAGCATATATTTTCTCAGAAGGAAACATAGAAACCAAAGATCAGAAGATCTACATGCCAATCTATATGATCATGTTTCTAAAGAATACACAACTAAAAAACACGATTTACAAGATAGATTTAAGAGGACTATAAAGAAAGATAAATTCAAACTAACAATTTCTATATCTTAAAGCAAACAAAAATGAAAATAAATGTTTACGAATGTTCGAAATTATGATATAAAATAATCAGGAGGGAAAAACAACACACAAAATCAAACAAACCACACCGTGTTATTTAGGAACAAAATGAAAAAATTAACAAAAAAAGCAGCCGAAATGACAACAAAAGAATTAGCAGCTTATGAATAAAGAGATCGCAGATGCATTCAACTGCATCATAGAATTTCTGGCGGTAAGAGATTTAGCACAGATCTCAAAAGATGCCCTCAAGAAAGCTTGTGGGGCATCAAAGGCAGATGTGATCATCGCACTAGGAAGCGACCTTCCAGTCGTAGCCGAGACAGCCTGTGAACTTTACAAGGCAGGATACGGCGAGAAATTAATGTTTTGTGGAGGAATCGGCCACTCCACGGTGAATTTAAAGAAGAAAGTTGCGAAGATCCTTCATGTAGAAGAAGATCAATTACCAGAGTCAGAAGCAGAAATATATGCATGTTTAGCAAAAGACAAATACCAGATTGAAAGTTCATCCATTTTCATGGATAAAACCTCAACCAATACATCCGAGAATATTAAAAATGCCATACAAATATTTAATGATCATGTAATAAAACATGAAACCATGATCCTGATTCAGGATCCAATCCTTCAAAAAAGAAGTTATGTAACAGCATTAGATATGTTCAATCATAGTCAGAAAATCATAAATTATGCTCCTATAATTCCAAAACTTAATTCGGATGGAACCATTGCAAATGATATACCATATCTATGGGAAGGAACGAGGCTTTATGAATTAGCATTAGGCGAAGTCTACCGCCTGCGTGATGATGAAAATGGTTATGGACCAAATGGAAAAGGATTTTTAAGACATGTCGATGTGCCAGAAGAAGTCAATCGTTCGTTTGAAATAATCGCAGGCAAGAGGCCAGAGTATCTTGTCCGTTGTCAGTAACAATAAGCAGAGCACACAAGGAAATGTATCTTTCTGTTCCTTTTTGTTCGAAAGTAGGTTAAAATGAAAGAGAAGAATAAAGGAGCAAAAAAGATGATAGCAAGCGAACGTTATGAAACTATATTAAGATTGATTCAGGAACAAGGAATCGTGAAAGTCAAAGACCTTGCGAAACTGATGCAGGTAACAGAGACAACGATAAGGCGAGACTGTGAAGAACTGGAACATCAGGGCAAATTAATCCGCGTTCATGGCGGAGCCAAAGGAATCAACCAGAATAAGATCGTCTCAAACCGCGATGAGAAGAACGTACGGGACCGTACAGAATTTTCCGAGAATAAAGAACTCGTATGTAAGAAAGCGGCTTCTTTTGTGAAAGAAGGAGACTGCATCTTCCTCGACGGCATTACAACGGTTGTTCCGATGGTCAAATATCTAAAAGATAAGAATATCAAGATTGTTACACACAATTTTCTCGTAGCAGAAGCCTACCAGAATATGACATGCAAAGCGGAACTGTTTTATCTGGGTGGAAAATACATTCCGGAATATAACATGTCAGCAGGACCTGTAACAATCGGGAATCTCTCAAGATTTAACTTTGACTATGCATTTTTAGGCTGTGCAGGCGTAGACTTAGAAAAGGGTATGAGTTATACGACTGAAACAGAGACAATGATGGTTAAAGAAAAAGCAATGGAGCAGTCAATGAATAATTATCTCTTGATTGACTCTTCCAAATTATCGGTTAAAGGATTTTATAATTTCTCCAAATTGTCAAGCTTTGATGCGATTATTTGCAATGAATTCGAAGGAATGGAGAATGTCGAGTTACCAGACAATTTTATTATTGTTCCAACGGATCAGGCGTAGAATAACAGTATAAAAGAATATAAAAGTGTAAATAAGTAAAAAGGAGAGAAAAAACTGTTGGAAGGCAGTTTTTCTCTCCTTTTGTGTATTTTTTAGGTGTTTTTAGGTTGATTGAATTGTTGAATTAAATAATTTTCAAAATAGAATATCATCAATTTATCAACTGCAAAAAAAGCATAGA
>OBWK01000485.1_pt1 | contig 19594 bp, 20 predicted proteins | sample 1495251 | NCBI WGS metagenome assembly OBWK01 (sample SAMEA2580065, study PRJEB22360) | human gut metagenome | biome: human gut; feature: human-associated habitat; material: faeces | place: Denmark | collected 2008/2010 | reverse complement strand
TTAACAACAAAAAAATGCCGTATTTATGCGGCTTTTGGCGTTTCGCAAACGCCTATTATTACTCAAAATGAAAGGAGCATTAGATTTATGAAAAAGACATGGAAACGATTGTGTACGGGCTTCTTAGCTCTTGCGACTGTCGTTACTGCTTTACCGACTACACCCGTCCATGCAGAAAGTAAGCAATACTGGACGGAAAGTGCAGAGCGTGTCGGTATCATTGAAAAAGTAATGAATGACGGTTCTATCGGTTCGACATTCAATGAGGGCTATATGAAAGTCGAGGGCGAAACTGCCTATTGTATCGACATCAATACAGATTTTAAGAATGGCTACAAGACCAGAGCTGACGCAAGCTCACGCATGAGTGCCGACCAGATTTCAGATGTGGCGTTATCCTTAGAGTATGTCAAACAGTATGGCGAAGCTCACAAGGAATTGAACTATAAACAAGTCTATCTGTTGGAACAATGTGTGGTCTGGCAGAGATTGAGCGTACATCTTGGCTGGCAATGTGATAACGTGCGAGCTTCTTATGATGAAATTCCAAAGGCTACGCAGGACGAAGTTTTCTCTGGTGCAAGAGCCTTTGTCAAAGAAAATAAAGGACGCTATGAATGTGGCGGTTATATCTACTCTGGCGAGGGGCAGGAATTGGGACAATTCTGGGCGAAACTGAATGTCGGAAATGCGAAACTTCAAAAGACTTCCAGTAATACCAGCATTACAGACGGTAACGGGAATTACTCTGTTGCTGGTGCAACATACGGTGTCTTTGCTGATAAGGACTGCACGAAACAGCTTGCCACCCTTACGACTGATGAAAACGGAAATACAGATGTTGTAGAGGTAAAAGCAGGCACAGTCTATATCAAGGAATTATCCGCACCAGCAGGATATAAAGTAGATAAAACTGTATATTCCTTAAAGATTGAAGCTGGAAAGACGGCGACTTTGAACGTATCTGATACGCCAAAAGTAACGGACACTTTGATTGAGCTTTTCAAGATTGATATGGAAACACAGAAAGACAATCCGCAAGGGAACGCTTCTTTAGCAGGTGCGGAATTTACATGGAAGTATTATGCTGGCTTCTATAACAAAGACAATCTCCCTGCCGAAGCTACTCGAACATGGGTTACAAAGACAATCGCTGAAACAGACAGCTACGGGACAACTCATTACATCACAAAATTAGCGGACGCATACAAGGTGTCTGGCGACAGCTTCTATATGCAAGACGGAAAAGCCGTTCTTCCACTTGGGACACTAACCATAGAAGAAACAAAAGCTCCAAACGGCTACTTGTTAGAGGGTGCATATATGCAGGCTGGCGATAAGTCCGAACAGATAAAAGGCTTATATGTAACACAGATTACCGAGGACGGCGACCTTGCCGTATTATCTGGAAGTAACCAGTTTTCCGTATCAGACAAGGTTATCCGTGGCGGTGTGAAAATTCAGAAGCGAGATTTAGAAACGGGCGATATGAAGCCACAAGGAAGTGCAACCTTGAAAGATACTGCTTTTGACATCATTTCCTTAAATGATAATTCTGTTTTGGTTGAGGGCAAGCTATACAAGAAAAATGAAGTGGTAAAGACAATTCGTACCGATATTGAGGGTGTCGCTTCTACTTCTGCTGACCTCTTACCTTATGGAAAATTCCGTATTGTTGAGAGTGAAGCTCCCGACGGTTACTTAACTGACGGTGCAAAGCCGATTGATTTTACAATCACAGAAAATGGAAAAATCGTGGACTTAACCGAAAAAGCCCATTCTATCTATAATCAGATTAAGCGTGGAGATATTGAGGGTGTAAAAATCGGTGCAGGCACACACAAGCGTCTTGCTGATGTTCCTTTTAGGATCACAAGCAAGACGACTGGGGAAAGTCATGTTGTAGTAACTGATGATAACGGGCAATTCTCCACTTCTGCTGACTGGGCTTCTCATAAGCACAATACCAACGCAGGCAAGACCAGCGAGGACGGTGTGTGGTTTGGAACTTCTGAACCAGACGACAGCAAGGGGGCATTACCTTATGATACCTACATCATTGAAGAAATGCGTTGTGATAGTAACAAAGGCTTTGAACTTATCCCACCTTTTGAAATCGTGGTATCAAGAAATAACCTTGTGATTGATTTAGGGACGCTGACTGATGAATACGAAAAAGAAATCTCTATCCATACCACAGCGACCAGCAAGGACGGCGAAAAGACAATCCTTGCTGGAAAAGAGGTAACAATCGTTGATACCGTCAAATTAGACAGACTTACAAAAGGCACAAAATATCAGCTCAAAGGCTGGCAGATGTTAAAGGAAGAAAACACCGAGCTTATCATTGACGGAAAGCGTGTAGAAAATGACTATACCTTTATCGCTGATGATGAAGCTATGAAAGTGGAAATTACTTATACATTCAATGCGTCCGAGCTTGGCGGTAAAAATTTGGTAACATTCGAGGAATTATACGATTTGAGCAATCCAGACGAACCCGTAAAAGTTGCGGAACACAAGGACATTGAGGACGACGGACAGACGGTACTTATCACAGAGCGTATCATCAAAATTCATACGACTGCTATCGACAAGGACGGCAACAAAGAGCTTGAAGCAGGAAAAGAGGTAACAATCATTGATACCGTAACCTTAGAGGGCTTAGAAATCGGTACACAGTACAAACTTGTGGGCTGGCAGATGTTGAAAGAAGAAAATGCCGAGCTTCTTATCAATGGAAAGCGTGTGGAAAGTGATTATACGTTTACTGCTGACAGCGAAACTATGAAAGTGGAAGTTGCCTTTACCTTTGACGCTACTTCTCTTGACGGCAAACAGCTTGTAACTTTTGAAGAATTGTATGATTTAAGCAATCCAAACGAGCCGAAAAAAGTTACTGAGCATAAGGACATTGAGGACGAGGGACAGACGATTACCTTTAAGGAAAAACCAGAAGTCCCAGAGAAACCCGAAACGCCACAGACACCAGAAAAGCCTAGTAGACCTAGCGACAGTCCCAAAACGGGCGATAACACCAACCTTTATGGACTGCTTGCACTTCTTATGACTTCTGGTGCTGGACTGACAGGTATCTTCTTCTACAAACGCCGTAAAATGAAGAAATCATAAGGTGGTAACGGTATGAGAAAAGGAAAATCACGCTCTCCGCCGAAGCTGTCAAACGGCAGACTTCCGCTTATTCTGGCTTGTCTGCTAACAACCTGCAAGAACACGGATAGTCAAGGGTGCGTAAGCATTTATTTTACCCTTTACTATCTGGGGGCTTGCTGGTACTTCCCTAACCGCCAGAATAAGAAATCACTATCAACAAACTTATTAAAAATAGAAAGAAACGAGGTAAAACAATATGGAAATGAAATATGTCGTGCCAGATATGGCACAGTCTTTTGGAACTCTTGAATTTGCAGGAGAAAGCGAGCCAGTCTTTGAGAGAGATAAAAATAACCGCAGGGTCTTAGCCAGACGAAGCTATAACCTTTATTCTGACGTACAGAAAGGCGAAAATGTTGTCGTGGAAATTCCCGTGCAGGCTGGCGAAAAGCATTTCAAGTATGAGCAGAAAGTAAAACTTGTTAATCCGAAGTTATATGGCAGAGGTTACGCAATCGGGGATATGGGACATACCGATTATGTGTTGCTTGCTGATGATATTGTAGCAGTTGAAGAAAAGTAAAGGAGTGAAGAATTTATGAGATTATCAAACGGGTTTGTTATTGACAAAGAGAAAACATTTGGAGAATTAAAATTTACAGCGGTGCGTGATGTGTTCTTGCAGAATGAGGACGGGACACCGAGTACCCAGCTTAAAAAGCGTATCTATGATTTGAAGTGCAGTCTGCATGGTGGAATTATCCCCGTGTCTGTACCGCCAGAAGTACCGCTAAGGGAATTTCCGTACAATGCAGTTGTGGAGCTTGTCAATCCCGTAGCCGATACGGTATCACGAAAAACCTATACGGGTGCAGATGTGGACTGGTATGTAAAAGCAGAGGATATTGTGTTGAAGAATAAAGGCAATCAGAACGCAGGCAATCCACAGAACCATGTACCGCAAGGACAGATGAAAAAATAAATGTGAGCCCATATTTTTTCTTGTAACTTATATATAGAACCGATATAATTAGTTGAAAAGTTCTGTTTTAAGCCATGTAAAACTATTTTGACAAGGGAAAATGGCAATGTCAAAGGCTTTTGACAGACAAAATAGCTATATTCATATACAATAAAGGAGAAGATTCAAGATGGATATTGGATTACAAATCAAAAAATTTAGGGAACAACAAAAAATTTCTCAAGAAGAACTGGCTCTTAAAATATTTGTTTCAAGACAAACAATTTCTAACTGGGAAACAAATAAAAGTTGTCCAGATGTTAAAAGTTTAATTACTTTATCTAATATCTTCAATGTGTCTTTAGATAATTTTATAAAAGAAGATATAAAGGAGATGAGGGAGATTGTAGAAAAAGCAACTATTAAAAAGTTTAATGTGATAAGTGTAGTTTTCCTAATTGAATTGATAGTCGTAGCCATAAGTGCCTATCCTTTATTTAATATTAAGGGAAATATAGGAATTATTATTTGGTTATGCTTGTTCGCAATAACGCTCTATACGGCAAGTAAGATTGAAAAATTCAAAAAGAGCCATGACATTCAAACCTATAAAGAAATTTTGGCATTTATTGACGGAAAGCAATTAACGCATGATGAAACACAACAAGAAATAGGAAAAAGAAATTATCAAAAAATCATATTTGCATTCATTGCAGGTGTAATCGCACTTATTATATGTTTTGTTGTAATTTTTATTTGCCAGCATTTAACAAATTAAAAGGGAGGAAAAATCATGGAATTTTGGCTTATTATGATTGCCTTTATAGTTATGGGCGGAAGTTGTTCATTAGCAGGTACTTGGTGGGATAGAAAAAATAAAAAAGATAAAAAAGAAGAAAAGAAACAATAAAATTTACACTTTATTGTTGATTAAGCAGTTAGTCTTAGGATTGACTGCTTTTTTCATACCTAGAAAGGAGTGATTGATTTATGCGTATGATTTGGAACAAAGGACACCGTATCAGAGCCAGCGACAAGCACCTTGTCTACCACTTTTCCATAGGGACGCTTCTGTTTGTATTCATGGCGGTTCTTCTGCTACTGAACATCAAACAGCTCATGCGTACCGACTGGGAACATTTCAGCTTGTTAGAAAACGGCTTGACGCTTTCCCCTTACAACTTCATAACTGTGCTGATAGCGACTGGTGTTTGTGCATTGGTCGCTTTTCTGTATTACCGCTTCTGTTACGATAATTTCAAGAAGCTCCTGCACCGTCAAAAGCTGGCAAGAATGATACTGGAAAATAAGTGGTATGAAGTAGATACTGTACAAGACAGCGGTTTTTTTACTGACCTGCAAAGCAGATCAAGGGAAAAAATCGTCTGGTTTCCAAAGATTTATTATCAAATGGAAAAGGGACTGCTTCATATCCGCTGTGAAATTACGCTGGGAAAATATCAAGACCAGCTTTTACGGTTAGAGGATAAATTGGAAAGTGGCTTGTATTGTGAGCTGACCGACAAGACCCTGCATGACGGCTATATCGAATATACCCTGCTTTATGATATGATAGCAAACCGCATTACCATTGATGAAGTACAGGCAGAAAACGGCTGTCTTAGGCTGATGAAAAATCTTGTCTGGGAATATGACGCACTCCCTCACGCCCTTATCGCTGGTGGAACGGGTGGCGGTAAAACTTATTTCCTGCTGACGCTCATTGAAGCCTTACTGCATACTGACGCTATTCTTTACATTTTAGACCCGAAGAACAGCGACCTTGCGGACTTGGGAACGGTCATGCCGAACGTCTACCATACCAAAGAAGAAATGATTGATTGCGTCAATGCCTTTTATGAGGGCATGGTACAGCGAAGCGAGGAAATGAAGCGACACCCGAACTATAAGACGGGCGAAAACTACGCCTATCTGGGACTGCCACCCTGCTTTCTTATCTTTGATGAATATGTAGCATTTTTTGAAATGCTTGGGACGAAAGAAAGCGTGGGCTTACTTAGCCAGTTAAAGAAAATCGTTATGTTGGGACGACAAGCAGGATATTTCCTTATCGTTGCCTGCCAGCGTCCAGACGCAAAGTATTTCTCGGACGGTATCAGAGATAACTTCAATTTCCGTGTGGGACTTGGGCGTATCAGCGAATTAGGTTACGGTATGCTGTTTGGTTCAGATGTGAAAAAGCAGTTTTTCCAGAAGCGTATCAAGGGGCGTGGCTATTGTGATGTGGGAACAAGCGTTATCAGTGAGTTTTACACGCCTTTAGTCCCGAAAGGACATGATTTTTTGCAGACTATCGGCTCTCTTGCACAAGCAAGGCAGGACGGGACGGCGACGTGCGAAGCGAAAGGCGACGGCACGGACTAGCCGTTGCTGGTGTGGCGTTAGCCACGCCAGCAGGTAAAACCCCTCGGTATCTAACAGAGGGGTACGTTTGCAAATAGACAAAAGACAAAAAACATAGGAAACATAAGGCTTCTGGCACGGTTTCCTAGCAAAAATCGGCTGTGAAGTCGCCTTAAAAAACTTCACACTTTACAGATTGGGGGTATGGTTCTGAATGAAGAACAATGGATAAAAGAATTACGGGAGAAACGGATTGCTTACGGTATCTCACAAGGCAGGCTGGCGGTGGCTTCTGGTATCACAAGGGAATATCTCAACAAGATAGAAAGCGGAAAAATGAAGCCGTCAAAGGAACTTCTGGAAACTCTGCATAAGGAACTGGCAAGGTTCAATCCAGAAGCACCGCTTACCATGCTGTTTGATTATGTGAAAATTCGTTTTCCCACGCTGGATATACAGCACATCATCAAAGATATATTAAAACTGAATATCAATTATATGCTCCATGAAGATTACGGACATTACAGTTATACGGAGCATTATTCTTTAGGGGACATCTTTATCTATACGTCGGCTGACGAAGAAAAAGGTGTCCTTTTAGAGTTAAAAGGGCGTGGTTGCCGACAGTTTGAAAGTTACCTGCTGGCACAGCAAAGAAGCTGGTATGACTTTCTCATGGACGCACTCGTAGACGGTGGCGTGATGAAGCGTATCGACCTTGCTATCAACGACCATACGGGCATTTTGGATATTCCAGAGCTTGCGGAAAAATGCAGGAAACGGGAATATATCGGAAAGTCCAGAAGTTATAAGTTTTACCAGTCGGGCGAGCTTATCAAGCACAGAGAGGACGACAGAGAATATATGGGACGTACCCTTTATCTTGGTTCGCTGAAATCAGATGTGTATTTCTGTATCTATGAAAAGGACTATGAGCAGTACGTCAAGTTCGGGATACCGCTGGAAGAAGCCGATATTATCAACCGTTTTGAGATACGGCTACGGAATGAACGTGCCTATTATGCAGTACGAGATTTGCTGACGTATTATGACGCAGAACAGACCGCCTTTTCTATCATCAACCAGTATGTGCGGTTTGTTGATGAAGAACCAGACAAGCGAAAAAATGACTGGAAACTCAATGACCGCTGGGCTTGGTTTATCGGCGATAACAGACAGAGCTTGAAGCTGACGACAAAGCCAGAGCCGTACACCTTAGACCGCACGTTGCGTTGGGTACAACGGCAGGTAGCACCGACCTTGAAAATGCTGAAAAAGATTGATAAGGGAAACGGTACAGACTACATGGAAACAATCGAAAAGCAGGCAACCTTGAGTGAAAAACATGAAATGATAATCAAACAGCAGACGACCCCTACAAAAGATTTGGTGGAAAGTTAGGAGTGATAAAAATGTGGGAATTAGTAAAAGACTTCCTGCTAGTATCTATGGGAATGGGTATCGGCGTAGTCTTGATGTGTATTTTGAGTGTTGGCAAAGAAGCTGACTATAAAATGAAACAATTAAAAGAAAGCGAGGACAATTAAATGAATTTCGGGCAAAATTTGTATCAATGGTTTTTAAGCAACGCACAGAGCTTAGTGCTTATGGCGATTGTGGTTATCGGTATCTACTTAGGGTTCAAGCGTGAGTTTTCAAAACTTATCGGCTTCTTGGTAGTTGCCCTTGTTGCTGTCGGATTGGTATTCAACGCTGGCGGTGTGAAAGATGTACTGTTAGAGCTATTCAACAAGATTATCGGTGCATAAAATTTTATTGTAGTGCTGATATGGAAATGGTATAATTTTTAAGAGAGATAATCAATCAAAAACGATTATCTAAAATGACAAAGATAAAAACGCAAAGCATTTTATTATGCGAGAGCTGGTAGGTAGCCCAGCCGTCCTATGTTTATAGGGTAAGTAACCTGCCCCTCCGGGTTGTCCGTTCTTTGTTTAGAAATAAACAAGGAGGGATTGATATGAAGACAATAAAATGTAAATTGACTGTGTATTTTGCAGAACCTTTTTGGATTGGAATTTTTGAACGAATTTGTGATGGCAAACTTTCCGTAGCAAAGGTAACATTTGGTGCAGAGCCAAAAGATTATGATATTCAAGAATTTGTGTTGAAACATTATTATGATTTACAATTTAGTCCAGCAGTTGAAACGATTGTAAAAAAGGATAAGAAAAATCCTAAAAGAGTTCTTAGAGATGTAAAGAAACAATTACAGAACAATGGAATTGGGACAAAATCGCAACAAGCTTTAAAATTACAACATGAATTAAAAAAAGAAGAATATAAATCTAATTCCAAACATAAAAAGCAAATGGAAGCAGAACAAAAGTTTAAGTTGAAGCAACAAAAGAAAAAAGCAAAACACAGAGGACATTAAATGATGTTGCTATATCATAAACTAAAATTTTATAAGTTCATATCTACACAAAGCAGTTAGTCTTAGGATTGACTGCTTTTTTCTTACCTAAATTTCAGATTGGAGTGATGAAATGAACGATATTTTTAAGGATATGCAGGCAAACGTTGGCTGTGAATACATTTCCGACCTGCCCTCTTACAAGCGTAAGGTGTGGCATGAAATGAAACGGCTGAACCCTGCCGATTATGAAGCAATACAGTTAGAAGATTTTTCAAAGTATGTGTTTGGTATGCCGTACCAGACCTTAAAAGATGTGATGAAACAACAGAAAGGACGTGAGGAACAATGCAGGAAACAAGGGTGCTGGTGGAAACGGGAAGAACAACTGGCGAAGAAACAACGTCGTACTGGTTTGACCTGCCGATAGATGTTGCCGAGTTTGAAGAAAAGCTAGGTGTCGGTGCAGAAAGTCAAGATTACCGCATTATCGAAAAGGTGTTGCCTTATGCTGATGAAGTCCACGAACAAACAAGCGTGTATCAGATTAATGAATTAGATTTTATGTACCGCCAGCTATCAGCCGATATGCAAGAAGAATATGTAGCACTTCTTACCGTGTTTGAGAACTTAGAAGCACTTTATATTTGCAGGAACGTGATTACGGTTTATCACGATTGTAAAAGCATGATTGATGTTGCAAAGCAAAAGCTGATGAATGACCCCACATTCAAGCATTTGTCCGAGGACTGTCAAGAATACTATTTCGACTTTGAAGCCTACGCTTCTCACTTGCTGGAAAACAGATGCTATCTTGTAACGGAACACAGTGTCTTTGAACTTCCAGAGTAGGAAAAGAGGTGGTGCTTATGATTGATGATATGGCGGTTTATATTGCGAACCTTGGCAAATACAACGAGGGCTATTTAGTGGGTGCTTGGTTCACTTTCCCCATTGACGAGGAAGATGTAACAGAAAAAATCGGCTTGAATGAACAGTATGAGGAATACGCTATCCATGATACCGACAACTTCCCCATTGCGATTGGCGAGTATGTTTCCATTGAAGAACTCAATGAGATGTATGAAATGATAGAGGAACTTCCCGACTATATCGTAGAGTGTCTGGACGAATTTATCAGCCACTACGGGACGCTGGAAGAAGTCGTGGAACACAAGGACGATATTTATTATTATCCCGACTGTGAAACCATGACAGACGTTGCCTACTACTACATAGACGAATTGCAGGCACTTGGGGATATTCCACCCAGCTTGCAGAACTACATTGACTATGAAGCCTACGGGCGAGATTTGGATATGGGCGGTTGCTTCATTGAAACAAGCCGAGGTATGTGCGAGATACCATATTAACGCTGGAAGATCAGCGACAAGCATTGTTGCTACTGACAGCGTATTTCTCTTTTAAGGGACAGTCTGAAAATGGCTGTCCTTTTCTCTTTGAAGAATTTACGAAAGGAGCTGAAAGAACTTGAAAAAGATTAAATCTTATACGGGTATCTGGAACGTGGAAAAAGTCTTGTATGCAATCAATGACTTTAACTTGCCCTTTCCCGTTACTTTTACACAGATTACATGGTTTGTGATTACAGAATTTATCATCATTCTGTTTGGGGATATTCCCCCACTTTCCATGATTGAGGGAGCATTTCTCAAATACTTTGGTATTCCCGTTGCTCTCACTTGGTTTATGTCGCAGAAAACCTTTGACGGAAAGAAGCCGTACAGCTTTTTGAAATCACAGATAACCTATGCCCTGCGACCGAAAATCACTTATGCAGGAAAAGCCGTAAAACTGCATAAGCAGACCTTGAATGAAACAATCACGGCAGTAAGGAGTGTGAACTATGTTCCCGATAAAATATATTGACAATAACCTTGTCTGGAATAAGGACAATGAGGTGTTTGCTTATTATGAGCTGATACCGTACAACTATTCTTTCTTATCCGCAGAGCAGAAATTTATCGTGCATGACAGCTTTCGACAGCTTATCGCACAGTCCCGTGAGGGTAAAATTCATGCGTTGCAGATTGCCACAGAAAGCTCAATCCGAAGTATGCAGGAGCAGTCAAAAAAGCTGGTAACTGGAAAATTAAAGGAAGTTGCCTATCAGAAGATAGACGAACAGACCGAAGCGTTAGTATCTATGATTGGGGATAATCAAGTGGACTACCGCTTTTTTCTTGGCTTTAAGCTCATGGTTACGGAAGAACAGCTCAATCTGAAGAACATCAAAAAATCGGCGTGGCTGACGTTCACGGAATTTCTCCATGAAGTGAACCATACGCTGATGAATGATTTTGTTTCCATGCCGAATGATGAAATCAACCGTTACATGAAAATGGAAAAGTTACTGGAAAATAAAATCTCCCGTCGCTTTAAGGTGCGTCGCTTGGAAATCAATGATTTTGGGTATCTCATGGAACATCTTTACGGCAGGGACGGTATCGCTTATGAAGATTATGAGTACCAGCTACCAAAGAAAGAATTGAAAAAGGAAACGCTGATAAAATACTACGACCTTATCCGTCCGACAAGGTGTGTGATTGAGGAAAGCCAGCGGTATTTACGATTGGAACATGAGGACAAGGAAAGCTATGTATCCTACTTTACTGTCAATGCGATTGTCGGGGAGCTTGATTTTCCGTCCTCTGAAATCTTCTATTTCCAGCAACAGCAATTCACATTCCCCGTTGATACTTCCATGAATGTAGAAATCGTGGAAAACCGAAAAGCATTAACAACCGTCCGCAACAAGAAAAAGGAACTGAAAGACCTTGATAACCACGCCTATCAAGCTGGAAGTGAAACCAGCTCAAATGTGGTGGACGCATTAGACAGCGTGGACGAGCTGGAAACGGACTTAGACCAGAGCAAAGAAAGTATGTATAAGTTAAGCTACGTCATACGGGTGTGTGCACCCGATCTTGACGAGCTGAAACGCCGTTGTGATGAAGTCAAGGACTTTTACGACGACCTCAATGTAAAGCTGGTGCGTCCTGCTGGGGATATGCTGGGGCTTCATTCTGAATTTCTTCCTGCCAGCAGGCGATATATCAATGATTATGTGCAGTATGTAAAATCTGATTTTCTAGCTGGGCTTGGCTTCGGTGCGACACAGCAGTTAGGGGAAACTACGGGTATCTATATGGGCTACTCCGTTGATACGGGAAGAAATGTGTACCTGCAACCGTCCCTTGCCAGTCAAGGCGTAAAAGGTACAGTTACAAATGCCCTTGCTTCTGCTTTTGTCGGTTCGCTTGGCGGTGGAAAGTCATTCTGCAACAATCTTCTGGTGTATTATTCGGTTCTCTTTGGGGGACAAGCGGTTATCTTAGACCCTAAAAGTGAGCGTGGTAACTGGAAAGAAACGCTTCCAGAAATCGCCCATGAAATCAATATCGTAAACCTTACCAGCGATAAAGACAATGCAGGACTTCTTGACCCATTCGTGATTATGAAGAATGTGAAAGACGCTGAAAGTCTGGCAATCGACATCTTGACATTCCTTACGGGTATTTCCTCTAGGGACGGCGAAAAATTCCCCGTACTTCGTAAGGCGGTTCGTTCCGTTACCCAGAGCGACAGTCGGGGCTTGCTCCATGTGATAGACGAGCTACGCCGTGAAGATACACCCATATCAAGAAATATTGCAGACCATATTGACAGCTTCACGGACTATGACTTTGCACATCTGTTGTTTTCAGACGGTACGGTGGAAAATGCAATCAGTCTGGATAACCAGCTTAACATCATTCAAGTAGCCGACCTTGTACTGCCAGATAAGGACACCACTTTTGAGGAATACACGACCATTGAATTATTGTCGGTGTCTATGCTGATTGTGATTAGTACCTTTGCCCTTGATTTTATCCATTCGGACAGAAGCATTTTTAAGATTGTAGATTTGGACGAAGCGTGGGCGTTCTTAAATGTGGCACAAGGCGAAACCTTATCAAATAAGCTGGTGCGTGCTGGACGAGCTATGCAGGCAGGCGTTTATTTCGTTACACAATCCTCTGGGGACGTATCAAAGGAAAGTCTGAAAAACAATATCGGCTTGAAATTTGCCTTTCGTTCTACGGACATTAACGAGATAAAGCAGACCTTAGAGTTTTTCGGTATCGACAAGGACGACGAGAACAACCAGAAACGCTTGCGTGATTTAGAGAACGGACAATGCTTATTGCAGGACTTATACGGGCGTGTCGGTGTGGTACAGATACACCCAGTCTTTGAAGAACTGCTACACGCCTTTGATACCAGACCGCCCGTACAGAGAAATGAGGTGGAGTGATGAAAGAAAGGATAAAAGGTGCGTTCACAAAAAAGAAGATTTTCCACTTTCTCAAAATGGCTCTGTTCGTGGTGGCACTCTCCCTTATCCTGCTTTCACTTCTGGGGACGGTGGCTCATGCGACGGGGCTTGTGGACGATACCATAAACGCAGAAAATCTTTACTCAAAATATCCCCTTTCCAACTACCAGCTTGATTTTTATGTGGATAATAGCTGGTCGTGGCTTCCGTGGAACTGGCTGGACGGTATCGGAAAATCGGTGCAGTACGGGCTTTACTGCATTACCAACTTTGTCTGGACGATAAGCCTTTATTTAAGCAATGCTACGGGCTATGTGGTGCAGGAAGCCTATAAGCTGGACTTCATCAATGATATGGCAGACAGTATCGGAAAAAGCATACAGACCCTTGCAGGCGTTACCGAGAATGGCTTTTCTTCTACGGGCTTCTATGTTGGTTTCCTGCTTCTCATTATCTTAGTGGTGGGAATGTATGTTGCCTATACGGGACTGATAAAACGGGAAACCAGCAAGGCACTTCACGCCGTTATCAACTTTGTAGTGGTGTTCATTCTGTCCGCTTCGTTTATTGCCTATGCTCCCGACTACATCAAGAAGATAAATGAATTTTCCAGTGACATCAGTACCGCTTCTTTGGACTTGGGAACAAAAATCATGCTCCCCAACTCTGACAGCGAGGGCAAGGACAGCGTGGACTTGATACGGGACAGTTTATTTTCTATTCAAGTAGAACAGCCGTGGCTACTCTTACAATTCGGCAACAGCAACGCAGAAGAAATCGGGACAGACCGTGTGGAAGCTCTTGTATCGGCTAGTCCAGAGGACGAGGACGGAAAGACCAGAGAAGAAGTCGTGAAAACAGAAATAGAGGACAACGACAACAACAATCTGACAATACCGCAGGTGGTAAACCGTTTGGGTATGGTGTTCTTCCTACTGTTTTTTAACTTAGGTATCACAATATTTGTATTCTTGCTTACGGGCATGATGTTGTTCAGCCAGATACTTTTTATTATCTTTGCAATGTTTCTGCCTATCAGCTTTCTACTTTCTATGATACCGAGCTATGAAAGCATGGCAAAGCAGGCAATCGTGAGGGTATTTAATACCATAATGACACGGGCAGGAATAACGCTCATTGTAACGGTGGCGTTCAGCATTTCCAGTATGTTTTATAACATATCCACGGACTATCCGTTCTTCATGGTGGCGTTCTTGCAGATAGTATGTTTCGCTGGTATCTACATGAAGCTGGGCGACTTAATGAGTATGTTCTCACTTAATGCTGGCGACAGTCAAAGCATGGGACGACGCATATTCCGCAGACCGTATCTGTTTATGCGACATCGGGCTAGGCGTATGGAGCGACGCATGGCAAGGGCTGTTAGTCATGGAAGTATGGTTGGAGCTGGAACGGGGGCTATGGCAGGTTCTCTTTTATCTTCTAATACAGAAAATAAGCGAAACCGTACCAACACACAGCCACAGCGTAACAATACTTCTATGGGAAGTAAGGCAGGCTCAAAGGTGGGTGCTGTCTTAGATACGAAAAATAAAGTGAAAGATAAGGCAAACGCTGTCAAAGAGAATATCAAGGATATGCCGACACAGACTGCTTATGCGGTATATTCCGCAAAGGAAAAGGCAAAGTCCAGCGTGTCCGACTTCAAGCGTGGCATGGTGCAGGAACAGCAGTCCAGACAGACGGGACGATTGGAAAAGCAGGAACAGCGTAAGAAAAATATCGCTGACAAACGTATGGAGCTTCAAAAGGCACAAGAAGCAAGGCAGGCACGAAAGACGGACGGATCAGCGACAACGGGAGCTACCCGTCCCCATGAGCGACCAGCCACAACTTCAATCATTCCAAAACCGAGTGCGGAAAAAACGAAGGAAGTCAAACGACCTGCCACAGCGACCACTTCAAAAGCAAGTGAGCCAGTCAAGACAACTGTTATCAAAGAGCGTCCGCTATCTTCGGGTGCTTCTGATAGAAAAGCGACCCAGTCGGCACAGCCAGTACATAGGCAGAATGTAGAAAAAGTAGTATCGCAGGAAACACGCCAGAATTACACCAAAGACCGCAGGACAAAGGTTCAGCAAACGCAGACCACAGAGAAGAACCGTAACCTTGTAACGAAGAAAGGACAGAAGAAAAAATGAAACTGAAACATATCGCTATCATTGGCAGTCTGTTTCCTATCCTCTTTTCCGTAGTTCTTTTCTTTGGTGTCTTGATTAGTGCGGACAGCGACGACGAGAACAGCAACTTTTCTTCTGGCATTACGGGTATGAACTTATCCGCAGAAGTCTTGAAACATCAGCCTATGGTGGAAAAATACGCCAGAGAAAACGGTATCTCCGAGTATGTCAATGTGCTACTGGCTATCATTCAAGTAGAAAGTGGCGGTACGGCAGAAGATGTTATGCAGAGTTCGGAAAGTCTTGGCTTACCGCCCAACTCTTTAGATACGGAAAGCTCAATCAAGCAGGGGTGTAAATATTTTGCGTCCCTGCTTTCTTCCTGCAAAAATCAAGGTATCGACGATTTGAATGTAGCGATACAGTCCTATAACTATGGCGGTGGCTATGTGGGATATGTGGCAGGAAAGGGAAAGAAACACACCTTTAACCTTGCAGAGAGCTTCGCCCGTGAGAAATCGGGTGGAAAGAAAGTAACCTACACCAACCCGATAGCCGTTGCGAAGAACGGGGGCTGGCGGTATGGCTATGGAAATATGTTCTATGTCGAATTAGTCAATCAGTATTTGACTGTTCCGCAGGTATCGGGAGAACTGGCACAAAAGGTAATGAATGAAGCGTTGAAATATCAAGGCTGGAAGTATGTATATGGCGGTAGCAATCCAAACACTTCCTTTGACTGTTCGGGACTTACGCAATGGTGCTATGGAAAAGCTGGTATCTCCTTACCGAGAACGGCACAAGCACAGTATGACGCAACCCAACATCTTCCACTCTCGCAGGCAAAAGCAGGCGATTTGGTGTTTTTCCATTCCACCTATAACGCTGGTACTTATGTAACGCACGTTGCAATTTATGTAGGGAATAACCAGATGTACCATGCAGGCGACCCGATAGGATATACAGACCTAAGTAGTAGTTACTGGCAACAGCACTTAATCGGTGTAGGACGAGTAAAACAATAGAAAGGACTTGAAAAATATGTTTAAGAAGAATAAGAAACAGACAGAAACTATCAAAGAACCAAAAGAAAAAAAGGTGCGTACTGTCAAGGTAGGCACACATAAGAAAACCGTGATTGCGTTGTGGGTGGTGCTTATCGCAAGCGTGAGCTTTGGGATATATAAGAACTTTACCGCTATCGACCAGCACACGACCCATGAAAAAGAAATCATTGAACTTCGTTTGCATGACACCAGCGGGATTGAAAATTTCGTGAAGAACTTTGCAAAGTCCTACTACACATGGAATAACAGCAAAGAAGCGATTGAAGCAAGGACGCAGGCAATCAGCGGTTATCTGACAGAGGAATTACATGACTTGAATGTGGATACCATTAGAACCGACATACCGACTAGTTCCACGGTAACAGATGTGATTGTATGGAATATCGAACAGTCGGGAACGGACACTTTTTCTGCTACCTACGAAGTAGATCAGCAGATAAAAGAGGGAGAACAGACAACAGCGGTCAAGGCAACCTATACCGTAAAAGTCCATGTAGACGCTGACGGGGATATGGTAATCATTCAGAACCCTACCCTTGCACCAGCAATCAAAAAATCAGACTATGAGCCAAAGACACCAGAAGCAGACGCAAGTGTAGACGCTGATACCGTCAACGACGCTACCGCATTTCTGGAAACATTCTTTAAGCTGTACCCGACAGCCACAGAAAAAGAGCTTGCCTATTATGTATCGGGAAATGTGCTTGAACCTATCGGCAGGGACTACCTTTATTCTGAATTGGTAACCCCTATCTTTACAAAGGACGGGGACAATGTAAAAGTCAAGGTAGCAGTAAAATTCCTTGATAATCAGACAAAGGCAACGCAGGTATCGCAGTTTGAGCTAGTGCTACATAAAGATAATAACTGGAAGATTGTAGGATAACATAGTAAAAGGCAGGTACACCATGCCGTGGTTATCTGCCTTAGTTGTTATCTATTTTAAATTGTTTTTTTAGAATGTCCTTTAAAGTAAAATATTCTGATGTAAGCTTATTCATAGCAATCCACATGTGAATTGATGTATATTGCAAATCTTCAATATAGAAGCTATTGATATTTTGTTTATCTGCTAAAATATATTTTGGTAATAATGATATTCCACCGCCCATAGTAACGGTATTAAGAATTGCTTCTACAGTATCTAATTCAATTATCATTGGTGATTTCGATTGATGTAAGTTCCACCAATCCAAAAGGGCTTCTCTGTAGGGGCAGGATTTGATATTATTTATGATAATTGGATATGCAAAGATATCATTTATGGAATTGCAGGAGCATGGAGTTGCCAGCATTAAATTTTCTTGAAATTCCAAAACCTGCTTACCTTGTGTAATATTGTGGGTACTGTTAGTGATTATACAATCTAATAGTCCATTAGATAGGCTATGGTCTAAGTCGTCTTGATTTAGTGTGGAAACTGACAATGACACATTTGGAAACTGTTTTTGATATTCAATGATACATTTGGGCAATAAATAACCAGCTATTGTCTGCGTTGTGCCAATTTTTAAAGTTTTAGGATTGTTCTGAAAAGATTGTAAGGTCTTATCGAGTAAAGAGATTATCTTTTCTGCTTGATACAGTAATTTTTCTCCATCTTTTGTGAGGGTTACGCCTTTGCTATGGCGAATGAATAGTGTCGTGTTTAATTCACCTTCCAGTTTTTTGATATGTGCAGTTATATTAGATTGAACATACCCCATATTTTCCGCAGTTTTCGATATTGATTTTGTATAAGCAACTTCTCTAAATATTCTAAGTTCCAGACTTTCCATAATAGCACCTCCAGTATTATTTAAAATGATATATATCATCATTTACAACTATTATACACATAACGAACTAATATGTATAATTAAATTGAAATTTGAAGCAGGATAGATAGGAGGAAAAAATAATGATTGCTATGCAATATAAGATTTCACTACCAGATAACTACGACATGAACGTGATTAGACAGCGAGTAGCTGATAATGGACATAGAACGGATGGCTTTCAAGATTTAATATTTAAAGCATATCTCATATCTGAAAAAAGAGATTCTTCAAAGAGTTGTAATGAGTATTCTCCACTATATATATGGCAGAATAATGATGGCATGAACAAATTCATTTTTGATGGTTACTATGATAATATTTTAAGTTCATTCGGTTGGCAAAAAATAAATATAGGTATTCCAATAACATGTTGTTTAGGAAAAGACTTTAATCTGTCAAAGTTTGCTCTTGAAATTGAACATGAAATTACACCAATGAAACAAATGAAAGCTATAAATTTTTCATTGGAGAAAGATGACTGTACAAGTAAAGTGTTAATATACAATCCAGATAAATGGAAATATGTGGAATACTATTTCTATAAAGATAGACCTATTAAAAAAACTATTGGAAAAATTTATTCAATTTTGCATTTGTCACAATAAAATATGTTTTGAAATATTGAATACTTAAATATGCAAAAAAACAAATGCAACTGGCTATGGGGCTATATCTACTAAAAAGCTATGTGGTAGGTTGGGATTAAATTTAAACATTACTTCTAAAAGGCATGAATACACAAGGCTGACAAACTATACAGTTACGATTAAACGATACCAACGGGATTGAAAATTTCGTGAAGAACTTTGAGAAGTCCTATTACACATGGAACAACAGCAAAGAAGCTATCAAAGCAAGGACACAGGCAATCAGCGTTTATCTGACAAAAGAATTGCAGGACTTGAATGTGGATACCATTAGAACCGATATACCGACTAGTTCCACAGTTACAGATGTGATTGTATGGAATATCGAACAGTCGGGAACGGACACTTTTTCTGCTACCTACGAAGTAGATCAGCAGATAAAAGAGGGAGAACAGACAACAGCGGTCAAGGCAACCTATACCGTAAAAGTCCATGTAGACTCTGACGGGGATATGGTAATCATTCAGAACCCTACCCTTGCACCAGCAATCCAAAAATCAGACTATGAACCAAAGACAGCAGAAGCAGACGCAAGCGTGGACGCTGATATCACAGCAATATTTGGTATTTCTGGGTATTACGAAACAACTATTCAGAATTATATTTGTAGTTTGGGAATATTGATCTTATGCGGTTGTATCTCAGCTATCTTATTAAAAAATTTAAACCATAGACAAAGAAAAAAGGCTAATGAATAAACTATATAGAATAAGCCTGCAAATAAAAAGTCAAGGCTAAATTGAAAGAACATTGAAAATTTTATA
>OBWK01000475.1_pt1 | contig 20171 bp, 18 predicted proteins | sample 1495251 | NCBI WGS metagenome assembly OBWK01 (sample SAMEA2580065, study PRJEB22360) | human gut metagenome | biome: human gut; feature: human-associated habitat; material: faeces | place: Denmark | collected 2008/2010 | reverse complement strand
CCGCCGCTGCCGTTGAGTTTCTCATCTTTCACTCTCCTCACCACCGGCAGCGACAGGAGAATTTCTGCTGATTCTCGTTAAACAGTTATCAAGTATAACATATTTTCCTGCGCTTGGCGAGACACCGTCCTTACATTTATGAAAATATTAAGGAAAATGTAACGTGATCGCAGTGATTCACTCCCATTCTGCATATGCGTCCGCAGGATCTTCAGTTCAGGGACGCGATAAATCTTCCGAATGCCTCCCGGCCTGCCTCTGTGCGTTTATAGACACCGGCATCCTCCAGAACATTCGCAAATACATGACCGACCTCATCCTGCAGGATCTCCATCACATTGTCTTTTGTGATCTTCTCGTATTTCGGAAGGAATTCCTCCACCCAGTCCGCATGTTTCGCGATCGACTCTTCGCTGCGGATGTCTTTTCCTTCTACAATATAAGCTGCGAGCAGGGCAAGCTCTTCTTTCAGTCTTGACGGAAGGACCGCAAGACCCATGACTTCGATCAGTCCGATGTTCTCTTTTTTAATGTGATGCAGCTTCGGGTTCGGATGGAACAGGCCGAGCGGGCGGTCCTCGGTGGTGCGGTTATTTCTGAGCACCAGGTCCAGCTCAAACTTCCCATCGCGGAATCTCGCGATCGGGGTGATCGTGTTGTGCGGTTCTCCGTTTGTATCCGCATAAATATCCGCATCCGCATCTGTGTATCCGCGCCATGCAGTCAGGATCTTGTCTGCAAGATCGATCAGCCGCTCTTTCTTTTCCCCACGGATCCGGATCACGGACATCGGCCATTTTACGATCCCGGCTTCCACATCCTCGAATCCATTGACTGTAAAACTCTTTTCCACCGGCGCCTTCGCCATTGCAAAGGTATATCTTCCGCCCTGGAAATGGTCGTGGGTCAGGATGGAACCGCCAACGATCGGGAGATCCGCATTGGATCCCAGGAAATAGTGCGGGAACATCGTGACGAAATCAAATAATTTCTTAAATGTGTTCCGGTCGATCTTCATCGGCGTATGTTTTCCGTTGAAGACGATGCAGTGCTCATTATAATAGACATACGGAGAATACTGGAATCCCCAGTTCTCCCCGTTTAAAGTCAGCGGGATGATCCTGTGGTTGTTTCTCGCCGGATGATTGACGCGGCCCGCATAGCCGACGTTCTCCATGCAGAGCAGGCATTTCGGATATCCGCTCTGTTTCATGTTCTTTGCAGCTGCGATCGCTTTCGGATCTTTCTCCGGTTTGGAGAGGTTTACCGTGATATCGAGATCCCCATACTCTGTCTTTGTGATCCACTTCAGATCTTTACAGACGCGGTAACGGCGGATATAGTTGGAATCCTGGCTCAGTTTATAGAAATAACCGGTCGCATCCTCCGGGGACTTTTCATATTCACTGTGGAACTTTTTTACGACCTCACTCGGGCGCGGCATCAGGCAGTTCATGAGCCGCGTATCAAAGAGATCCCGGTACACAACGCTGTTGTTTTCAAGGATCCCGTGTTCTGCCGCGTAATCGGTCAGCTCATTTAAGGTATCTTCCAGGCTGATCGTCCCCACGATCTCGCCAGGCTCTTCATATTCATCCATGCCGAGAACTTCCAGGATCTGGTTTCTGGCGTAGATCTCGTCTTCTTTTTCGATCAGGCCTGTTTCTTTTCCATACTGTACCAGTTTTTTTACTGACATTTCAATCATGATGTATCCCCTCCGATTTTGCGGTTATATGTTAGCTTGCATGATAGTTGATTGGCTGGTTTTTGTGCGCTCTTCTTGTTTTTCCGATGGAAAAACAAGAAGCATAGGGCGGTCGCCCTATGCCCGATTATTCCGCATCATTCTCTCAGACAAGTAAACTTGCCTGAGAGAATGCTCCGAAACAATCGGGCGCACCTGCAACCTGTTACCATTCATTATAGTAAAAATATCCCCTCAATACAATCGGTATTTTATTTTTTTATACCGCGCATTGCGTGCATCAGGCGTTCTGTAATGATCCCGCCGACAACTCCGATCAGGGTTCCTGCGATGCAGCCGGCGGCGAGGAGGAACGGGAGATAGTAAAATACGCCTGCTGTCTGGACAATGACAGCTGCGAATGTGATCTGACCGATGTTGTGGGCGATGCCGCCGAGGACGCTGATACCGATCTGGGAGAGTTTTCCCGTTTTCTTTAAGATTGCCATCACAAACAGGCTGAGAAAGCTTCCTGACAGCCCGTAGATCATACTGTATGGATTTCCAAAAGATAAACCCACAAGAACGATGCGGATCAGGGTCACCGCGATCGTTCCGGGGATCCCGATCAGGTAAAGTCCCACCACCGTCACAAGGTTCGCGAGTCCAAGCTTTACGCCCGGGACCGGGATCGGAATGGGGATCAGCGTCTCAACAAAGCTGAGCACCATGGCGAGTGCGATGAGAAGTCCGTACAATGCGATATTTATCGCCTTTTTTTCTCGATACATAGGATCGATCCCTCGTCTTTCTTGACTTTCAAAAGTCTGTTTGTTAGAATAAAAAATCAGATATTATGAGGATCCGGCGTAACGGCTCCTCATTGATCGGAAAGTTACGATCATCCATCAAATTACAGGAAGTACAAATATGAACAAAAAAACAATCTTCAGCATCTGTGCCGCCGGTCTCATCCTCGTTTCCGGCATGGCACTGAGTGGATGCCAAAATAGTGACGGTCCGGGTCTTCTCACTCCTGAGACTCCTTTGAGCCGTTCCGATTTTCTGCTCAACACCTTCGTCACCATCACCCTCTACGATTCTGACGACTCCTCTATCTTAGACGATTCGATGGCACTTTGTAAAGAGTATGAAAACATTTTCAGCAAGACGTTAGAGACCAGTGAACTCTATCAGATCAACCACCGGACTACGGACACCGTCACGGTTTCCGACGATATGGCGGCGCTCTTATCGAAAGGTCTGGAATACTGCGAAAAATCCGGCGGCGCTTTCGACATTACGATCGAACCGCTGAGCTCCCTCTGGAACTTCACGAGTGGCGAGGCTGTGATCCCGGATGCGGCGGACATTGAAGCGGACATTCCGAAAGTGGATTATCACAACCTGGTCCTCTCCGGAAACACCCTGACGTTCCTTTCCCCTGACACCACGATCGATCTCGGATCTATCGCGAAGGGATATATCGCCGACCGTATCAAGGATCAGCTTCTGGATGCCGGCGTGAAGAGCGCAATCATTAATCTCGGCGGAAACGTTCTCTGCGTCGGAGAAAAGCCGGATGGGAGCAAGTTCCACATCGGACTTCAGAAACCGTTTGCGGACCGCGATGAGACTTTTGAGGTGCTTGGCATCGATGATCTCTCCGTTGTCACTTCCGGCGTCTATGAACGCCATTTTGAGGTTGACGGAAAAAATTACCATCATATTTTAAATCCGGCAACGGGGTATCCTTACGATAACGGGCTGATCTCCGTGACGATCCTTTCCGAAGAATCCGTGGACGGTGACGGTCTCTCCACCACCTGCTTTTCTCTCGGACTTGAAAAAGGACTGGAGCTTGCAAATTCCCTCGACGGGATCTATGCATGCTTTATCGATGAGGATTATCACGTTTATTATTCGGACGGGATGGAAGACTTTATCATTAAACAATGATCCCCGGCTCAGCGCATCCGGGATCCGCAGGCACTGCAGCCTCATTGGTTATTGAGTTTTCAGGAGATTTTTATGACAGAAAATAAAGACATGAAACACTCACTTTTTAAGAAACAGGACCTGATCCTGATCGCCGTGGTCCTTGCGGCTGCCGCTCTTCTGTTTCTCGGGACAAAGCTGATGCATAAGAGCCCGGCAGAAGTCGTCGAGATCTCTGTCGACGGAAACGTCGTCGAGACACTCGATCTCGCAAAAGATCAGGAACTCACGATCGATGGTGCATCCGGCGGCACAAACCATCTGATCATCAAAGACGGGGAAGTCTGGGTCTCCGAAGCGACCTGCCCCGATAAGATCTGCGTTCACCAGGGGAAGATCCATATGGACGGCGAGATCATCGTCTGCCTGCCGAACAAAATGACCGCACAGATCAAGAGTGTGAAATGACAGGACCGGGAGGAAAACCCGACCGGACGATAGAAAAGTTTTCCCACCAGCTTAAAAACCTGAGGAGCCCAAAAAGCTTCTCAGGTTTTCACTTGTTATTTCTCTGTTAAGTTTCCTGTCCGTACTCCATCTCACAGGCTTTCCGCTTTTATTCCGCCAGTCCCATCTCTTTCATCTCTTCCGCAACAGAGTCCTCGCAGGATCTCATGGCGAGGATCGTCATCTCCATCAGCTTCGGCAGTTCCCAGCCGAGATTTTCCGCCCCTTTTGTGATGACGTCTCTGGAGCATCCGGCCGCAAACTTCTTATCCTTAAATTTTTTCTTTAAGCTGGATACTTCCATATCCTTCGTGCTCTTTGAAGGGCGCATCTTCGCTGCCGCCCAGATCAGACCGGTCAACTCGTCTGCCGCAAAGAGGACTTTCTCCATCTCATGCTCCGGCTTTGCGTTAATCCACTCGTGGATGCCGTATCCGTGGCTGCAGACTGCATGGATCACCTCGTCTTCCGCTCCGCCTTCTTTTAACAGGCGCGGGGCAATCAGACAGTGTTCTTCCGGGTATTCCTCAAAATCAATATCATGAAGGATTCCGCAGATCTCCCAGAATCCGGCTTCATCCCCATATTCAAGCTCATTCGCGTACCATTTTAAAACTCCCCCGACGGTAAGTCCGTGGAGAATGTGGAACGGTTCTTTGTTGTGTTTTCTGAGGAGCTCGATGGCATCCTCTCTTGTAAGTTTTGTCTGCATGCTTTTATGCCTCCGTACTGATAGATTTTCAGTAACTGTCCGGTACCCTTGCAGTTACCAATTTTCTTTTCTATCAGTATAACAGGATTTCCCTATAATTCAAGTATGTATGATAACAGGATTCCCATCACATGTTACTGCCAGAACGTTACTGTTCGCGACCAATGTCAGTAGAGCCAGAACTTCATCATCACGATCCTCTCTGCATATCCAAAATCCCACCGGTCAACCTTCCCGTCTGTCACCACCGGATCACTGTCCAGAATAATCCCATCGATCATATAATCTCTCTGCCCCACCGGCATGCCCTCCTTCACCGGTGCATCCACAGCCTTTGCTATCTTCGTTCTCACCCGGATTTTTTCATCTTTCCCCAGCAGGACACGGAGTGTTTTCTCATCTGCACTCCCATTCTCGATCCGAATCTTCACCTCCGGCATTACACCGTTTTCCACTGAAATCACCGCAGATTTCCCAAGCCCCTGTTTTTCGATCTCCTGATATTCAAAATTTTCCTCCCCATATGTCACAAGCTTCCTCATATCCTGCCACTTGTATGTCTTATGGGGCGGCCATCCGCAGCCTAAAAGTGCTGCAATCAATAATCTCTCTCCTCTTTTTACCGCCCCTACATAGCAGTACCCGGCTTTTCCCGTAAATCCGGTCTTTCCGCAGACCGCGCCCGCCATGGATGTCAGAAGCGCATTGTGGTTCATACAGGAAAAGCTTCGTGCGCCGGAGAGGTCTGAAAACGTATGGGATGGTGCTCTTGTGATGGCAAGAAATTCTTCCTTCGCCGGAGAGAGCAGGATCCCGTATCTGAGAATCCGTGCCAGATCTTCCGCCGTTGTGGAATGGGTCTTTCCGCTCCCCCTCTCCGTTGCATCCAGTCCGTTGGGCGTCAGAAAATATGTATCCTCACACCCGAGTTCCGCCGCTTTCCGGTTCATCATATCTGCAAAATCTTCCACGCTGCCTCCGACGGCCTCAGCGATCGCTGCGGCGGAATCATTGTGGGATTCCAGCATCATGGAGTACAGGAGATCTCTCAGGCGGTATCTTTCCCCTTTTCTCACATGCAGCTTTACCTCCGGCATCGATGCCGCGCGATCTGAGATCAGAACTTCCGTGTCCGGTCCGGCGTTTTCCAGCGCCAGAATACAGGTCATGATCTTCGTGGTACTGGCCATCGGAAGGACTTCCGTCTCGTTTTTTCCGTACAGGACGCGCCCCGTATCGCCGTCCAGCAAAACAGCGGCACGGGAGTTCAGAAGGAGCGGATCCGTCTCCGGCTGCGCTGCCGCCGATTCCAGCGCAGTCTGGCCAGCCTGACGCCCGCTGTGTTCCGCATATGGATAATTTCCGGGAACTGCAGCCGCAAAAAAAAGGAACGCCCCCAGACACAGCTGCAAAATTGAGGATGCTTCATGTTTTCTCTCCACCTTTTCTGCCGGTCTGGTCCATTCGCCGGCCCACAACCGTGCCTTTTTAGCGATATTTTGATTCTTCCACATGTTTCAGAACTTCCGCTGCATATTTATCACAACATATGCATCAGCTTTCTGAGACTTGCCGCGCAATTTTTCCTGTGGTACAATGAGATCTGCTGACTGCCCGTATTTTATCAAAAAAGGATATTCCATGAATGTAATTTTAACCTACAAAATCACCGAATCAGAAAGTGGCCGGTCCATCGCTGCATTTCTTCTGGATTCCGGCTATTCATCCCGCCTTGTGGTCCATCTGCGGAACACCGCGGAAAGCTTCTTTCTAAATGGGAAAATCGTCTATTCCAATACAGTCCTCCAGCCGGGTGACTGCCTGAACGTCCATGTTACAGAGAAAAAAGCTTCTGAACAGATCGTTCCGGTTCCTGCGGATCTCTCTGTTGTCTATGAAGACGAACATGTCCTCGTAATCGACAAACCTGCCGGAATGCCGGTCCACCCATCCCAGGGACATTATGAGAACACCCTGGCAAACGCGATCGCCTGGTATTTCAGAAATGAGGAGACACCGTTCGTATTCCGCGCCGTAAACCGTCTGGACCGGGATACCTCCGGGCTTATACTTCTGGCAAAGAATCCCTACAGCTCCTGTATTCTATCAGATGCCGTGAAGGATCATGCGATCCACAGGGAATACGCCGCCGTCGTTTCCGGAAAGACAGATAGCTCCGGCACCATTGACCTTCCGATTGTCAGAAAAGACGGCTCTACCATTGAGCGCGTCTGCGATCCGGAGCGGGGTGATGCTGCTGTGACCCATTATCAGACTATTGCATACAACAAGGACGCCGACCTCTCGTTCATCCGTCTCCTGCTGGAGACCGGAAGAACGCACCAGATCCGCGTCCATATGAAAGCCATCGGGCACCCGCTGCCGGGGGATTTTCTCTACTGCCCGGACTACCGTCTGATCGACCGCCAGCCGCTTCATTCCACCTATCTGAGCTTTTCCCACCCTGCGACCGGGGAGAAGCTTGAATTCTCTGCTCCGCTGCCGCAGGATATGCAGAACCTGTTTCCGGACATCAAAAATCCGGAAGGGCCTGTCTTTTAACGAAACAGGTTCCGTCAGCCTCCCTGAATCCTCAGGCCCTTCGGATAATGGTTCTTTAGCATTCCTCCGGCTGCTTTTGCAAACCCAAGTGACATGCCGCCGGTCGTCACGAGAACCCAGCCTTTTGCCGGGATTCCCTGATTTTCGAAATCTTCCTCCCGCAGCGTCTCTCCGCGGAGATATTTCAGGGCAAGGGCCCCAAAACCGACCTCCACCGTCTGCTTTACTTCTTCTCTCTTTAAAAACAGTGCCAGCGCATGGGACGGTTCAAGCCTGCCTTTTTTCGCTGTTCCAAGATGTAACCCCGGTCTTAAGACCCTGAGTCCCTTAAGATCCGGCATCATCTCCGGAACGAGGTAGAGATTTTCTCCAAACAGCAGAAATTTCTTTCTGTCTTCCAGCTCCTCTGCATCCGTCAGGTTCTCTTTTTCAAACTCACGGAATGCGGAGACTGCCTCAGAAAGGGCGCCATCATCTTTTCTATTGTCTTTCCTGCTGCCCTTCTTCCGCTTTTCCACGATCTTTGCAGCGTTCTGACTGTCTGCCTCCGTCACAGTGTCCCCGGAACTCTCCCCTTTCACAAGCAGTGCCAGAAAATGACCTTCCCCATCCGCCAGATGCGGCCAGATCCTGACTGTCTTTTTCAGTTCTTCGTTCCCGTCTGCCCACTCCGGATGTCCTGCTGAAAAGTACTTCGCAAGTTCCGGCTTTTCCACAGAAAATTCCGGATGGCGCGAGAGAAATCTCGCTACACTCTGTTCATTCTCCTCTGGTGAAAATGTACAGGTAGAATATGCGATCCGTCCGCCATCTTTTAACATGACTGCCGCGCAGTCCAGAATTCCGTCCTGAAGCCCTGCACACTGTTTGACATGGTCCGGGCTCCACTCATTTCTGGCATTCTCATCCTTTCGGAACATTCCTTCTCCGGAACAGGGTGCATCCACCACGATCCCGTCAAAAAACTCCTTAAATGCAGGCACAAGCTGAAACGGATCCATGTTCGTCACCACCGCATTTCCGATGCCGAGGCGCTCAATATTCTGGGATAAAATCTTTGCCCGGACCGGATGGATCTCATTGCAGACCAAAAGCCCCTGCCCGCCCATTTTTCCCGCAAGATGGGTGGATTTTCCTCCAGGGGCCGCACAGAGATCGAGAATTCGCTCTCCGGGCTTTGGGGCTAATGCCTCCGCTGTGGACATGGCACTTGGTTCCTGAATATAGTATGCCCCTGCCTCATGAAACGGATGGCGTCCCGGGCGCATATCTGCCTCGTAGTAAAATCCTTCCTTCGCCCAGGGTACTTTTGCAAGTCCTCTCAGGTATTCTTCCAGAGGAGTTCCAGCCTCTGCCATCCAAACATTCTCCCGTTTTAACGGATTGACCCGCAGACCGAATTTCCGCTCCACGTCATAACTTTCAAAAAACGGTTCCGCGTCACTGCCGAGAAGCTCCTCCATCTTTTTCACGAACGCTTCCGGCAGCTCTATCTTCTTTTCTTTTTCCATTGTCTCCTGATCTCAAAAGCGCCCGTCGGGAAAATCCCGGCGGACGCTCTTTCTTAGTCTCTGTTCTTTTACAGACCGTAGTCTCTATCTGCAGCAGTCCGTAAATCTGTTTCTTTGAAACTCTGATTACAGTTCGATCTTGTAATCATCCGCGCCGACACCGTTTACTACATAGTAAGCAGCGCTCTCTTCCGGCTTAACATAGATCTCGATGGTCTTGATATCGCCGACTTTATTGCCTTTCTTTGTGTAGGCCTTCTTAACAGCCGCGATGAGATCTTTCTCTGCAACTTCCTTGCCGGCGAACTGTACAACTACGGATGTCTTGATGTCCTTTGCTGTTGTTCTCTTTGCCGGAGTCTTTTTTGCAGTCTCCTTCTTCGGCTCCTCTGCCTTCTTGGCTTCTGCCTTTGGAGCCTCAGCCTTTGCTTCTGCCTTAACTGCTGCCTTTGCTTCTACAGTGTTATTGCTAACCGGTGCTGCAGCCATTTTCTTTGCTGCGGCTGCGATTGGGTTCTTCTTTGCCATAATGATATCCTCCCGAAAAATATTGACACACTAAACTGTTTCCTGCCATTTCCTGAGTTGTCGTGCTAAGTAATTGTCATAGCGCATTATAAGCCCTCGTCAGGATTTTGTCAATAAAATCCCGTAAAACTGGCATTTGTAAGCAAAAAGATCCGGCAGAACACATATCTGAAAGTGCCCTGCCGGATCAAAATACCAGCTTTATTCTTTTGAATTATTCCTGCAGCTTAAATCCCGGGATCACATCGCTCCACTTGTTGATTCCGATGATCTTCTTCGCAAATTCTGTATACTTCAGCGATTTATTTGTATCAATATACTTAAATACATTGTAAATATTCTTCGGCATAACAGCGATCACCCGATCCGGACTTGACATATCCACCGTCCAGAGGCCGAATGAGCAGGACTGCTCTACCTCGATCACCGCATCGACCTGACGGTTTAGGATAAACGCGTCGATATACGGGTTATTATCTACAAGATAATATGCATACGCGAAAGCGGCTGCCTGGATATCATAGACGTCTCCCCGGGTCGCGCTCTTTGAGGTAAAGCCCTCCTCAGAGAGAATGATATGACGGACATTTCCGCCTGCATCGCGCATGATGTCCTTCTGGAAGTAATCTGTCAGGACGTTGAGGTTTTTGAAGTTTACCACCGGTGAATCTTCGGTATTATTGACAGCTCCCGTCTGATCATCATCCCAGAACTCCGGCTCTGTCATCGGATGCGGATACGGATGGTAGGCAAGTCCCCACTCGATATTTCCCTCGTCACGGATATCGGCGTTGAAGCGGTCAATAAAATCCTTTGCGCCGTACATCAGGTTGGAGTTCGCCCGCTTCCACTCATAGTCTGTGGAGAAGAAGACTCTCGCGTTCCGGCTCTGGCTCTTGATTGCTGTGTAAGCCACACGGAATACCTTTGAATAGAGCTTTGTATAGGAATCGATATCCATCGGACCGGTGTAGTTCCAGTTTAAGTTGTTGTTGATCTCATTTCCGACGATCCAGTTGCTGACACGGCCGTAGTCATCGTGGGCACCGGAATAGCGCTCTGCCATAAAGGAGAGCAGCGCGCGTGTCGTCTCATATCCCTGCTCCGTGGAGACATTAAAACCGTAGTAGAAAGCTTCCTTTCTCTTCGCAAGCCCGGCTTCGTGAAGCTCCGGGTAGCTGTCGTTCCAGCCGTTTAAAAGGATCGCCGTCACAACGATTCCTTTTGCGGAGAACGCACTGATCATCTTATCATAATCCTTGATGAGATCACCGTTGAAGTTGTAGGTCTTTCCGTTGTATTTGTACTTTAAATTGCCGCCCACAAGCTGGTGATACGGGATATTGACCGTTGTGTGCTTTACACCTAGGTTCAGCGCGTCGCCGAGCATATCAAGCTGGATCAAAAGTCCTTTTTTGCTCATCGGCTCCGGGTAATCCTCGCGGAACTTTGCAACGTCGCCCGGATTCGTCACATAGATCGCATTGCTGATCGGTGTGTAGGTGCTGCCGGTCTTTAACGCAACCACAAATCTGGAATAGAGCATCGTATCTGTGGAATCACCGCTGTATTTTAAGGTAAATTTTAACTTGTCGGATTTGTTGCTCCATGCGATGTAGTTCGTTCTGGAGCCTATCTCAGACTCATATGGGTGAAGCTCAAACAGATAGTAATATCCGTCATCCGGAGTTTCCCCCTCATTTAAAGCGCCGGTCGTAGCTGTTCCTGTGACGGAAATGCTGTTTCCGTTCTCTACCGAACAAGCCTTCAGCCATGCACTGTCATAAGCAAAGCTCGTGAAGCATCCCACTGCCGCGGTCATCAGAAGTCCCATAAGAAACGCCGCACCACTGCGGAATAATGTTCTTTTTTTCATGTCGTTTTCCCGCCTTTCTTTTTTGCCTAGACTATTTTATCATCTGGGTTTTGGTGATTCAATTACGATTCCCTTACGATTTTACGGCAATCTGCCGCCTTTTTCGTCATATTTGCGGCATCAGGACCGCCGGAACCGACCGATTTTGATACAAAATATAAGCACACTCTTTCCGTCATGCTAAAAAAACTCCAGAACAAGTGCCGCCAGATTCGCCGCGAAATGGAACACCACCGGTGCCTTCACCGTATTCGTTTTTTCCATAAGATATGCCAGGATCAGCCCCATAAAGAAGCTGTAGATTCCCTGCACAAGGTCCCAGTGGAACACACCGAAAAACGCCGCGGTCATAAATGCTGCCGCCGGGGCGGATACAAGCTCCTTGCATCTTCCATAGAGAACGCCGCGGAAAAAATATTCCTCAAGGATCGGGGATGCCGCCAGAAGCACCACAGCCTCCAGCCACAGATTTCCTGTGAACAGGCTCTCATCTGCCAGGGCCGCGCCAGAGATCTGAAGCGCTCTCACCACAAGGCCGAACGCCAGAGATATTCCCGCGCCACTGAAAAATGCCGCAGCCGCAATTTTTCCGTTCCAGTGTTCTTTTCCCCTGAACACCGAATCCTCTCTATAAAGATGTACCAGCATCGGAACCGCGATGACTGAGCGGAACAAGGTATCCCATAAGATCACGTCGTCCCCGAAAATCGTTGTCTGCGCAAGCGGAAGTTCAATGATACATGCTACCGCCAGACAGAACAGTATTGGAAAAAGAATCCTCCGGATCCTGATCTTCAATTTTTTTTCTCCTTTCATACTGCCGAACCGGCAGCTTTACGCGCACCAACACATCTTACCACATTTTGCGATGGAATACAAATATCTGGGGTGGAATATATTATAAAAAGCAGTTCCATGAGACATCTGCACGTCTCTGGAACCACATGAAAAGGATATCATTTCATGAAATTTCCATTTTTCTGTCTTTTAAAAAAATTTCCGCGCGATCATGACCAGATTTTCGCAGGAAGCCGTCCAGCCGCACTTCTCCTGGCTCTCATCCTACTCCCCCTCTCCTATGTCCTCGGCGCTTTCGCCGCCACCGTCATTCCGTCAGTCCCGGCATCTGCGGACGGAAACTGGGGACTCTCATTCCAGCAGGATGGAAAACCGCCTGTCGCTAACGCCACGGCAGATGAATTAAAGCAGTACAACACCTGGTACGCCGATCTTTCCGGCGAGAAAGTCATCTACCTGACCTTCGACGCCGGATATGAGAACGGCAATACCCCCATGATCCTGGACGCCCTGAAAAAACATCAGGTTCCCGCCGCGTTTTTCGTCGTCGGAAACTACCTGGAGACCAGCCCGGACCTCGTAAAACGCATGGTCTCCGAGGGGCATATTGTCGCAAACCATACATACCACCACCCGGACATGTCGAAGATCAGCGATCCGGAAAGCTTCGCGAAAGAGCTCTCAAGCCTCGAAACAAGCTACACAGAGATCACAGGAGAGACCATGCGGAGATACTACCGGCCGCCCCAGGGAAAATACAGCAAAGCGAATCTTCAGATGGCAAAAGCTCTCGGCTATCAGACCTTCTTCTGGAGTCTCGCCTATGTGGACTGGTATCAGGATCAGCAGCCCACAAAGGAGGAAGCGTTCAAAAAACTTCTCGGCCGCATCCATCCGGGTGCCATCGTGCTTCTGCACAGTACTTCCTCCACAAACGCGGCGATCCTCGATGAGCTGCTGACGAAGTGGGAGGAGATGGGCTACCGGTTCGGGACATTGGATGAACTTGTCCGGAAGGCTGCTGCCACACAATAATTTCAGCAAGTTTAAAATTCCCTGGTCTGCAGTGTTCACCAGCTTCATACCGCGAAAGCTGACATTTTCACGCATACCGGCAGCACCTGTAAACGTAACTTTCATTCGAACATATAATATAAATAAGAATGGGCCTTGGCATATCTCGCGCCTCGCGCGGTCGCTTGCGACAATCTACATCTTCGCGCGAGTGCGCATCATTGGCACGTTAGTGCCTTTTGTGTAATAGGGAATTCCTCGGAATTCCCTATTACACAAAAAGCACCTGCTGCCCTCTAAATTTATAGAGGACACAACAGGTGTTTTTACCATAGCTTATTCCCTTTCCGCTGCAACGCGGCATCCTGTCCTAATCCGGCTCCACGATCCGGTATCCGACGCCAACCTCTGTAAAAATATACTGCGGCTCCGCCGGATTCTTCTCGATCTTTCTCCGGATATTCGCCATATTCACGCGAAGGATCCGGTTATCGTTCTTCATATTCGGTCCCCAGATCTCTTTAATAATATAGTCGTAAGTCATGACTTTCCCGGCATACTTTCCAAGAAGACTCACAATTTTATACTCGTTCTGGGTCAGCCCCGCGTCCACACCGTCGATAAACACGCGGTGCTTGTCATAATCGATGGTCAATCCGCCGGATTTAAAAACTCCCGTCTGTCCGCCCGGCTGATTCGGGATCCCAGACCTTGTGTGGCGGATCGCAGTGCGGATCCTCGCGAGAAGCTCGGATGTTCCGAAAGGTTTCGTGATGTAATCGTCGGCTCCGAGATCCAGTGCCTCCACCTTATCCCTCTCATGGGTTCTCGCCGACACAACGATCACCGGCATCGCGGACCATTCCCGCACGCCCTGTAAGATCTTCATGCCGTCCATGTCCGGCAGACCGAGGTCTAAGATCACCACGTCCGGACACTGGGAGGTCACCATGCTGTATGCCTCCGCTCCCGTCTGCGCGACGATCACATCGTAATTGTTCGCTTCCAGCACTGTCTTGATGAAATTGCTGATCCTCTTGTCGTCTTCCACGACCAGCACTCTGTCTTTAATCTCCATATTCCGTGTCCACTCCTTTCGGCAGCCAGAACATCACTCTGGCACCGCCTTCTTTTCTGTTTTCTGCTTTCATGATTCCGTCGTGGGCTCTTACGATGGTCATGCAGACCGAAAGTCCGATTCCCATATTTCGCTTGGAATCGCTCTCTTTTCCGTCCTCCGACTGGAAACTTCCGTCGAACATTCTCGGAAGAACGGACTCCTCGATTCCGGCACCGTCATCCTCAACGGAGAATTTCACCTGGTCCCCGTCCTCCGTCACGATCAACCAGATCTTTGTCATACCGTCCGCGTGGAGCACGCAGTTTTCCAGGAGATTTACGATCACCTGCTCGATCAGGATCGCGTCCATAGGCACAAACAGGACATCTTCCGGCACTTTCGGGATTATCTCGATATCCGGGAATCGTTTTCTGAATTTCGTGATCGCTCCGCTGATCACGTCCTCCACCAGTTCATCTTCCTTATTGATCCTGGCGGTTCCATCCCCGATCCTCGTGATGGAAAGAAGGTTTTCCACCATCCGGACGAGCCACTGCCCCTCGGATTTCATGTCCTCAAGGAGTTCCAGAATATTTTCCTTCGAGAGCGCGTCATAGTTGTCGATGATCCCGGACGCGGAGCCGACGATCGACGTCAACGGTGTGCGGATATCATGGGAGACCGCCCGCAGAAGGTTCGCGCGCATCTTTTCCCGCTCAACCTCCAGCCGCATCTGCTCCTGTTTCTTGATCTGGGTCGTCAGGGCGCTGACGCTGCAGGCCACAGCCAGCATGGCAACGAAGGTCAGCGGGTATCCTGTGATCGCAAAGTTCAGTTTGAAATACGGGAACGTAAATACATAGTTCACGCCGAACACAGCGATGATCGATGCGACGATTCCATAAACATATCCATCCGTAAAGCGGGACACAAACAGCACCGCCAAAACGAACAACAGCGGGACGTGCGTGTCTGATTCTGAGATCCGCTGGACAAGAAAACAAAATGCTGTCGCGATTCCCAGGATCCCGAACGCGATCCCGCTGTTCTTTAACACTGATCTGACTTTTGTGCTCATAGGGGAACCTCCGGTTTTTTTATGATCCATGAAGAACAACTGCTGCCATTCTTATCACTTGTTCTTCTTTTGGATTCATTATAACATAATTTCTGCTAAAATCGTGTTAAGATTGCAGATAATTTTCCGAAAAGTCACCCGTCTTAATGATATTTGTTCAGATTTCACTGCCGGTTTTTCAAGCAGCCAGTCAACCATCCCTTTATTTTAACGATATAAAGAATATCCGTACTTCACTTTTCTATAAATCTTCTGAGCGATCATGACCGGAATATAACCCGTGATCACGATGGTCGGAATACCGCCTACAATTGCAACAAGGATGATGAAAAGGATCGAAAATAAATTAGCCATGATATAGACCTCCCAAACTCTTCTTTTATATCCACCCGCTTTTGTTTCCTGCAAAGAATCTTTGCCAAATTTCTTTTTCGGGATGTTTTAATCTGACAGGATGAAATTTCTCTCCTGTTTTTAAGTCGAACCATATATATCACAGAATTTTTATCCCCGCTACCTTTTTACCTGCTTTTTAGCCGCCGCTTAATCGCTTATTTTTTCTCCTTAACACGAATTTTGCAAATAACATGTACAATATATTTCGTCAGGATTTTTGTAACTTTTGTATGTATTTTTTCACATTTTGCGTCATCTTAACAGACTTTTTTAAAAATATAATTTAATTTTTGCAGTCTGGGCTTCCCTACATATGCCAAAAAGAGCTGCTGACCCAAATATAGTCACACAGCTCTTTTCAGCTTTGCGCAGAAAAATCTTCCTCCGCGCCTTATTTACTTCTCAAGCATCTTGTCCGCATGGTCAAGGGCTTCCTCAATATTCCTGCAGAAGTTCTCTCTGCCCACCAGATCAACGAATCCGGCTTTCTCCATGGCGCGCATCGGCTGCTCGTTGACATGGGACAGGATCAGAGTCACGCCGTTCTTTTTGCAGCGCTCATAGAGGGCTGTCATGGAGTTCATGGCCGTGCTGTCCGCCGCCGGTACTGCACGCATACGAAGGATCAGGCATCTTGTGACTTCGTTCACTTCGATCTGGTTGATGCGGTCAGCCGCGCCGAAGAATAACGGTCCTGTGAGCTCGTATACCGCAAGCTCCATCGGGATCTGGCGAAGCTTGGCCGGGTTGATCTCCTCGGCTACTGCCTTCAACTGCGCCTCTTCCACGGACATCGTCCTCTTCGCTCCCCTGGAAGCTTCCTCTTCCTCACGTTTCTGCTCCTCGACCTCTTCCACATGAAGCCAGCTTCTGACTCCCATCTCGTCGCTCATGCGCTTCATGAACAGCAGACAGGAAAGTACCATGCCCACCTCGATCGCTACGACAAGGTCGAAGACAACGGTTAAGAAGAAGGTAAGAACAAGAACTGCGATATCGCTCTTCGGAGCCGTCTTTGCGAGTCTTGCGAAGGTTCTCCACTGGCACATGTTGTAGGCTACCATGAACAGGATCGCCGCGATCGTCGGCATCGGGATCCAGCTTGCGTACGGCATCAGGATCACAAGGATCAGAAGCAGAACACCTGCGTGGACCATACCCGCTACCGGAGTGCGTCCGCCGTTTTTAATGTTTGCGGCTGTACGGGCGATGGCGCCTGTCGCCGGGATTCCGCCAAATAAAGCAGAAACAATATTTCCTGCGCCCTGCGCAACCAGCTCTGTGTTGGAGCGGTGCTTTCCGCCGATCATGCCGTCTGCAACGACGCAGGAAAGCAGGGACTCGATGGCTGCCAGGATTGCGATCGTGAATGCGTCGGATAAAGAGCCCTGGATCACGTCATAGCTGAATGCCGGCATATGGAAGGCCGGAAGTGCATTGCTGACGCTGTAGAGATCTCCGATCGTGTTGACCTGTAACGGAAGGAATTTTACCATCACGATACCTGCGATGACTGCCACTAAGGATCCCGGGATCTTCTCTGTGATCATCGGCATCACGATGAGGATCGCAAGGCAGACAAGACCAACGATCACCGCATGGATATTCATCGTACCGAAACCAGCTGCAAACGCTTTTAACTTCTGCATCGTCTCGATCGTCTCCATGCCGGCCGGGTAGGTCACTCCAAAGAAATCCTTTAACTGTCCGATCACGATGGTCACCGCGATACCGGAGGTAAATCCGGTCGTGATCGTGAACGGGATAAACTTGATCAGGGAACCAAGCTGGCAGAATCCCATGATAACAAGGATGATACCTGCCAGGATCGTAGCGACTGCCAGACCTTCCACGCCGCTTCTCGCAACGATGCCGGCTACGATCGTCGCGAACGCCGCTGTCGGGCCCGCGATCTGTACCTGGCTGCCGCCTAAGAATGAGATCACAAATCCTGCTGCGATCGCCGTGTAGATACCCTGCTCCGGACCCACGCCGGATGCCAGTGCCAGCGCGATAGATAACGGAAGGGCGATGATGGCTACGATGATACCCGCTACGACGTCAGACATCAGCTGGGCACCGGAATACTTCTTCAATGTTGTGAACAACATTGGACGTATTTTTTCCATACTCAAACTCTCCTTTTTTCTTTTCGTGTTCTAAATATAGTAGGATCTTTTTTGTTTTCTAAAGAATTTACCTGAAATTTCTTTTAAAACAAAAAATAACCGCCAGCCGTAAAAAGACCGACAATTACCTATTATACAGAAAAATAAGGAGCTGTCCAGTTTTTTCGGGATTTTAGCGGAAATAGATATATTTTTAACATGATGCGCAGTATGATGACTGATCTTACGCGATCAGGAACCGGGCAACCGCAGTTTCTTGCAGGTAAATGGAGGCAGAAAAATCCCCGCACATACCTGTCTGCCAGGCACATGCGGGGATCTATGATTACTCTGCGTTTTCTTTTTTAGTTTTAGCATTGATACCGGATTGTTCCGCACTTCGTGCTCCCACAATCCTTTCGCTCATGTCGTTATACGCATCCATATTCAGATTTCCCATCAGCTTATCCACCACAAGGGCATTCGTCAGGGAACCTGTGACGTTGATCATGGTTCTTGCCATATCGATGATCGGGTCGATCGCTAAGATCGGGCTTACCATACCGAACTGGGCGCCCATGCCGACGCCGGAAAGTCCGACGGAAGCTGCCATCGTGGCTGTTCCCGGGATACCGGCGATTCCAAGAGAACCGATCGTAACGACAAAGATCGTCATCACAATCATCGTGATATCGATCGGAGTTCCTGTCACGTTGCAGACATAGATGATCAGGAGTGACGGGAAGATACCCGCGCAGCCCTGCATTCCTGCGGTTGTACCGAATCCGGCTACAAAGCTTGCGGTACCCTGGTCAACACCAAGCTTCTTTGTCAGTGTCTCGATCGTCATCGGAAGACATCCGACGCTGGAGCGGGAGGTGAATGCCATCAGCATGGTCGCAAACGATTTCTTTATGTATACGACCGGATTCAGACCGTTGATCACAAGGAAGAGGATCTGAATGATAAACTGAACGACAGCCGCCACATAAAGCGCGATGATGAATTTTCCGACTTCCAGGATGGAGGAGAGACCTCTCTGCGCGATCGTGTTCGCGAGGAGCGCCATCACAGCCCACGGCATGTAGTCGAGGATCAGGAGCGCCATATTGATCATCGCCTTGTGAGCCGCGTTGATCAGATCGTATAACGGCTTCGCCTCTTCCTTGCTCTCATAGTTGATCCACCAGATCGCAAGACCCGGAATCCGGAGAAGATAACGAGGCCGATGATGTTGCTGTCGACCATCGCCTGCACGATGTTTCCCGGGATCAGGTTTTTGATGGTCGTAGCGACCGGGGTAATATCCTTAGCAGTCGCGGTTCCATCTTCCACGATCGCTGCGCCTTTTCCGACGCCGAACAGCGTTCCGATCACGATACCGGTCACAGATGCGATCGCAACCATCCCCATCGTGACTAAAAGTGTCTTTTTTACGAGCTTCGCCATGCTGCTGCCCTGCTGCATGTTGATGATCACCTGCATGATGGAGATCATGACGAGCGGGACAACGATCATCTTGATCAGGTTGATGTAGCCGCTTCCGAACATTGCAAACCAGGTTGTCGTCTCTGCGACGAAAGCAACTTCCATCGGTTTATCCGGGAATCCGGCCACAAACTGGATCGCCAGGCCGAGGACAAGTCCAAGTCCGGTACCAATCATGACTACGGCAGCAAAATCCATGTGTTTTTTATGGTACAGCACATGGATCAGATAAAACAGAGCCGAGAGAACAGCGAGGAACGCGATCGTCCGAACGTCGCTGATCATCAGAAACTGCTTTAAAAATACGTTTTCCATCTTCTTTTAACTCCTGGTGTTTTCTAACTTCCTTGTTTTTGGTTTTTGTCCAACTGCACAAATACGGCAGTCCGGATTTTTTTACTGCGAAGAGTGAATTTTCTCCACCTGCTTCACATAGAGCGTCTCTCCCGAAACCGTGAATTTTACCTCATACCCGGCAAATTCCATCCCGTAGACCCGTGCCGGATCTTCCTGGTAGGACGGACGCGGATCCTGGGAAAGGACGGTGCGGAGCGGGGCGCGTTTCTCCTCCGGAAGGAGTGTTAAGAACTCCTCCGGGATCCGGACATTGAGCCCGTATTCCTTCGTCTGGTCCGTAAACCCGCCCTTCGCCTCCGGATGGCTGTCCGCGAAGGGAATATACGGCTTGATATCAAAGACCGGCGTCCCATCCATCATATCCGCCCCTGTCACCACAAGGACCGGCATTCCGTTCTCCCCGGTTTCCACCGCCTTTAAGCGGACCACGGAGAGCCCCAGGGAATTCGGGCGAAACGAAGATCTCGTCGCAAACACGCCGACTCTCGTGTTTCCGCCGAGCCGCGGCGGGCGGACGGTCGGAGACCACTTCTTCGGATCCCTCACATTTT
>OBWK01000474.1_pt1 | contig 20210 bp, 26 predicted proteins | sample 1495251 | NCBI WGS metagenome assembly OBWK01 (sample SAMEA2580065, study PRJEB22360) | human gut metagenome | biome: human gut; feature: human-associated habitat; material: faeces | place: Denmark | collected 2008/2010 | reverse complement strand
AATAATTCTGATGTTATCCGTAGCCAGATAATAAATGTAATGTGCAATACGGTGATGTTTTAATTCTGAATAAAACCAGGAGAAGTTTTGCTCTTTTCTCACTTGCTCAAACATCTTTTGAAAAACAACGACCTGATCCATCAGGATAATAACCTCTTGTTAGGTGTGAGACTGCGTAGTGTGCACGATCGGTTTTACCACTTCAATCTGGTCTGTCCTTTGGCTGTGATATGTACAAAGTGTGAAAGGGGGATTACCTGAATTCTCCCGGTGAGCATTTTGCAACGGACCAGCTCCGCTACAAACGCTGTTGTGGGTTCAGATTATAACATTCTGTCTAAGGGGCGGGATAAAGGTGAATTTAGGGGGCATGAAAGATGACTTTATAACCTTGCTCACCCCAGTGTTGTAAAAGTTCGTTTTGCCTTCTCGTTGGTGCCATGCCTGTCCAGACAATCAATGTTTGCGTTGGGAACAGTTCCGGGCGCGGCGATTCAATGGGATCAGCAAGAACAGAAATGTGCCATCCTGACAATGATAAACGCCATGCTTCCAGCCACAATCGTGCTCTCTCTTCAACATTCCACGCCATCAGAATGGCCTCTTTACCGGGCTTACGGCGCATTTCGAAAAGTGAGGCCGCTGCGTATTCAATTAATGCGCCGTCAAACATACTGCTCATAATGCGGGAGGTGTTGTGATCAAGCACGAGACGCTGGCGAACAGGAAGGTAAACATGATTAATCAATTGATCTACTGGGTACTCTCGACCCAGTGAAATAATTCGCGCGCGTAGTTTGGCTGGATTAGCCATACGAAGAATTGACATCATCTCTTCTTGCAGGCGGCTCCAGTCATCTTGCGTATCCTGGCGGGTAGTTTCCAGTAATGCTTTAACTTTGCCTACAGGAACGCCATTACTTATCCAACGCTTGATCTCTTCGATGCGTTGTATGTCTTCTTCATCAAAGAGTCGGTGTCCGCCTTCACTGCGTTGTGGTTTTAACAAACCGTAGCGGCGTTGCCAGGCCCGGAGAGTGACAGGATTAATCCCGCAACGTTCAGCAACATCACCAATGCTGTAATAAGCCACAATTCCTCCTTGCGGTCATAAATCTCCGTCGCCTCTACACGACCCAATAATACTTTGTACAATATACGCTAAAATTGTACAAAGCATAAATAAGATTTCAGCTAAATTGGATGAAATATTATTTTTAATGTGGATTATGTTAAAACATAACGTATTCATTTTCACGATGATTTCCAGAAATCATGCGAAATAATGTGCTGAAAATTATTTTTTCTCCGGCCACGCAACTGAAGGGATACCATTCAATTTAGCTTTGGAAAACAGATCTCCCTGAAACATCTCAATTCCTGCAGATTCAAGCCACATCCACTCTTCTGGTGTTGCCACGCCCATAGCAGAGACTTGAATTTCAAGTGATGTACAGCATTTCATGATCGCCTGAATAATTGCCTGCCGTGGTCCGCTTTTATGAACATTGGTAATCAATTCCTGACTGATTTTAATTCTGTCAGGCTGGAAGCGTGACAGGAGTAACAAACCAGCAAAACCTGCGCCAAAATGATCAATTGCTACACTGATACCGGCAGCCTTTAGCGATTTAACCGCTTCGGCAAACTCATCAAACCGAGATATGACTTCACTTTCAGTAAATTCAACGATGATTTGTTCAGGCACCAGAGCATTGGCCTTTATTTCATCAAGTAAAAAAGAGACTGCGTCAGGCTCGTTAACCAGGGTCATAGGTAATAGATTGATTGAAATCATTTTATCACCGAGCTTAAGTGCGTGTGCCATCGCGAATGCAAGCGCCTTACTTTTGAGATCCGCTGTGTAGATTTCCCCTTCTTTACGCTGCCCAACCGCTATAGCTGACGGGCTGTCTTCATTTTTTTGCACAATGGCTTCAAAAGCGATTATCCGCCGCGATAAAGGGTCGACAATAGGATGAAAGGCAAAGTGGTCGTTTATATTTGATGAAAGGGTACAAGAATCAAGTTCTTTATCAGATCCGTCAGCGATAAAAAGCCAGGAGTCTTCAGCAGGAATCTCGAAATAGGTTGATTGTTCAGTTGCAAGGACAAAAGTACGAAAAAATTGTAGCGCTCTGTCATCATAAGTTAGCTGAAATTTTGATGTGCCTTTGTCGAATACAGCCTGTAAAACGTCATCTCGCTCGTGCAGGCGTAAATCAAATAATTCCATTCCTGCTTTGCCAAAACGGCGAGCAGGCGCGTAATCGCACAACAGTTCAACAATATTATAGTGCCGTGGATCCTGGCATATGGCCCGATATATCATTTGAACCTGTTCTTCCGGACCTTCCAGAAGCTGGAAAAAATGAGAACCATTAAACAGTAAGATCCCTGTTACGTCAGACCGCATGTTCCTGCGATTTGCTATCGAAACCATTTCTTCGATTTTTTTGACAGGTTCGGCGTCACGTATATGGCTACGATAAATAAGGGTGGTAAGCATTAACAATCCAGGGTAATGGGCGAGGCGAGAGTAAGACGGTAACAGACATATCTTCTTGTGTCTTTCTTTTAATACCAAAACATAACCGTTTCTTTACATTGATAAAAAGTGGAAAAGGTTGAAGACGGTTTGGTGAAAAAACCTGTATAGGTTGTCATTTAAATGATGCAATATGTTTTATCGTAATGCATTGTTTTATATGAATTAGCACTAATTGCGAAAAATTAATTTATCATTCTGTACACATATTTCGTACAAGTTTGCTATTGTTACCTCACTTAACATTGATTAACATTTTTAACAGAGGCGTAGCATGCATCAAAATTCAGTGACTTCAGATTCTGCAGGAGCAATCACTCGTTACTTTGCAAAAGCTAACTTGCCTACTCAGCAGGAAACTCTCGGGGAAATTGTGACTGAGATTTTGAAAGATGGACGTAATCTGAGTCGAAAGTCGCTTTGTGCCAAACTTCTTTGCCGACTGGAACAAGCGACAGGGGAAGAGGAACAGAAACATTATAATGCACTAATTGGGTTGCTTTTTGAATAATGCAACAGCCTGATTATTTAACAGGTTAGCTATGAAGTCGTTATGAAGACATCTGATAATGAAAGTATTAAATATGAAATTACTGGCCAGGCGGTGCTCCAGATACTGCGCATGAAGATAAATTTTTCGTTGCAGACTCTTATTAAGCAATTACTCGTAATGAAATCGGCTGAGGAAAATACTTTCCGACGAGATTTAATTGACAGCATAATTCGTGATTTTAGCAACAGTGATACAGGAGGGCCAAACCGAAGAACAGCGATCGCTGACAATAAAAGTATGTTCACTGGTAAGAAAATAAACAGAATACATTAAAATTTCATAAGTAAGATGAGAGGTTACCATGCTTGAAGATACTACTATTCATAATGCAATATCTGATAAAGCGTTATCAAGTTACTTTCGTAGTTCAGGTAATTTGTTAGAAGAAGAGTCAGCTGTGTTAGGGCAGGCTGTGACCAATTTAATGCTTTCAGGTGATAATGTTAATAATAAAAATATTATCTTAAGTCTGATACACTCCCTGGAAACAACAAGTGATATTCTCAAAGCTGATGTGATTAGAAAAACACTGGAAATCGTGTTGCGATACACAGCTGATGATATGTAACTTTTAATTATAAAGTATAAGTTTATAGAAAACTCATTCATCTTATTTTTGTCTGTCGCTTTAGACTATACACAGCATAATTTTATTGGGTCACTATTCCTGCGAGGCTGACATGAATAATTCAATCCCAGAGAGATTTATTTTTCAATGTGCTTTGTTTAAAAACCTCGAGAGGGAGGTGTTCATGACACATGGATATGTTGATAGTCATATTATTGCTCAGACTTTACGCTTGCGTTTAAAAGATGAGACCAGTGTTATTCTTTCTGATCTCTATCTGCAAATCTTGCAGTACATTGAAATGCATAAGACTACACTAACGGATATCATTATTAATGACAGGGAATCCGTGCTCTCTTAAAACTTGAGTAAGGTTTTTGAATAAACATCAGCTGTATCACTATGCTGATGCAAAGTGAGCATTTCAGGCGTTATGCTTTCTTAATATATCCGCAATATCAGAGGGCAAACAGGAATGGAGAGCGCTCGTTTTCCATTCTTGACGCCTGATATCCCGCCTAATTTGTTTAATTCTGCCTACATTGTGCTAAATAATTAATAGGTTAGATGAAGTTGGAGAAAATTTTATCTTCGGCGTGGATATTTGTGATGCTCTCTACCATGCTCTCTGTAGACCCCAGCGCGAGCGAATGAACGTCATCTTCATGTATTAAACCCTTTGTCCGGGACAAGCGAATGCGCAATACACTCATACCCATCCTCGTTGCGATATGCTTGTTCATAACCGGTGTCGCTATTTTGAACATCCAGCTCTGGTATTCCGCAAAAGCAGAGTACCTGGCGGGAGCGAGATATGCCGCCAATAATATCAATCATATACTTGAAGAAGCGTCACAGGCGACTCAAACGGCGGTTAACATTGCCGGGAAGGAATGCGACCTCGAGGAGCAATATCAGCTTGGCACTGAAGCAGCTCTGAAACCTCACCTGCGCACAATCATCATTCTCAGACAGGGAACGGTCTGGTGCACATCCTTACCGGGGAATCGGGTCCTGCTATCTCGTATTCCTGTTTTCCCGGACAGTAATTTACTGTTGGCTCCGGCAATCGACACCGTTAATAGATTACCTATCCTGCTCTATCAGAGCCAATTTGCAGATACGCGCATTTTGGTTACGATAAGTGATCAGCATATTCGCGGCGCGCTTAATGTACCCTTGAAAGGGGTAAGGTATGTATTACGCGTGGCGGATGACATTATTGGACCTACGGGTGATGTAATGACGCTTAATGGACATTATCCCTATACCGAGAAGGTTCACTCAACAAAATATCATTTCACTATTATTTTTAACCTGCCGCCACTCTTTAGCTTCTACAGACTTATCGATAAAGGCTTTGGGATTTTGATATTTATTCTGTTAATCGCCTGCGCCGCTGCCTTCCTGCTTGATAGGTATTTCAGTAAAAGCGCAACGCCTGAAGAGATCCTGCGACGGGCTATAAATAATGGGGAGATCGTCCCTTTTTACCAACCTGTGGTAAATGGTCGGGAAGGGACATTGCGGGGAGTTGAGGTGTTAGCCCGCTGGAAACAACCTCACGGTGGATATATATCACCCGCGGCATTTATTCCACTTGCTGAAAAATGCGGATTAATCGTTCCGCTTACGCAAAGCCTGATGAATCAGGTTGCCAGACAGATGAACGCTATCGCGAGTAAACTGCCGGAAGGTTTTCATATTGGGATTAATTTTAGCGCCTCGCAAAGGGACGAAGGAGTGCTAAAATTCCCGTGACATTTTTCCCCGCCGCGATTTAAACCTTGTTCTGGAAGTCACCGAGCGTGAGCCATTAAATGTTGATGAAAGTCTGGTTCAGCGGTTGAACATTCTGCATGAAAATGGTTTTGTCATCGCGCTGGATGATTTCGGTACTGGTTACTCAGGGCTTTCTTATCTGCATGACTTGCATATTGATTATATCAAAATTGATCATAGTTTCGTTGGCCGCGTCAACGCAGACCCAGCATCAACCCGAATTCTGGATTGTGTATTGGATCTGGCGCGTAAACTTTCGATCAGTATCGTCGCTGAAGGTGTCGAAACGAAAGAACAATTTGACTATCTGAACCAAAATAATATCACATTTCAGCAGGGTTATTATTTCTATAAACCTGTTACATACATCGACCTGGTCAAGATTATCCTTTCTAAACCGAAGGTGAAGATTGTGGTTGAGTGAAAATTGATCAGCAAGGCCATGGTGCGGTGTAATTATAGACAGCTAATTAGCTCGTTGCCTCTTGTTACTATTGTTCATTCTTTTGTTTGCTATAATTGTGTGAAAGTTTTGACTGGATTGCCATTAGTAGCATGAACAATAGTAATAATCTGGATTATTTCACTCTCTATATCATCTTTTCCATTGCATTTATGTTGATCACTCTCCTGGTCATCCTTATTGCAAAACCCAGCACCGGGCTGGGAGAAGTGCTTGTGACGATAAATTTGCTTAATGCCCTTGTTTGGCTGGCGATCAATCTGGTTAATCGATTAAGGGAAAGACTCGTCAGCCACAGGGATCAGCACTAATCTTTCAGTTTCTCACTGTCAGTATGCGGCTGAATGGGTTGCTGGCAGTGAACCCCTGGATCATTGAAGGAAAGGAATTATTGTGCAAATAGTTGTCAACCCTGGTGTTATCACAGTTGTTTTATATATCAGTGAAATAATTTCTATGGCAACTGTTGATAATTTTGATGTCGAAGAGTTATTTGTTAAACAAAATAGTTACCCCAAAGTGATCAATGTCATGAAAATAAGCTAAAAATGATAATGCTGACTTATTTATCATTTAAATATTGTCGCTGTTTATCTATTTAAATTTATTGTGCTTTTGTTTTTATCTTTGCCCTCCGTTTTGGTGATCTGAACTCATAGGTTATTTTATCAGGAATATTTGTTAATCCAATGAATGGATGGTTAATCTATGAAACTGAAAAAACTCCCCGGGTTCAGTTTAGGACTTATTGCTCTGGCGGTGGGTAACACAATTGTTGGATAATTATAGTGTAATTTCCTATATAACCGATGAAGAATCACCGATTGAAATCAAAAATAATACTTCTACAAGTAATGGAGAGTATCTAATCACTTAAGACGAAAGCCATGCTGTGAAAGTGGATGACGGTGTAACTGGATATATAAATAATGCCAGTGTGATGACTAGTGGTGATGGATCTTATGGTATTTCTGTTGATAGCCAAAACAAAGTATTATATATAAGCGATAGCAATATTAAGACCTCTGGAAGCGTATCTGACAAAGAAAATGGAGGGATAACAGCCAGCGCAGTAGTCAGTGAATTTGGTGGCACCATCGTTATGAATGGTGATAATTCAGTCGAGACGAGGGGGCATATTCAGCGGGATTTTTAAGTCAGGTTAATGATTCTGGGACTGTGGAAAATAACACCAGTCTTGAAACCACAGATAAAACGAACATTGTTACCTATGGGGAAAATGCAGTAGGAGTTCTTGCATGTTCAAGTCCTGGAGAGTCTCGAACATGTGTCGATGCTGTAGATGATGAAGTTTGTGATTCTAACAGTTACGAAGTTATTAGCCGTGCTGATTTAAAAATGAATGGTGGTTCCATAACAACTAATGGTATTAATAGCTATGGTGCTTATGCTAATGGGAAAAAAGCATATATTAATTTAGATTATGTGGTACTTGAAACTGTGGCTGATGGAAGTTATGCAGTTGCTATTCGACAAGGTAACATTGATATAAAAAAGTTCTATTACAACAAATGGCACTAAAGCCCCCATTGCAAAAATATACAATGGTAGAGAGTGATTTTTTTCCAATGTCACTTCAGAATCAACAGAAACGCCTACCCCCGTCCTGCGACCCGACGCTGGCAGTTACGTCGCCAACCTGGCAGCCGCTAACACTCTTTTTGTTACGCGTCTGAACGATCGTGCGGGTGAAACGCGCTATATCGATCCTGTAACTGAACAGGAGCGTTCAAGCCAACTTTGGCTATGTCAAATTGGCGGGCATAATGCCTGGCGTGATAGCAACGGACAGTTGAGAACGACCTCGGCACAGGCCATCTGGATGGGCGTCGATCATAATGCGCACACGGAAGCCAATGGCTCACGTATTGAGAATGACGCAAATTACAACATCCAGAGCCGACTTGGTTTCCGCACCTTTATTCGTACTCAGGAGAAAAACAGCGGTCCGCACGGTGACGACTTTGAACCTTTTGTTGAAATGAACGGGATCCATAACAGTAAAGATTTTGCTGTCTCAATGAACGGTGTGAAAGTCGAACAAGACGGGGCTCGTAATCTGGGGGAAATGAAACATGGCGTAAATGGCAATCTGAATCCGGCGGCCAGCGTCTGGGGTAATGTGGGCGTGCAGCTGGGTGATAATGGCTACAATGACACCGCAATGATGGTGGGCCTGAAATATAAGTTCTGATCCCGCCCGTTAGCTAAAAAACCGCGTCGAATTCATCGACGCGGTAACATATGAAATATTATTTTTTGCCGATAGCACGCATGGTGTCATCAATTGCCGTGATCAACAGCATTTGCGGATCTTTAGCGCAAACCTGATTCAGTTTTTCTACCACTTTGGCGCTCAGTTCCGGAGATTGCTCAATTTTTAAATCACGGCTGGCAACAATTTCTGCAACCTGTGCGCTGTCAGTTTTTGCCATTTCGTTGGCTTCTGCGCAAGTAATATAGGTTTCTGATGGCAAACCGTTCTTAATATTGTAGTCCTGCGCCCAGGTCATTGGTACGAAAACAAACAGACCCGCCAGTAAAGCAAATTTTTTCATCATCATTCCTTATTTCATTTTACCCAGAATTGCACCACCCGTACCGCCAATCACGGCACCTTTAATCGCCCCTTCGAGGCCATTGCCGGTCAGAACGCCAGTGACAGCACCAACGGCGGCACCCACTTTTGCACCTTTACGCGCATTTTTACCGTCACGGCCTTTTTCTGTTACTGCACCAACACCAGCGCCAACAGCTGCACCTTTCAGTACGCCATTAACACCATTGCCAGTAAGTAAACCAACGCCTGCACCTAGCAATGCACCTTTCGTGGTGCGATTCATATCCGCCATTGCTGGCGTGGAGCAGAACAATGCTGAGATAAGCCCGAAGGCGAGTATTTTTTTCTTCAACTTAGTTGTCCGGTATTAAGTAAGTTGCACACACAATAATTTCGTCTTCAATTAAGATCTGCTTAACTAAAGAACGCTCGCTATTATTCAGATAATTCAAAATGAGCGTGACTGTGATGATAGGAATTATGTTTTTTACGGGAATGAGAATAATCTCAAATGAGAAATAACTCATTGATTGACAATATTTTTATTCAAGAAGTGTCATTGGCTGTTAATACAATGTTGTAAAGGTAAGATAATCTGATTTATCAATATTATTGTGTGATTGTTATGTGAGTAGAAGATATTCATTAGCAACGATTACATTAGTCATTTTATTTTGTGGACGGCCTCATTGTCGAAAAATAAGCGTACGACAGTATTATCAGAAAAGAGTGTTTTTTATCCAACAACACTTCAGCGCACTGCGTTTAAAAAATGCCTCTTTCTTATACGGGATATCATCATTTCATCATGATGTCTTTGATGAGCGGTGAACACAATACATTTGCGCTGTCTCTTCAGGATGAATCCCCTGGTCTGGTGCCTGCGGGCTGATGTTGCAGCAGAGCTAAGGTCACTTAGACGCTACTATCATTTATCCAATGCATGGAATCGAAATCAGTCGATACCCGCAGTATATATCGTGAACTGGGCGCAACGCTGAGCTACAACATGCGTCTGGGGAACGGTATGGAAATTGAACCCTGGCTGAAGGCGGCTGTGCGCAAAGAATTTGTCGATGATAACCGGGTGAAGGTGAATAGTGACGGTAATTTTGTCAATGATTTGTCGGGCAGACGTGGAATATACCAGGCAGGTATTAAAGCCTCATTCAGCAGTATGTTAAGCGGGCATCTCGGGGTGGGTATAACCGTGGTGCCGGTGTGGAGTCCCCGTGGAATGCGGTGGCCGGTGTGAACTGGCCGTTCTGACCATCAACGATTAACTGCGTTTCGGCGCTGTTTTCGTTTACAGGGTGCTAAAAGGGAAAATTCTGGGGCAAAAAAAGCCCGCCAGTTACGGCGGGAAACCTCATCCTATTGGAGAACAATGAATAATGAAATTGCGGGTTATCATCTCCCTGGATACCCATGCTAACAATAAGGTTATTTACTCAACCAGGCGTAAACATTTTGTTCTGTGCGTGGGAACAGCCTTAAGGTGTAAAGGGGGGGGGAAATAGCAATGAGTAGTATCAGCAAGAATACTCGCCGCTTTACCACAACGTGGATGAGAGGGATGAAAAACTCAAGGCAGAGATGACTCTGCCTTGAAGATAAATGCGCTTTTACAGGGGGCTTATTTCAGCTCTTCTGCTTCCGGTAAGGTCACGTTCAGCTCAAGAATAGAAATATCGCCATCTTTTTGCTCAAGCTGTACGGTTACCATCTCAGGATCAATTTGTACGTATTTACAAATGACCTCAAGAATATCTTTACGCAACTGCGGCAGATAATGCGGTTCTGCATCGCTGCGACGGCGTTCAGCAACAATAATCTGCAACCGTTCTTTTGCAATGTTGGCTGTGTTTTTCTTCCGCGAGAGAAAGAAATCGAGTAATGCCATAACTTATCCTCCGAACAAGCGTTTGAGGAAGCCTTTCTTCTCTTCTTCAATGAAGCGGAAAGGACGTTCTTCTCCCAACAGACGTTCTACGGTATCTGCGTAGGCTTTACCCGCATCGGCGTTAATGTCGAGAATGACCGGTTCACCCTGGTTAGAGGCGCGCAATACTGATTGATCCTCTGGGATCACGCCGACGAGTTTGATGCGCAGGATCTCCAGCACATCTTCCATGCTCAGCATGTCACCTCTGCTTACGCGGCCTGGGTTATAGCGCGTTAACAGCAGGTGCTCTTTAATCGGCTCTTCGCCATTTTCTGCGCGGCGTGATTTCGACGCCAGAATGCCTAAAATACGGTCAGAGTCGCGTACTGAGGAGACTTCCGGGTTGGTGGTAATAATGGCTTCGTCTGCAAAATAGAGTGCCATTAACGCACCGGTTTCAATCCCTGCCGGGGAGTCACAAACGATAAATTCAAAATCCATCGCTTTCAGATCATCAAGAACTTTGGCGACCCCTTCACGGGTGAGGGCATCTTTATCGCGAGTTTGCGATGCCGGAAGAATATAGAGATTTTCAGTACGTTTATCTTTAATTAACGCCTGGTTTAGCGTTGCATCGCCCTGAATGACGTTGACGAAATCGTAAACGACCCGGCGTTCACAACCCATAATCAGGTCGAGATTACGCAGGCCGATATCAAAATCTATCACGACAGTTTTCTTTCCCTTCTGGGCCAAACCAGTGGCGATGGCCGCGCTGGAGGTTGTCTTACCAACACCCCCTTTGCCCGAAGTAACAACAATAATGCGTGCCATAGAAATTCCTTGTTAAAAAGGGATCAATTTAACGGTTGAACGGTCAAAGCGTTTTCGACTAACTGCAGTCGTGCCGCTTTGCCATAAAATTCTGCTGGGATTTGATCACTCAGCCAGTATTCACCTGCGATGGACACCAGTTCCGCCATCAGGTTCGTACAAAATATTTGCGTTTCCCGGTCACCACTTGCCCCTGCCAGCGCACGACCGCGCATCATGCCATAGACATGAATGTTACCATCGGCAATCAATTCGGCCCCTGCGCTAACGTGGCTTGTAACAATCAGATCACATTGTGGAGCATAAATACGCTGACCGGAACGCACTGGGGTATCAATTAAACGCGTTTTTGTGACTGGCGTTGTATTTTGCGCTGGAGCCTGCGGTGCGGGGGCTGGACGCGGCGCTTTTTCCTTTCCTTCCGTCAGGATAGGCAGCCCCATCTTTTCAATTTCGGCTTTAAGTTGCGCATCTTTGCAGCCACTTACGCCAATAACCCGCAAACCAGTTGCCGAAACCGCCTTATGCATCGCCGACCAGTTTACCGGGTCTTTCAGTGCACTGACGTTGAGTACAACGGGGGCATGTTTTAAAAATGCGGGGGCCTGAGCGATTTTGTCTTCCAGCGCCTGATGGATAACCTTAGGTTCTGCCTCATGCAGATGAACCACAGATAAAGTGAAGCTACTGCCTTTAAGCTCGATTGGCGTGTTTGACATCCTGGCCTTACTCAATTAGCTATTAATCATCGCCAGCGCGCGATGATGTTCCGAAGACTATAAGGCATGTTATAGTCTGGATTATATTGAGGCAAGTCACCCTCCCATTTATTCAGAGTAAAAGTCTATTCTGTGATAAATGGCGCTGATTCATAGCTTAAAAAATACCCTTGTCAATCAACCCATTGCCGTCGTACTTTTGATTGTTCTTATTTACGCTTCCTTTTTCCGCACCCTAATCGTGACAGCATCTTTAGACCTGTTTAAATATCCAGTGTTGAGGCGAGTGTATTTTTTCACCACGCCAGGCTTTCTTAACTTTCCATTTTTTGCAGCATCATTAAAGAACAGATACCCGTTATCTTAATATCCGCCGCAGAATTGCTCTATCATAGAAACCGCAGAAGACGTCTGATACTTCTGTCAGGTCATCGTAACTCGTCCAGGTCAGCGGTTTTGATTACGGATTGATGATGAAATGAGCATAAGTGTTGTACGGTTGGATTATCAGGATGTGCTATGAATATGATGCGTATTTTTTATATCGGATTGTCAGGTGTGGGGATGATGTTCTCATCAATGGCGTCTGGAAATGACGCTGGCGGGCTTCAATCTCCTGCGTGTGGCGTTGTTTGCGACCCGTATATTTGTGTGAGTTCAGATGGCATTTCCCCAGAGTTAACAAGGAAATATCTCGGCGAAAAAGCCGCTGAAAACTTACAATCATTACAAGGCTACGATCCCAGCGAATTTACATTCTCTAACGGTGTATTTTGCGATGTTAAAGAAAAATTATGTCGTGATGATCGTTATTTTGGTGTGGATGGTAAGCGGAGTGGAAAAATCAATCAAACCACCACAAAGATGTTATTTATGTGTCGTGAGTGATGTCTTGTTTACATTATGTTCTATTCGGCATTGTCTGCTATTCGTCATTAACCTCTTGAGCGACAGAGAGGAGTGTGGCGTTAACGTTTATGACGGGGAGAGTCCCCGTCGGTTGACATTTACTTAATTTGAATATCGACGTTATATTTTTTAGTTTTGTTTTTACGGGCGTCGTTTCGGGTTTGCAGCACTCGCAGCTCATATTTGCCAGAAGCAGGGAGTGAGTATTGTCCGTGACTATCGAGTTCTGGGGAATATCTGGATAAATCAACAGAATCATCGATTCCTGGCCCGAAGAGGTAAGTATCAGCGCCTTCATTAGAGATACTCACATGCACTTTCTGACCTTTTTTGGCATAGAAGGTATATGTATCGTAATCGTATCCCTTTATTTCGCCGGAGTACTGAGCGCTGCTATGGCCTTTTCTGAACTCAACATTGACATTCTTACCCGCAGCAAAGCTCGTGGAAGTTAGCAGTGCAAGCAACAATACAGCCTTACTGATGCCCTTAATTTTCATTGGTAGTCTCCTGTTCAGAATGAGTACGATGAACTGTTATAATATAACAATCCTTCACGGGAGAATTCCAGTGGCTTTCCTGTGTTCGGTTAAATCCTGGCGCGGCATTTTTGCCGGGTGGATTACTTATAAAGGGGGCATGGACTGAACAAACCGTAGAAATCTACAGCTGGCTGGCTTGTGGCGCGGGTTTCATTGATGTTAGCTTATGCCAAAACCTGGCATCTTAAAGAGTAAAAGTATGTTTTGTGTGATTTATCGAAGCAGCAAGCGTGACCAGACCTATTTATATGTCGAAAAAAAAGACGATTTTTCGCGTGTTCCTGAGGAACTGATGAAAGGTTTTGGTCAGCCTCAGTTAGCGATGATTCTTCCGCTGGATGGGCGGAAGAAACTGGTCAATGCCGATATTGAAAAGGTTAAACAGGCATTAACCGAGCAAGGTTACTATTTGCAGTTACCGCCACCACCCGAAGATTTGCTGAAGCAACATCTTTCCGTCATGGGGCAGAAAACAGACGACACTAACAAATAACCGATATCCGGCGGTGGCATTATCTTTGTCGGCGCGGGTTTTCATATCCACGATAAGGTGAGGGGAACGTTATGTATCAACATCACAACTGGCAAGGTGCGCTGCTGGATTATCCGGTGAGTAAAGTAGTCTGTGTTGGCAGTAACTATGCCAAACATATTAAAGAGATGGGCAGCGCAGTACCCGAAGAGCCAGTGCTGTTTATTAAACCAGAAACGGCACTGTGCGATCGGCGCCAGCCATTGGCGATCCCATCCGATTTCGGTTCAGTTCATCATGAAGTCGAACTGGCGGTGTTGATTGGCGCGACGCTGCGTCAGGCTACGGAAGAGCATGTCCGCAAAGCCATTGCCGGTTACGGCGTGGCGCTCGATCTGACATTGCGTGATGTTCAGGGAAAAATGAAGAAAGCCGGGCAGCCGTGGGAAAAGGCCAAAGCGTTTGATAACTCTTGTCCGCTTTCCGGGTTTATTCCCGCGGCGGAATTTACCGGCGACCCGCAAAATACAACGCTGGGCCTGAGCGTAAACGGCGAGCAACGCCAGCAAGGTACGACTGCGGACATGATCCATAAAATCGTTCCGCTGATCGCTTATATGAGCAAGTTTTTTACCCTCAAGGCCGGTGACGTTGTGCTGACAGGCACGCCTGATGGTGTCGGCCCGTTGCAAAGCGGTGATGAGCTGACAGTCACTTTCGATGGGCATTCTTTGACAACTCGCGTTTTGTAATACTTTTTGCCGCCTGAAAGCGGCGGCAAAACTTGCATCGCTGTGCCAGACTGGTTATAAGGTGCGTTTTAACGTAATGGCGGAACACCTGATGAGCGATGTACCTTTCTGGCAAAGTAAAACCCTGGACGAAATGAGCGATGCAGAATGGGAGTCGTTGTGTGATGGTTGCGGTCAGTGTTGCCTGCATAAACTGATGGATGAAGACACCGACGAAATCTACTTCACTAACGTCGCCTGTCGCCAGCTCAATATTAAAACCTGTCAATGTCGGAACTACGAACGTCGTTTCGAGTTTGAACCCGACTGCATTAAATTAACCCGTGAAAATCTGCCAACATTCGAATGGCTGCCAATGACCTGCGCTTATCGTTTGCTGGCGGAAGGTAAAGGTTTACCTGCGTGGCATCCGCTACTTACTGGTTCGAAAGCGGCAATGCATGGTGAACGTATCTCTGTGCGTCATATCGCAGTGAAAGAATCAGAAGTGAGTGACTGGCAGGATCATATCTTAAATAAACCTGACTGGGCGCAGTGATAAATTTAATAGATGTTGATGGGGGCTTTCTTAATATACGTCTGGATGCTCGCCATTTCGTAGCCCTGTTTTTGAAAGCGCTCTGTCATAATGAGAGTTACCCGATACTTTATTATCAACAGGTAACTCTCAATCTTTAAAAAACGTCTGTATTTTTAAATGTGATAAATTTTATACCTTGAGTACATAGAGAGAATAATCACTTATCAGACTTCAGGTATCTCAAAGAGTGTCTTCTTACCGTGTCTTTTCTGATACTCATTACAGGTGTTAATCATTTTTTGGGCCGCTTCTTTTAGTAAAGAAAGCATTAAATCATCATAATCAACGTAGAATCTGGCTGTTTCAGTTTCCGTTTTTATCTCCCCGATGGCGGCTATTTCGGTGGTTAATTTCAATTTGGCGGCATCGATATCTTTATTCGCTTGTTTAACCGTGTTAGACAGGGTGGTAAAGAAACTCTGCACAGATTTTAACTTGTTCTTCAATTCTGGAATCAGTTTCCCTTCAACTACGCCCGCAGCAATAGAACACAGTTTCTTGATGCCGTCATCCAGTACCTTAATGAGAATGCCTTTCTGGGCGAATGCTTCGATTCTATTTTAAACCAGGTGATATTTTTCCTTTCTGCTGGATGGACGCTGTCGCCAGAAGGCCGCGTGAGCACAGGATAAGAGAACGAAAAATCAGCAGTCTATGCAGCGACAAATATTGATAGCCTGAATCAGTATTGATCTGCTGACAAGAACAGACTACTGTATATAAAAACAGTATAACTTCAGGCGGATTATTATGTTGTTTATCAAGCCTGCGGATCTCCGCGAAATTGTGACTTTTCCGCTATTTAGCGATCTTGTTCAGTGTGGCTTTCCTTCACCGGCCGCAGATTACGTTGAACAGCGCATCGATCTGAATCAACTGTTGATCCAGCATCCCAGCGCGACTTATTTCGTCAAAGCAAGTGGTGATTCTATGATTGATGGTGGGATTAGTGACGGTGATTTACTGATTGTCGATAGCGCTATTACCGCCAGCCATGGTGATATTATCATCGCTGCTGTTGACGGCGAGTTTACGGTGAAAAAATTGCAACTACCCCCGACGGTACAGCTTACTCCTATGAACAGTGCGTACTCGCCCATTACCATCAGTAGCGAAGATACGCTGGATGTCTTTGGTGTGGTGATCCACGTCGTTAAGGCGATGCGCTGATGTTTGCCCTCTGTGATGTAAACGCGTTTTATGCCAGCTGTGAGACGGTGTTTCGCCCTGATTTATGGGGTAAACCGGTGGTTGTGCTATCGAATAATGACGGTTGCGTTATCGCCCGAAACGCTGAGGCAAAGGCGCTGGGCGTTAAAATGGGCGATCCCTGGTTCAAACAAAAAGATCTGTTTCGTCGCTGTGGCGTGGTTTGCTTTAGCAGCAATTATGAGCTTTACGCAGACATGAGTAATCGGGTGATGTCGACGCTGGAAGAACTATCGCCCCGCGTCGAGATTTACAGTATTGATGAGGCATTCTGCGATCTGACAGGTGTGCATAATTGTCGCGATCTGACTGATTTTGGCAGAGAAATTCGCGCAACGGTGCTACAACGTACCCATCTTACTGTTGGTGTGGGGATCGCCCAGACCAAAACGCTGGCTAAGCTTGCCAATCATGCGGCAAAAAAATGGCAGCGGCAGACGGGCGGGGTGGTGGATTTATCAAATCTGGAACGCCAGCGTAAATTAATGTCTGCTCTCCCCGTGGATGAAGTCTGGGGGATTGGACGGCGGATCAGCAAAAAACTGGACGCGATGGGGATCAAAACCGTTCTCGATTTGGCAGATTCAGATATCCGGTTTATCCGTAAACATTTTAATGTCGTGCTCGAAAGAACGGTGCGTGAACTGCGCGGTGAACCCTGTTTGCAACTGGAAGAGTTTGCACCGACGAAGCAGGAAATTATCTGTTCCCGCTCGTTTGGTGAACGCATCACGGATTATCCGTCGATGCGGCAGGCCATTTGTAGTTACGCTGCCCGGGCGGCGGAAAAACTTCGCAGCGAGCATCAATATTGTCGGTTTATCTCCACGTTTATTAAGACGTCACCATTTGCGTTCAATGAACCTTATTACGGCAATAGCGCATCGGTAAAACTGCTGACGCCCACTCAGGACAGCAGGGATATCATTAACGCCGCTACGCGATCTCTGGATGCCATCTGGCAAGCGGGCCATCGCTACCAAAAAGCGGGCGTGATGCTGGGGGATTTCTTCAGTCAGGGAGTCGCGCAGCTCAATTTATTCGATGACAACGCACCGCGCCCCGGGAGTGAGCAATTGATGGCGGTAATGGATACGCTGAATGCTAAAGAGGGCAGAGGAACACTCTATTTTGCCGGGCAGGGGATCCAGCAACAATGGCAGATGAAGCGTGCCATGCTTTCACCATGTTATACAACGCGAAGTTCTGATTTACTGCGGGTCAAATAAACATAGCGGCAGGAAAAAGCGCTCCCGCAGGAGCGCCGAATGGATTAGCGACCGAACAGGTCACGTTTTTTCGCTTTAAACGGCTGGGAAATCACCACCAGCACCGCGACAATCAGGTAAGCGATAAAAATACCGAGCAGCCACTGCGGCATTTCCAGACCTAAAAATTCCCACTGACGCTCGGCGCAATCGCCAGAGGCGACAAACACTTGCGGCACCCATTTATCCAGCGGCAGCCATTCCGGGAAACGAGCCATAAAATCACAGGTCGCAAACGGCGAAGGATAGAGCTGAAGCATGGTGTGCTCGTAAGTTAACTGCACACCGCGGAACGCACTATACAACCAGATAACCATCGCTACATAACGCAGCGGAGTTTTCGGGGCGATCGCGCCAATCAGCGCAGCACCCAGAACGCCGAATAACGCGCAGCGTTCATAAATACAGAGCACGCAAGGTTTCAGTAACATCACATGCTGGAACCACAGCGCCGTCAGTTCCAGTGCCAGAGCAGTAAACGCCATCAACAGCCATGCGCCCCGGCCTTGTGAACATTGGTTCAAAAATCGCAACATAATCATTTCCCTGCAATATGCATAGAGTGCGCAGTTTAAACCAATTCATTCGCTGCGCCACCAGGAGGCAGCAAAAATAGGACGCAATTGGACAATTATCGGGCGAAAAGGCAAACCGGGCATTTATATGCCCGGTAAGTTGTTATCAAAGCGTTGCTATCCAGCCCATTTGCATAAACCATTCGGTTACAGGAGCAAGCGTAAACTCGACGCAGAGTAACCCGGCAACCGTCAGTACGAGGGTGTAAGGCAGGGCCATCCACACCATGCGGCCATAAGAGAGACGAATCAATGGCGCGAGTGCAGAGGTCAGCAGGAACAGGAACGCAGCCTGACCGTTCGGCGTAGCGACGGAGGGCAGATTGGTACCGGTATTAATGGCGACCGCCAGCAGCTCGTATTGCTTCAACGTGATAGCGCCACTTTCCATAGCCGCTTTCGCTTCGTTGATATAAATCGTCCCCACGAAGACGTTATCCGAAATGGATGACAGCAGACCGTTGAAAATATAGAACAACGACAGCTGAGCATGTTCAGATGCCTGCAACACAAACTGAATAATCGGCGAAAACAGTTGTTGGTCGATAATCACCGCGACTACTGAGAAAAACACCGTCAACAGTGCGGTGAATGGCAGAGATTCGGTGAAGGCTTTACCGATAGCATGTTCATCGGTGACACCCGTCAGTGACGTGGTCAGAATGATGACCGACAAACCAATCAAACCGACTTCTGCCAAATGTAGTGCCAGCGCGGTGACCAGCCAGACGCCGATAATCGCCTGCACAATCAGACGAATTTTGTCCTGACGTGTACGCTGGTTGCGGCTTTGATCGTCAAACTGTTGCAGCACTTCGCGGACTTTCTCCGGCAGCGTTTCACCGTAGCCAAACCAACGCAGCTTCTCTACCAGCAGGCAGGTTAACAGGCCACAAATCAGAACCGGGACGGTCACCGGCGACATGCGCAGGAAGAAATCGCCAAAATGCCAGCCAGCCGCTTTAGCGATGATCAGGTTCTGTGGTTCGCCCACCATGGTCATCACGCCGCCTAATGCGGTGCCGACACCGGCATGCATCATCAGACTACGCAGAAAGCCACGGAACTGTTCCAGAACCACTTTGTAATGCTTGTCGATATGACTATCGTCTTGCAGGTCGGTATCTTCGGCACGGGAAGAGGCTACGCGATGATAAATACCATAAAAAGCGACTGCAACGCTGATCACCACCGCCACGACGGTTAAGGCATCGAGGAACGCGGAGAGGAACGCCGCCGCCACGCAAAAAGAGAGCGACAGTAGCATTTTGGAGCGAATGCTTAACAGCAAACGGGTAAATATGAACAACAACAGCTGTTTCATAAAATAGATACCCGCCACCATAAACATCAGTAACAGCAAGACTTCAAGATTTGCCGCCACCTCTTCACGAACATGTTCCGCGCTGGTCATGCCGATGAATACCGCTTCGATAGCCAACAGACCACCGGGGAGCAGCGGGTAGCATTTCAGGGCCATCGCCAGAGTGAAAATAAATTCCGCTACCAGCAACCAGCCAGCGACGAAAGGGCTGATGAGGAAAATTAACGGATTTACGATTAAGAAAATGATGAGGGCGAGTTTGTACCAGTCGGGGGACTGGCCTAAAAAATTGCGCCATAGTGCGCGGCCCCAGGAGATCTCCATGATGGTTTCCCTTACCTTAGAAATAATCAATGATGTTTTTATGTTTAAACGCAAAGCTTAACGGTCAGACAGGAGTGAGGCAAGTCTTGATAGTCAAGGGGAAAGAGATGCAGAAAATGAAGCCTTGATCCCTTTTTTCTTCTTTTTGTCTTCTATCAGCGTAGTTAGCCCTCTGGTATGATGAGTCCAACTTTGTTTTGCTGTGTTATGGAAATCTCACTATGGTCATTAAGGCGCAAAGCCCGGCGGGTTTCGCGGAAGAGTACATTATTGAAAGTATCTGGAATAACCGCTTCCCTCCCGGGACTATTTTGCCCGCAGA
>OBWK01000472.1_pt1 | contig 20307 bp, 18 predicted proteins | sample 1495251 | NCBI WGS metagenome assembly OBWK01 (sample SAMEA2580065, study PRJEB22360) | human gut metagenome | biome: human gut; feature: human-associated habitat; material: faeces | place: Denmark | collected 2008/2010 | reverse complement strand
ATAAAGTAATGCAAAGACTGCTCGGCAATAATACGGAACGTGAATTGAAAAAAATGAGACCGATTGTTCAGCAGATTAACAGCTTGGAACCGCAGATGGCGGCATTGAGCGATACATCGTTACAGGAAAAAACATTTGAATTTAAGAAGCGTCTTGCCGAAGGCGAAACGCTGGACGATATTTTGCCCGAAGCATTTGCCGTCGTTCGTGAAGCTTCACGACGCGTGTTGGGCATGAGACATTTTGACGTGCAGTTGTTGGGCGGTATTGTTTTGCATCGCGGTGATATTGCGGAAATGCGTACAGGTGAAGGCAAAACTTTGGTTGCCACTTTACCCGTATATTTGAATGCACTGTCGGGAAAGGGTGCTCATGTCGTTACCGTCAATGATTATTTGGCAACGCGTGACAGCGAAGAAATGGGACAAATATATAAGTTCCTCGGTTTGTCTGTAGGACTTATTGTACACAATCTTAACTATGAACAACGTCGTCGTGCCTATGCGGCCGATATTACGTACGGAACGAATAATGAGTTCGGCTTTGACTATTTGCGCGATAACATGGTTATCAGTAAAGAACAAATGGTACAGCGGCCGTTAAATTATTGTATTGTTGACGAAGTGGACAGTATTTTAATCGACGAAGCTCGTACGCCTTTGATTATTTCAGGCCCCGGAGAAGACTCGACGGACTTGTATAAAACTCTGGCGGCTATTGTCAAGAGATTGACTCCGGAAGATTATACGATGGATGAAAAACAAAAGACCATTGCTCCTACGGAGGCGGGTGTTGCAAAGGTTGAAAAAATGTTGGGCATTGAAAATATGTTCGACAATGAACACTTGGATTTGAATCATCTGGTCATTCAGGCATTGCGGGCTAATTTCATGATGCATCGCGATAAGGACTATGTTGTAAAAGACGGAGAAATAGTTATTGTCGATGAATTTACGGGCCGGCTTATGTTCGGTCGCCGCTTCAGTGACGGCCTGCATCAGTCCATTGAAGCTAAAGAAGGTGTAAAAGTTCAGGGTGAAAGTAAAACTTTGGCGACGATTACTTTCCAGAACTATTTCCGTATGTACGAAAAATTAGCCGGCATGACCGGCACGGCAAAGACGGAAGAAGACGAATTCAATAAGATTTATAAGCTTGACGTATATGTTATTCCTACTAATAAACCGGCTATTCGTAAAGACTTACCCGATGTTATTTATAAGACGAAAAATGCCAAGTATAGAGCTGTTGTGCGTCAAGTCCAAGAACGTCACGCAACGGGGCAGCCTATTTTGGTAGGTACGACATCTATACAGCAGTCGGAAGTCATTAGTCGGCTCTTAAAGGAAGTTAATATTGTCCATAATGTATTAAATGCTAAATATCATGAAAAAGAAGCCGAAATTATTAAAGATGCGGGCCAAAAAAACATGGTTACCATTGCCACCAATATGGCCGGTCGCGGCACGGATATTAAGCTGGGTGAAGGCGTTCCCGAACTGGGCGGTTTGATGATTATCGGTACGGAACGTCATGAAAGCCGTCGTATCGACAATCAGTTGCGCGGTCGTGCCGGTCGTCAGGGGGACCCGGGGGCCACTCAATTCTATCTGTCTCTTGAAGACGACTTAATGCGTATTTTCGGTTCCGAAAATATTTCAAAATTTATGGACCGCCTCGGCATGGAAGAAGACGATCCTATTGAACACTCTATGATTACACGTTCTATTGAGAAGGCACAAAAGAAGGTAGAAGCTCATAACTTCGAAATCCGTAAATACGTGCTCGAATATGACGATGTTATGAATCAGCAACGTGAAGTCCTTTACGCACAAAGACGTAAGGTGTTGACGACGGAATCTCTGCGCGAAACCGTTCTGTCCATGCTCGATGATATTATTTTGGACGGTTTGTCGACGTATGCCAATGAAAAATTGTATCCTGAAGAATGGGATTTCGGCGGTCTCATTTCTCAAATGGAGCAATATTTTCTGCCTAAGGGAACCGTGAAAACGAGTGAATTGGAAAATCTCAGTAGACAGGAAGTGCAGGAACGTTTGACGGAAATTGCCGTTAAGCTGTATGACGAAAGAGAAAAGGAAATCGGCAGTGAAACGATGCGTGAGCTGGAAAAAGCTATTATGCTGCGTGTCGTAGACAGTAAATGGATGGACCACCTCGACGCTATGGATGCCCTTAAAGAGGGGATTAATCTGCGTGCGTACGGTCAAAAGAATCCTATTGTGGAATATAAGTTTGAAGCGTACGAAATGTTTGAAGAAATGGTTGAATCTATTAAACGGACAGTCATTACTTTCTTATATCACGTACAAGTAACTTATAACCGTCCCGTGCCGCCTGCAGAAGACCATTTACAGGGGGCCAAAGAATCTTATGCCGATATCGATTCGCCCGGCGAAGTGGTAGAAGAAGCCGAGTCGCGTGATGTGCCGACAATCGGAAGAAAAGAAGGGGAAACGGAAGAGTAATTCTTCCGTTTTCTATATGTTGTTACGCACTTTTAAGGACGGTGATTCTTGTGTTATTGGAAGAAATGAGAAAGCCCATAGAAGACTTACAGAACAGAATACAGGAAATCGGGGATTCACTTTAACTTAGATAAAAAGCGGGAACGCATTCAGGATTTGGATATGCGTATGAGTGATCCCGATTTTTGGAATTCCCCCGATACGGCCAAGGCTGTATCTCAAGAGGCTACGAAGCTGAAAGAAGAGGTACAGGGACATGACGACTTGGTTAATGAGGCCGCCGATTTGTCGGAATTATACGACTTGGCTGCTGAAGATGAAGATACTTCATTTACAGGCGAGATAGAGCGACAATATTATCGATTGGTCAAAGAATTGGAAAAAAGAGAAGTTCTTTTGCTCCTTTCAGGAGAATACGATTCTTGTAACGCCATCATGGCTTTTCATGCCGGTGCAGGCGGAACGGAAGCCCAGGATTGGACGCAAATGATTGTACGTATGTACAGTCGATGGGCAGAACAACACGGGTACACTATTCGGATGATAGATTATCAGCCGGGTGATGAAGCGGGTACGAAAAGTTGTGCTTTTACGGTCGAAGGTGAAAATGCATACGGTTATTTGAAGTCTGAAAAAGGTGTACACAGATTGGTACGCATTTCACCTTTCGATACAAACGGCCGTCGCCATACGTCTTTTACGGCTGTAGATGTCATGCCCGAGTTGCCGGACGATGCGGAAGTGGAAATAAACATGGACGATGTACGTGTCGACTATTTCCGTGCTTCAGGTGCCGGCGGGCAGCATGTTAACAAAACGAGCTCGGCTGTACGCATGACCCATATTCCTACGGGGATAGTCGTTCAATGTCAAAATGAACGCTCTCAAATTCAAAATAGAGAAATGTGCATGAAGTATTTACGTGCTAAACTCTTTGAACTGGAAGAAGAAAAAAAAGAAAAGCTGCGTGCCGAATTGACGGGAACCCAACAGTCTATTGAATGGGGCAGCCAGATTCGTTCGTACGTGTTTCACCCGTATAACTTGGTCAAAGACCATCGTACCGGCGTGGAAACGAGCAATATCCAGTCCGTTATGGACGGAAACATAGACATGTTTATTGAGGGCTACTTGCAGTTTTTGAAAAACAGGCGGACGGGTCGTAAGGAAGAGATATAATGAGAAAACTGATCGTCTTTCTTGTCATAGTGGCCGGATTATGTACCGCTTTGCAACTTAAAGGACAGGAAGCGGCGGAGGAAGGGCTTTATCGTTCGTTGAACGGGCGGATGAATGTAACGAGGCAAGACGTAGTCGTCAAAGTCGATCCGGGAATGAAAATGCTGCTCGGACGTCTGGACTCCGTTTATGTTCACAGCAGCTCTTTTGCCATGGGAAAATTAAAGTTTGAGTCTTTTGATTGTTCCCTTTCAGGTATTCGCTTCAATCCTCTGGATTCTTTAGCGGGGCAACGGTTATATATCGGTAGTGCTGAAACGGGCAGTGTACAAGCTGTTATTTCGTCATCCGATTTACAATCATATTTGCAATCACGGACGGATAAAATTTCAGATGCCGTCGTTACCTTTGAGGATAACAGTGTTCATATCAGAGGTAAGGTTCGGTTAGGTAATCTTTTTACGGCAACAACTGATATTACGGGTAATTTCGTAATCGACGGTACACGATTAAAGTTTTTACCTTCTCATATCGGTATTGAAGGCGCGGGTAAGTCTTACGGAACGGACAATATAGGTGCTGTTGATATTTTCGACTTCGATAATTTCCCCTTCGGGATTGTTCCTCAAAAGGTGGAAACTAAAAACAACCTCTTAATTATTCACGGTCAGGTGCGGTAGGTGGACATGATGGAAGCAGTGAGAAAAAAAGGCAAAATATATATGGTAATAGCCGTTGTTATCGCACTTATCTGTGCTATTCGCTTATGTGCGGTTCGCATAGATGTGGAGCAACGGAACATGACCATCGAACAGGCTATGGATTATGAATCGTTAATCAGTATGGCGAAAAACGACGGATATGATGAAGCGACTGTCATGCAAATGGCAAAAGATGCAGGTATCAGCAGTTTTGCCGTATACGATACGACCTTGAACAAGTTGGCCCAAAGAGGGGATGTTTCGCTGCTTACAGCTTTAGCGGCACAACTGTACTATCCGCAACTTCCTGCAGATACGTCCTTTGATTATTACGTCGTAGGTAAAAAGAAGACGGAAGTCGATCCGTATTTTGATGAAGTGAAGGAAGACTTACAGGTTCGATTAGGAAATTCACGAGTTCGTGATTTTTCCGACGGGACCTATCGTATTTTGGGTCTCAAGGGAGCCATGCCTGATTTAGGCGATGTGAATCTGGGCATATTGTCGGCTGATGCCAATCGCATTTCGCAACAGGGTTTCGGTGTCATCTTACGGCCTACGAATTATATGAATCCCGATAAATCGGATATTGACCGCTTTTTTAAGCGCGTTGATAAGATTCACGGTGTGACAGGTATTATGTTTGTAGGTAAAGAAGTGCTGGGGTATACGGCAGATACTCAAATACGGGCTGATTTGTTGAAGTATACGGCCGATAAATTAAAGGAACGACATTTACCTTTTTATATGATTGAAGCGGCCAACCAGCTCCAGTATGATCAGCAGGAAGGCATGTACTCTCTTGCCGATGCCGTCGATTATGATACGGTGCGTGTTTATGCTATGAGTAAAGATGAGTTGGATAAATTGGATGAAGAAGAAGGGGCCATGCGGTTTTATATCAGTGATTTGGAGCGCAACTGTCGTGTTAATCTTTATCCCGTATATAAACGAGCTTTACGCGGTACCGATCGGACGACGAGAACCTTTGCTTATGTAGGTTTGAGTTCCTCCAAGTTAACCGAACGGGGGTATAAGCTGGGGAAGGCATCTATTATGGACGTGTATTATCCGCAGCGATTCTTATCCGCCATAATTTCTGCCGGTGCTTTGTTGGGGATTCTTTTTACGTTGAATCTCATCGTGCCTTTATCGGACAGAATAAATCGACTCTTATCGTTTTTGGCGGTTATCGTCGGCTTTGTGGGCGAATACACCGTGTCGGGTCCTCTCTTTTTACAAGTTCTGGCAATCGGCTGTGCCGTCAGTGCTCCCGTAGCGGCCGTATTGATACTTTTGGATATATATAGTAAGCGGGAAATAAAGAAGAAGCTTTCATACTTGGCTGTCATTCGCGACGGGACCATCGGCTTGGCTTGTGCTGTTGTGATTGCCGCTATAGGAGGTATCTTTATAGCCGCTTTATTGGGTGATATTCGTTTCTTTATGGAATTCGATTTTTACAGAGGGGTCAAACTTACTTTTGTATTACCCTTAGTGTTGACAGCTCTCGCTTATTTACGCCGCTTTCCCTTATTGGGAATTGAGGTGGCTGACGGAAATTCGTGTAAGGAATTTGTACGAAAGTTTTTGGATGTGCCTGTACGTATGGGAACCTTGATTATTATCGGGGCTTTGGCTATGTGTGCCTATATTTTTGTCGGTCGCAGCGGTCATACGGCGGGAGTTCCCGTGCCGGGAATAGAAGTGGCTATGCGCCGCTTCTTGGAAAATGTCATGTTTGCACGTCCTCGAGAAAAAGAATTTCTCATCGGTCACCCCGCATTTTTCCTCATGGTGGCATCTATTTATAGGAAGTGGCCGCAATTGTTACATTTTTTCCTGGTTATTGCTTCCGTCATCGGAGTGGGCTCTATGGTCGAAACATTTGCCCATATTCGTACGCCCTTTATACTGTCCTTTATTCGCGGAGTTAACGGCTGGGTAACGGGGGCGGTTTTTGGGATAGGCCTTACGGGTTAACGGGGACGCTTATCGGTATAGGCCTTATTGTAGGCATTGCCCTTATAGGATATTTAACATCATGGTTGGGAAAGCAGGTTAGTCATGAGCGATAAGATTGTTATTTCCGGTTATTACGGTTTTTCCAATGCCGGAGATGAAGCGATGTTATCGTCATTAATAGCCTCACTTAAAAGGACATCTCCGCAAGTTGAGATTACGGTTATATCGGGAAATCCTGCCCGTACGAGGCGTAATCACGGAGTGTATGCCGTTCATCGATTTAACCCGTATGCTGTTATTAGGGCCATTAAGCACTGTACTATGGTTATAAGCGGCGGTGGCAGTTTATTACAAAATGTTACAAGCTCTCGTAGCCTGTATTATTACTTGGCAATTATGGAAATAGCCTTATATTTCCATAAGCCGCTTATGTTGTACGGACAAGGAATCGGTCCTATAAACGGAGAGGCGGCACGCCGAGCCGTGGCTTCTACCGTATCACGTGCGACATCCATAACCGTAAGGGATGAAGAATCGAAGCATACCTTGACGGAATTGGGTGTTAATGCCGAAGATATCGAGGTAACTGCCGATGCGGTTTTATCCGTTCCTGTTCCGGATACTCGGGCAGGTGAACGGATTTTGGCATCTTATGGCGTACAAAAAGGCGAAAAGATTATAGCCTTAGCCTTTCGTGACTGGGAAGGTGACAAGGACTGGAAACGCAGTCTGGCTGAAGGGGCCGATATATTGGCAGATAAATACGGATGTCGTGTTGTCTTCATCCCTATGCAATATGCGGCTGATGTTTATACTGCCGAGAGTATTGCAAAGATTATGCATTCTTCGCCCGTCGTTTTGACAGACGAATATAGGACTGAGGAGTTCATGAGTCTTATTGCCTGTGCGAATCTGGTTATTGCCAATCGCTTGCATGCATTAGTATTTGCAGCCGTAACGGGTGTTCCCGTAACGGCTGTTTCGTACGATCCTAAGATCGACGGTTTTATGGCTCATATAGGGGCTAAGGTGTGCTGCACCATGGAATCTTTAACGACGGAAATACTGACACAGGCCGCCGGATGTATGTTGGAACAGGGCGGTTTTTCCGAAGACGTTTGCCGGCGGATTCAGGAACTGAGAACTCTTTCAGATAAAAATAATTCCCTTGTTTCTCGTATTTTACGGACCTGCCGAGTATAATGGCAATGGAAGAATCGCCACATAAAGGAGTATATGTATGATAGATTTTAAAGAAGTATCGAAAGTATACGACAACGGATCGGTTGCCTTGGATAAGATTAATATTCACATCGACAAGGGAGAATTTGTTTTTCTTGTCGGAGCCAGCGGCGCCGGTAAATCGACATTTATCAAGTTACTGTCTCATGAAGAATTGCCTACAAAGGGAAGCGTTATTGTTGACGGAACGGAAGTGAACCGCATTAAGAAGAGCCGTGTTCCTTATTTGCGACGCAGTATGGGTATCGTATTCCAGGACTTCAGGTTGTTACCGAATAAAACGGCAGCGGAAAATGTATCCTTTGCTATGGAAGTTATTGAGACACCGCGCCGTATTATGAAGGAACGGGTTCGTACGGTTCTCGATCTGGTAGGGTTATCGGGTAAAGCCGATGAATTGCCGCAAAACCTGAGTGGCGGTGAACAGCAACGTGTTGCTATTGCACGGGCTATTGTAAATAGACCCCTCTTATTGATTGCCGATGAACCGACGGGAAATCTTGACCCGGATACATCGAAGGGAATTATGGATATATTTACTAAAATCAATCATATGGGGACGACAGTGCTGATGGTAACGCATGATAAACAAATGGTTGATTTAATGAATAAGCGCGTTATTGAAATTGACAACGGTCGTATTGTACGTGACGAACTGAAGGGGGGCTACGGTAATGAAAATTAGGACCATGAACTATTATATGGCCGAAGCCTTTACTTCCTTTAGAAGAAACAGCTTCATGTCTATTGCTTCCGTTGCAACGGTTGCTTTGGCACTGTTTATTTTAGGCCTCTTTTCTATGCTGGCTGCCAATCTCGATTATTTTGCGGACAACTTGGAAAATCAGGTAGAACTCAGCGTATATTTGAAAGATGATTTGACGACGGATCAAGTCATGGCTGTAGGCCGACAATTAAAGGAATTGCCGGACGTAAAGGAAATTGCCTTTACGAATAAAGACCAGGCTATGGACAAGATGAAAGAACGTATGAAGGACCAGCCGGGTATTTTGGATGCATTGGGTGGTAAGAATCCGTTACCCACATCGTACGAAATTACCTTTAACAATCCCGAGTCGGTTAAATCGGCAGCGGTTTCAGTGAAGGATATTAAGGGCGTAGAAAGTACTCACTACGGTCAGGACATTATTGAACAGTTATTTAAGATTGCCAATGTCATTCGTTGGGGCGGGGTTGTCCTCATCGTATTCCTGGCCTTTGCGACTTTGTTTATTATTTCCAATACCATTCGGTTAACCGTATTTGCTCGCCGCAAAGAAATCGGCATTATGAAGTATGTGGGTGCTACGAACTGGTTTATTCGTTGGCCTTTCCTCTTGGAGGGCCTGCTACTCGGGTTCATAGGCGGACTTATTGCCGATATAGCTCTGTTTCAATTCTATGAGTTCGTGACCGTATCAATTCACGAATCTTTGGCGTTCTTGCCCTTAGTAAGCTTTTTCCCGTTCATGTATCAGTTGGCAGGCGGGCTTCTCGTCATCAGTATGATTATCGGTGCTATCGGCAGTACGATTTCATTAAAACGGTATATGAAGGTGTAACTATATGAAAGATACGCTTATTACAAAAAAAAGATTGGCCGCCTTGGCTGCTGCCGTCCTGCTTATGCCTTGTTTTATGACCTTTGCGGAAGATGAAGACTTACAAGGACAGCTTTCTGACGTACAGAGTCAAATGGAACAACAACAGCAGAAAAAAGGGGCTGCCGAAGTGACTATCGGCAGTGTATCCGAAAGACTGCGGGCTATTCAGGATGCTCTTGATACGGCTATGAAAGAATACAAATCCATTACTCAGGAAATTACGGCAACGGAAAAGAAAATTGCCGATACGCAAAAAGAGTTGGATAAGGCGCAGAAAGAATTGGAATCCAGACAGAAAGTACTCAGCAAGCGTATTCGTGATATTTATATGCACGGTCAGTTGAACTACCTGGATGTAGTTATCGGGGCCAAGGATTTTAATGACTTTGCCAACCGTGTTGAATTGTTGCGGCGTATTATAGCGGCCGATATGGATTTAATTTCCAACATCCGAGATGAACAGAGTCGAATCTCGGAAGCCAAGGCGACGCTGGAAAAAGAACATGAACGTCAGGCACAGTTGCAGGCGCAATCGGCGGCTAAAAAGGATGAAATTGAAAAGCGCAAGGCAGAGCAGCAGGTCTTGTTGGCTCAGGCCCAAAATGACAAGGCTACGGCTGAAGCGGCTCTGGCTGAATTACAAGCGTCTTCCAATGCCATTACGGCTATGTTGCAACAACGTGCGGCCGCACGAGCTGCCGCATCCTCGGCGGGCGGCGGTGGAGGCGGAGCCGTCTCTTATCAGGCTGTCAGCGGCTCAGGGGTCTTCATGTGGCCTGTAAGCGGTCCTATTACATCGCCTTTCGGCTATAGAGATCATCCTATTTTCGGCAGACAGATTCTACATGCCGGCATCGACATCGGTGTTGATGAAGGTACGCCCGTAGCGGCTGCCGATTCGGGGGTTGTTGTCGACGCCGATTGGCTCGGCGGTTACGGCTATGCCGTCATTATTGACCATGGTAACGGATTATCTACCGTATACGGTCATAATTCATCGCTGAATGTATCGCCAGGACAGAGTGTGTCCAAGGGACAGATTATTGCTTATTCAGGTTCTACCGGTAATTCGACGGGTCCTCATGTACACTTTGAAGTGCGTTCGGGCGGGGAACCGGTTGACCCCATGGGATATTTATAAGAGGTACGGAGAATGAAAGTAAGAAAGATACTTTTAAGAATTATTGCCTCTGTATTGGCACTGTTTTTTACGGCCAATGTCCTTATCTGCAGTCTCTCATATGCCTATCTGGGTGATCCTTTAGGGCTGTTTAAAATTATCAGAGTTGCGCAGATTGTCAACAACCACTATGTGTCGGGCGTGGACGGTAAGAGCCTTTTAAGCGGGGCTTTAGAAGGATTGGTTGCCACTTTGGATGACAGACACACGCTTTATTTGGGGGGCGATGATTTTCGTGAGTTTACGGAATCGACCAATGCGGCTTACGGCGGTATCGGTATCTATCTTTCTCAAACGGATGAAAAGAAACCCTTTGTAGCCGGATTGATGGAAGGCATGCCCGCAGAGGAAGCCGGCTTGGAACGGGGCGATATCATTACAGCCATAAACGGTGAGTCTGTCGACAGTATGAAGCTTGAAGATATTTCCAAGCGGATTCGCGGCCCCGTAGGTACGAACGTTACTTTAACCGTTTCGCGTAACGGTGAAGAACGAGATTTCGATGTTGTTCGCAAAGAAATTACCATTAAGACCGTAGCATCTCGCATGATGGAGAATAAGGTAGGGTATATTCGCATAGCGTCTTTCAGTGCGGGAACGGCGGAAGAGTTTGCCGAAGCCTATAAGACTTTAAAAGAAGATGGGATGACGGGGTTAATCGTCGATGTGCGCAATAATCCCGGCGGTTTGGTAGATCAGGCTGCCGGCGTTGCCGACTATTTATTGCCTGAAGGCAGTACGGTTGTAACCTTTTCACAACGAAACGATGAGGATCAAGTGTTTACGACAAAGGCTGCAGGTGTTAAAATACCTTTAGTCGTACTGGTGAATGAAAATTCCGCCAGTGCTTCGGAAATTTTGGCCGGTGATGTACAAGACCTTCATGCCGGCGTGATTATCGGCACGAAGACGTACGGGAAGGGAACGGTACAGGCTGTATATCCCGTAGATGATGACAGTGCCGTTAAAGTAACTATTGCCAAGTACAAGACGGCATCGGGAAGAGAAGTAGACGGAACAGGTATTGAACCTGATGTTGTAGTGCCCTTAGAGGCAAATGATAATACGGATTACCAGTTGCAAAAAGCACTGGAAACGATTCAATCCATGCAGGAGAACAGATAGACTCGGACGCGGTATATCTGTATACCGCGTCTTTTTATAAGGAGAGTACCATGTTTATAGACAGAGCAAGAATTTTTGTCCAGTCCGGTAAGGGCGGCGACGGTATGAGCAGCTTTCGTCATGAAAAGTATGTTCCCAAGGGCGGACCTAACGGCGGTGACGGCGGTCGAGGCGGCAATGTTGTCCTCGTGGCGGACCGCAATATAAATACGCTTGTCGATTTTCGCTATCGTCGACTTTTTAAAGCTAAACCCGGCGGTAAAGGGGCGGGCAGTAATAAGTACGGTGCCAATGCGGATGATCTGATTATACCCGTCCCCGTCGGCACTATCGTTAAAGATGAAGCATCGGATAAGGTCATGGCCGATTTAAGCTTTGACGGCCAAGAGGTTATTGTGGCGGCCGTAACTATCATTTTAGAACCAGTGCCAACAGAACGCCGACCTTTGCCGAAAAAGGAGAACCCGGTGTAGAACGGTGGCTGCGTTTGGAATTAAAGGTATTGGCGGATGTAGGCCTTTTAGGTTATCCCAGCGTAGGTAAGTCCAGTATTTTAAGGAAGGTTTCGGCAGCCCAACCGGAAGTGGCGGCCTATCATTTCACAACCTTACACCCTATCCTTGGAGTTGTTGATTTAGAAGATCAGCGCTCCTTTGTTATGGCCGATATTCCGGGGCTTATTGAAGGGGCCGGAGAAGGTGTCGGTTTAGGACATGACTTCTTACGGCACGTCGAACGAACGAAGGTTCTGGTTCATGTATTGGATATAGCGGAAACGGAAGGCCGTGATGCTGTTGAAGACTTTGAAACGATTAATGCCGAATTGGCCAAGTATAGTGAAAAGTTGGCGAAGAAAAAGCAAATTGTAGCAGCTAATAAAATCGATCTTTTGACAGAAGATGATGAAAAATTAAAGCGCTTAAAAAAATATATGAATGAACAAGATATAGAGGTATATCCCGTTTGTGCCGTCAGCGGTGAAGGCTTGCATGAATTGTTGGAAAGGGTTTGGACTTTAATCGGTGAATACGAGCCTGAAGCCGACGATTCGGATGAAGAAGTATTGTACAAGCCGGAGGTGAAGGCTGACTTTGAAGTTTCGCGTGATGACGACGGAGCCTTCGTAATTACGGGTATGCGTATTGAACGCCTTGTAGCCATGACAAATTTCGATGATGACCAATCTGTTCGTCGTTTCCAACGGATTTGGCGTTATATGGAATTGGATAAAATGCTGAAGGAAGCCGGCATAGAAGACGGCGACACGGTTCGTATTTATTCCACAGAATTCGAATATCATCAATAAAGGAGATACTATGCTGACAGGAAAAGATAAACGTACGTTAAAGGCCATGGCGACTCATTTGCCGTCAGTCGTACAAATCGGTAAAGACGGACTTTCCGATCCGGTTATTGATAGTACGCGTGCCGTTCTTACAGCCAGAGAGTTAATTAAAATTCATGTTTTAAACAATGCGGACTTGGATATAAAGGACGTAACGGCAGATTTGGCGGATATGCTGGGAGCGGAAACGGTACAAACCATCGGCCACTATGGAGTGTTGTTTAAAAAGAAAAAAGAAAAATCGAAGTTCGATTTTATTAAGGCATAGTCCGTCATTATGGGTATACGGGTTATTTGCGGATATCTAAGAACATTAAGACAGTACGCGTCATCACCAAAAACGCAATATGAATACAAGCATTATGCTCTATTCCTGCTCATGATGGGGATAGTCGTATTCTTTCTCTGGGGAGGCATCTATTTGTATGACGGTTAAAAGACGTATGGGCCTTATGGGAGGTACGTTTAATCCCATACATATGGGGCATCTGATCATAGCGGAAGAAGCGAGAGAAAAATTTGCCTTGGAAAAGGTGATTTTCATTCCTTCCTATATCACTCCCAATAAAGAAGTGAAAGCAGCTCCGGCTGAGGAGCGATTGCGTATGGTGGAATTGGCAGTAGAGTCAAATCCTTATTTTTCGGTAAGTGATATGGAAATACGGCAAAAGGGTATGTCGTATACGGTAAGCACTTTAAGGGCCTTAAAAGAGCGGTACGGAGATGATTGGGAGCTGTATTTTATTTCAGGAACCGACGCAGTAGCGAGTCTTCCACTGTGGTATCAACCGGAACAGATTTTAACCTTATGCCGCTTCATAGGGGCTGTCAGACCCGGAGGAATACAAAAGGCCGAAGAAGTTGTCGCTTCGTTTAAAAAGAGGGGAAAGAATATTGAATTCTTACCTGTCCCGGCAATAGACATATCGTCTACGGATATACGCAATCGCATTCAAAACGGCAAATCCGTACGTTATATGGTGCCTGAAAAAGTATATACTTATATAAAAGAGAAGAGGATGTACAGTGAATAAAAAGCTGCGTGAAAAGATTGTAGAAGATATGAAACAAAGGTTATCGGCTAAACGCTTTAAGCACGTATTGGCCGATGCGGCGGTCAAGCTGGCACATCACTATGGACAGAATGAAGAGAAGGCGGAGTTGGCGGGACTTTTACATGATGCCGCTAAGGAAGAAAGCTTGAAATGCATGCAGGATTCAGCACGTATCTTGTACGGTTCCACGTTGGATGACGAGGTAATGCAACGTCCCGAATTGTTGCACGGATATGCGGCGGCAGCTTACGCCTCACTAACGTATAATATATTTGACAATGACGTACTTCGAGCCATTGCCTACCATACGACGGGGCATATAGAAATGTCCCCTTTGGAAAAAATTATTTTTCTTGCCGATTATATTGAAGTGAATCGTGATTTCCCCGAAGCGGAAGAGCTCAGAAAAATAGCCTTTATAGACTTGGATCGGGCAGTTCTAAAGGGATATGATACGACTCTGGACTATTTAATTAAACAAGAAAAAGCTATTTATACGGGAACGGTTGCCAACAGGAATGCTTTGTTGGCGGAAGTGAAAAAAGCGGACGGAGTATAAACATGACAAAAAAAGAACGAAGCAACCGCTCGCCGAGGCGCAGAAGAAAAGCGGTAGGTAGGAAGAGTACTTTCTTACGTAAAGCCTTAGGTTTGATTATCCTTTTTTTTGTCGTAGCGGGTCTGGCATTTGCCTGGCGTACGAATGGACAGAATTTGGCAGGTAAGGATGCCTTCTCCCAAACGGAAGCGGATATTCCCGTCTATACGCTTATTGTAGGCGTAGATGATGAACAACCTCAACAATGCAATTTTGTCGCCTTGGCAGCCGTAAACAAAGATAAGCACCATGTAGATCTTATTGTTCTTCCCGATAATACGAAAATAGAAGGACGAAAGGAAAAGGGACCGCAGACTTTGGCTTCCGTCTATGGTGAAGGCGGGTTGACGCTTTTACAGGCCGTAGTGGAAGATATGTTTCATGTATCTGTTAAGAATCACATTATTTTTACACAAGAATCGTTTCGTAAGCTCATGGATATGAACGGCGGTATGGATATGTATGTTGAAAAGAATATGTATCATGCCGATAATGCGGGACAGACCGACATTAACTTATTTCAAGGATATCAACATTTAAACAGCGACGAGGCCTTAGGTTATATGCGCTATCTTGACAGTGATGGGGATTTGGCACGTGCACGCAGACAGCTGCGGTTTATTAAGCTGTTTTTGACGGAACAATTAAAACATTACGGATTGACCAATGCAGTGGAGATTTATCGCTTCTGGACGAGTGTCGATTCCGATATTTCTACTAAGGATATGGCTAAGTTGGTATACGCTTTCGGCGGTACAAATGTATCCGATTTTTCTTTTTATATCCTGCCGGGAGAGTCGTCGACGATACGTAGTGACAAAGCCTTGGATAATGCGGATTATTGGGTGTATGATCCTATAGAAGCACAAAAGCTTATAGGCATGACCAACAACTCTCTGGCTTCGGATGTGACATTCGTACCTGAACGACCTGTCAGTTCCGGTGAAAAAGATAGTAAGGACAATAAGGACGGCAGAGGCAAGTCGACAAAAGAGGGGAATAAAAAATCCGACGGCAAGGATAATGACAAGGCTGGAACCGACGCTTTACCCAACACAACCAAGACTAAAGGTAGTAATCAATAAGGAGTATAAAAATGATTGAACAAAAAAATGCATATGAGGTAGCCGTACGGGCTGCCGCGGACAAAAAAGGATCGGCTATTGAAGTTCTGGACATGTCGCAAACATCACTCATGGCTGACCAGTTTGTCATTGTCACGGCTAATAATGTAAAGCAGGCACAGGCTATAGCCGACAATGTAGAAGAAAATCTTAAAAAAGAAGGATTTACGGTTTATCATCGTGAGGGCTATACAACGGGACGATGGATTTTATTGGATGCCGGAGAAACGATAGTTCATATTTTCGTCTCCGACGATCGTGAATACTACGGTCTTGAACAGGTATGGGCAGATGTTCCTCGACTTAAGGTTGCAGGAGAGTAACATGGGCGTCAAGTTATGTGAAAATACGGTTGTCGAATTAAAAGTACTTCGCATAAGTGATGTAGGTGCTTTTTTAGACGGGCAAACGGGAAATACAAATGACGATATTCTCTTACATAAGAATCAACAGATTCACCCGGTTCAGCAAGGGGATACGGTGCGGGTCTTTTTATATCATGACCCGTCGGGGCGATTGACGGCCAGTATGCGGCTGCCGAAAATCAAGATCGGACAGATAGGATATGCTCCGGTCATCAATACGACCCGTTTCGGAGCCTTTGTCGACGTAGGTACGGAACGCGGCATTTTTATGCCCTTTGCGGAAATGAAGGGTCGCCCGAAAGAAGGAGAATACGTATGGGTTAAGTTATATGAAGATAAGTCGCATCGCTTAGCAGTTACGATGGAAGTGGAAGATGAAATGCGCCGAGCTTCCGTAGCGGCAAAAGATGCAAAAATCGGCGACTGGGTAGAAGGAGCTGTTTACAATATAACGGAAAACGGAGCCTATTTAATGACCCGTGAACGTTGGATTGCCTTTCTGCATCGTAGCGAATGGACTACACCTGTCTTAATCGGTCAGATGATTAAAGGACGCATCGCATTTATACGGGACGACGGGCGCATTAATATATCCTTGCGTAAAGTTAAAGAAGCGGCTATGGACGAGGATAGTGAAAAAATAATGTCTCTTTTAGACGCTCGTAACGGTAAGATGCCCTATGGAGATAAAACGGATCCTTTGGTTATTAAAAGTAAATTCGGTCTTAGTAAGGCTGCATTTAAAAGAGCGTTGGGAAGACTCATGAAAGAAGGCCGAGTACGCCAAGATGACGGATGGACCTATGTCGTTTCTCATGACGAGTAGGACTTGGGAGGAAAAGTTATGAAATACAGAAGTACACGTTCCGATGAAAGGGTAACATCAACATATGCACTATTGCACGGATTAGCTGGCGACGGGGGGTTATATGTGCCTGAAACCTTTCCGGAAAACACGCTTGTATATGACGATATTAAAGGTAAATCATATGTTGATACGGCATGCATTGTTTTGGAAAAATTCTTTACAGACTTTAATCGTTCCGATATTCGTAAGATGGCTGAAAAGGCATATAATTCGACTACCTTTGATGACGAACGGATTGTGCCCTTGCGTTCTTTGGATACGGACGTATCTGTAGCCGAGCTTTTCCATGGTCGTACAGCTGCGTTTAAAGACTTGGCCCTTTCCTTGTTTCCGTATTTGTTGACAGCCGCCAAGGAAAAAGAAAAGGAAGTCGGCCAGATTTTAATCCTTACGGCTACGAGCGGCGATACGGGCAAAGCGGCTTTGGAAGGATTTAAAGACGTAGAAGGTACTAATATAGCCGTTTTTTATCCTGAAGACGGAGTCAGCCCCATGCAAAAGCTGCAAATGCAGACACAGGAAGGAAAGAATATTTCCGTTACGGCTATTGACGGCAATTTCGATGACGCTCAGTCGATGTTGAAACGAATTTTTACGGATAAGGAAATTAATGACTATGTAGCCGAAAAGGGTGCCGTATTTTCCAGTGCCAATTCTATTAATATAGGACCGCAGATTATCTATTACGTGTTTACGTATGCCTCTTTGGTTGATGACGGCGTCATCGGTGAAAAAGAATCCTTTGATGTTGTCGTACCGACAGGTAATTTCGGTAATATTTTGGCCGCTTATTTGGCAAAAAAAATGGGTGTTCCCGTGGGCACTCTAATTTGTGCTTCCAACCGTAACAAGGTTTTGGCCGACTTTTTTGCTACAGGCGTGTATGATATGAATCGGGACTTTTATGTAACGACCAGCCCGTCTATGGATATTTTATTATCCAGTAATTTCGAACGCTTTTTATACTATTTGACAAACGGTGATGTAGATGCCGTTAAAGGCTGGGAAAAGGAGCTTCAGGAAACTGGGAAAATGTCCGTACCCGAAGCGCTTTTGAAAAAAATCGATCTGACCTTTGCCGGCGATTGGATTGATGATGAAGAAACAAAAAACGTCATTAATTATGCATATAATGATGAAACGTATCTCATGGATCCTCATACAGCCGTAGCTTATGGTGTGTATTTAAAAAGAAAACGTCAGGGTCTTGTGTCAGGTCGTCATACCGTTATCATGTCAACGGCTCACCCCTATAAATTCCCGCCTGCCATGTGTCTAGCTTTGGGGGTACCTGTCGATGAAAATCCCTTTGATTCTTTGGAACGGTTGACAGCACTGTCGGGAATTGGCATACCTTACTCCTTAAAAAGGTTGCAAGACTTACCTTTAAGATTTACGGAAACTGTAGATAAGAGTGAGATGAAGAGGACAGTTACGAAATTTATTGATGATGCTACCAGGTAGAAAGAGTAGTTATAATGAACAAAGGAGTTATTTATTCGGTTTTAGCCGCCTTGGCATTTAGCTTTCAGAATGTTATCGTCAAAGATTTATCCGTATCTATGGGTACCGGAGAAATTGCATTTTTTAGAGGAACAGTAAGTGCCGTTATTATAGTGGCTCTTATGAAACTACAGGGAATTCATCTTTCCCATGAAGACCGCCCCACACTGGCACTACGAGGCGTTTTGGGTGGTGTCGGCATGGTTTGTATGTTTTACGGACTGAGGGGAGTGCCCTTGGGCGATGCATCCATATTATCACAACTGTCGGCGTTTTTTGTCATGCTCTTTGCAGCGATTTTTCTGAAAGAAGTCATTCCTAAAAAAGCTGTTCTGCCGCTTATTTTTATTATCGGAGGAGCATCGCTGGTTGTCAGACCGTGGCATTTTGATGCTTTTAACGTCTATTCGCTCTTTGTCTTGGCACAGGCGGTTTTAGCAGCTGCTGCCTATACGACGGTCAGTAAGCTGACCGCTTCGGGAAAACATCATCAATATGAAATCGTTTTGTATTTTCTTGTTTGTGCGGCTGTAGCAGGTGCGGTGTTGATGGGGGCGGATTTTCATTGGCCCGATTTTCATGAATGGATTTTTTGTCTTATTTTAGGTATTAATTCTGTGTTGGCTCAAATCTGGATGACCCGCTCTTACATGTACGGAAACGCTGTCATTGTAAGTTTTGTAGCGTATATTGCCGTATTTTTCAATTCCCTCTGGGGATTTGTTTTCTTTGACGAAGTCATGACGTCCATGACTTTGATTGGAGGAATTTTGATTATCGGTGGTTCTATGTATTTAACAAAAATGAAACATGAACGTTTAAAAAGTAAGGCCGCCTAAAAAAAGCACCTCTTTCAGAGATCTCTGAAAGAGGTGCTTTTTCATATTCGGTACAATTAAGAATCAAGAGGCAATTCATCCGGCGTAGAACAAAAAAGAAAATCGGGATTACGTTCTATAATCCAATCGGCTTGCCACTCATTGGTGATGAGCAGGACAATTCGTTGTTTATGATCTTTTACAATCATGGCGCTGTCAATATTCTTTAAGTCACGATAATCGCGGTCTTGCGAATAAATCCATTTGGCTACGGAGTAGGGGAGACGATTCATTTCCAAGGTTACACCGTATTCGTGAAGAAGTCTGTATTCGAGAACTTCGAACTGTAATTGACCGACAGCTCCGACAATATAACTTTCCATAGAACCGGGATTTTCATAAATCTGCACAGCTCCTTCTTGAGCCAACTGAGTCATACCTTTTAGGAACTGCTTGCGCTTCATCGAATCTTTGGCACGAATGCGGGCAAAGAGTTCAGCCGGGAAGGTGGGAAAATCGGCAAAGGTGACGGGGAGTTTGCCGCTATAGAGCGTATCGCCTACGCCTAAGGATGAGCTGTCAAAGACGCCGATAATGTCACCGGGCCACGCATCTTCTACCAGAGTTCGTTCTGTAGCGAGAAATTGTTGGGGTTGCATGAGCCGAACTTGTTTACCCGATTGTCTGTGTGTGACAGTCATACCTTTTTCGAATTTTCCCGAACAAATTCTCATAAAGACAATGCGGTCATGGTGCTGCGGATTCATGTTGGCCTGAATTTTGAAAATAAAGGACGTAAACTGCTCGGACATGGGGTCTACGGAGCCTTCTTTAGTTTTACGCGGTTGCGGCTTGGGAGCCAGTTCAAGAAATTTTTCCAAGAAGGGTTTGACGCCGAAGTTGGTCATTGCCGAGCCGAAGAACATGGGTGTCAAAGTTCCGTTTTTGACTTTCTCCATGTCAAAAGCATCACCGGCAGCATCCAAGAGTTCAATATCGTCGATTAACGATTGATGAACTTCATCAGATAAGAGTTCTTTAAATGCCGGATCATCGGCGCTACCTTTAGTAGAGGCCAATTTACGTTGGCCATGGTTCGTGTCCTTTTCAAATAATTCTATAGAAGAGGCCGTACGGTCATAGATA
>OBWK01000471.1_pt1 | contig 20318 bp, 16 predicted proteins | sample 1495251 | NCBI WGS metagenome assembly OBWK01 (sample SAMEA2580065, study PRJEB22360) | human gut metagenome | biome: human gut; feature: human-associated habitat; material: faeces | place: Denmark | collected 2008/2010 | reverse complement strand
GCGGCGGACCGGGAGCCCCGGAAGATATTCCGGAAACGGTAGCTACCTGTAAAGAGCTGCTGGGCAGTGTGCCGATGCTGGGCATCGGTCTGGGACATGAGGTCATTGCGGCTGCATGCGGCGCAAACGTTGTGAAAATGAAGGTTGGTCACCATGGAAACTCTTCTCCGGTGCGCAATCTGAGGAAACAGAAAATCGAGTTTACTGCACAGAATCACGGCTATGAGGTGGAACCGGACTCCATAAAGGGATCCGGACTGATCACCACCTATACCGCACTGAATGATGGCTCCATAGAAGGCTTTACCCATGAAACCTATCCGCTGTACTCTTACTCCTTTGAGCCGGAGGCAGCACCGGGTGCGGATGACTGTACCTATATATTTGATGATTTCTGCAATGTAATGAAGGAAAGGAGTGCTGAATAGAATGCCGAAAAGAAACGATATAAAGAAAATCATGGTGATTGGCTCCGGTCCGATCGTCATTGGACAGGCAGCGGAGTTTGACTATGCCGGCTGTCAGGCCTGCACCTCTTTGCGCGAGGAAGGCTATGAGGTTATTCTGATCAACTCCAATCCGGCAACGATTATGACGGATACTGTTATTGCGGACCGTGTATATATTGAGCCGCTGACGCTGGAATTTGCGAGCCGTGTTATCTATAAGGAGCGTCCGGATGCTATTTTGGGCAGCCTGGGAGGACAGACCGGCTTAAATCTTGTTGTTGAGCTGGCAGAAAGCGGTATTCTGGATGAATATCACGTGGAAATTCTGGGAACAGCACTGGATGCCATTGAAAAAGCAGAGGACCGCGATAAATTCCGAGAGCTGATGTATGAAATCGGGGAACCGGTACCGGAAAGTGTAATCGTTCATACGATTGAGGAAGCGGTGGCTTTCGCATGTGAAAACGGCTATCCGGTTGTGGTACGTCCTGCGTTTACATTGGGTGGTACCGGAGGCGGCTTCGCTCACAGTGAGGAAGAGCTGCGGGTAATCTGCGATAACGGTTTAAAAATCTCTCCGGTTCACCAGTGCCTGATCGAACAGAGCATCGCCGGTTATAAGGAAATTGAATACGAGGTTATGCGTGACAATGCGGACAATGCAATCGTTGTCTGCAATATGGAAAATGTTGACCCGGTCGGTATTCACACCGGTGATTCCATCGTTGTTGCGCCAACTCAGACGCTGACGGATAGAGAATGCGGCATTATGCGTGCATCTGCATTGAAAATCATTCGTGCATTAAAAATCTGCGGTGGCTGCAATGTGCAGCTCGCACTGGATCCAAACAGCTTCAACTACTATGTCATTGAGGTCAATCCGCGTGTGTCACGCTCCTCTGCCCTTGCCTCCAAGGCGACCGGATATCCGATTGCCAAGCTTGCGGCGAAGGTGGCTGTCGGTCTGACACTGGATGAAATTATCAATCCGGTCACAACAACCAGCTATGCCTGTGTGGAGCCTTGCATCGATTATGTTGTCACAAAATTCCCGCGCTTTGCCTTTGATAAATTCCCGAAGGCAGATCGTACACTGGGTACACAGATGAAGGCAACCGGTGAGGTTATGTCCATAGGACGTACCTTCGATGAAGCGATTTTAAAGGCTATCCGCTCTCTGGAAATGAAGACGGATCACCTGGAACAAAAGGATATCAACGCGATGAATGAGGATGCCTTATGGAAGAAGCTGGCACAGTGTGATGATGAGCGCATCTATGTCATAACCGCATTGCTTCGAAAGGGTGCGGATATCGAGGATATCTTTGCAGTAACGAAGATGGATCGCTACTTCCTGAACCGCTTTAAAAACATCGTTGCACAGGAAACCGTCATCCGTCAGCATCCGATGGATCTAAACGTTCTGCAGGCTTCCAAGAAAATGGGCTTTGCGGATTCCTGGATTGCAAGAAGCTGGAACGTAGAGGAAGCTGCTCTCTACGATACAAGAAAACAAAACGGCATTATGCCGGTCTATAAAAATGTGGATACATGTGCAGGGGAGTATGTATCGCATACACCGTATCTGTATTCCACCTATGAGCATGAAAACGAATCCGTATGCAGTGACAACCGTAAAATTATCGTACTCGGCTCCGGTCCGATTCGTATCGGTCAGGGTGTGGAGTTTGACTATGCGACTGTACACTGTGTAAAGACGATTCGTGAACGCGGCTATGAAGCGATTGTTATCAACAATAATCCGGAAACCGTATCAACCGACTATTCCATTTCCGATAAGCTGTATTTCGAACCGCTGACGATTGAAGATGTTATGCATGTCATCGATCTGGAACAGCCCCTTGGTGTTGTCGTGCAGTTCGGCGGGCAGACGGCAATCAATCTGGCAGATAAGCTGGTTGCGCGCGGTGTGAAAATTCTGGGAACCTCTCTGGAGGATATCGACCGTGCAGAGGATCGTCACGAGTTTGAAGAAATGCTGCATAAGCTGGATATACCGCAGCCGCAGGGGGAAACCGCTGTGGAGGTTGAGGAAGCAGTGAAAATCGCAAACCGTATCGGATATCCGGTACTGGTGCGCCCATCCTATGTATTAGGGGGACGTGCGATGGAAATCGTGCACAACGATGATGACCTGCGTGTCTATATGGCAACGGCTGTGAAGGAAATCAGTCATGATGCACCGATTCTGGTAGATAAATATATCATCGGTAAGGAAATGGAAGTGGATGCAATCTGTGACGGAGAGCATGTATACATTCCGGGAATCATGGAGCATATCGAGCGTGCCGGTGTGCATTCCGGTGACTCCATCAGTGTCTATCCGGCTCCGACGGCAAGTCAGAAGGTAAAGGATACCATTATTGATTATGCGACACGCATCGGTAAGGGATTCCACTTCATCGGTCTGTATAATATACAGTTTATCGTGGAAACCGATAAGAAAAGCGGGGAAGAAAGAGTGTATGTTCTGGAGGTTAATCCTAGAAGCTCCCGTACCGTGCCATTCCTGAGCAAGGTTACGAATGTTGGGATGTCCTATGTGGCAACACGCTGTGTTCTGGGAGATTCTTTAAAGGATCAGGGCTACGAGGAAGGCGTGCATCCGGAAGGGGAGCGTGTCTTTGTCAAGGCCCCGGTATTCTCCTTTGCGAAGCTGCGAAGTGTAGATACGACACTGGGACCGGAAATGAAATCTACCGGGGAAGCACTGGGCGGCGATGTAACGCTGGAAAAGGCATTATACAAGGCACTGCTGGCAAGTGGTGTGAAGATTCCGCTGCACGGCAATGTTCTTATTACGGTTGCGGATGATGACAAGCAGGAGGGGCTGAAGATCGCGAAGCGCTTTTCTGCCATCGGCTATGGTATTTATGCGACGAAGGGAACGGCACAGTATCTTTCCTCCAACGGTATCTATGTAAAAACCGTAGACAAGGTAAAGGAAGAAACAGACAACAATGTGATTGATGTCATCCGTAAGGGACGCGTCAACTATGTGGTCAATACGATGAGTATCTCCAGTGAGGTAAACCGGGACGGCTTTGAAATCCGCCGTGCTGCCGCTGAGAATAATATCAGCTGCTTCACATCGCTGGATACCGCCAATGCGATTCTGCGTGTGCTGGAATCCCAGACGTTTACCACCATTTCCATGAATGAACTGGAGGGATAAGATGCAGGAAGAAAAAGGACTGATTTTAAGTAATAAGAGGATAGCGAAGGATACCTACCGTATGGAAATACAGGCATCCATCGCAAAGGATATGAAGCCGGGACAGTTTGTAAATGTAGCGGTGGAGGGGTTTATGCTGCGCCGTCCCATCAGCATCTGTTCTGTTGAAGATAAAACACGCTTTGTCATCATCTACAAGGTGGTAGGGGATGGCACAGCCAAACTTTCCACGCTGCGCACGCAGGGAATCATCGATGTGTTTGGTCCCCTTGGCAGCAGCTATCCGATTCATGAGGAGGAGCATGAGGTGCTGCTGATCGGTGGCGGTGTGGGAGTGCCGCCGCTGTATGAGCTGGCAAAGCAATACCGCAATATCAATGCCTCTGTTAACGTGGTGCTTGGCTTCAATGATCAGGAAAGCGTATTTTACGAAAATGAATTTCAGCGGCTGGGCTGTCATGTTGCAGTAGCGACCATGGATGGAAGTTATGGGACAAAGGGAACGGTGATGGATGCCATCAGGGAGCATAATATCACGACAGAGTTTACCTGCAGCTGCGGTCCAAGACCGATGCTGAAAGCAGTGGAAGCGCACTACACCCGCGGCTATATGTCCTTTGAAAGCCGTATGGCATGCGGCATCGGAGCCTGCATGGCGTGTGTGGCAAAGGATAAGTTGGAAGAAAACATGTACCATCGCATTTGCAAGGAAGGTCCTGTTTTCCCAATCGGAAAGGTGGAATACTGATGGATCTGCATGTAGAACTACCGGGACTTCATCTGAAGAACCCCATCATCCCAGCCAGTGGCTGCTTCGGCTTTGGCCGTGAATTTGCCGAGCTGTATGATCTGAGTCTTTTGGGAGGTATAGCAATCAAGAGTGCAACACCACACAGCCGCTTCGGAAATCCGACACCGCGTGTTGCGGAAACACCGTGCGGCATGCTGAATGCCATCGGTCTTCAAAACCCAGGGGTGGATGTCATCATGGAGCGGGAGCTGCCATGGCTGGCGCAGTTTGATACGGAGATCATTGCCAATGTGGCAGGTGCCAGTGAAGAGGAATATGTCGAGGTGATCACGAAGCTGAATAAAAGCGAGGTTGTTAAGGCATATGAGCTGAACATCAGCTGTCCGAATGTGAAGCACGGGGGAATCGGTCTGGGTACGGATCCCAAGCTGGCGGCGAGTGTTACCCGCATGGCTAAGGAAGCGGCGGAAAAGCCGGTCTATGTCAAGCTGTCACCGAATGTTACCAACATCGTAGAGATTGCCAAGGCTGTAGAAGAGGCAGGGGCAGACGGTCTGGGGCTCATCAATACCTTGATGGGAATGCGTATGGATCTGCATACGGGAAAGCCGCTGCTGGCCAATGTGACCGGCGGTCTGAGCGGCCCTGCCATTAAGCCGGTAGCAGTGCGTATGGTGCATCAGGTGGCATCTGCTGTCAATATTCCGATTATCGGTGTCGGTGGTATCACGCGTGCGGAGGATGTACTGGAATTTCTGTATGCCGGGGCAAGTGCGGTTGAAGTGGGAATGCAGAACTTTATCGATCCGCTGTGCTGTGTTAAAATAATAGAGGATTTGCCAAAGGTCCTGAAGAAATATGGGAATAACAGTCTGAATGATGCTGTTGGAAGGAGTTTTCGTTGATGAGTAAAACAATGGTTGCGTTGGATTTCTCCACGCGTAAGGAAGTATATGAATTTCTATTAAAGTTTCAGGAGCCGATTTATGTGAAAATCGGTATGGAGCTTACGTATTCTTTTGGTTTTGAAATTGTTCGGGAAGTGAAGGCGATGGGACACCAGATTTTTCTGGATCTGAAGCTGCATGATATTCCAAATACGGTTAAACAGGCGATGAAGAATCTGGCAAAGCTGGATGTGGATGTTGTTAATCTGCATGCGGCAGGTGGAAGTGCCATGATGAAGGCTGCAATCGAAGGTCTGGAAGAGGGAGCTGTCAATGGCAAGCGTCCACTTTGCATCGCTGTAACACAGCTGACAAGTACATCCAATGAGGCAATGAATGAAGAGCTGCTGATTCCCGGAGATGTAAAGGATGTTGTTATCTCCTATGCGAAGCTGGCAAAGGAAAGCGGACTGGACGGTGTTGTGTGCTCTGTTCATGAAGCAAAGGCAATTCATGAGGCATGCGGGTCTGACTTTCTGACGGTTACACCGGGTATTCGTCTTGCGGATGATTCCAAGGATGATCAAAAGCGAGTGGCAACGCCGGCATTTGCCAAAGAACAGGGCTGTGACTACATCGTCGTGGGAAGAAGCATTACAAAAAGTGCCGATCCGGTGGCTACCTATCATGAAATTGAAAAAACGATGGAGGGAAAATAAATGAATATTGAAAAAACTGTCGCAAAGAATCTGCTGGATATCCAGGCGGTATCTCTGCAGCCAAATAATCCATTTACATGGGCAAGCGGAATCAAATCACCAATCTACTGTGACAACCGTCTGGTACTTTCCTTTCCGGAAAAGCGCACTGTGGTTGTGCAAGGCTTTGTGGAACTGATCAAGCAGGAATATGCAGAGGCTGAGGTCATCGTCGGTACAGCGACTGCCGGTATCCCATGGGGAGCGATGGTGGCAGACAAGCTGGAGAAGCCGTTTGGCTATGTGCGCAGCTCCAACAAGAGCCATGGCAAAGGAAATAAAATCGAGGGAAAAATCGAACAGGGTGCTAAGGTTGTTGTCGTAGAGGATTTGATTTCAACGGGAGGCTCCGTCAAGGATGTCATTGAATCCCTGCGTGAGGCAGGTGCCGAGGTACTGGGCGTTGTGGCAATTTTCACCTATCTGTTACCGGCATCTACAGAGCTGTTTCACAGTATTTCCTGTGAATTTAAGACATTGAGCAATTATGATGTACTGATAGATGTGGCATTGGAGCATGCCTATATCAAGGATGGAGACCTTGAGAAGTTAAAGGCATGGAAACAGGATCCGAAGGATGAATCCTGGATGGAAAAATAGAATAGAGAGCACAATGCATTGGGGCATAGAATACAGCAGGTATTCTATGCCCTTTTGGTGGAAACGGCAATTGTAAGGACTTACAGGAGGAGCTATATGAAAAAACGTTTACTGATACTGGAGGACGGCAGTGTATATGAAGGCTGCGGCTACGGAGCTGATCATTATCAGGTAGGGGAGCTTGTGTTCAATACCGGAATGAGCGGCTATCAGGAGGTACTGTCCGATTTATCCTATTGCGGTCAAATCGTTATGATGACCTATCCGATGATTGGAAATTATGGAATCAACCGGGATGACTTTGAAAGTCTGGATCCTGCTGTGTTCGGTTTTGTTGTGAAGGAATACTGCGCGCAGCCAAGCAATTTCCGATGCGATCTGACACTGGATGAATTTTTAAAGCTAAAAGAAATACCGGGAATCTGTCATGTGGATACGCGCGCGATTACAAGAAAGCTGCGCAGCAGCGGTACCATGCGTGCCATTATGGCAAATGCGGATGCAGATGTGGATGCAATGGTCAGGCTGTTGAAGGAGACTGATTTTTTGCACGATCAGGTTGCACGCGTATCCACGCAGAAGCCTTTTCCAATTCCAGCCCGTGGGAAAAAGGTTGTACTGATGGATTTCGGGGCAAAGCATGGCATCATCCGCGAGCTGTCTCGCAGAAGCTGCGATCTTGTCGTTGTACCATACAATACATCAGCACAGGCGATTCTTGCTCTGCATCCGGATGGCATTATGCTGAGCAACGGTCCGGGGGATCCCAAGGATATGACAGGTGCAATCAAGGAAATCCGCGAGCTGATCAAGCATGTTCCGGTATTCGGCATCTGCCTTGGACATCAGCTGATTTCTCTGGCGTGCGGTGCCAATACGGTTAAGCTGAAATTCGGACATCGCGGCTGTAATCATCCCGTCCTGAATCTGTCCAGCAAAAAGGTGGAAATCACCTCGCAGAATCACGGCTATGCTGTGGAAGCAGAAAGTCTTGCGAACACAGATCTGATTATGACACATCAGGCACTGAATGATAAGAGTGTGGAGGGTGTCCGCCATAAACGCTATCCGGTATTCAGTGTACAGTATCATCCGGAGGCTGCACCGGGACCGGAGGATGCGAATTATCTGTTTGACCAATTTATGAAACTGATGGAAAAGGAGAACGTATAAAATGACAAAGCGTACAGATATGAAAAAAATACTTGTGATCGGGTCTGGACCAATTGTCATCGGTCAGGCAGCGGAATTTGATTATGCCGGAAGTCAGGCCTGCCAGTCTCTTCGTGAGGAAGGCTATGAGGTCGTCCTGATCAATTCCAATCCGGCAACGATCATGACCGATACGGCGATTGCGGATCGTGTCTATATTGAACCGCTAACACTGGAATTTGCCAGCCGTATCATATATAAAGAACGTCCGGATGCTATACTGGGCAGTCTGGGGGGACAAACCGGATTGAATCTGGTTGTTGAACTAGCTGAATCGGGAATTCTTGAGGAATACGATGTGGAGATTTTGGGAACGGACTTAGCTGCCATCAACAAGGCGGAGGATCGTGAGCTGTTTCGGAATCTGATGTATGAAATCAACGAACCGGTACCGGAGAGCGATATCGTTCATACGGTGGAGGAGGCGATTGCCTTTGCGAATTCCATTGGCTATCCGGTAGTTGTTCGTCCGGCGTACACACTGGGAGGAACCGGTGGAGGCTTTGCGGATACGGAAGAGGAGCTGCGTATCATTGCGGATAACGGATTAAAGCTGTCTCCAGTACATCAGTGTCTGATTGAACGCAGCATCGCAGGCTTTAAAGAAATCGAATATGAGGTTATGCGGGACAATAACGATAATGCTATCGTGGTCTGCAACATGGAAAACATTGATCCAGTGGGCATTCATACCGGGGATTCCATGGTTGTGGCGCCCGTGCAGACGTTGTCCGATCGTGAGCATCAGATGCTGCGCAATGCCAGTCTGAAAATCATACGTGCCTTGAAAATATGCGGAGGCTGCAATGTACAGCTGGCTCTGGATCCCAACAGCTTCAAATACTATATCATTGAGGTGAATCCAAGAGTATCCCGCTCTTCAGCGCTCGCCTCCAAGGCTACCGGCTATCCGATTGCAAAGCTGGCCGCAAAGATTGCGGTCGGTATGACATTGGATGAAATCATCAATCCGATTACCAAGACGAGCTATGCCTGCTTTGAGCCATCACTGGATTACATCGTTACGAAGCTGGCACGATTCCCGTTTGATAAATTTGAGAGGGCCGATCGTCGTTTGGGAACACAGATGAAGGCTACCGGTGAAGTCATGTCCATCGGTCGCAATTTTGAAGAAAGCTTTCTGAAGGCAGTACGCTCTCTGGAAATGAAATGTGATCACATCGATCATAAGGAAATTGATGCCTGTACAACTGAGCAGCTGTGGGAGAAAATCGCGGTAAAGGATGATCTGCGCATGTTCGGCATCGCTGAGCTGATTCGCCGTAAGGAATCACTAGCACGTATTCATGAAATAACGAAGATCGATATGTTCTTCCTGCATAAGTTTGCGAATATCATTTCTCTGGAAGAAGAAATGATGGCACATCCACAGGATCTTACCGTACTCCGTACGTTGAAGGAAAACGGCTTTGCGGATTCCTATATCGCCCGCAAGTGGGGGATGAAGGAGCGCTCCCTCTATGAGCTGCGGAAGAATAACGGCATCGTACCAGTATACAAAATGGTGGATACCTGTGCAGCGGAATTTGAAAGTGCGACGCCGTATTTCTATTCCACCTATGAACAGGAAACGGAATCCTTCCGTACAGACCGTAAGAAAATCATCGTTCTAGGCTCTGGACCGATTCGTATCGGACAGGGTGTGGAATTCGACTATGCGACCGTACACTGTGTAATGACACTGCGGGAGCGCGGCTATGAGGCGATCGTTATCAACAACAATCCGGAAACGGTATCGACAGACTTTTCTATATCCGATAAGCTGTATTTTGAACCGCTGACGATTGAGGATGTTATGCACGTTGTGGATCTGGAACAGCCGCTGGGTGTGATTGTTCAGTTCGGTGGACAGACGGCAATCAATCTGGCGGATAAGCTGGTGGAGCGCGGTGTGAAGATTCTGGGAACCTCCCTCAAGGATATTGATCGTGCCGAAGACCGCCATGCGTTTGAAGCAATGCTGCACACGCTGGATATCCCGCAGCCACAGGGGGAAACAGCAGTGGAGGTTGAAGAAGCTGTAAACATTGCGAATCGTATCGGATATCCGGTACTGGTACGCCCTTCTTACGTCCTTGGCGGACGTGCGATGGAAATCGTGCACAATGATGATGATCTGCGAGTTTATATGGCAACAGCGGTCAAGGAAATCAGTCACGATGCGCCGATTCTGGTGGATAAATACATCGTCGGTAAGGAGCTGGAAATCGATGCCATCTGCGATGGGGAGCATGTGTATATTCCGGGAATCATGGAGCATATCGAGCGGGCCGGTATTCACTCCGGTGACTCGATCAGTGTCTATCCGCCGCAGACCATTTCCGACAAGGTGCGCGACACCATCGTTGATTACAGCATTCGTATCGGAAAGGGATTCCACTTTATCGGCTTGTTCAATATTCAGTTTATCGTGGAGGCGCCAAAGGATGGAAAAGAGGAAATGGTATATGTTCTGGAGGTCAATCCGCGAAGCTCCCGTACCGTACCATTCTTAAGCAAAATCACCGGAGTGGCAATGAGTCATATCGCAACACGCTGTGTTCTAGGTGACTCTTTGGCTGAGCAGGGCTATGAGGAAGGTATCCGTCCGTTTGAGAATCGTGTATTTGTCAAGGCTCCGGTGTTCTCCTTTGCGAAGCTGCGCAGCGTTGATACGGAGCTGGGACCAGAAATGAAATCGACCGGAGAATCACTGGGGGGTGATGTTACCTTGGAAAAAGCACTGTATAAGGCACTGCTTGCCAGCGGTATCCGTATTCCGAATCATGGAAATGTGCTGATGACGATTGCGGATGATGACAAGGAAGAGGGGCTGCGCATGGCAAAGCGTTTCTCAGCCATCGGCTATGGCATCTATGCGACAAGTGGAACAGCGAAGTTCTTACAGGAAAACGGGTTGTTTGTGAAAACTGTCAATAAGATTTCCCAGGAGGGCGATTTGAATGTCCTGGATGTGATTCGCAAGGGAAAGGTAAATTATGTGATCAATACCATGTCCAGCGAGGATAAGGAGGTAACGAATGACGGCTTCCTGATTCGTCGTGTATCCGCAGAAAATAATATCAGCTGCTTCACCTCCTTTGATACGGCAAATGCGATATTAAAGGTGCTGGAGGCCTTGAATTTTACAACCATTTCAATGAACGAGCTGGAGCACTAAATATGTCTCTATTATAAAAGCATAGTTAAAATACTTTCAGCATTTGCCGAGTGTTTATATCTTTGAGTGTTTATGAAAAAGGAAATCCAAACGATTGAGGAATTCAATCATTTTGGATTTCCCTTTTTTTATTATTCAGCCTTAGGAAAAAAGTATATACATTGCCAAAAAGGCATTGTTATTTCCAATACAGCACTCTATGCTCTACAATCTGACAAGCTTCATATAAAAGAAGTCCCAGCAGAGAAAGCAGGAATATTGAAGAGAGAATCATATTTAAATCGTACATTTCTGCACCATTTGTCAGCAGATAGCCAAGACCGGCTTTTGCCCCCATCATTTCTCCGATCACAGCGCTAGTAATTGCCTGTGTCACAGCGACCTTGCTGCCGCTGATGACCTCATGGAAGGCACAGGGCAACTCCATACGTATGAAAATCTGCCATCGATTTGCCTGTAATATATTCATGAGATCCCTATATCCGGAATTGATTTTCTTCAATGCACTGCTTTCCGCCACCATGATAGGGAAGGACACTACCAGAATGACCAATGCTATTTTGGAAGTCAGTCCAAGCCCAAACCATAAAATGAATAGCGGAGCAATGGAAATTTTCGGTGAAATCTGCATGATGAGAAGCAATGGCATAAGCAGATGCTCTAAAAGTCTGTTTTTCGCGAGTAAATAACCGAGAATCATACCTAAGATAATACCCCAGAAGGTGCCGATAAAAATTTCATACAGCGTTGTTGTGATATGCAATCCCATGTTGCCGCTTTGCATAAATTGTATAAAATATTTGAAAAAATCAACAGGAGAAGGAAGATAATAGCTGGGGATATGAAATATAATGGTGATAAACTGCCACAGTATCAGCAGGCATGTAAGCAGTACGCACATTTCCACATAGATTCTTGTTTTTTTCATGATGCACCTCCCGGTTGAACTATGAGCTCATCTGCAGGAAAGGATGTCTTGAATAATCCGTTTTTTTGCAGCAGGTCAATGTAAATCTGATAATCATGGAGATTACTGTAGCCATATCCATACACTGCGGTATCTTCAGAAACCCAAAGATTTTTTACAAATTCCTGCGAAATAATATCTATGTATTTCTGTTCACTTCCGGCAATGCTTGGTGTAAATTTTTCCTTTGCGATATTCACAGCTTCCTGCACCTGACCTTCTATAATATCCTGCATACCCCGATTCAAGGCATTCGTAAAACCTCTGCATATTTCCGGATGCTCTTTCAAGAAAGTCTGTGAGGTGATTACTACATTTCCATAGGAGGGCATATAGTCGTTGCTGAGAAACTGTTTAACGTCGATTCCACTAGACTGAAGCTCATAGGTGCGAAGCTTAGAAAAGCAAATTGCATCTACCTGATTGGAAACGAGAGCATTCACAATTGCACCTGTTCCGATCACTTTGATTTGCACATCATGGATGGATAGGCCGTTCTGCTGCAGAATAACCTTCAGCTGAATATAATTGGGACTGCCATAACTTGTAATGGCAATTGTTTTGCCCTTCAGATCCTGTATTTTATGAATGCCAGATTCGCTTTTGTAAATGATTGCTCCCAGCCCCTTCTGATAGGTAGTATGAATGATGTTGACTGGAACACCGTTTCCCCGACCCAACAATACAGTATCCGCATTAGGAAAACCGAAGGGTACATTTCCTGCCCCCACGTTTTTAACAATTTCTGCAGCAGATGCATAATAGAAATTGACCTGCAGTCCTTCCTCCTTGAAATAGCCCTTTTCCTGTGCGAGATATAGCGGCGCATAATAAGGTGTTGCAGCTCCATCAATCTGAATATCAACTTCAAATAGTCCATCTGTATTTTTATATGGGTGAAACGAAGAACCAGTACATCCGGATAACAAACATAAAGATAACAAAATGAAACAGAATTTTTTCATTGCTTTACCTCCTGATATCGCTGTAACCGTTGTTCCAGCAGGTTTACAGCTGCATACAGTAAAATTCCCAGCAAAATGGTAAATAGAATACCTGATATCAGCAGCGGACTATCAAAGGTGGAACTGGCAAATGATTGCAAATATCCGATACCCAACTGTCCTGCCATCCATTCCGCTACAGTTGCTCCAATAATAGCCTGTAGGATGCTTATCTTGAAGGAAGAGAGAAGATACGGTATGCAGCACGGAAACTCTAGCTGAGTAAATATCTGTCTGCGATCTGCGTTCAATACCTGCATATATGCATACATTTCTTTTGGGATATGACCGAGACCCAGCAGCACACCTTCTATGATAGGAAAAAAGGACATGATGAAAACGATGAATAATTTGGAGCCATAACCAAGTCCAAACCAGATAATGAAAATAGGAATTAAGGCAATTTTCGGTGATACCTGAAAAAATACAAGCAGAGGCATACTCAGCTGTTTGATATGTGGATGCTTCCCAATACAGTAACCGACTATAATACCAAACAAAACTGAGAGTGCGAAGCCAAACAGAACCTCGCTCAGGGTATATAGCAGATTTTTATAAAAATCCATTTGCGTGATTTCCTTAGCAACGGCAGTGGGAGTTGGTAGGATGAAGGAGGGAATATGGAAAAAAGTTACATAAGCATACCATAAAAAGATAAATACAGATAGAGAGAGAAGCGTATACCATATCGCTTCTTTTTTATGCCTGCTCATTCAGCATACCTCGCAATCTGGATACATAATCCGTAAACTCTATAGCTTCTCGCAGCTTCAGGCTTCGTTCCTGTGGGAGATCAATAGTGATGATGTCGCGAATTTTGGAAGGCCGATTACTTAAAACGGCAACGCGTGTGGATAGAAAAACAGCCTCTTCTATGTCATGTGTAACAAATAGAATGGTTTTTTTCGTCTGTTTCCAAAGACGTCTGAGCTCCAGATTCAAATAATCTCGTGTCAGGGCATCCAACGCACCAAAGGGTTCATCCATTAACAGAAGCTTTGGGTCGTAGCTAAGTGAACGAGCGATGGAAGCTCTCTGCTTCATACCTCCGCTCAGCTCCTTTGGCAGAGAATTTCGAAATTCCTTAAGTTTCATCAACTCCAGCAATTTCTCTACACGCATCAATGATTCCGGTGTTTTTTGATGTTTGATTTCCAATGGCATTATGATATTTTCATAAACACTTTTCCAAGGGAATAAAACTGAATCCTGAAATACAAAACCCAGATTTTCTTTTAACGTGTTGTCATGGAATACGATTTCTCCACCGTCACGCTCCTGTAATTCACTTACGATTCGCAGCAATGTGGATTTGCCACAGCCGCTGGGACCAATAATAGAGATGAATTCGTGTTCATGGATTGCAAGAGATACATCTTTAATTGCTTGTATCCGCTCTCCGTTAGCTGTCGTAAAACATTTTGAAATGTTTTTCAATTCAATCATTGTCATTGTCATTCCTCCAATTTTCCATCATATGTGATAATAAGGATACATAAAGGTTTATTTTCTCCTGCATGTCATTCATGTGTAAACCACATAATGCTTCAATTTTCTTCAGCCGATACTGCAGTGTATTAACATGAATAAACAACTCTTTACATGTTTGCTTCTGGTTCTCGTTATTGCGGAAGTATTTGATAAGAGTATCCAACAGAAAAGGATACTCCTTTAGCGGTGCAATGGTCTGCTGAAAATAATTTGTTTTATCCTGCTGCTGAAGCTCCTGTATGATTCGCAGCAGTTGTACCTTTGGATAAAGGATAATCTGCTGTTGTCAGACCAACGTGTACAGAAAATTCAGCTTCTTTCATCAGCTCAGCAATATTAGCTGCTTTCTGAACTGAGCTGATTCCAATCTGCAGATCTGGATATACTGGAATCAACTGCTTAAGTTCTTGTATACAGGCTGAAGAAAACTGTGAAGCTTTCAGAATTACGGCTGTATAAATCGCCGTGTTCGTATGCATGAAGAGAAAGTCATGAAGCTTCATACGCTCATATATCGTACAGACATGCAGAAAAATCGAATAGCGCTTCTGCTCAGAGAGCTGAGCATTCGTAGATTCTCTATCAATTTGAAACTGAATCAGCTGCAGTTCGTTCTGAAACAGTGCAAGCTGCAATGACTGCGTACAGCGTCGGACAATCAAATCCTTGAAAGGATCCGTGCTTAATAGCAGATAACGCATAAGGTATTCCTTAAGGGTATCCTGTTCATCTGCCAGAGAAAGCAGACGATTGATAGCATTCGTTAAGGATAGGTAGGTTCGCTGAGGCGGAATGAGAAAAATGGGAATCTGCCATTCCTGCGCCAGTATGGAAAGTCTTTTTACACGCGCCATATGCTCGTCAGTTTCTCTGCATTTTACCGCAAGAGCAGCGGTTGACAGGCGCTGCATATCATGGAGTAACTCCAGCAGATCCTGCTCATTTTCCGGTAATGTTCTGGAACTTGTCAGAAGCAGTTCACCACCCTTCGCCCATTCCCGTATGGGTAGAGATTCCATAATGGTTACAGAAGCAACCAAGCGCTGTACATTAGCCCCCTCATACAGCGCTTTCAGATCCCAGATATCACTGCTCATGATCGTGCTTAAATAGATCATACGGTATCACCTCCCATTCACAAATTTCGTGTGATGTTTTTGGATACAGATCATACCGGTATATAAATAATATGATTGCGGTTACAATACACCTTATTTATTACTGAATGATATCATACAAGAAGTAAACGTGTAAATTGTGTAGATACACGAAATCACTGGTAATTTTTGGGCTCTTTCCACAATTGTTAGAATGCGCTTTTCTATCTAAAATGGTGGTGTAAGGAAAGGAGACTTTTTATGAGTCAAGAACGTATGAATATGAGTACCTATCAGAAAACGGCATTAGGTACCACAATGGCCGGGCTGGGAATGCAGAGCTGTAGTACGATGCTGTTATCCTATGTACTGACCTCTATTATTGCTGATTTTGCAATCAGCTCAACTGCAGGTGGAGCGATATCCACCATCACCAATCTGGGAATGCTGGCCGGTGGTATCATCTTTGGAACATTGGCAGACAAGTATGGCAGAGTAAAAATTTTTGCAATTACAGTCGCTATTTTCTCTATAGCGACAGGGCTGACAGCTTGTTCTACAAGCATAACTGCCATTTATGTGCTGCGCTTTTTGGTAGGTGTCGGCGGAGGCGGAGAGTATGGTGTGATTATGTCCATCATTGCGGATTCTTTCGCTGAGGGTAAAAGAGGAAGAATTACTTCATTTGTAACAATTGCAGGACAGCTTGGCAGTATCATTGCTGCCATAGGAGCTGCATTGATTATTCCAACATTCGGCTGGAGAGGTTTATTTGTATTTGGTGCTCTTCCAATTTTCCTGGCTGTTTTTATCCTTTGGAAGCTGCCGGAATCTGAAGCATGGAAGGCGGTAAAAAAAGAATCGGTTACTAAAAAATCAGGAATACGTGATCTTTTTACAGAAGGCAGGGCTTTTACAACGATTCGTCTGACCATTATGGCGATTGTACAGGTTGCCGGATACTTTGGGCTGATGAACTGGCTTCCTTCAATTTTGCAAAACAAAGCCGGACTTAGTATTTCCGGTTCATCAATTTGGATGATAGCAACCATTATCGGTATGTCTTTAGGAATGCTGGTCTTCGGTCAGATTATGGATAAGATTGGTGCCAAAACGGCCTATGCATCATTTCTGATTGCATCTGCGATTGCAGTATTTGCATATTCCTTTGCAGATTCTGCAATGTTGATTTTGGTTGGGGGCGCAATTGTAGGTTTTTTTGCCAACGGTATGAATGCAGGCTACGGAGCAATTGTTGGTAATCTATATCCAACACATATCCGTGCAACTGCAAATAATATTATTTTCAATATCGGTCGTGCTATTGGTGGTTTTTCCTCAATCGCTATCGGTTTCTTTTTAGATAACTATTCTCTAACAGTAGCCATGGCATTTCTTACCGTGTTATACTGTATATCTCTGATTACAGTGACAACGCTACAGATACACAAGCCAAAGCCAGCAGAAACACAGGCATAGGAGGTAGATAATATGAGTATACATTTGAAAGAATTAAAGCACGGAGATTTGGGGGAAGCGACCATAATTGTTGGAGATCCTGGTAGGGTTTCACTTCTTGCAGAAGCGTTTGATAAGCGTAGTATTATTGTTAATAATCGTGAATTTCTTTTAATGAATGGTTATTATAAAAATCAGAAGGTATCCGTATGTTCTACCGGCATAGGTGTAGGCTCAACGGAAATCTGTGTGAGTGAGCTGCTGGAAAATGGAGCAAAACAAATCGTACGTTGCGGAGGCTGCGGCGCATGGCGTGACGATATTGAGCCAGGCGATATCATTTTAAATACTGGAATGGCACGAACAACAGGATTGATGACGACTTATGTCCCGGATACGTATCCTGCTGTTGCAGATTCGCTGTTAGTCAGTCGGATTGCAAAACATCTGTCCGGCAGTAAAAAAATCCATATCGGATTGGGACTGACGGCAGAAACATATTACATAGGGCAGGGAAGGGGTATTACAATAAAGGGAAAAGCACTTCCTGTTCCCAATATGATTGAAGAATGGTCCAATCTTGGAATTATGAATTGTGAAATGGAAACAGCAGTACTTTATATACTAGCATCCTTATACCAGATTCCTGCTGCAAACTGCCTTGCCGTTCATGTCAGCCGGAAAAACGAAAAATGGGAGTGTGAGGAGGATTATCGAAAGCTGCATTTTGAAATGGCACAGTTGGTGCTGGATGCGATGCTAGAGCCATCATCGCAGCATGAAAACGGGTAAGGAAGCGTAAGGAATGAGATAAAGAAATAAAGGGAACGAAGACGTATAGAAAATAAATAGATAACAGTCGTAGTATGCATCTCTAACTGCGGCTTTTTTTAACTCTGCATAAAGATTGTATAAGTGTAGTAATTTTTCTTTGTAAGCGCTATAATAATACTAAGAAAACAGAAAGGAGCTTTTTATGTTTACAGAACGTTTTAAGGATAAAGTTATGGTCGTGACAGGCGGTACTTCTGGCATCGGAAAGGCTGTTTGTATCCGTGCTGGTGCAGAGGGCGCAACAGTTGTCATCGCTGGTCGAAATGAAGAACGTGGAAAGGCGATTGAACAGACGATTACAGACAATGGAGGTAAGGCTCTGTTTGTGCGTTGTGATGTGACAAAAAAAGAGGATATCATCGCTTTGTATGCAAAAACCATGGAAGTGTACGGGCGTATTGATATTGCTATCAACAATGCAGGAATTGTTGGTGATTCCAAAAAAATTGAGGATTTGACAGATGATGACTGGTTCAGTGTTGTGAATGCCAATCTGAATGCGATGTTCTATTGTATACGTGAAGAGGTAAAATACATGATGAAAAATGAGAACGGAGGTAGTATCGTAAATACTGCGTCTGTTGCCGGCATTCGTGCAACACCTGCAGGACCTGCTTATGTTGCCAGCAAACACGGTGTTGTTGGTTTAACTAAATCAACCGCAATGGATTACGCAGGAAAGAATATCACCTGCAATGCTATCTGTCCAGCAGGTACCGATACACCACTGACAGAGGCTGCGAAAGAGAAAATCTATGCGATTATCGCAGACCTAAAGGCGCAGGGAAAGGATCCGCAGGAGTTTATGAAGAATTCCATGATTGCTGGGAAGACCGAAACACTGCAGCATCGCAACGCCACAAGTGAGGAACAGGCAGCGACCATACTGTATTTTGCTAGTGATGAAGCGAGACATACCACAGGAAGTATCGTCGCAAGCGATGGTGGCTTTACTGTTTATTAACATACATACAAGACGAAGAGGAATTCAAAGCCTCTTCGTTTTTATTTTCTGAAGCTATGCAGATAATTGGTGATTGAGTTTTTTTTGTATACAGGAGAAGTTTAAAACAGAAAAATCAGAATGCTTGCATTGACTATTCTGTAAAATAGCGTATTCTATAAATGGAGTTAGATAAAACTAACAAATAGATTGCAGTGTCTTTGTTTTCCTTATAACCTTACAACCAGAGAACATCTGACTTCATAAAAAGACTGTCTGTTTCTGCCGGTAAGCTGCAACAGGCGGTCTACCTTTTTGTAAGCTTAATTTGTATGCAAGCCTATTGACGTTCGGCTAAAAAAATGATACAGTTTAGTCAGTTATATGACTGACGGAAGTGGAATTGACCACAGGGAGTATAATGTATAGGAGCCGACCGTCTGGGCAGAAGAGCTCGGGACAACTGTCGGCTCTTTTCTTGTGGATGAATCAGTCATATGATTTATCTTACGAAACCATTTCATAACAGAATGAAACAGGAGGACGCAGGATTTATGATGAATGAACGCAAAGAATGGGAAGGCTTCACAGGCCGCCTCTGGAAAGAGGAAATCAATGTTCGGGATTTTATTCAGAACAACTACAAGCCATATGATGGGGATGAGTCTTTTCTGGCTGAACCAACAGAAGCAACGAACAAGCTGTGGCAAGAGCTGCAGAAGCTGCAGAAGGAAGAACGCGCAAAGAACGGTGTTCTCGATATGGAAACAGAAATCGTTTCCTCTTTGACCTCATACGGTCCCGGCTACATCAAGGATGAATTAAAGGATTTGGAGGCAGTCGTTGGCTTGCAGACAGACAAGCCGCTGAAGCGTGCTTTCATGCCATACGGCGGTATCAAAATGAGCGAAGAGGCTTGTACGACCTATGGATATGAGCCAAGTGAAAAGCTGCATGAAATCTTCCACGAATATCACAAGACACACAATGATGCCGTGTTTGATTGCTATACACCGGAAATGCGTCTTGCCAGACGGAACAAGATCGTCACGGGTCTTCCGGATACCTATGGACGCGGACGGATCGTTGGCGATTATCGTCGGGTTGCCCTGTACGGTATCGATTATCTGATCGAACAAAAACAGAAGGATAAGGCAAATTGCGGTTGCGGTGTGATGAGCGATGACATCATCCGTCAGCGTGAGGAGCTGGCGGAGCAGATCAAGGCGTTAAAGGGGATGAAGGCGATGGCTGCACTTTACGGCTTTGATATCAGCGGACCTGCAACAACTGCGAAGGAGGCTGTTCAGTGGCTGTACTTCGGTTATCTGGCTGCTATCAAAACACAGAATGGTGCTGCGATGAGTGTCGGCCGTGTTTCCACCTTCCTTGATATTTATATCGAACGTGATCTGGAGGCAGGAATTCTTACCGAGAGCGAGGCTCAGGAGCTGATTGATCATATGACGATGAAGTTCCGTATGGTGAAA
>OBWK01000470.1_pt1 | contig 20318 bp, 14 predicted proteins | sample 1495251 | NCBI WGS metagenome assembly OBWK01 (sample SAMEA2580065, study PRJEB22360) | human gut metagenome | biome: human gut; feature: human-associated habitat; material: faeces | place: Denmark | collected 2008/2010 | reverse complement strand
GTAGGGCGGATAAGATGCGTCATCATCGCATCCGCCAATAAATGCCGGATGCGGTTGATGATTTGTAGGCCGAAAAAGAAGTGTTTTACTTACTCAGATCCACCTGATAAATCGCAAACCCGATATCATCGGTCGCGACTTTATTCATCGGATACTGCCCTTTCTCTTTAATAAACGCTGCGGCTTTATCTGACGGAGAGGTTTCGAAACGGATATCCAGTTTCTTATCGCCAGCTATCGGTGCTAAACGCCAGTTGTTATCTGCCGCCGGGTGAATTTCCCCCGCACGTTTCGACTCATCAGCAATCCACGCTGCCAGCACCGAGCGGTTCTCATCCGGTGAAGCAAAAGCGATATGGCTGTCGCCCGTACCGGCAAATTTGCCGCCGTAAGCGCGATAGTTATTGGTGGCAACGAGGAACATGGCGTTCGGATCAATCGGCTTGCCGTTAAAGGTCAGGTTCTTAATCCTTTCCGCATTGGCATTAATCATCTGGCACTCGCCGTCATAACGGGCGGGTTGGGTAACATCAATCTGATAATTCACACCATCAATAACATCAAAGTTATAGGTGCGGAAACCATCCCAGTTGATGAGTGACTGTGGTTTCGTGCTGTTAGGATCAATCTGGTTAAACTGTCCGGCGGAGCACTCCAGCCACTCTTTCACCTCTTTACCGCTGGCTTTCACCACAATCAGCGTATTGGGGTAGAGATAAAGATCGGCGGCATTACGGAAGGTCAACTGGCCTTTTTCCACCTCCACATAGCTTGCCGGGTCATTTTTGCGACCACCAACTTTAAACGGTGCGGCAGCTGAAAGCACTGGCAGTTTTGCCAGATCCGGATCGCCCTGAATGTAATGCTCGACATACGCTTTTTGCGCGTTGTTCACCACCTGCACGGTCGGATCGTCCTGCACAAGCGCCAGATAGCTATACATATTTTCAGCAGATTTACCGATTGGCTTGCTGACGAACTGGCGTGTGGCATCGTGATCGGCTTTGAGTGTTTCTACCAGCTTGCTGTCTTCCGCCGCGAGGGATTTTTTATTCGCGATGTCGTAAATCGGTCGTGCTTCCGCTTTCGCCTGCGTCACCTGCCATTTACCGCTGTCATTACTGAGTTGTAAGTCGACCACACCAAGATGATCGCCCCACATGCCTGGCATTACCGCCGGAACACCATTCAGCGTGCCTTTCGCGATATCAGCCCCTTCGATATCAGCAAAATCTTTACCTGGGAAAACGGCGTGAGCATGGCCAAACATAATGGCGTTAACGCCCGGAATTTCACTGAGGTAATAAACTGAGTTTTCCGCCATCACTTTATACGGATCGGCAGACAGCCCGGAATGCGCCAGAACGACAACGACATCGGCACCTTTCTCGCGCATTTCAGGCACGTATTTGCGCACGGTTTCGGTAATATCATTCACCGTCACTTTCCCGGATAAATTAGCTTTATCCCAGCCCATGATTTGCGGCGGCACGACGCCAATATAGCCAATCTTCAGCGTCTGTTTTTTTCCGTCTTTATCGACCACTTCGGTGTCTTTAATTAAATACGGTGTAAACATTGGCTGTTTGGTTCTGGCGTCAATGACGTTGGCATTTACATAAGGGAATTTCGCTCCCGCCAGCGCATTTTTCAGGTAATCCAGACCGTAGTTAAACTCGTGGTTGCCAAGCGTGCCGACGGTATAGTCCAGCGTATTTAATGCCTTATAGACCGGGTGAATATCACCTGCTTTTAATCCTTTCGCCGACATGTAATCTGCCAGCGGACTCCCCTGAATCAAATCGCCGTTATCGACCAGTACGCTGTTTTTCACTTCATTGCGGGCATCGTTAATCAGGCTTGCCGTACGTACCAGTCCGAATTTTTCCGTGGCGGTGTCTTTGTAATAATCGAAATCCATCATGTTGCTATGCAGATCAGTGGTTTCCATGATACGCAGATCGACCGTCGCTGCATTCACACTGGCGGCAATCAGCGTGGCCAGGAGCGTTGCGCTAAACTTAATCATCAGGGACATCCTTTTATCATCGGGAATACGAAAGAAAAGGGAGAATAAACGTCTTACTTATAGAACAGTGAAGAATGCCACAATTTTACGCTTTGAAAATGATGACACTATCACAGTTGGCGCATTCATTAACGATAGGGTATAAGTAAAACAATAAGTTAACACCGCTCACAGAGACGAGGTGGAGAAATGTTAGATCAAGTATGCCAGCTTGCACGGAATGCAGGCGATGCCATTATGCAGGTCTACGACGGGACGAAACCGATGGACGTCGTCAGCAAAGCGGACAATTCTCCGGTAACGGCAGCGGATATTGCCGCTCACACCGTTATCATGGACGGTTTACGTACGCTGACACCGGATATTCCGGTCCTTTCTGAAGAAGATCCTCCCGGTTGGGAAGTCCGTCAGCACTGGCAGCGTTACTGGCTGGTAGACCCGCTGGATGGTACTAAAGAGTTTATTAAACGTAATGGCGAATTCACCGTTAACATTGCGCTCATCGACCACGGCAAACCGATTTTAGGTGTGGTGTATGCGCCGGTAATGAACGTAATGTACAGCGCGGCAGAAGGCAAAGCCTGGAAAGAAGAGTGCGGTGTGCGCAAGCAGATTCAGGTCCGCGATGCGCGCCCGCCGCTGGTGGTGATCAGCCGTTCCCATGCAGATGCGGAGCTGAAAGAGTATCTGCAACAGCTTGGCGAACATCAGACCACGTCCATCGGCTCTTCGCTGAAATTCTGCCTGGTGGCGGAAGGACAGGCGCAGCTGTACCCGCGTTTCGGGCCAACGAATATTTGGGATACCGCCGCTGGTCATGCTGTGGCTGCAGCTGCCGGAGCGCACGTTCACGACTGGCAAGGTAAACCGCTGGATTACACTCCGCGCGAGTCGTTCCTGAATCCGGGGTTCAGAGTGTCTATTTATTAATTAATTTATGCAGCAGGTCCATCACTTGCTGCACCTCTTCTTGAGTGAGCGCCCCGTCTTTGGCCCATTGCACGCGACCGTCTTTATCCAGCACCACTACAGCGGAACTTTCTTCATCCAGCTGCCAGGCACCGCGTGCGACGCCATTGCTATCAACAATAAACTGCGACCAGGGATAAAGCTTTTTATTACTCTCCAGACTGCTGCGCACAAACATCCCTGAACCCGGAATCGCGTCGTCGGTGTTAACAATGGTGGTGGTCTGGTAACGATCGTGCGGTAACTTCGCTGATTTAATCGCTTCAATCAGCGTCGCGTTTTTCTCTTTTGCAGAGGTGCGACCAGCAATATGTTGCAGTACTCGCACTTTTCCCACTAACTGCGCGCTGTTCCAGGTTTTGTAGCTAAACTGATCTTTATCAAGCACCAACTCGCCACGATCGGTGATGCCAATCGGCGGCACTCGCTGACCGGTTTCGAACTGATGTGCGGAAGCCATCATCGGCAACAGCAGGCAGGTGAGTGCCAGAATCTTGCGTAGGGTCATGGTGTTTCCTTCTTATGATATGCAGGTGATCCGACCACTTGGGTCTGAGTTTTAATCATATGTGCTATTTATCGAATTTCCCGCAAGTGTGATGCCAGTTTGCGGTCAAGCGCACAAATCATATTAAAAATGAATGCTTATACTGAAGACCGCGCTTCGGTAAAAAGATAATTCTGAATAATTGTAACCTTTAGGTAAAAAAAGTTATACGCGGTGGAAACATTGCCCGGATAGTCTATAGTTACTAGGCATTAAAATTTGCGCCTCATAATAGTTGGGCCGATTGTGGCACCGCAAAGGCGTAATACTCAGCAGGAGATAACAATGAAAATTTTCCAACGGTACAACCCACTTCAGGTGGCGAAGTACGTAAAGATCCTGTTCCGTGGACGGTTATACATCAAGGACGTTGGCGCTTTTGAATTTGATAAGGGTAAGATTCTTATCCCAAAAGTGAAGGATAAGCTGCATTTGTCAGTGATGTCCGAAGTTAACCGTCAGGTTATGCGTCTGCAAACAGAGATGGCTTAACCAAAGTGCTATGCAGTAAAAAGTGCTATGCAGTAATAAGACGGCTCCTGATTCAGGAGCCGTTGATGTTTCTGGGGTTACGCGACGCTTTCTTCTTTATCTTTAGCGTCAGGCAGTTTTGGCGAAAGGGCGGTGGCTTTGCTGTCGATTCGGGTCACCAGCAGCTGGTCGATGCGGTAGTTATCGATATCCACCACTTCAAATTTGTAGCCGGCGAATTTCACCGAATCGGTGCGTTTCGGGATCTTACGCAGCATAAACATCATAAAGCCGCCGATGGTTTCGTAGTTGCCCGACTGCGGGAACTCGTCAATATCCAGCACGCGCATGACGTCGTCAATCGGAGTGCCGCCATCTATCAGCCATGAGTTCTCATCACGGGCGACAATCTGCTCTTCCAGCCCCTGACCGACCAGATCGCCCATCAGCGTGGTCATCACGTCGTTGAGGGTGATGATCCCCACTACCAGTGCGTACTCATTCATGATCACCGCGAAGTCTTCACCTGCGGTTTTAAAACTTTCCAACGCCTCTGAAAGGGTTAACGTATCCGGCACAATCAGCGTATTGCGAATTTGTACGCCGCTGTTCAGTGCCAGGCTTTGGTTAGCCAGCACGCGGTTCAGCAGGTCTTTAGAATCGACATAGCCGATGATGTGGTCAATATCTTCATTACAGACGAGGAACTTAGAGTGCGGATGTTCCGCCACCTTATTCTTCAGACTTTGCTCATCTTCGTGGAGATCAAACCAAATCACGTTTTCACGCGGTGTCATTGAAGACGGAACGGTACGGGATTCCAGTTCAAAGACGTTTTCAATCAGCTCGTGTTCCTGTTTACGTAACACGCCCGCCAGCGCACCGGCTTCCACTACCGCGTAGATGTCATCAGAAGTGATGTCATCTTTACGTACCATTGGCAGTTTGAAAATACGGAAGATTATGTTCGCCAGTCCGTTGAAGAACCACACCAGCGGGGTGCAAACGTACAGGCAGAAGCGCATCGGGTTGATGATACGCAAAGCCACAGCTTCTGGCGCAATCATACCGATGCGTTTCGGGGTTAAATCCGCAAACAGGATAAACATGCCAGTCACTAACGAGAAAGAGAGAATAAAGCTCAGTTGCTCAGAGAGTTCTGCCGACATATAGCGGGAGAACAGGCTGTGAAAAGCTGGAGAAAATGCCGCATCACCGACGATACCGCCGAGAATCGCCACTGCGTTCAGACCGATTTGGACCACGGTAAAGAACATGCCGGGATTTTCCTGCATATTCAGAACGCGTTGGGCATTTATATTGCCTTCATCAGCCAGCAGTTTAAGTTTGATTTTGCGTGAGGCGGCAAGCGAGATCTCGGACATCGAGAAGAACGCACTTACAGCGATCAAACAGAGTATGACTAAAATACTGTTTAACATATCTTATCCGACCTTTCAGGCCAGATCCTCGGAAGGGGAAGTTGATTAATTTGTGTGAAATACACATTGAAAGCCGATTCGAAGAAAGTGAACCGGCATTTTCAGTGGCTAGTATAGCGTAAGGTACTGTAAAGCCGCCAGAGGGTTAAAATTCAGACAGCTGAAAAATGAAAAACTGCCTGATGCGCTATGCCGAACAGGCCTACGCAGTCCCCGCAATATATTGAATTTGGACGATTTTGTAGGCCTGGCAAGGCGTTTCCGCCGTATCCGGCATAAACAAAATGCACTTTATCAACAATCTACATTTGTACCCGTAACGCTATGCTTCCGGCGGCAGACAGACGCCAATTCCGCCAATTCCACAGTAACCATACGGGTTTTTATGCAGATATTGCTGGTGGTCATCTTCGGCATAATAAAACGGTGTGGCGTTAGCGATTTCCGTGGTGATGCGACGATCGTCAGCGGCGGCAAGCATCGCCGCCTGAAAACGTTCCAGACTGGCGCGAGCGGCGGCATCCTGTTCTGGGGTCAGCGGATAAATCGCTGAACGATACTGCGTGCCGTGGTCATTGCCCTGACGCATTCCCTGGGCGGGATCGTGATTCTCCCAAAATACTTGTAGCAACTGCTCATAGCTGATGACGGATGGATCGTAAACAATGCGCACCGCTTCGGCATGGCCAGTATCGCCGGAGCACACTTCCCGATAAGTCGGATTTGGCGTATAGCCGCCGGTATAGCCTGCGGCGGTGCTGTAAACGCCGGGTAACTGCCAGAACAGACGCTCCACACCCCAGAAACAACCCATCGCAAAAATGGCAATCTCCATTCCGTCAGGTACATTGGTCATTGAGTGACCGTTGACCGCATGCAGCGTGGCTACGGGCATCGGGGTGTTACGTCCAGGCAGGGCATCGGCGGGGGAAACCAGATGCTTTTTATCAAATAAACTCATGGTGTCGCTCTCCCGAAAATCGGTCATTGGGGTTAAGGTTGTAACAAGAGGCGTATTTGCACACAATAACCACCGTGAATAGGTCTAAAGTAAAACATAAGAAATATTTTGGGTTTAGTCTGCTTTTTAATCCATATTACTGGATTTTTGTTAAGCCGTTTAACGGCGTTCCAGGGGCAGGAAAAAAAGGATATTCAGGAGAAAATGTGCGCTATATCCGACAGTTATGCTGTGTAAGCTTACTCTGCTTAAGCGGATCTGCCGTCGCCGCGAACGTCCGTCTACAGGTCGAGGGGTTATCGGGACAGCTGGAAAAGAACGTTCGCGCGCAGCTTTCTACGATTGAAAGTGATGAAGTGACGCCAGACCGTCGCTTTCGCGCACGCGTCGATGATGCCATCCGCGAAGGTCTGAAAGCGCTGGGTTATTACCAGCCGACCATTGAATTTGATCTCCGTCCACCGCCAAAGAAAGGGCGGCAGGTATTGATCGCCAAAGTCACGCCAGGCGTGCCGGTGTTAATTGGCGGCACCGATGTGGTATTGCGCGGCGGCGCGCGGACCGATAAAGACTATTTGAAATTGCTCGATACTCGCCCGGCTATTGGTACGGTACTGAACCAGGGCGATTATGAAAATTTCAAAAAGTCCTTAACCAGCATTGCGTTGCGTAAAGGTTATTTCGATAGCGAATTTACCAAAGCACAGCTGGGCATTGCGCTCGGCCTGCATAAAGCCTTCTGGGATATTGATTATAACAGTGGCGAACGTTACCGCTTTGGGCATGTGACCTTTGAAGGATCACAAATCCGCGATGAATACCTGCAAAATCTGGTGCCGTTTAAAGAGGGCGATGAGTACGAATCGAAAGATCTGGCAGAACTGAACCGTCGACTTTCTGCTACCGGCTGGTTTAACTCGGTGGTGGTGGCTCCACAATTTGATAAAGCGCGCGAAACGAAAGTATTACCATTGACGGGCGTGGTTTCGCCGCGAACAGAAAACACCATCGAAACCGGCGTCGGTTACTCTACGGACGTGGGACCGCGCGTGAAAGCGACGTGGAAAAAGCCGTGGATGAACTCTTACGGTCACAGTTTGACCACCAGTACCAGTATTTCCGCGCCGGAACAGATCCTCGACTTCAGCTATAAAATGCCGCTGCTGAAGAATCCGCTGGAACAATATTATTTGGTGCAGGGCGGTTTTAAGCGCACTGACCTGAACGATACCGAGTCTGACTCCACTACGCTGGTGGCTTCTCGCTACTGGGATCTCTCCAGCGGCTGGCAGCGTGCCATTAACCTGCGCTGGAGTTTCGACCACTTTACCCAGGGTGAAATTACCAACACCACGATGCTGTTTTATCCTGGGGTGATGATTAGCCGCACGCGTTCTCGTGGTGGCCTGATGCCAACCTGGGGCGACTCGCAACGCTACTCTATCGACTACTCCAACACGGCCTGGGGCTCGGATGTTGATTTCTCCGTTTTCCAGGCGCAGAACGTCTGGATCCGCACACTGTACGATCGCCATCGTTTTGTGACACGCGGCACGCTGGGCTGGATTGAAACGGGTGATTTCGACAAAGTACCGCCGGATCTGCGTTTCTTCGCCGGGGGCGATCGCAGTATTCGCGGCTACAAATACAAATCTATCGCCCCGAAATACGCCAACGGTGACCTGAAAGGGGCCTCGAAGCTGATAACCGGATCGCTGGAATACCAGTACAACGTGACCGGAAAATGGTGGGGCGCGGTGTTTGTCGATAGCGGCGAAGCGGTAAGCGATATTCGCCGCAGCGACTTTAAAACCGGTACCGGGGTCGGCGTGCGCTGGGAATCGCCGGTCGGGCCAATCAAACTCGATTTTGCCGTACCGGTCGCGGATAAAGACGAACACGGGTTACAGTTTTACATCGGTCTGGGGCCAGAATTATGAGTTTATGGAAAAAAATCAGCCTCGGCGTGGTTATCGTTATCTTACTGTTGCTGGGATCGGTGGCGTTTCTGGTGGGCACCACCAGCGGCCTGCATCTGGTATTTAAAGCGGCGGATCGCTGGGTGCCAGGACTGGATATTGGCAAGGTCACCGGCGGCTGGCGTGATCTCACCTTGTCTGACGTTCGTTATGAGCAGCCAGGCGTGGCGGTAAAAGCAGGCAATCTGCATCTGGCGGTCGGGCTTGAGTGCCTGTGGAACAGTAGCGTTTGTATTAATGATCTGGCGCTGAAAGACATTCAGGTCAACATCGACAGTAAAAAAATGCCTCCTTCTGAACAGGTTGAAGAAGAGGAAGATAGCGGTCCGTTGGATCTCTCCACGCCGTATCCCATTACCCTGACACGGGTGGCGCTGGACAACGTCAACATCAAGATTGATGACACTACGGTATCGGTGATGGACTTCACCTCCGGCCTGAACTGGCAGGAGAAAACCCTGACCCTGAAACCGACATCGCTGAAAGGCCTGTTGATTGCTTTGCCGAAAGTGGCGGAAGCGGCACAGGAAGAAGTGGTCGAACCGAAGATTGAAAATCCGCAGCCGGAGGAAAAGCCGCTCGGCGAAACGCTGAAAGATCTCTTTTCTCGCCCGGTATTGCCGGAAATGACCGACGTGCATTTGCCGCTTAACCTGAACATTGAAGAGTTTAAGGGCGAGCAGCTGCGCGTGACGGGCGACACGGACATCACCGTGAGCACCATGCTGCTGAAAGTGAGCAGCATTGACGGCAATACTAAACTGGACGCCCTGGATATCGACTCCAGTCAAGGGATCGTCAACGCCAGCGGCACGGCGCAGCTGTCAGACAACTGGCCGGTGGATATCACCCTCAACAGCACACTGAACGTGGAGCCGTTGAAAGGTGAAAAGGTGAAGCTGAAAGTGGGCGGTGCGCTGCGCGAACAGCTGGAGATAGGCGTTAACCTTTCCGGTCCGGTGGATATGGATTTACGCGCCCAGACGCGACTGGCGGAAGCCGGATTGCCGCTCAACGTGGAAGTGAACAGCAAACAGCTTTACTGGCCGTTCACTGGTGAGAAGCAGTATCAGGCAGACGATCTGAAACTGAAACTTACCGGCAAAATGACCGATTACACGCTCTCTATGCGTACGGCTGTTAAGGGCCAGGAGATCCCGCCAGCCACCATTACCCTTGATGCCAAAGGTAATGAACAGCAGGTCAATCTCGACAAACTTACCGTCGCGGCGCTGGAAGGGAAAACGGAACTTAAGGCGTTGCTCGACTGGCAGCAGGCCATTAGTTGGCGCGGTGAGCTAACGCTTAACGGCATTAACACCGCCAAAGAGATCCCGGAGTGGCCGTCGAAACTCAATGGCTTGATTAAAACCCGCGGTAGCCTGTACGGCGGCACCTGGCAGATGGAGGTGCCAGAACTGAAGCTGACCGGTAACGTCAAACAGAACAAAGTGAACGTTGACGGCACGCTGAAAGGCAACAGTTATATGCAGTGGATGATCCCAGGGCTGCATCTGGAACTGGGGCCAAACAGTGCCGAAGTGAAAGGCGAGCTGGGGGTAAAAGATCTCAATCTTGATGCCACCATCAACGCGCCGGGGCTGGATAACGCGCTGCCGGGGCTTGGCGGTACAGCGAAAGGGCTGGTGAAAGTACGCGGCACGGTTGAAGCGCCACAACTACTGGCAGATATCACCGCGCGCGGCCTGCGATGGCAGGAACTTTCCGTGGCGCAGGTTCGCGTGGAAGGCGACATTAAATCCACCGATCAGATCGCCGGGAAACTCGACGTACGCGTTGAGCAAATCTCGCAGCCCGATGTGAATATCAACCTCGTCACTCTGAATGCCAAAGGCAGCGAAAAGCAGCACGAGCTACAGTTGCGGATTCAGGACGAGCCTGTCTCCGGGCAGCTTAATCTGGCAGGAAGTTTTGATCGCAAAGAAGAACGCTGGAAGGGAACACTTAGCAATACGCGCTTCCAGACGCCGGTCGGTCCGTGGTCGCTGACCCGCGATATTGCGCTGGATTACCGCAATAAGGAACAAAAAATCAGCATCGGGCCACACTGCTGGCTTAACCCGAATGCGGAACTGTGCGTGCCGCAAACTATCGATGCGGGTGCCGAAGGGCGTGCGGTGGTGAATCTCAACCGCTTCGACCTGGCCATGCTGAAACCATTTATGCCAGAAACCACTCAGGCCAGCGGTATCTTCACGGGTAAAGCGGACGTTGCCTGGGACACCACGAAAGAGGGGCTGCCGCAGGGCAGTATCACCCTTTCGGGGCGTAATGTGCAGGTGACGCAAACCGTCAACGATGCGGCGCTGCCCGTGGCGTTTCAGACGCTGAATCTGACGGCGGAACTGCGTAACAACCGTGCCGAACTGGGCTGGACCATCCGCCTGACCAATAACGGCCAGTTTGATGGTCAGGTGCAGGTGACCGATCCGCAAGGCCGCCGTAATCTTGGTGGTAACGTCAATATCCGTAACTTCAACCTTGCGATGATAAACCCCATTTTTACCCGTGGGGAAAAAGCAGCGGGGATGGTGAGTGCCAACTTGCGTCTGGGTGGTGATGTACAAAGTCCGCAGTTGTTTGGTCAGCTCCAGGTTACGGGTGTGGATATCGACGGCAACTTTATGCCGTTTGATATGCAACCGAGCCAGCTTGCGGTTAACTTTAACGGGATGCGCTCGACGCTTGCTGGTACTGTGCGGACCCAACAGGGAGAAATCTACCTGAGCGGTGACGCCGACTGGAGCCAGATTGAAAACTGGCGGGCGAGGGTAACAGCGAAGGGCAGTAAAGTGCGTATCACCGTGCCGCCGATGGTACGAATGGATGTATCGCCAGATGTTGTATTCGAGGCTACACCAAATCTGTTTACTCTCGACGGTCGCGTGGATGTCCCTTGGGCGCGCATTGTGGTGCATGAGCTGCCGGAAAGCGCGGTGGGCGTTTCCAGCGATGTGGTGATGCTTAACGATAACCTGCAACCGGAAGAGCCGAAAACGGCGTCGATTCCGATTAACAGTAACCTGACTGTCCACGTTGGCAACAATGTGCGCATTGACGCCTTTGGCCTGAAAGCGCGGCTGACGGGCGATCTCAACGTCGTTCAGGACAAACAAGGGCTGGGCCTGAACGGGCAGATCAACATCCCTGAAGGGCGCTTCCATGCCTATGGTCAGGATCTGATTGTGCGTAAGGGTGAGTTACTGTTCTCTGGTCCGCCAGATCAACCGTATCTTAATATCGAAGCTATTCGTAACCCGGATGCTACAGAAGACGACGTCATCGCCGGAGTTCGCGTCACTGGTCTGGCGGACGAACCGAAAGCGGAGATCTTCTCTGACCCGGCGATGTCGCAACAAGCTGCATTGTCTTATTTGCTACGTGGACAAGGGCTGGAGAGCGATCAGAGTGACAGTGCGGCGATGACCTCGATGCTGATTGGCCTGGGGGTTGCGCAAAGTGGCCAGATTGTGGGTAAAATCGGCGAGACGTTTGGCGTAAGCAATTTAGCGCTCGACACAGAGGGAGTAGGCGACTCCTCCCAGGTGGTGGTCAGCGGCTATGTATTGCCAGGTCTGCAAGTGAAATACGGCGTGGGTATATTTGACTCTATAGCAACACTCACGTTACGTTATCGCCTGATGCCTAAGCTATATCTGGAAGCCGTGTCTGGTGTAGACCAGGCACTGGATTTGCTCTATCAGTTCGAGTTTTAGCAATGCGAATATTTGTCTACGGCAGTTTACGCCACAAACAAGGCAACAGTCACTGGATGACCAATGCCCAGTTACTGGGCGATTTCAGTATCGATAACTACCAGTTGTATAGCCTGGGCCACTATCCAGGCGCAGTTCCGGGGAACGGAACAGTACACGGTGAAGTTTATCGTATTGACAACGCCACGCTGGCCGAACTTGATGCCTTGCGCACCAGGGGCGGTGAATACGCGCGCCAGTTGATTCAGACGCCGTACGGGAGTGCATGGATGTACGTTTATCAACGACCCGTCGATGGATTAAAGCTAATTGAAAGCGGCGACTGGTTAGACAGGGATAAGTAATAATAAAAGCACGCCACCTTCGGGTGGCGTTGTTTTATGCGATGTATCTCGCGATTTTTTTTGTCACTTTCCCATCTTTTGCTTTTCTCTCCGGGCCGCTTTCCATATCTGCAATCGCATAAAAAACTCTGCTGGCGTTAACAAATGTACAGGGGTAAAACGGGGACACGCTTTGAACGGTGAGTATGAGTGAGGCCGGCTAACTTCCAGCAAGTGGCTATGAACAGCAAAATGGTGGTCGAGCTTAGCTTGTTCTTACCGTTCAAGCCTTTCAACTGCTGAAAATAATAATAGGAGTAGAGAGTTTATAAATTGCGGGCATAAAAAAACCCTTACTAACCGAAGCCCGGTGTTCAGGGTTATTGCGCCAGAAGAACTTATTTATTCTTGGCGCGCTCGAAGGAAGCAACGATTTCAGCTTTAGCGGCTTCTGCGTTTTCCCAACCTTCAACTTTAACCCACTTGCCTTTTTCGAGGTCTTTGTAGTGCTCGAAGAAGTGAGCGATTTGCGCTTTCAGCAACTCTGGCAGATCGTTAACGTCTTTAATGTGATCGTATTCTTTGCTCAGCTTGGTGTGCGGAACAGCAATCAGTTTCGCATCTTCACCGGCTTCGTCGGTCATTTTCAGTACGCCAACCGGACGGCAGCGGATCACAGAACCCGGCTGCAGCGGGTACGGAGTCGGGACCAGTACGTCAACCGGGTCACCGTCCAGAGACAGAGTGTGGTTGATGTAACCGTAGTTGCACGGATAGAACATCGCGGTGGACATGAAGCGGTCAACGAACAGTGCGCCGCTCTCTTTGTCGATTTCGTATTTGATCGGATCTGCGTTAGCCGGGATCTCAATAACAACGTAGATGTCTTCCGGCAGATCTTTACCCGCAGGGACGTTGAGTAAGCTCATGTCTGTTTCCTTTAAAAATATGTGGCAAACAAGTGCCGAGTATTATAGCCAACTCGCGCCGAATGTCTTCGCTTGTTTTCGTCTTCATTTTCCTTTTTCGCCAGTTTTAAGACGGTATACAGAGCAGGAAAATCCATAACCGTAGCCGCATTTTTCATAGTGAGATGAAAGCGATTACAAACTTGTGATTAACGTTTTATTTACTTTTTTGAAGTGTGATGTAACGCAATCCGTTACATAACGAATTGTCTATAGTTTTTTCGCGAACATCTTTTCACCAATAATAATTACCCCGACGAGGACAACCCTATGTGGAAACGCTTACTTGTAGTCTCTGCAGTCTCGGCAGCCATGTCGTCTATGGCGTTGGCCGCTCCATTAACCGTAGGATTTTCGCAGGTCGGATCGGAATCCGGCTGGCGCGCCGCAGAAACCAATGTGGCGAAAAGTGAAGCCGAAAAGCGCGGAATTACGTTGAAAATTGCCGATGGTCAGCAAAAGCAGGAAAACCAGATTAAAGCGGTACGTTCCTTCGTCGCACAAGGGGTGGATGCGATCTTTATCGCTCCGGTGGTTGCGACGGGTTGGGAGCCGGTATTAAAAGAGGCGAAAGATGCCGAAATCCCGGTCTTCTTGCTTGACCGTTCCATCGATGTGAAAGACAAATCTCTCTATATGACCACCGTTACTGCCGACAACATCCTCGAAGGTAAGTTGATCGGTGACTGGCTGGTGAAAGAGGTTAACGGCAAACCATGTAACGTGGTGGAGCTGCAGGGCACCGTTGGGGCCAGCGTCGCCATTGACCGTAAGAAAGGCTTTGCCGAAGCCATAAAGAATGCGCCAAATATCAAAATTATCCGCTCGCAGTCAGGTGACTTCACCCGCAGTAAAGGCAAAGAAGTCATGGAGAGCTTTATCAAAGCGGAAAACAACGGCAAAAACATCTGCATGGTTTACGCCCATAACGACGACATGGTGATTGGTGCAATTCAGGCAATTAAAGAAGCGGGCCTGAAGCCGGGTAAAGATATCCTCACGGGTTCCATTGATGGCGTACCAGATATCTATAAAGCGATGATTGATGGCGAAGCAAACGCCAGCGTTGAACTGACGCCGAACATGGCTGGCCCCGCTTTTGACGCGCTGGAGAAATACAAAAAAGACGGCACCATGCCTGAAAAGCTGACGTTAACCAAGTCCACCCTTTACCTGCCTGATACCGCAAAAGAAGAGTTAGAGAAGAAGAAAAACATGGGGTATTGAGGGGCATCAATATCTGATGCCGACTTGTGGGCCGCCGGATAAGGTGTTTACGCCGCATCCGGCAGTTGTGCAGTACCGGACTTAACACCATGCACAATCTGTCCCCTCGCCCCTTTGGGGAGAGGGTTAGGGTGAGGGGGACAAACGGCGCAGCTCTTAACATCAGGCACGATCTATTCCCGGACTTTTAGAGCGTGGCTAAGGGGGAAACCATGACGACCGACCAACACCAGGAAATCCTCCGCACCGAAGGATTAAGTAAATTTTTCCCCGGTGTCAAAGCGTTAGACAACGTTAATTTCAGCCTGCGCCGTGGCGAAATCATGGCGCTGCTCGGTGAAAACGGGGCGGGAAAATCGACGCTAATCAAAGCATTAACCGGTGTATACCACGCCGATCGCGGCACTATCTGGCTGGAAGGCCAGGCTATCTCACCGAAAAACACCGCCCACGCACAACAACTCGGCATCGGCACCGTCTATCAGGAAGTCAACCTGCTACCCAATATGTCGGTCGCTGATAATCTATTCATAGGTCGCGAACCCAAACGTTTCGGCCTTCTACGCCGTAAAGAGATGGAAAAGCGCGCCACCGAACTGATGGCATCTTACGGTTTCTCCCTCGACGTGCGCGAACCGCTCAACCGCTTTTCAGTCGCGATGCAGCAAATCGTCGCCATTTGCCGGGCTATCGATCTCTCCGCCAAAGTGCTGATCCTCGATGAACCCACCGCCAGTCTCGACACTCAGGAAGTAGAGTTACTGTTTGGCCTGATGCGTCAGCTTCGCGATCGCGGCGTCAGCCTGATCTTCGTCACTCATTTTCTCGATCAGTTTTATCAGGTTAGCGATCGGATCACCGTCTTACGTAACGGCAGTTTTGTGGGCTGTCGGGAAACCCGCGAGCTACCGCAGATCGAACTGGTAAAAATGATGCTGGGGCGTGAGCTGGACACCCACGCGCTTCAGCGTGCCGGGAGAATATTGCTGAGCGACAAACCTGTTGCCGCGTTCAAGAATTACGGCAAAAAAGGAACGATCGCGCCGTTTGATCTCGAAGTACGCCCCGGCGAGATCGTCGGTCTGGCAGGCTTGCTGGGATCAGGACGTACCGAAACCGCCGAAGTGATCTTCGGTATCAAACCTGCTGATAGCGGCACGGCGTTGATCAAAGGCAAACTGCAAACGCTACGCTCGCCACATCAGGCTTCGGTTCTTGGCATTGGCTTCTGCCCGGAAGACAGGAAAACCGATGGCATCATCGCTGCCGCCTCGGTGCGGGAAAATATCATCCTTGCTCTCCAGGCCCAGCGCGGCTGGTTACGACCTATTTCCCGCAAAGAGCAGCAAGAGATTGCCGAACGCTTTATTCGCCAGCTTGGCATTCGCACACCTTCCACCGAACAACCGATTGAATTTCTCTCCGGCGGCAATCAGCAAAAAGTGTTGCTTTCACGTTGGCTACTGACCCGACCGCAATTTCTGATTCTCGACGAGCCAACGCGCGGAATTGATGTTGGTGCCCACGCCGAGATCATCCGCCTGATTGAAACGCTGTGCGCCGATGGGCTGGCGCTGCTGGTGATCTCCTCCGAGCTGGAAGAGCTGGTGGGCTATGCCGACCGGGTGATTATCATGCGCGATCGCAAACAGGTAGCGGAGATCCCGCTGGCAGAGCTTTCCGTTCCGGCGATCATGAACGCCATTGCGGCGTAAGGAGAATAGTGTGATGCCTCAATCTCTCCCGGACACTACGCCGCCGAAAAGGCGTTTTCGCTGGCCAACAGGAATGCCGCAGCTGGCGGCACTGTTGCTGGTGCTGCTGGTCGATAGCCTGGTGGCCCCGCATTTCTGGCAGGTGGTGCTTCAGGATGGGCGTTTGTTCGGTAGCCCTATCGACATTCTTAACCGTGCGGCCCCCGTTGCGCTACTGGCGATTGGCATGACGCTGGTTATCGCCACCGGTGGCATCACACTCTCCCCGCGGGAGCCACAACGGCGGCGATGACGGTCGCGGGATTCAGCCTGCCAATTGTTTTGTTAAGCGCCCTCGGCACTGGCATCCTGGCGGGATTGTGGAACGGCATACTGGTAGCGATCCTCAAAATTCAGCCGTTTGTCGCCACCCTGATCCTGATGGTCGCCGGGCGCGGCGTGGCGCAACTGATCACCTCCGGACAGATCGTCACATTTAACTCACCGGATCTCTCCTGGTTTGGCAGTGGATCGCTGTTGTTCCTGCCAACGCCAGTCATTATTGCGGTACTGACGCTTCTCCTGTTCTGGCTGTTGACCCGCAAAACGGCACTGGGGATGTTTATCGAAGCCGTTGGTATCAACATTCGGGCGGCAAAAAATGCCGGGGTAAACACGCGGATCATCGTCATGCTCACCTACGTGTTGAGCGGGCTATGTGCGGCGATTGCGGGCATTATCGTGGCGGCGGATATTCGCGGTGCCGATGCCAACAATGCCGGATTATGGCTGGAGCTGGACGCCATTCTTGCAGTGGTGATTGGCGGCGGATCGCTGATGGGCGGGCGCTTTAACCTGCTGCTTTCGGTGGTGGGGGCGCTGATTATTCAGGGAATGAACACCGGAATTTTGCTTTCTGGCTTTCCGCCGGAGATGAACCAGGTGGTGAAAGCGGTGGTGGTGCTTTGCGTGCTGATTGTTCAGTCGCAACGCTTTATCAGTCTGATTAAAGGGGTACGTAACCGTGATAAAACGTAATTTGCCACTGATGATCACCATCGGCGTCTTTGTGTTGGGTTATATCTACTGTCTGACCCAGTTTCCCGGTTTTGCTTCCACAAGAGTGATCTGCAATATCCTGACCGATAACGCCTTTCTTGGGATAATCGCCGTTGGCATGACCTTTGTGATCCTCTCCGGTGGGATCGATCTCTCCGTCGGTTCGGTGATCGCCTTTACCGGCGTGTTTCTGGCAAAAGTGATTGGCGATTTCGGCCTCTCGCCGCTGCTGGCGTTTCCGCTGGTGTTGGTGATGGGCTGTGCCTTCGGCGCATTTATGGGGCTTCTGATTGACGCCCTGAAGATCCCGGCGTTTATCATTACCCTTGCGGGAATGTTCTTTTTGCGTGGCGTCAGCTATCTCGTTTCGGAAGAGTCGATCCCGATAAACCATCCTGTTTATGACACGCTCTCAAGTCTTGCGTGGAAAATCCCTGGCGGCGGTCGCTTAAGTGCGATGGGACTGCTGATGCTGGCGGTGGTGGTTATCGGCATATTCCTCGCGCATCGTACCCGTTTTGGTAATCAGGTATACGCCATTGGCGGCAACGCAACGTCGGCAAACCTGATGGGGATTTCCACTCGCAGCACCACTATTCGCATTTATATGCTCTCCACCGGACTGGCAACGCTGGCGGGGATTGTCTTCTCGATTTATACCCAGGCCGGATATGCACTGGCGGGCGTAGGTGTGGAACTGGATGCTATCGCCTCAGTGGTAATTGGCGGTACGCTTTTGAGTGGTGGCGTTGGAACGGTATTAGGGACGCTTTTTGGCGTGGCGATTCAGGGACTGATTCAGACTTACATAAACTTTGATGGCACGCTGAGTTCCTGGTGGACGAAAATCGCCATCGGTATTTTGTTGTTTATTTTTATAGCATTACAGCGTGGATTAACGGTGCTGTGGGAGAATCGTCAGAGTTCGCCAGTGACAAGAGTCAACATTGCGCAGCGATAAAAACGCCTCTCCGTGTGGAGAGGCGCAGGAGCTTACGCGTCCGGGAACTCACGGATAAAGCGTTCGACATCTTCAACCATATGGTCGTTGCCGACAAAGAACGAACGGCGCTGGTGCAGGGTTTCCGGGATAATATCCAGAATACGCTCTTTGCCATCGCTCGCTTTACCGCCCGCTTGTTCCGCCAGGAATGCCATCGGGTTACACTCATACAGTAAACGTAGTTTACCGTCCGGGTGGCTGGCGGTGCTTGGGTAGAGATAAATACCGCCTTTCAGCAGGTTACGGTGGAAATCCGCGACCAGTGAACCGATATAACGTGAGGTATACGGGCGGTTGGTGGATTTATCTTCTTCCTGGCAGAATTTAATGTACTTCTTCACCCCGTTCGGAAACTTAATGTAGTTTCCTTCGTTGATGGAGTAGGTTTTGCCTTTCTCCGGGAAGCGCATCCGTTCCTGGCACAGGCAGAAAACGCCGAGCGAAGGATCGTAAGTAAAGGCGTGAACACCGCATCCGGTGGTGTAAACCAGCATAGTAGAGGAGCCGTATACCACGTAACCTGCCGCAACCTGTTTGTTACCAGGCTGGAGGAAATCTTCTTCCGTTACCGGCGTGCCAACAGGCGTAACGCGGCGGTAGATGGAGAAAATGGTACCGACAGAGACGTTAACATCGATGTTGGACGAGCCATCCAGGGGGTCCATCAGCACCACGTATTTTGCGTGTTCACAGCCTTCAAAGACGACAATCTCATCTTCTTCTTCAGAGGCAATGCCCGCAACGATATCGCGTGCTTTCAGTGCGGCTTTCAGTTTCTCATTAGCGAACAGGTCGAGTTTCTGCTGAACCTCGCCCTGCACGTTCTCAGCACCGCTGGCACCCAGGATATCAACCAGTCCTGCTTTGTTGATATCGCGATGGATAATCTTGGCGCCCAGTTTTATTGCCGACAGCAAAGCAGTGAGCTCACCGGTAGCATGAGAAAACTCGTGCTGCTTTTCGACAATAAATTCACCTAACGTTTTCATAAAACTTTCCCTGCAATGTTTATGGAGTAAAGCGACCGCAACAATCTTAACAAATAATCCCAATGTTGCGCTCAGGTGAATCGCGCCAGCAAATTACGGATTATCCTGAAATGCGTTTCTCACTTGCCCGACATATGCGTAAAATGAGCGCCAGATTAAAAAAGGATAGTGACGTATGCGCATTCATATTTTAGGAATTTGTGGCACGTTTATGGGCGGTCTGGCGATGCTGGCGCGCCAGTTAGGCCATGAAGTAACGGGTTCGGACGCCAATGTGTATCCGCCGATGAGCACCTTACTTGAGAAGCAAGGCATTGAACTGATTCAGGGTTACGATGCCAGCCAGCTCGATCCACAGCCGGATCTGGTGATTATTGGTAACGCCATGACCCGTGGAAATCCGTGTGTGGAAGCGGTACTGGAAAAAAACATCCCTTATATGTCAGGTCCGCAGTGGCTGCACGATTTTGTGCTGCGCGACCGCTGGGTGCTGGCCGTTGCCGGTACACACGGCAAAACCACCACGGCGGGAATGGCGACCTGGATTCTGGAACAATGCGGTTACAAACCGGGATTTGTGATTGGCGGTGTGCCGGGGAACTTTGAGGTTTCGGCGCGTCTGGGCGAAAGCGACTTCTTTGTTATCGAAGCGGATGAGTACGACTGCGCCTTCTTCGACAAACGCTCTAAATTTGTCCATTACTGCCCGCGTACGCTGATCCTCAACAACCTTGAGTTCGATCACGCCGATATCTTTGACGACCTGAAAGCGATCCAGAAACAGTTCCACCATCTGGTGCGTATCGTTCCGGGGCAGGGGCGTATTATCTGGCCGGAAAACGACATCAACTTGAAACAAACCATGGCGATGGGCTGCTGGAGCGAGCAGGAGCTGGTGGGCGAGCAGGGGCACTGGCAGG
>OBWK01000458.1_pt1 | contig 20744 bp, 17 predicted proteins | sample 1495251 | NCBI WGS metagenome assembly OBWK01 (sample SAMEA2580065, study PRJEB22360) | human gut metagenome | biome: human gut; feature: human-associated habitat; material: faeces | place: Denmark | collected 2008/2010 | reverse complement strand
GTACCCCTCTTCACGCAGGGCTTTACACGCTTGCGCGCCAGAGTAGTCAAACTCACACGCCTGACCGATAACAATCGGGCCCGCACCCAGAATCAGGATACTTTTTATATCTGTACGTTTTGGCATGGCTCTTTTACTCCTGATTACTTAGCGGTTTTACGGTACTGCTCAATTAACGCGATAAAGTGGTCAAACAACGGCGCGGCGTCGTGTGGACCAGGGCTGGCTTCCGGGTGTCCCTGGAAGCTGAACGCCGGTTTATCGGTACGATGAATGCCCTGTAACGTACCGTCGAACAGGGATTTATGTGTGACACGCAGGTTTGCAGGTAATGTTGCTTCATCCACCGCAAAACCGTGGTTCTGGGCGGTGATCATCACCACATTTTTCACAACATCTTTAACCGGATGGTTGCCGCCGTGGTGACCAAATTTCATTTTGACAGTCTTCGCACCGCTCGCCAGCGCCAGCAGCTGATGGCCGAGGCAGATGCCGAATACCGGAATATCGGTTTCGAGGAATTTCTGGATGGCGGTAATGGCGTAATCGCACGGGGCCGGGTCGCCAGGACCGTTGGAGAGGAAGATGCCGTCTGGATTCATTTTCAGCACATCTTCCGCAGAAGTTTGCGCCGGAACGATGGTCAGACGACAGCCTCTATCCACCAGCATCCGCAGGATGTTGCGCTTGGCACCAAAATCATAAGCCACGACGTGGTACGGCAGCTCGTCTTCTTTTTTCGCTTCTGGCAGACCGCCGGTCAGCGTCCAGCTCCCTTGTGTCCAGCTATAGGGTTCTGCGGTAGTCACTTCTTTTGCCAGATCCATGCCATTCAGGCCAGGGAACGCGCGGGCTTTTTCTAACGCCAGCGCCGCATCCGGGTTATCGCCTGCGATAATGCAGCCATTCTGTGCGCCTTTCTCGCGCAGTAAACGCGTCAGCTTACGGGTATCGATATCGGCAATCGCCACGATGTTATGGCGCTTCAGGTAAGAAGAGAGGTCTTCGGTATTACGGAAGTTGCTGGCAATCAGCGGCAGGTCGCGAATCACCAGACCTTGGGCATGTACCTGAGAAGATTCTTCATCGGCGTCATTAGTGCCGACATTGCCAATATGGGGATAAGTAAGAGTAACGATTTGACGAGAATAGGAAGGATCAGTCAGGATTTCTTGATAACCGGTCATTGAAGTATTGAAAACGACTTCCCCAACCGCCGAACCTGTTGCCCCTATGGCCCGACCGTGAAACTGGGTTCCGTCTTCCAGAACCAATAGCGCTGACTTAATCAAAACACCCTCCAGAGAATATTCACTCACTTTATTTGCATATTAATTCACAATGATGACGTAAATCAATGCAAATCTGCTTACCGACGAATTTCTGGCAAACGGCGGCATTCTGGAGATATGGGAGCTAAAAGTCAACTTAATGGCGGGATTTTTTATATTATTTTGTGGCTCATGCATGTTTTACAGGCATTAAGCGACAAAAAGATCATATAACATGTTCTGGAAAACGCTTGCGCAGCAAGAAGATTGCATAAAATCAAAATGAGCAGAAAAAAGTGGACCAAATGGTCAAGATTTACATTAAAACAACAAAAACAGAATACAAAACATGTAATTTTCAGCATTTGCATTAAATTTAAAAACATAACACCAAAAATAAAAGGGCCAAAAATTAAAGCCCTTTATATTCAATGAATTAAATGTGTTATTTTTGCATCATTATAAATATTTTGTGGTTACAGATTATTGAGATCAAGCACATCTCGCATATCAAAAAGACCACTTTCCTTACCACTCAACCACAAAGCCGATCTTACCGCACCGTTAGCAAATGTCATGCGGCTGGATGCCTTATGGGTGATCTCCAGACGCTCGCCAATATCGGCAAACATCGCGGTATGTTCGCCAACGATGTCACCTGCACGCACGGTGGCAAAACCAATGGTGCCAGGCACACGTTCACCGGTATGGCCTTCACGACTGTAGACCGCGCAATCTTTCAGATCTTTATCAAGAGCGTGGGCGATCGCCTCTCCCATTGCCAGTGCGGTGCCTGACGGCGCATCAACTTTATGTCTATGATGTGCTTCAATAATTTCGATATCGGTGTAGTCCCCCATCACTTTGGCTGCTTTCTCCAGCAGTTTAAGCATGACGTTAACGCCAACGCTAAAATTGGCGGCAAAGACAATCGCAATATCGGCGGCGGCGTCACGAATCGCCTGTTTACCGGCTTCGTCAAACCCCGTAGTGCCGATCACCATCCCTTTGCCATGCTGGCGACAAAAAGCGAGATGGTTCAGCGTACCTTCCGGACGGGTAAAATCGATAAACACATCAAAATCATCTTTTATCGCATCAAGACTACTTTGCACAGTAACGCCTGTTTTCCCGGCTCCGGCCAGTTCGCCCGCATCGCTGCCCAGTAAAGAAGATCCTTCGCGCTCCAGCGCCGCGCCCAGCTGCACGCCTTCTAATGCCAGCGCCGCTTGAATCAACTGGCGGCCCATACGGCCCCCGGCTCCCGCGATGGCAACGCGGATGTTTGCATCATGCATAGCTATTCTCTTTTGTTAATTTGCATAGACCGTTTTCAGAGTAACCAGCGCATCGCTACGCCGCCAGCCAAAAACGCTGATAATTAGAAATTAATGATAAACAGGGAGGGATATCAGTGAAAGGCATGACGCAGAAAGTGATGCGTCATACCCTCTGGCATTATGCCTGGTCTTGTGACTTTGACGGCAGGCAGCACAGTATAAGCAGAATTACGCCCGTAACAGGGATCAACACGACAATGGTAACCCACCACCCTGAATATCCGATATCGTGCATCCTTCTGACGGCTAACGCTATCGCCGGTACGGCAAAAATCAACGTTAAAATAAATGACGCGGGCAGCGCAAAAAAAATGAAAACACCATAGTCATTGTTAATTGTTACCGCTAACCACCAACATAAAAGCGGAAGCAGACAGATAACGCCACTACCAATCATAAACGACCAGAACTCGAAGCGATTGGAAACACCTTCATAATTAAAGATGTTTTTCCACCCTTCCAGATACGCTTCTCCATACGTCATAGAACACTTCCTTGTTTTATTATTAGAGCGCCAGGGCCAGCACCTCAGCCACCCACTGCTGGAAGCCTTTCACATCCAGATCCAGCGCCACCTGTACATTGGCTGGTTTGCCCAGGCAACCGTCGATATCAACAACCGTAGTGCCTGAGGTAAATTCACCCTGAGTTTCTACCGCGACAAAACACGGTTTGAGTGTGAACAATTCCGGGCGCACCAGCCAGGCGATAGCGCAAAGATCGTGCATACGTAGTCCACTTTGCATACTGCCGCTACGGTAGTGGCTAAACAGGGCGTGTAGCATTTTTCCGGTGCGATTCAACTCCGGCAAAGTAGCGAGATAGTCAGGGGTTAATATTGCCTGATTGGTGACATCCAGACCGCACATGACGATTTCGATGCCGCTACGGAAGACACAGGCTGCCGCTTCTGGATCGGCAGCGATATTAAACTCGGCGTTTGGTGTGCAGTTGCCGCGACCAGCAGAACCGCCCATGATCACCAGACGGCGAATATACGGCTTACATTCCGGGCATTGTGAAAGTAACAGCGCAATATTGGTTAACGGACCGATGGCCACCAGGGTAACGGGCTCTGGCGCACGCATCAGGGCATCACGAATTGCCAGAAACGCCGGTATACCCAGTGGCTGACGGTTGTGTTCAACAAAGTTATAGCCAGCCATTCCCGATTCACCGTGTACAGATGCCGCATCGCGCGGCGCACGAACCAGTGGTACGGCAGCGCCCTGGGCAAGCGGAATATCCACATTCCAGAAATGCAGCAGTTGCAGGGCGTTGCGGGTGGTTTTCTCTACCGAAACATTACCCGCGACAGTGGTCATCAGTTGCAGATCGAGTTCGGGGGTAAAAATCGCGGCGGCAATGGCAACGGCATCGTCAATGCCGGGGTCTGTATCGAGGAAGATAGGTAAACGCATGTTTTCTCCATAAAAAATGCCGGTAACAAGACCGGCATTTTCGCATAACTTAGGCTACTAATGACTTAATCGACTTCACGAATATCGACACGCAGCTCTTTCGGCACTTCGAAGACGATATTTTCTTCGCGGCCTTCCAGCGGAATGGCTTCGCCACCGCCAAGCTGCTGCAAGCGTGCCACCACATTCTGCACCAGAATATCCGGAGCCGATGCGCCCGCAGTCACGCCGACGCATTTAACCTCTTTCACCCACTCTTCCTGGATATCTTTCGCATCGTCAATCAAAAACGCGCGTTTGCCCATACGCTGGGCAAGCTCCGCCAGACGGTTGGAGTTGGAGGAGTTTTTCGAACCAACCACCAGTACTACTTCCGCCTGCTCTGCCAGGGCGCGTACCGCTTCCTGACGATTAGTCGTGGCGTAGCAGATGTCATCTTTGCGCGGACCGACAATTTTCGGGAAGCGTTTACGCAGCGCGTCGATCACATCAGACGTGTCATCCACCGACAGCGTGGTTTGGGTCATAAAGGAGAGCTTCTCTTCGTTTTTGACCGTCAGTTTCCACACATCGTCTGGCGATTCGACCAGATACATTCCCCCTTCCGGGTTGCTGTACTGGCCCATCGTCCCTTCCACTTCCGGGTGCCCGGCGTGACCGATGAGAATAGATTCTTCACCACGACGGCTGGCGCGGGCGACTTCCATATGCACTTTGGTCACCAGCGGACAGGTGGCATCAAACACCGTCAAATCGCGGCTTTTCGCTTCGTTACGTACTGCCTGAGAAACACCGTGTGCGGAGAAAATCAGGATCGCGCCGTCCGGTACTTCGCTAATCTGCTCAATAAAGATAGCCCCACGCTCGCGCAGGCTATCGACCACGTAGCGGTTATGCACCACTTCGTGACGGACATATATCGGTGCGCCGTAAATGGCCAGCGCGTTTTCAACAATGCTGATAGCGCGGTCTACCCCGGCACAAAAACCACGCGGGTTGGCCAACAGGATCTGCATGTTACGCCTCCAGTGCCGGATCGATTTCCAGCACTTCAATATCAAAATGAACGGTCTGCCCGGCCAGCGGATGGTTGAAATCAACGGTAATGGAGTCGCCGTTAATTTCGCGGATCACGCCAGGCATCTCACTGCCATCCATTGCGGTAAAAAGCATGATTGTGCCAATTTCTGGCTCGCCTGCATCCATAAATTCACGGCGGGAGAAGTACTGAATCAGGTCCGGTGACGGCACGCCAAACGCCGCATCTGGCTCCAGCGAGAAGGTGGTTTTATCGCCCACTTTCAGCCCCAGCAGGTGTTGCTCCAGCCCTTCAGAAAGAGAAGCATCACCCAGGCGGAACAGCGCCGGTTTACCGTTGTTGCGGGTAGACTCAGCGGTGGTGCCATCATCGAGTTTCAGCGTGAAGTGCACCAGGACGGCGCTATTGCTCTGTACAGATTCAGACATGCAGGTTTGCTCTTATATTTTGAGGATTTTTGCCGGATGCGACCTACGATTTCGCAGCAATCTGTAGGCCGGATAAGATGCGTCAGCATCGCATCCGGCAGGGTTTATTATTGTTTTTTCGCTTTAGAAGGTAAAAAACCTTCCAGCACAATCAGTGCCGCACCGACACAAATGGCAGTATCGGCAAGGTTGAAGGTGGCGAAGTGCCAGTCGCCGACATAGAAGTCGATCATATCGACAACAAAGCCGTGCCACAGGCGGTCGAACAGGTTACCCAGCGCGCCGCCAATAATCAGCGCGTAAGCGATATTGTTTAGCTTCTGCGTGGCCTTCGAGCGATACATCATCACTGCCAGGATCACGCTAATACCAATCGCAATACCGGCAAAAAACCAACGCTGCCAGCCGCCGCTATCGGCAAGGAAACTAAACGCCGCACCATAGTTACGCGCATAATGCAGATTAAGCGACGGGAACAGCGGGACCGTATCCCCCAGAGCAAAGTTCTGGAGGATCAGGTATTTGCTGCCCAGATCGATAATCAGCACGACTACCACCAGCCACAGCCAGCGTAGCCCTGTTGAACAGATCGATTGACTCATCAGGCAAACTTACGTTTTTCACCGTCACCGGCGACGTTGCTGACACAGCGGCCGCAGATTTCTGCGTGTTCCGCCACCTTGCCGACATCCTGGGTGTAGTGCCAGCAGCGTGGGCACTTCTCACCTTCGGCTTTACTCAACGCGACCTTCAGCCCTTTGAGTACTTCGCTCTGCTGAGCATCAGCAGGTGCGTCGTTATAGTCTGCAACGGTAGCGCCGGAGGTCAACAGGACAAATCGTAATTCATCGCCCAGCGCGGTCAGTTTCGCCGCCAGTTCCGGTTCTGCATACAAGGTTACTACAGCTTCCAGCGAGCCGCCCACTTTCTTATCGGCACGCGCTTGCTCAATGACTTTGTTCACTTCGCCACGCACTTTCAACAGCTCGTCCCAGAACGCATCGTTCATTGCTTCACTGTCTGCCAGACCAAACAGGCCTTCGTACCACTCGCCGGTGAAGACGTATTTTTCACGTTCGCCCGGCAGGTAGCCCCACACTTCATCAGCGGTGAAGGAGAGGATTGGTGCCATCCAGCGAACCAGCGCTTCTGCGATGTGATACAGCGCAGTCTGGCAGCTACGACGCGCCACGCTGTCCGCTTTGGCGGTATACTGACGGTCTTTGATGATGTCGAGGTAGAAGGAACCCATCTCAACGGAGCAGAAGCGCATCAGACGCTGTACCACTTCGTGGAAATCGTATGCTTCGTACGCCTTGAGGATGTCTTCCTGTGCCGCTTTCGCACAACCTACGGCCCAGCGATCCAGTACCACCATCTCTTCCGGTTTCACCATATCTTTTGCCGGATCAAAACCGTTCAGGTTTGCCAGCAGGAAGCGCGCGGTGTTACGGATACGACGATAGCTGTCAGCAGCACGTTTCAGAATCTCGTCAGAAACAGCCATTTCGCCGGTGTAGTCGGTTGATGCCACCCACAGACGCAGAATATCCGCACCCAGTTTGTTCATCACATCCTGCGGCGAAACGGTGTTACCGATGGATTTAGACATCTTGCGACCCTGACCATCCACGGTAAAGCCGTGAGTCAGTACCTGACGATATGGCGCTTTGCCCTTCATCGCGGTAGAGATCATCAGGGAAGACATGAACCAGCCACGGTGTTGGTCAGAACCTTCCAGATACATGTCCGCTGCGTGACCGGCAAATTCCGGACGCACATCAACAACGGAAGAGTGGGTAGATCCGGAGTCAAACCATACATCCAGCGTATCCGGTACTTTCACATACTGGTCAGCGTCGTCGCCGAGGATCTCTTTCGCATCGAGATCCCACCACGCCTGGATGCCGTCAACTTCAACGCGTTTTGCCACTTCTTCCATCAGTTCGAGAGTACGCGGATGCAGTTCTTCTGTGTCTTTGTGCACGAACAGTGACATCGGCACGCCCCAGGTACGCTGACGAGAGATACACCAGTCAGGACGGTTAGCAACCATCGACTCGATACGCGCCTGGCCCCAGTCAGGGATCCACTGCACGCCTTTGATCTCTTTCAGTGACTGCGCACGCAGACCTTTCTGATCCATGCTGACGAACCACTGCGGCGTCGCGCGGAAGATGATCGGCGTTTTATGACGCCAGCAGCACGGATAGCTGTGTTGCATTTTCTCAACGTGCAACAGTGCGCCTTTTTCCTGCAACAACGCAATGACAATATCGTTCGCTTTGAAGACGTTAACGCCATCCAGAGTCGGGTAAGTACCCGGCAGATAAGTGCCGTCCGGGCCAACCGGGTTAGCGGTTTCCAGACCATATTTTTGACCGATCACATAGTCGTCCGGACCGTGGCCTGGCGCGGTATGAACGGCACCGGTACCGGCATCCAGCGTAACGTGGTCGCCGAGAATTGCCGGAACATCGAAGTCCATAAACGGATGGGTAAAGCGCAACAGTTCCAGCTCAGCACCTTTCACCGTGCCAAGAATGGTGTAATCGCTAACGCCGATACGCTGCATTACGCTTTCAACCAGATCTTTCGCCAGAATCACGGCCTGACCGTCGATTTGCACCAGCGCATAATCAAAATCAGGTGCAATGGAGATTGCGCGGTTAGCAGGCAGCGTCCACGGCGTGGTGGTCCAGATAACCAGAGAAATTGGGCCGTTAACATTGCTTACGGCAAATTTTGCTTTCAATGCATCCTGATCGACCGCCTGGAAAGCGACGTCGATGGACGGAGAAGTTTTGTCGTAATACTCAACTTCCGCTTCTGCCAGTGCAGAACGGCAGTCAACGCACCAGTGCACCGGCTTCGCGCCTTTGTGCAGGTGACCGTTGCCGATGATTTTGCCCAGCGCGCGGATGATGTTGGCTTCAGTTTTGAAGTCCATGGTCAGGTACGGGTGCGACCAGTCGCCCAGCACGCCCAGACGGATAAAGTCTTTGCGCTGACCGTCAACCTGGGTCGCAGCGTATTCGCGGCACTTGGCGCGGAACTCAGCGGCGGTGAATTTCTCCCCCGGCTTACCGTATTCTTGCTCTACTTTCAGTTCGATTGGCAGACCATGACAGTCCCAGCCAGGCACATACGGCGAGTCATATCCAGAAAGCCCTTTGGACTTAATGATAATGTCTTTCAGAATCTTGTTAACCGAGTGACCAATATGAATGCTGCCATTCGCATAAGGAGGGCCATCATGCAGAATGAAGGTTTTTTTGCCTTTTTTAGCTGCACGAATGATGCCGTACAGATCATCATCAGTCCAACGCGCCAGCATTCCCGGTTCGCGCTTGGCGAGATCGCCACGCATCGGGAACCCTGTTTCCGGCAAATTCAGGGTTGATTTATAGTCACTCATCAGATTCTCGGTTCCGTATTTCGGTTTGATTACATAACAGGCTTAAGCCGGTTTTGTTAGCCCAAAAAATTCGCGGGCGGTTAATTCATCACGCGCAATCTGCGCTTTCAGTTCGTCCAGCGATGCAAATCGCTGCTCATTGCGTATTTTTTTACGCAGCACTACTTGTATATGGCGACCATAAAGGTCCATTGCAACATCTAACAAATGCACTTCCAGTTGCTGGCGAATACCGGCAACCGTTGGGCGTGTTCCGATGTTTGCAACGCCGGGTAACGGCTTTTCGCCAAGGCCCAACACTTCTACCGCATAAACCCCTTTCACCGGGGAAACCTGACGGCGTAGCGGTACATTCGCCGTCGGGAAACCTATAGTGCGCCCTAATTCATCACCGTGGACTACACGCCCGGAGATGGCAAACGGGTGCCCCAGTAAACTTTCTGCCAGAGCCAGATTGTCATCCGCCAGCGCCTGACGCACGGCGGTGCTGCTGATACGCACGCCACCTTCGCAAAAAGTTTGCGTGCTGGTGATATCGAAGCCGTATTCCATACCCGCTTTCTGTAATAACAAGAAATCGCCTTCACGACCAGCGCCAAAGCGGAAATCGTCACCTACGGCAAGAAATTTTACCCGCAAGTGCTTCACCAGAAGATCACTGATGAAGTTTTGCGCGGTTAACGCCGCAAAACGCCTGTCAAAACGCACGCACAGCACGTAATCAACGCCACACTCTGCAAGATAACGCAGTTTTTCCCGCAGCCGGGTCAGCCGTGCCGGGGCTTTATCAGTAGCAAACAGTTCCAGTGGTTGAGGTTCAAAAAGCATCACCATCACCGGTAAGTTGCGCTTGCGCCCTTCTTCCTGCAAGCCCTGTAACAGCGCGCGATGACCGCGATGCACGCCGTCGAAATTACCAATAGTCAGCACACACCCTTCTTGCGGGGCCTGGCTGAGATTATGTATGCCGCGTATCAGCTTCATGTCTGGCTCAAAACAGTGAAAATCGTCCGAGTATACCTTGTACAGCGGTCAAGGTTAACCGGCGATTGAGTACCGAAATCAGAAAGAAGTGGCTTTTCATTGCTATGGCGCAAATCATGGGAAGAAACTGACCGCCTACTGCAATTTTTCTCGCGGAAAAGCTGTATTCACACCCCGCAAGCTGGTAGAATCCTGCGCCATCACTACGTAACGAGTGCCGGCACATTAACGGCGCTTATTTGCACAAATCCATTGACAAAAGAAGGCTAAAAGGGCATATTCCTCGGCCTTTGAATTGTCCATATAGAACACATTTGGGAGTTGGACCTTGGCTAATATCAAATCAGCTAAGAAGCGCGCCATTCAGTCTGAAAAGGCTCGTAAGCACAACGCAAGCCGTCGCTCTATGATGCGTACTTTCATCAAGAAAGTATACGCAGCTATCGAAGCTGGCGACAAAGCTGCTGCACAGAAAGCATTTAACGAAATGCAACCAATCGTGGACCGTCAGGCTGCTAAAGGTCTGATCCACAAAAACAAAGCTGCACGTCATAAGGCTAACCTGACTGCACAGATCAACAAACTGGCTTAATTGCCTGTTGTTGTCAGCTTTGTAAAAAAACCCGCTCTGGCGGGTTTTTTTATGCCTGCGGAAGTTACCGTTAATCGATTATATATTTTCTCCATGAATACATCATAAATATAATTGATGCTTTTTCATTGTGAAAGATAAAATATTTCATTTGGCTGTAAAACGTGAACTGTATAACAAATAGCAGGAAAACTGAATAAAAAACTAATTAACGCAACCTTAAAACGAAAAATTATAATTGTCGCTCTTCCCCACTTTAATTACTCTCATTGCCACAACGTTGCTTTACATCATTAATAAATACGCATCAAGGATAGTTAGCATGTATTTGCTTAGAAAGTAAAAGTCGTTTTTCTGAGCCAGGCATTCTTGTTCTGGAGAGAATATAATGAGTTCCGTACTTGAAACTGATAAATCATCCGCATCCGATTCACTGCCTTTAATACAACGGATCAGCTATGGTTCGCTGGATGTTGCAGGTAATCTGCTCTACTGTTTTGGCTCCACCTACATTCTCTATTTCTACACTGACGTAGCGGGCATAAGCCTTGCCGTAGCTGGCATCATCCTGCTACTGGCGCGTATTGTAGACGGTATCGATGCCCCGGTATGGGGGATTATTATTGATAAAACGCATTCCCGCTACGGTAAATGTCGGCCGTGGTTTTTATGGTTGCCATTACCTTTTGCTGTATTTAGCGCACTCTCATTCTGGTCGCCAGATATCAGTATGACAGGTAAAACTATATATTCAGCAATATCGTACATGTTAGCCAGCATTCTTTTTACCGGTTTAAACACGCCGCTAAGCGCAATATTACCTTTGATGACGTTATCACCAAAAGAACGGTTGGTATTAAACTCTTACCGGATGACCGGCGGGCAAATTGGCGTGTTATTAATGAATGCGACGGCGCTACCGTTAGTGGCTTTTCTTGGAAACGGTAATGATAAGGCAGGATTTATTTATACTGCTATCGTCTTTTCCGTAATCTCCTGTGCGCTAACGCTATTTGCCTTCAAAAATATTCGAGAACTGGATACCGACAAAATACAGCAGGAACCACGTCTGCCGATGAAAAAGAGCTTTTCGGCAATGAAAGGCAACTGGCCGTGGATCCTGATGGTGCTGGCAAATCTCATCTTCTGGATTGCCTTACAGCAGCGCAACACAACCATTGTTTACTATTTAACCTACAACCTGGATCGCAAAGATTTAGTTCCCTTGATCAACAGCCTCGCCACCATTCAGATTTTGTTTATCATCGCAATTCCGTTTTTCAGCCGTTACCTCTCCAAAACCTGGATTTGGATCACCGGCCTGCTGGTCGCCATGTTCGGCGGAGGACTGATGTGGCTGGCTGGAGACAATATTCCTTTGATGATTGCCGCCTGGGTGCTGGCGAATGTTGGCAGTGGCATTGCCTGCTCTATGCCCTTCGCCATGCTTGGTTTCGCGGTTGATTTTGGTCGCTGGAAAACAGGGATTAAAGCTACCGGCATTCTAATCGCCTTCGGCAGTACCTTCTGCATCAAGATGGGCAGTGGTATCGGCACCGCCTTCGCCGCCTGGATTATGAACAGCTTTGGCTATATTCCCAACCAGCCACAAACTGCCGCCGGTCTGGACGGTATTAGCTGGGCGTTTATCTGGGTGCCAGCCGTGCTCTTTGCACTCGCCGCCATTCCACTGCTCTTCTTTCGTAAATATGAAGCGATGGAAGAGTGCATCCAACACGATTTGCAAGTTCATAACCCTTAAACATGTCACAAGCTCCTGGAGGAAATTATGTCGTTTATTAAGCAAGATCCCCATCGTCTGGTCTGGCAACAAGACGATCGTTATCTCTGGATTGAAGCATGGGGTGAGAACAGTTTACGTGTGCGTAGCGGTCGCCATCTGCCAATGATGCGCAATGAAAACTGGGCATTAACAGAAGAAAAAGGTGATGCTGTCGCCTATATCACATATGAAGAAAAGCAGGTAACACTACAAAACGGCAAAATCACCGCCATTGTTAATCTGCAGGGTCAGATCTCTTTCTGGCGTAATGCAGAAAAATGCCTGCTGCAGGAGTTCTGGCGTCAGCGCGGCGAAATTGGCGAAGATGAGTCGGCCCACGGTCAGTATGTCAGCGCCCTGAATTTACAGGCCCGCGAGTTCAAACCGATTCCCGGCGGGAAATACACAATCAAGGCGCGGTTCGAAGCCAACGATGGCGAAAAGTTGTTTGGCATGGGGCAGTACCAGCAGCCAAATCTGGATTTAAAAGGCTGTATGCTAGAGCTGGCGCAGCGTAATTCTCAGGCATCGGTTCCCTTCCTGCTTTCTAATCGCGGCTATGGTTTTCTGTGGAATAACCCAGCGGTGGGTCGCGTCACTTTCGCGCAAAATGGCACGGAATGGGTGGCAGAAGTTAGCGAACAGTTGGACTACTGGGTTACCGCAGGGGATACTCCCGCAGAAATCAGCGCCGCCTATGCACGTGTTACCGGTACGCCGCCAATGATGCCCGATTACGCCATGGGATTCTGGCAGTGCAAGTTACGCTACCGTAATCAGCAAGAGTTACTAGAAGTTGCACGTGGCTACAAGCAGCGTAATTTGCCTATTTCGGTGATTGTCATCGATTTCTTCCATTGGCCGAATCAGGGTGACTGGATGTTCGATCTGCGCGACTGGCCCGATCCCGATGCCATGATTGCCGAACTAAAAGAGATGGGCATTGAACTGATGGTCTCCTTCTGGCCCACGGTTGATAACCGTACCGAGAGTTATCGGGAGATGAAAGAAAACGGCTGGCTGGTCCACACCGAGCGTGGTTTGCCTATCAATATGGATTTCCTTGGCAACACCACGTTCTTTGATGCTACCCATCCTGGCGCACGGGAATATGTCTGGAACAAAGCCAAACGCAATTATTACGATAAAGGCGTGAAACTGTTCTGGCTGGATGAAGCCGAGCCAGAGTTCGGTGTTTACGATTATGACAACTATCGTTACTACGCAGGGCCTGTGCTGGAAGTCGGTAATATCTATCCGCGTATGTACGCCAAAACGTTCTTCGATGGTATGACCGCGGCTGGTGAAAAGCAGGTGATTAACCTGCTGCGCTGTGCCTGGGCTGGCAGTCAGAAATATGGCGCTCTGGTGTGGTCAGGCGATATTCACTCCTCTTTCCGTTCTTTGCGTAATCAGTTTGCCGCTGGCTTGAACATGGGAATTGCCGGGATCCCGTGGTGGACAACCGATATTGGTGGTTTCCACGGCGGTAATATTCACGATCCGAAATTCCATGAACTGTTAATTCGCTGGTTCCAGTGGGGGGTATTCAGCCCAGTAATGCGTTTACATGGCAACCGCGACCCGCAGGTTTTGCCTGAACAACCCTATCGTGATGGCATAGCACAATGTCCGACTGGCGCGCCGAATGAAGTCTGGAGCTATGGTGAAGAAACCGGTGAAATTCTCACTTCCTGCCTGCAGTTGCGTGAAAAACTGAAACCTTATATCAGTAAAATTATGGCTGAGACGCACGAGAAGAACAGCCCGATAATGCGCACGATGTTCTTTGAATTTCCTGACCAGGCAGAAAGCTGGAATATTTATGATCAGTACTGCTTTGGCCCAGACCTTCTCGTTGCCCCTGTAATGCACGAAGGTACACGTTCACGTGATGTCTGGTTGCCTGCTGGAGAGACATGGATCGATTTTTATACCCATGAACACTACGCGGGTGGGCAAACGCTTCATCATTGCGCACCGCTGCACCAGATACCGGTATTCATTCGCGAGAAAGGGAAATATCGCCAGATATTTCCCGTTTAAAGGACATCGTTTGTTCATTAGCACGCCCCGTATGTAGCGGGGCGTGAGTTTTAATAGCTATCGTGAGGCGGGAGAAAACAACGAAGAATAATCCGTATTGCAGATTCGCTGTACCGCCGGGTGCTGAATCATCCGCTCAGCAAAAATAGCATGGTACTCTTCCATCACATTCTCGACGCGACCAATTTCTACGACAGTTTTATCGGCATAAAAGTCATATGCATAAAGCGTTGGAGCAACGAAGATTGCATTGTGCATCGCACCAAAAGCTTTCATCAACGCGGCATCATCAAACTCGCCAAGGATTTCTACGTTTAATCCCTGGGAGTTAAACCAGTTAAGCAATTTGCGCCCTAACATTGAACGTCGCCCAGGAATCAAAAGCCGCCGTTCTTCCAGACAAGCCGGGAACGGTTTTTCCGGTGGTGGATTTGTACACCAGAAACTCACGCCACATTCGCCAATTCTCACGGAGAACAGGCCTTCCTGCTGCGTAGAATCTATCGGACAGTCGGAAATGATCATATCCAGTTTATGCTGACTTAATTGCTCCAGCAGCATTTCGTGGGTGGATTCGAAGCAGCGAAGATGAATCGGCTCGCCTTCTACCACTGCGGCGTTAAGTACGCTACTGACCAGACGTTTGGAAAGTGCATCTGCCACACCAACATCAAACAATAAGTTGGACTCTTTGCGATAGTTGACGATATCCAGCATTTCCTGGCTTAAGGTGAACATTTTATCGGCATAGCGATAGACCAGTTCCCCCAGTTCGCTGGGTTCCAGACCACGTCCTTTACGCTTAAATAGTTTCCCTTGCAGGCGCTCTTCCAGCGCCCGGATCTGCCCGGTAATGGTTTGTGGTGTTAAATAAAGCGCCTCCGCTGCGCCAACCACAGAACCTTCTTTGTAGACATGCCAGAAGTAATACAAGTGGTTGTAATTGATATGAGACATGCTCATTTCTCTCCCTGATAACAATGAAAAGGGAGCCGTTTATGGCTCCCCAGTACATCGTCCTGTCAAACTGATGGACGTAAACGAACGCGTAACCAGCTATATCCAATTACCGCCGAAGAAATTGAACCGACAAGGATGCCTAATTTTGCCCAGTTAATCAGTTCTGGATCTACGCTACCAAATGCCAGGCTGGCAATAAAGATAGACATAGTAAAACCGATACCGCACAGGATACCAACCGCCATAATTTGCTGGTAAGTCGTTCCCTCTGGCAGATGTGCCAGTTTCAAACGCAGCGCCAACCAGCAGAACAGACTAATACCCAGTGGCTTGCCAATCAGCAAACCAGCGATGATCCCTAATGGCAGAATGGAGGTCAAACCTTCCAGCGTGACACCTTGCAGTGAAACGCCAGCATTAGCAAATGCAAACAGCGGCAAAATCAGATACGCCACCCATGGATGCAAAACATGCTCCAGACGTTTAGCTGGAGAGCGCCCATGCTTCTCTTTTAACGGAATAAAGAAGCCGACAATGACGCCAGCCAGCGTTGCATGGACACCTGATTTCAACACCGCTGTCCACAGCACCAACCAGAATATAAACGCCCGTGCGGCGTACACCACACAGATTCAATACCGCGAGTACCGCAATTGCTACAGCCGCGACGCCAAGAGAGGCCATCGATAAGTCATTAGTGTAGAACAATGCGATGATAATGATGGCCCCAAGATCGTCGATAATAGCCAGAGCCATCAAAAAGATCTTCAGCGCTAACGGAACACGACTTCCCAACAGCGCCAACACACCAAGTGCAAAGGCAATGTCAGTCGCCGCCGGGATTGCCCAGCCTTCGCGAGTGATAGGATCGGCATAGTTAAAAGCCAGATAGAGCAATGCCGGGACAATCATCCCGCCGATTGCGGCAATAACAGGAAATGCCGCCTGGCGCAGACTGGCCAGCGAACCTTGCATCAGCTCGCGTTTAACTTCCAGACCAACCAACAGGAAAAATACCGCCATCAGAGCGTCATTGATCCATAGCAGCATGTTCTTGTTGATCTCAAGTGTCCCAACCCGGAGCTGAACCGGCGTCTCAAGAAAGTCGTGATACCATCCACTGGTTGCACCGCTGTTGGCCATAATCATCGCTAATACAGCGGCAATAATGAGAATAATGCCTCCCGAGGCATCACTGCTAAAGAATCGATGCAGATGTTTCACTTTTTATTTCTCTTCAGGTGAATAGATCGTTTTCACGATTTTACCCCGCACGAATCATCGTTAAAATCAGATTATAGTGTAGGAATAGCTCGCTTTTTACGATCTATTAAAAGAATTGCGCCATCAGCGAGAGATGAGTTTTTGATGCCCGAAAGCGGCGGCTGATGACCTTAAACCCCATTAATCATAGTCTAATGTCAAGATTTCTGAAGAAATTATTCGGAAAAGTAATAATTAAATTGTTCCATGCTCTAGTTTTTTATTCCACAGATGTTTGAGGATATCTAATGTAGAAACGACATTCGCAGGAGACATTCGGTTCAATGATATAAGGAAAGGATGGTTCTCCACAAAGTGGATAAAACGCGTCGCACTGTTCAATGTTGCATGCCGCATCTCGCGGACTTTCTTACTGCCAGTGAGATTGCATACAGCCATTGAATAATTGCGGTTAGAAAATGCACGCCAGACATTATTTCGTACCCCACCACTAAGGAATAATCGCGGCGGAAAATCAATGGTGGCGGGTGCCACACCGCGCTCTTTGACAAAGGAAATATGGCAGCGACCTTGATGAATATGCTGCAAATTAGCCATCAGGCAGCCGCCCAATATAAAGCATTCGTGATCAAGGTAATGCTGAACGTTGTTGGAATGCTCATCGGTCAGTATTCTGACCAGTTCAAAATGACGATATGCCGGAAGAACCGGTTTTACCAACATTCCCGGATCGTTTTGATGTAAAACTGCCGGGCCGTAATCAATATCAAACAAGGTATCCCGCCTCATAGTAAGTAACTCTTTGCGCTGGACATGATGTGCCAGCGTCCCTGGAGACATACGCTCTTCATAGTTCGATGTGTATTGATAATGTTGCTCTACGGCAGATGGGGAGTAATTGGTTGAGATGGCAACCACTCTGCCGCTTTGTTCTTCTGCGGTAACAAGAGCATAAAGAGAGTTATTGCTACCATTATACTTGACGCGAAAAGTGCGGGTACTCAGGGTAATATCAGAAGCTGGGAAACACTGTCGACTTTCTTTATAGTTTGCTTCACGCGCTAATTTTAACAGTTCACGGCTAAGTCCAGTGCTGTTAAGAAGTAATGACTTTCTGATATCCGCAAGTGCCTCCCCTTGCTCAATCATCAATGCTAACTGGGCTCCTCGTGGTGTGGTAATTACATGTTCCAGAGTGATAAATGTTTTCTCACAATGATGGCAATACATTCTTCTCTGGCCTTGTGCAGAATATCCATATTTTTTGAGGGACGTGCCTCCGCAAGTTGAACATTGGCAAATCAAACCTCTCCAGGAGTGATTCACAATATTACGATAAATATTAAGCGACTGTTCAGATATCACTGGAAACAAGTAACCACATTCACGGCATAAAATATTTTTACCCTGTGCGACATAATCCTGGCTATTCAGCAACCCCAGGTTTTTACATCCTGGTGTTTTGCAACAATCAACATTTACGTTGGTAAACATATCCACTCCCTGCGAATAGCCGTATCTTGATATTGTTCAACGCGAAAAGAACCTGATTCAATGCGTAGCACTGAATCAGGCGGGCATAGCCCTAAATGGCATACATTACATTTATTATGATTATCAGGTTAGCCCCAGGTCACCGCTTCTGGTTTATCACCTCTGGCTTTCATTAGAGAATCATTATCAATATCAGTTTTATATTTTAAAAACTTACCATACATCTGTTTTTCAATATCTGGTTTTTTACCGATCAGATTAAGTGTTTCATAACGATCAGATTTCAGATTGTAGAGATATTTCGGTTTATTATTGCGATCGATAATCATCTTCCAGTCACCATCACGGATCGCCCATTCATCGGTTGGATCATCCTGGAATGGCATATCAATCCCGAAAATTAATGGCTTTTCGCGTTTCAATGCTTTTTGCTCAAGAACAGGAACCAGCGATTCACCATCGAAAGTACGGTCTGTAGGTAATTTGAAGTTCATCATTTTCGCTAAAGTAGGCATCCAGTCCAGACCATAAACGGGTGTATCTGAAACCATTCCCTGTGGTAGATGTTTACCATATTTAATAATGGCTGGAACACGAATTCCGCCTTCCCAAAGGTTATCCTTGCGACCGCGTAATCCATCCGTTTCCCCTGCCAAATTCAGCTCATACACTTTGCGCGCTTCACGCGTTACCGGACCGTTATCACTGGTAAAAATAACGATTGTGTTATCTTCTTCACCCATCGCTTTGATTTTATCCAGCACTTTTCCAACCTGTGCATCCAGATAGCTGATATTGGCATAATATTCCCCCACACCACGCCAGGGTTTGTCTGCCCAGTCGCCATAAAATAAATCAGGATGCTGCTTCTGATACGCGCTCATATATTGTGAGTACATGTCGAGGTATTTTTTGGGCGAAGCCAGGGGGCTATGCACTTCGGTAAAAGCAACATAGAGGAAGAAAGGCTTGCTGTCCTTTTTGTTATCCAGCCAGTTGACGACTTCCGAACTGACATACTCACCGCTCATTTTATCGGCTCGTGGAGTGGGTTGCCCGTTACGTAGCCAGCCTGTCGGGTAAACCATGCCATAACGCGGGCGTTCTTTAGCGTTATCCAGCATGGCGTCGGTAACAAAGCCCACCGTATTAACCAGTGAGTAATCAAAGCCCATATCTTGTGCTTGTGGCTGATCGGTGCGATCGCCGCCTGCATTCAGATGCAGCTTACCCATCATTGCCGTGTCGTACCCTTGCGCTTTGAGTAGATTAGCAATCGTGAGTTCGTTATGCCCTAAGGCAACATCTTTGCCTGAAGGAATCCATGAGCGAATTCCAGTACGAAATGGCATCCGGCCGGTTAATAGCCCTGCGCGTGAAGGTGAACTTAAAGGAGCGGGGGCATAGTAGTCAGTAAATTTGACCCCTTCCTGGGCAAGCCTGTCGATATTAGGTGTTTTAACGATCTGATGACCATATGTTGCTAAATCGCCATAACCTAAATCATCCGCCATAATAATGACTAAATTAGGTTGTTTAGCCTCTGCGGCTAAGGCAGGACTAAAAGCATTCCCTGTGCAAACTGCAAGGCCGATCAAACTGGCCATTAACGTTTTCTGCATAATTATTCCCTAATAAAAAATTAGAAATCATAACCAAGCATATAAATCATTTGATCGCCAAAGCCATCGTAGCCCAGCTTATTATCGAAATAACGCCACGTCACACTGGCTTTCCAGCGAGGATAGAACTTCCAGGCAATAGTTAAACCGCCATTTACCCCGTTCCGGCCAAATTGCTGCTCCGTGTAAGCATCGTTCCTGTCCAGTTCTATTTCATTCCAGTCAGATAAAACAAATTTTTCGTCAAATAACGTAAATGGTAATACTGCTGTCCAGCCAACAACATAACCATTCCAACCATTCGTTTGACCATATTTAGCTGATACGTAGTCACCAGATTGATTATGTAATCCAATATACGGTTTAAAAAAGCCCCACTCGCCGTTCCAGCCGAGGTAACCGAATCCATAAAACATGTCCAGATCGTCACCCCATGAGTTATCCCATTGGCCATAAATTTTGCCAAAGAATGTCATATCAGAGTCAAAGAGCCTGACATGCGTCATTGCTGAAACCGTATGATTTCGCCCTGCTACAGCATGATTGAGTACATTACTTTCATAAAATGAGTAAAATTCTGCTTCTTTAAAATTTACCCCAAAATCCGCAGTCACTTTCCATACTTCACCACGGTGAGTGTTTACAAATCCACTATTCCAGTCTGCATAACCCGCATTTATTGAACCAAAGGTTCCTTTATATTCTAATGTAGAATATGCAGGAAAATGATAGATAGCTGTTATCAGGGTACACGCAATAAGAAGTCGTCTTTTGGCAGACATATAATATGTTCTCCATTCATTGTTTTTATGATTCCATAGGAATTAATACATCAGACAATTCATTTTTATTAAGAATGACCAGGCCAGTATATTTAAAGATGACTATCGAAGCGTGATGAAGATCGCAGATTACTTTTGCGAACGGGCGGAGGGATATCGTGTTTCAGAAAATGTGTCTATTTTAAATATCACCCTTTGATTTATAGGCATTTTTCATGATGAACTTAGCATTGGCTGCTGAACGTATTTCTTTGTCTCTCTATAGTATTACACTAACCTTTAATAATTAATTTCCTTTAGCCATTCACTTTTGATAGAGGAAAACACCTTTTTTGTGAAT
>OBWK01000456.1_pt1 | contig 20852 bp, 18 predicted proteins | sample 1495251 | NCBI WGS metagenome assembly OBWK01 (sample SAMEA2580065, study PRJEB22360) | human gut metagenome | biome: human gut; feature: human-associated habitat; material: faeces | place: Denmark | collected 2008/2010 | reverse complement strand
GACAAAAATCAATGGTGTATGTGTTATAGTATTTACCATAGTATTTACCATAGCAGATACCATAATAAATACCATAGTTTTTCATCCTACATCGACATGATGAACGGCAAGATCCCAAGGATGAAGATGATTAAATAACAGACGGTAATGGCCGTCTGTATCTTACCGTAGTATCGATATCCACCATATCCCAGGATAGCACAGATGAAGACGATCGTAAGTCCTCCGACTTGCTCATCCTGCAATCCTTTCCATGTATCCCGGAATACCTGCTGCACACTCAATAGCAGGTAGGAATCACTGATCCTTGTCATGAACTGAAAGAAGATGAACAACCCAAGGATCGATGAGATCAGAATCACCGGTCGGCGTTGTCCCTTTGGGAGGAGCTGCGATATCTTATACAGTAGAAATCTTATCCGTCCCATTCTCCATCACCTTTCTTTCGTCTTTTTATTTTCCGGAATACGATTTTTTCTGCCTCTTCCTTCGACAGGAAGTCACGCCGCATCAAGCTGCGTGCTTCATTGCGATTCTTTTCGGTATTCATTTCCGCCTGCACATTCTCTCCTTCCTTGTGTGGTACTACTTTTCCGGCATTATACCGATATGGCGGATCCACTTCTACGAGTACCGTTTTGGCGATACGGTTGTCCTCTGTAGATACATATCCGATTCGGTCGGGAAGTCCCTGCAGACCATCGATATCCGGATGGCCGGGAAGGTTTGCTGACATACGCACGGCTCCATCACGCCCCTGTCGGAAGGTCACCTTCGTACCGGCATTCCCAAGGACGGCCTTCAGGAAGCCTTGCTGGAACTGTTCCAGGTATTGTGTCATCGGGATCAGTGCCATACCGCCTTTCCTCAGCTCCGCCAACCAGCGCTCGTAGATATCGAACTGCACCTTGTGACATTCATCGATGAAGGTCAGATGTAGCCGTGAATTATCCGGACGCTTCAGACCGATCAGATAATATTTCAAAGAGATATATCCGACAATGATCCGCAGGTCATTGTCATTGAGACCTTTCAGATTGAATAAGATGATATCACCTTTTTTGATCCACTCTGAAGCCTGCCGCAAGCCATCATACTTACTATGCATACCGAACATGAGCTTCTTCTTGGGCGTATTGATGAATGGATCGGTACGGTTCAGGATGGGATCTACCTGCTGTTTATCGAAGCGCCCTTTTAGGAAGGCACATGCATCATCCGCATATACATTATCCTTCAGTCGCTCATACAGTCGCTCACGCATCGTTTCATCCTGAAACATCTTTGGGATATCCATGATCGTATGCTCCTCTTCATCCAGCAGGATCGTATTGATCGCACTGGTGATCATACGGTCTACCTGTACAGTGACTGCGGAACCGAATAACATCCGGAAATAGTCCAGTATCTCGGTAGAGGGGACATCCTTATTCAATAAGGAGATAGGAAAGATACAATCCTCATACCCAAAATCGATATAATGGATCTTTTCACGCAGCTTCGTGATATCATGACCATCCGCCTGCAGCTTCAGCATCATATCGATGACGCCCAGCACACTGGTCTCTGCAGGATCGAAGAACGTGAATCCCGGTATGTTCTTTTTCCCCTGCACGATGGATGTCAGGATATCACGCATCATCTCCTCCGCAAAGCTCGATTTTCCGGAACCGGTCTGTCCGGAGATGACCATATGTTTCCGCAGCTGGAGCTGCTTTAGAAAGACCACACGATCCCGCATTTGATCCCGGCCGCAAATTCTTCCTCCTTCAATGTCCGCTGGCCGATCTCAAGTTTGTGTATCCGTTTCAGGATCTCAAGATCCTTCTTATTGTAGAAGGTCGGGATCTGAAACAGGTTCATCAGTTCGTTTCCTGTCAGTTTGGAAAATTTATAAGTATCCCGATAGATCGCCCGAAGCTCCTTTTCTCCTGCTGTCAGGTTGATGATCGTATTCGTGATCTCCAGGATCTGGTTTCTCTGGTATCTCGTCTTTCCGGATACCTTGATCATCACCTGCACATCGACATCCGTACTCACACCTCGTAACATACTCTTCGTTACACTGTAATTTTTTTCAACACTGAAATCGATCGTGATCCTCGTCTTGTTGCGCATCGTCCCCAGGATGAACAGGAAGATCTGATCATCCCGGAAGGTCGCAAGGCTCTTTTTCGTATCTTTCTTCGCATGATCCAGCACATCATCCGTAAACAAGGTATGTACTGTCGTATACGGCGTGAGCGGTCTCACCGCTTCGAATACGTTCGCTTTATCCTGGAACATGTTCTGCAGGCTGTTCAGGACGAGATTGTTTTCCCGTTCGTCACTCACCTGCAGGTAGAAAGAGATCATCCCGTCCGTTTGGTCCTTACCATCGCAGTCGATGATGAAACGATAATCCAGGATACAGTTAGGATCGAAGAGCTTCGACAGACGATCTCGCAACGATCGACGCCTTTTCGTTCCGGACAATGTCTTCAAGAACATCCGCATCGTATCTACCTGGAACTGATGATCATATCTTGGTAATATCTGATATAACATATTCCGCATTCCTCCTAACACCTATATCTCTCCAAGAGGAGTAAGCATCCGTTCTCCATATCCCAGGATATCGTCCGGTGTGAGCCATTCCGGTTTCTTTTCAGGAGGAAAGCTCTCATACAATGCCTGCATGATCTCAATCTGCTCCCATTCATCATTGGCCCAAAGGTCCTTGGCATTTCGGTTGCCATATCCCAGATAATAGTTACAGTCCTCCACCATCCGGGAGAGGAGCTGATAGCGGAACGTCTCATCATGTTTCAATATTTCTTCTAGTACCATATCTTCACCTCATCTCAATAAAACTCGTTTCGATCGACCATGTCACGAAACGATAAGATCGCATCCGCGTCGCTTACGAAGTCGAAACTTTCTTCCAGTGGCTCACCATCCGGAGATTTGATCCAATAGGTCAGTGTACCGAATGGATCCATGCCGGAACTTAAGATGTATCCCTGATATTCATCCACGAGCTTACCGTCTGCCTCCATGATCATCTCCAATTCTTCCACATATATCTTTTCTGTAAAATGGCCATCACCAAGGATCCCCTCTACATACTTGCGCCACCTTTCTTCTACTTCCTTCATCATGATGTCCCAATATTCCTGATATAGGGCCTGATGTTGTTCCTCGTATCCCTCACTTTCCATAAGGGCATCTCTTTCCAGGGCATCTTCCCAATATCCGTCTACCTCTTCCATCTTTTCCTGTAGTTCATATAAACGATGGATGATGTCCGCTTTTCTTCCTGTCATATCGGATCCTCCTCTTACTTTTCATAGAAGCCGTTTCCCAGGCTGCTCTCTTCGATCATCTTATAGATCTTCGCTTTCCCATCGCTCCACTGCACACGCATCCGGACCAGATACCGGCTCGCATCGTTCCTGTCCGCATGCTGCATCTGTGCAGTGTAGATGACATATACTTCAAAGTCATCATCCGCTATCCTGTCGATAGCGCTGTCCATCGATGTGATCTGTGTTTCTGTCGTTTCTTCTTTTTTGATACGTTTGCTCTCTCTTCGCATTGCCGCAAGCTCTTCCTTACTCAGATCCGGTACCAGTGACTGGTACAAGTCATCGCTGAGAAGTTCCTTGACCGGTTCGATACGATCTAGGAAGATATCACTGCTGCGGCCTTCGCTCTTCACTCTCACGAAGCGTTCTGCTGCGCTCTTACAGGCCTCTTCCACATCATTGGGAACATCCGACTGAGGAGATGGCTCCGTTGTTGGCTTTTTCTGTATCGTCGTACTGCTCTGCTGCGAGTTCACCTTCGTTTCCGATGGCTGATTCATCCATAGAAATGCTGCTATCACAGCTATGAGGATCCCCATAGACACGATCGTTTTCTTTTCCATATGTAGCCTCCATTATTTGAATTTGATGTATGTTTCCGGATCCACACTGCCTTCTGTCGTTGCGATCACAGGGGTTGAGAAATGCATCTCCATATGTACATGGGATGCTGTCAAATTTCCAGAATGCCCCTGGCTGCCGATCCGCTGTCCTTTCTTTACGCTCTGTCCTGTCTTGACGTCCACATTCTTCATATGGCAAAGCAGGATATAGAGTTCTTTTCCTTTATACTTCATCTTCAGCTGGATAAAGTTTCCGGCACCTGCATAAGCACCACCCGGACACATATTCCCAAGGTATCCGCCATCTGCAGGACAGCTCGAGGATACCTGATATACCTTCGCATCACTGGGAGCATAGATCGATGCACCATAGGAGCCATCCAGATCGACACCATAATGGAAGTCACCGATCGATTGCCGATTCCCATACCCACTGGTGAGCGTATAGCCCTTCAATGGCGGGATCAATGTCCCATCCCCACTGATAAAATCCAAGGCGTCATAGTAGGACATCACCTTATCGGCATAAGGAGGATCTCCATAGACGCTCCATCCGGTCTTTCCCTTCATGATATCGGAAAATTCCTGTGCTGCTTCCAGTGTCCATCGTCCACCTTTTTCGCGATCGATCCATTCGATGAATCCATTTCCGAAATTATATCCACCTAATGCCACCCGGATGCGACCTTCATCGGATGCATCCTTGACCTTCGCCCTTTTCAGGCAATCCTGCAGCTCTTTGATACCGCAGCGGATCGAGTAATGCGGATCCTTGATCCCATTGGGTATCTGCGGATATTTTTTGTTGAACGGCCCTTCCGATGCCTGCATAGGATCACCGCCAGTCCCACCGGATTCCACCTGCATCACTGCTAGGATCAGATCCACATAATCTTCCATGCCTTCCAGCTTGGCGATCTTGGACACATAGGGACGATAATATTCGACAGAGGAACTGAGATTGTTTTTGGGCGTCTCATTCCCATCTCTCACACCACCGCCAAGGAACATCAGAAACATCATCATGATAATGATAAGGGGAAGGAAAAGGAGAAGGAGCTTCTTAATCGCCTTCATTCAGGAGGTTCTCCTCTTCCTGCGGCAGTGTATCCTCTTCCGGTTTTGTTGAAGCCTCATGTTCTGCCGGCACATCCTGTTCGTTTATCGGTCCGCTCTCTTGTCCTCCTTCGACGACATCCATTCCTGCAGGCACACTGTTTGGATCATCCGGCTGCTGCGTAGCTTGTGTAGGTTCTGTGTTCATTTCTACATCTGGGCTGTCTTCTGTAGAGGCTGACGATGTTTCTTCCGTTGCCTCTTCAGAATCCGTATGTTTCGCAGCTTCTGTAGGAATAGGATCATCATCCGAGCGATCTTTCAGATCATCTTCTGTTTCAGGATCCACTGTTTCCGGAACTCCTTCCACATCTGAGAGATCCGGGGCTCCTGCATCCTCGATAAGATCATCGTCATCGTCCATATCGATATCCGATATATCTTCTTCCGCCATATCCGCTTCATCGCTCAGGTCTTCCTCTTCCTGCGTTTCTGCACTCATGTTCTGTATGTCAGCTGCATGTTCTTCATCGAATAGTTCACCATCATCTCCCGGATCCGTTTCCTGTGCCCCACCATCGATGTCTTCCTGTGTCTCAGAAGTCATTTCATCAGATCCTTCTGTTTCACTCTCTGCTTCTGTAGGCGCACCCTCGCTGTCACCATCTGCAGGTGCTTCCTCATGATCCGCAGAGTCCACATCATCCTGTATATCGTCCGCATACATATCGGGATCTTTTTCATCTCGCAAGGCGTCGTCATCATAGCTGCTATCATATGGATCATCATGATCACGAAGATCACCATCATCACTTTCTCCATAGCCACCTGTTCCACTGCCGTTTCCTTCACCGCCCCCATCAAACGCATCACTTTGTGAAGCAGAGCCTTTCAACTGTCGGTACGTCGACATCGGAGAGGTACCCAACAGCATTCCTTCTGCCACGATCTTTCCATCTTCCATCAGCTTCGACATGATCGTCGGTAGATTCTTGATCACGAATCTGAGTAAGACGATGAGGATCACATCGACTGCCAGCATGAGCAGGACACTGTAAGCGGATATCTTCGTGCATAATTCTACCAGGAAGAACAGTGCCATACTGAACAGGATATCCGCAAAGATCGTGACCATGCACCACATGAGCCTGTCTGTGAACCATTGGCGAGCTTTGCGTCCATGCTTGAGCAGCCACCAAATGAGTTGATATACACTCAATCCCAGAACGATATATTTTGCGGCCTTTACAGCCCCTAAGCCGATACAGATCGCTGCGATGACGATACTGATCGCACCACGATGTACTAACAAGACGAAGGAGAGTCCCAAGACCCGCATTGCGGAACCACCATCATGCGTGATCGCATGATTTCCGAACTTGTCATATTCATCCTCCGCATTGTCTTGTGATGGATCGTTCAGGAGGCGCTGTACTCGCTTTTCTACCTTGTCGATAGCATCCTTATTGTCCGATCCGGCGATCTTCGCAAGATCTGTCGTACCGAAATGTCGTACCATGAACGGCTGTTTCTGCAAGATATCGAAGATGTTCTGCTTGTTCATGATCTCCGGATCTTCCTTCTTTTCTCCGAATACGAACGTTTCCGTCAACATCTGTGTCGTCACTTCCTCAAACCCATTTGCGATCTTGCGTCCATTTTGGCCGATGAAGGTGATGAAGGTCATCGATAGGAAGGCGGTAAGCACGATCTGTACGATCTGTTGCCATCGTACGATCCTGGTAAAGTCTTTGATGAGCTTATACAGGATAGAGGACAATGCAGCGATCAGGAGCACTTTATTGATCCAGGAATTAGGATCGCTCCAATCGAAAATGACCTTGTCGATCATATCAAAGATCCCCTGTATGACGGTCCCCAAAAAGCTGGAGGATACCAGGTTATAGATCGTCAACACGAAGAAGGAGATCACGAACCCGATCATTTCCAGAAGCAGCGTGATCAAATTCATGAAACATGTGACGATGGAATCCCCATCAAGCAGGTTGAGCCCTTTGGTCTTCGCTGTCATACTGGAATTATAGAGATTCTTGATATAATCCTGGTCCATTTCTTTTTTTCTCGTATCTTTATCTAAACTGAGGATCGCATCCGAGAGAAAATCCGAAGTATTGGTATCTGCCTTTTCTTCATCGTTCTTCTGTGCTGTCGTCTCTCCCGGAGAATTACCGTTGCCGATCGCTCCATCCATAGATTCCGCATGGATCCCTGTCGGGACCAGCAGCAGGAACAGCAAGCTCAGGATGGTGAGGCATCTACGCCATCTCATGACTTCGCCCCCTGTTCATCGATATCCTTGAAGGTGCGGAAGGCATCCGAGAACATCGGCAAGATCGCCATCTTCGTCAGGCATTTGCGGTTGTTGTAATCACAGTATAAGAAATTGTGCTGCTTTGCCTGGTCGACACCTTCCTCCTTCGTTCGATCCTGCAGGATAGCGGACAGCGTGGAATTGCCATCCAGATCGAAATGGCACAGGATACGCTGGATCTCGTCCTTGCTCTTCATATTGCCGATGAAAAATTGCCCGGTATTATTGATGATGGAATCCGGAAGATCGCTCCAGTTCTGCAGGATGATCAGCATATTGCACAGCTCCGATCTTGCAATCAGATTGTTGTTCACCAATACGGACATACCACCCGGGACTGTCGAATACAGTTTTGCCTCATCGAACAGCATCGTCTTCGCTTGTCCTTTGTACATACGCAGAAACATGTTCGTGATCTCATTGACCTTTCCCAGGATGAGGGAGAAGATCCGATGTTCCAGATTCCCGGAATCATAGTTATAGGTGAGCGAATCTCTGGAATACACCGGCATCTTCGCGAACGTGATCAAATTGAAGGGGCGATCGAGACGGAACACCTTCGAGATATCGGTATCATCGTCCCCGAAGAACAGGCGGGCCATCGGATCATTGCGCAGGGAATACAGGCTGCGTGCTAGTTTGGGATCCTTGTTCATCATGACATCGACCAACCTTCGCATCGTGATCCGTGTGATCTTTCCACTGCTGATTGCTTCGCTCAGTTCCATATATGCTTCATCGACCTGCATCAGATCGACCTCCTGCTGTGGATTGATGGCACGCACCAGGGCGATGATATCATTCTTGGCCGCTGCCAATGCATCTAAGGGAGAATCCGGATGTAATAGGAAGGCATCGAACATACCGTTTGGACAAGATGGATCTCCGATGATGAGGTGAGAGGTCAGATCACCGAAGCGATCCAACAGCTTCACGAGCTTGTGACGGTCACCTTTCGGATCGACTAATAGCAGCCGGTGCCCATAGAAGATCATGGAGAGGAGTGCAAAATAGTTAGCTATCTGTGATTTCCCGGAACCGGTCTCTCCGACAAAGGCCACCGTAGAGGACCCTGTCTGCGTCAATCCCTTGATCGGAGCCTCGATATCGATCCGTACTGGCAGGTCTGCAGGTTTCGTATATGTGAGCACGACTCCTTTGTCTGCTTCTCCTATGTATAAGCCACCAAAAAAATTAAAATGCGCAAAGTACAGGACATCGGTCAGATTCACATACCGGTAACAGCTATTCTTATATGGAAACAGGTGTTCCGCAAGCTGTTCCTGTTCCCCGATTGCATACGTCAACTGGATCCGTTTCCCTTCGAATCTCTTCTGCAGCTTGTCGCTGCGCTTCATCAGCATGTCCTGCGTATTGGCACGGATGCGCAGCATCATCTGCCAGCGGATCTTGGAATCTTCGATCGATGGATCCACATCTTCACCGATCTTCGCAAGCTCGAAGGCTTTCTGTGCTTCCTTGTCCTTTCGCCCGCTGCTCTGCCAGTAACGGCGTGCATTCTTATGGATCTCCTCACGTTTTCCGGTCATATTGCTCTTGAAGGTCTGCGTATGTTCCAGATCGAACTTGATGATCGTGTCGACAGGGAAGGTATAGAGCTGGATCTCATTGACCGCCACATTCGCACGATACCCATCCTCCAATCGATCCTGGATGAGTTTATCTGCGATGAGCACTCGAGAATACAGCTCCCGGAATCCACCTTTGTTCTTCAGCGTCTGATAATGATATTCCAGCTCCGTTGCCTGTGGGATCGTGTAATAATCGGATATCGGTATCTCGATCGGGATCGCCAGATAATCATATAGATGCTGTATCTCTTTCTTGTCCGGTCGTTCCACACTCAGATCCATAGTCAATTTCTTGTATATCTGTTCATCGATGACCTCACTCAGATCGACCATCCGCTTTTCCAACGGATCGTTGTTCTTACTCAGCCAACCACTCAACCACTTTTTCTTCAATGGATCACGGTTGTCTGTAAAGCATATATGTATCCGATAGCGATACTTGATACCACTTGTCAGCTGCGCTTTGATATCCTTCATGAAGGAGCGATACAGCTTCTCTGTCTGTGGATCACCATTCGTCTCATATAACATCTTATAATGCTTTAGGATCTCCTGTTCATCGATGCGCTGTGGCAGGATATAGATCGCTCCCGGCATATTGACGGAAAGGATCTTCCGATGCAGGTTATCGATCAATGTCTGCAGCTGATGATCGGATGCATACAGGCTATTCATCGGACGGATCTCATAGTGATAACAGATACATTCCTTACAGTAGACGATGTTTCCTTCTCCATAGCTGTAATAAGGTTCAACGTACACACCGATGCACTCTCCCTTCTCTTTCCTTCGATAATCTATGTGTGTGTCCTTGGGAATCATACAGGATGCGATAGTTCTTCACATCCCGATAGTAGAACGTGATCAGCTTGTTCTTGCGGCTCTCCCGGTCGATCTCTGTCAGGAACATCACAGCGCCGATCTCCAGTACCGCAGCGATCGCGATCGACAACAGGATCCCCAATGATCCGAACAGATGATACGCAGGGATACCGATGGGGATCAGTGCAAACAACAGACCGCCCAACATCACGAGCACCATCAGCCACCCGTTCAATTCGATCCCGATATAGGGGATATACAGTTTCTGCTTGTGTGTCTCGACAGCCGTATAATTATAGGCGCTCTTCATGATGGCCCTCTAGATCTTGATACCTACAAACCGCAATGCTTTCAGGACGAGGTCCCATATCCATGTGAGCGGCTTCGTCAGGAACGAGATGATAGAAGATGGCTCTATCTGAGCGATGATCGTGAAAGCGACCAATACGAGGAATCCGATGAACGCTTCATCGATGACAGACTGCCATTTCCCACCCGTGCGGCGCAGAGATTCTTTTGCACTTTTCAACAAGAACACCATGAGTGCTACGAATATGAGAAGCAATACCAAATAATAAAAGACCTTGAAACCATCTAATTTTGTAAAATCCATACCTAATACTCCTCCTTTGAAATGATCTTATTCGTTTTTCTATCGAACAGGAAACGCACCGTACGTTCCTGCTGTAACAGTTCCTTCGTTTCATAGCGGACGATCACATCTGCCTGTATCTCATCCTCATTCTGTATGGCGGACTGTAGACTTACGAATACCGGTTTCGTATCCGGATCCAATGGTTTCAGCGTTTCCGGATCCTGCATCAGGAGCCGTGCCTGTTCCAGATCAGCGGCATAGGTCGTAAAGAACAACTGGATCGTATTCGTGATCTCCTGCTTCTCCTGTTCCGTACAGTCCGCTCCCTTGATATCTTCTTTTTCTGTCTCCAGTCCTTTTTTCATATCCTCATTCATAGCAGCTGGCGCAGTTGATATCATCGAGATCGGACGATCCACGATATAGTGACCATCTTTTTGAATAGAACGTATCGAGATATATGCTGTTTGTCGTTTACTCTTGCCTTCGTCGTCTTTCAGATCGAGAGATACTCTGGCATAGGATGTGAGCCGGCCTTCCTCTGTATCAGATGGCTCCACCTGATATACATCTACGGTTTCTACCTCGGCACTCTTGATCTTTTGATCATAGGATACGTTCCAGCTTCCTCCGGTCGTGAATTCCTGTAATAACTGCTGACTTTCTTCATCCTGCGGATATTTATAATAGTTTTTTATATAATCCTCCAGGAAGCTATAGTCGTTCACCGCTACTGCAGGCGTTATGTCCGGCCGTTCCTGAGCAAGGGAACGGAAGCCTCCCAGCAGACCGATACCTACGATCAGATACAGAGCTGCTTTCTTCAATCGTACGATACGCCGTTGTCGCTTCATCAGCTTCTGTAGATGTGCTTCCAGTTCCTCCTCTGTATGTTCTACCTGTGGACCCTCACTTCCTTCCGTGTGCTCTTCTATGTCTTGATCCAGGTGTTTATGTAGCCGTTTGAATAGCATCCTCCTCACTCCTTTCTATCATCCCTACATCGTTTCTATTGGCAGATGTACCAGTCACTGGTACATCATCGTAGGCCGAGCCGATAACCTGTATAGATACCGGCATCATCCTGTAACACATCACACTGATACCTCCTTCCACTTGCTGCTCCTGCGGCATTACATTTCTCCAGTGCGGAAGAGAAGCTCTCTCCATCGGCGAACAGCCATGTCTGTACGCCGATCGATGGGGCTGGTTCCTGTGGCTCCTCTGCTTTTGGAGACAAAGCGGAGCCTGTCGTCGTATCTTGTTCTTTCGGCGGCTGTGCAGTTGATGGCCGTTCTGCATTCTGTGGATGCTGTGGCTTCTTTTCCTTCGGCGCTTCTTCTTTTTCTTTGACGATGAGCCGCAGCTCCTTCGTGGCAGTATGGCCGCTGGAATCTTTGACCTGATACGTGATCGTATACGTACCGGCTTTCTTCACATCAAAACTCCCACGGATCGACACGTCCAGATCACCGTCATAATCACTATAGGCTTTCTTTACGTATGCTCTTGCATCGAATGCTTCCTTCACATAGATCTCGACCTTATCCTTCTTGAGTTGAAGGACAGGTGGTTTCGGTGCCACCACTCGGATCTCCTTCATGAACTCTTTTTGTTCTCCATCCCTTCCTACAGCGATATATAAGAGCCTTTTCAGTCCAGGGGATGAGGTGTCGATCGTTGGATACAGGATCTTCGTAGAATTTGTCGAACGGATCAGATCGACAGGTTCGACCTTTTCATCCAGTTTCACCTTTTCCGTATCCTTGAATGTGATTGACAGGTCATCTTTATCTGCCGGTTTCGGAAATAAGAAATACCAACATCCCAGGCAGATCAGTAAGACACAGAGTACGAATGTTATATACTGACTTTTTCTCACTGTGCCTCATGCTTTCTATGAAGGAAGAAGACAGTGGCACATGCGGATATGCCGATCAGGAAGATCCATCCGACTACACTCATGTGATCGCCGGTATTTGGACCGCCAGACGTCGGGAGCGGTCTGTCAGGGAAGATGATCGTACGCAGCTTATCGTCACCGTTGACCCAATTATCATTGATCGTTACCTTGATGACTTCCTTAGATAACTGATATCCGGCAGGAGCTTTCGTCTCTTTTACATACACTGTCCCATAGATCAGACCATCGAACACTGCTATACCACTCTTTGGATCTGTCTTCTCCGCTTTGATGATCTTCGTGCAAGCTGCATCGGAATACAGAGTAAACTCAGCTTCTTTTAAAATGCTCTTATGATCATAATAATCGACTTTCCGCACATGCAATGCCGGTAAAGGCGCATGTTTTGGGAATACTTCGATATGGTAGTTCATCTGTTTGGCGGTCTCATCCCACATCGGTACGCTGATCAGTGTCGGCTGTATCGTTTCATAGCCCGCCTGATCACTCACATACAGCAGATAGACGCCTACCTTTAGATCTGTGAAATCGACGATCCCCTGTGCATCTGTCCGCTTTGCCTGTAATGGGCTCTTGACCAATGGACGCAATGTATCTGCGGCCTCCTGTAACCCTTGCGCTGTTTTTATGTCGTTCATATCCACACCTGCAGAACGATACAGATCATCAAGTACATAACTTCCGTCCTTTATATCTGCGACACGTGCCAATGAGAGTTCCACCCCTTCTCTGGATAGTCGATCTTTCGTTTCTTCAAGTTCCACGTGTATGCTGCCCTTCTCCTGAACAGAGGGATCGGGTTTAAGTTCGATTTCTTGTGCTTGTATCGGCTTGATATAACATAATGACAACAGCAATAATGTCATGATGCGAACTATCTTATTACGCTTCTTCATGTTCTTTTGACCTCCTTTTTCTATGATGATAGATTTCTTTTCCCAACAGGAGCGTGACGATCACAAAGGGTGCTGCCGTAAAAATAAGTTCTCGTATCGACATCATCGATCCCTGGATCGATTCCTTTTCCTGTTTCTCATAAGCTGCCCGTTCTCCTGTTATGAGCAGCCTTTTCGTATTGATCCCATACGGCGTACAGGTGATGAGCGTCACGAGGTCTCTTCCTTCTTGTATCTCCAACAGATCGGTATCCTCCGGATCTGTCGTTTGGATATCACAGATCCGATAGGCCAGCGTCCTGCCGAGCACATCGATGTAGAAGAGATCGCCTTTTTCCAATTCATCTAATCTGGTAAATAGCTTTGATGATGGAAGACCACGATGTCCGCTTAGCGCCGCATGCGTACTCTCACCACCGACAGGAAAACTGCTGGATCGAAGATGTCCCACACCTTTTGATAGGACGCTCTCACTCACACCGTGATAGATAGGAAGATCGACACTGATCTTCGGTATCTCGATGCGTGCCATGACATCGCTGCCCTTCAATCGCAGCTGTTTTTCATAAGCCTTCTCTGTCAGATATTTGTCACTGATCCCTTGGATATAGTTCCCTTGCGTTTGAAACAACATATCGTTATAGGTATCTGCCGCCTTCGACAGACCTTCCACCTGATCTTCATTGCGTCGCAGCGCTCTGGAATATGTCTTCAGGGAATCGGACTGTACACTTCGCTGATACAGACCACTCACTATGGGATAGCTGCAGATCAGAAAGCCGACGAGGATGATCGCTATGCTCCACCATCGTCTTCCGGATCTTTTTTCACGCTTCATTTCCCATCATCCACATGGTTTCTCTTTCTGTGGATACCATAACCGGCGATCATCAACCCTGCCCCAAGAGCGACCATGACGATCGTCAGCTGTGATCCTGTGACCGGCAGCTTGCTTCCTACTTTGTTTACTACTGTCAGGTTCATGGAACCTTGCGTCGCATCTGTCTCCAGTTTATTATCTTTTTCAGAAGTTGCACCATCATAGAATTCTTTAAAATGTGCAGTCGCCTCCAGCTTCTGCAGGATCTTATCCGTTGCGCCTTCGCCGGCTACGTAGCTGTTTCTATCGTTCGTATAGGTCGGTCTTACCGTCAATACGATCGGGTCCAATAATTTCCGGTATCCATCCGGTGCTTCTACCTCCGAAAGGTAATACACACCCTGATCGAGACCATAGATCGTGAAATTACCATCCAAAGGTGTGACGATCTCGACGGCTTCATTCGGCTGTGTCCCGCCGTCATGATCATTACCGCCTACAGCATCACGGTTGATCACGTTATAACCGTCAGGAGTACGTTTCAGATATACTTCCTTCGTACAGTCCGCATCGCTGTACAGACGGAATCTTGCGTCCTTCAACGGTGCGTCATGGTCATTGACCTTCGATACGTTCAGCTTATAGGTGAAGCACACGACCGTATCCCACGGTGTCTCTCCGGTCTTTCCGACACCATCCGCATCCGGGTCATTGGAGAACTCCAGCTTCACACTGTTCTCGAAGCCCGGTCTTCCGGTATCCTTGGCAGCCTCATCGTTCAGCTTGGCATCATAGCGAAGGACGATCTTCTGTCCATAGACGTTCTCCTTGTCTTTGTTCATGCCTTCCGGAAACTCGCGGTCTACGATCTTCTTCAGGTCTTCGATCTCTATCTTGAACGTCGTTCCTCCTACATTTTCCAATATGTTGTATTCGCTTGGATCGACATCATAGGTCTTCTTTCCATCCATGATCTGGATCTTTACGGTATCCGGATCGAAGGTCAGTGCCTTATCCATCTTGTCATGGAAAGCGAAGTAATAGCTGTGATATCCATTCATATCCGGTACAGTTGTATCATAACGATACGGAACGGTCTGACCGATCTCATAATCTGCGATATCGTTCCATCCATCTGCACCGATCTCTTTTTTGTGGTCATCCTCCAGGATCTTCTTCGTGATCGAAGGATAGTCGGATTTTATCTTTATAGCAGCATTCGGATTAGCCGTATTCACCATACACAGAGAGCTTGCGGAGTGCGTCCCTGCATTATCAGATATCTCATCGGTGATGTAGTATCCGAAATCCAGACCGTCGAAACGGATATTGCCGTTATCCATCGTTTGCGTGATATGGATATCGGTCCCTTGTTTCTTCTGGGCACGCAGCTCTGTCGTGATCTCTTCGATGAAATAGCGGAATTCGCTGTATCTTCCTTCCAACTTCTGTTCTGTCGCAGCGCCTTCTACCTTGTGGTGATTCAAGGACTGGATGTAATCCACTGCTTCATATTCCGTTACATCCTTTGCCGGCTTGTTCAAGCGTTTTCCGATGACCTTCTGCAGGACATCCTGATAGGCAGGTGTCCAGGTATAGTTCACACTTTCCAGATGCGCTGCGTTCTTTACAGAGAACAGCTGATACAGGCGAAACTTCTTTCCTATGAGCGATTGTCCTTCATTCGCTTCGATGGTGATCGCAGCACCGCCTTTCTTCAGGTCCACGATACCACCCGGCGTCGTGATTTCCTGTGCGGCATGGATCACCAGACTAGTGATGGTCAATGCCGGTAGTGCACCGGATAACAGCATCCCTGTCGCCAGAGCAGGGATCCCCAGATATTTCATTACGTTCTTTTTATTCATTCTCTAACTCCTCCTCGTAAGCTTTTTCTCCCTAAGAACATCAATCCCATGCCTATGATAAACATCGGGAACATGAGATCACTGCCTGTTTCCGGCAATTTGATACCTACCATATTCACGATCTCCATATGCACGACTCTTGCTTTCTTCGTACCCTCGATGCGGATAGCACCTGTCGTGACCGTATCTTTCGGTGTATATTTCTTACCGTCTACCCATAACTCGAACAGGTCATTGACCGGGGAAGAGACGGTCTCGATCTCATAGACATGCGGCTGTTTCGTATCCGGATCTAGTGGGATACGGTATCCATCCGGTGCTTTCGTTTCTTTGAGGTAATACTTCGTTCGATCCTTCAGACCGGCAAAGCTCAATACACCGTTATATGAGGTTCTCTTTGCGACTACCTTTGTGCACGCTTTATCGCTGTATAGCGTAAATTCCGCACCGTCCAGCAGCTGCTTGTGGTCGTTGAGCTTCGTAATCTTCAACGTGAACGGAGATACCTTATCACGCACGGTCATGATGCCATCGAATGCATCTGTCTTCTGGAAGGTAATGCCTGTATTCGTCAGGTCTGTTAGTACCTTGACGCCACCACCGGATACCACTTCAAAACGTACTTCGGTACGATTGATATCATAGCCATCCATGACAGCTTTTTCCTTCAATGTATAGACACCCGGGCGAAGACCGACGAACTGGATGGAGCCGTTCTTATCTGTTTTTATTTCTGAAATAGTTCCATTCGGTTTTGTGAAGGTGAAGATCGTATTCGGGATATTCAGCTTAGGTTCTTCCTGGACCTTATGGATCCGCAACTTGATGATATCCTCAAGGACATTTTTTGAAACTGTGATAACGCTGGTCGTTTGTGCTGCAGGACTGATCGTCACATCATATGACTTAGAATCCAGGCGGTATCCCGGACTGGCCTTCGTCTCTTTCAGGGTATATTTTCCCAGATAGAGACCTGTTTTCGTGGCATTGCCATTCTTATCCGTGGTCAGCGTTGTGACCAAAGCGCCTTTTTTATATTTCACGCTCTGATCGGCAGGATCCAGGATATTCTCTTTCGCCCGCAACTCATAGACAGCGCCCTGTAGTGTTGCGTCTCCCTGTGGTTTTTTATTCGTCTTACTATCTGCCTTGGATAGTTTCAATGTGCCGAACTGGCGTTTATCTGTGCCTGTCACGGTAATGGTCTGGTTATTCTTGGAAATCGTGACAGGATATTTCGTCTTATTGAGCGTATATCCTTTTGGCGCAATGACCTCCTGCACATAATACTGCCCGACACGTAGATACCCGGACATGGAATAACCGGATGCCTTCGTAACGAAGCGCTGGAGCTCCTGACCTTGTTGGTTGAAGATCGCATACGTCGCACCTGCGACTTGTTTCTTGGAATCCGTATCGATCTTACGGATCTGGACACGACCTTTCTTCCATTCGTTTCGAGCGGTGAAAGAGGTCGTCTTGTCGGCAGATACGCTTACCGTATGGATCGTCTTGTCCAGAATCAGATGACTTGGTACAGCGCTCTCCTGGACATAGTAAGTCGCAGGGGCAAGATCATTTACCGTAACAGTACCATCAGAACCTGTTTGGTAGGTTCCGATCGGGGAAGACATATCGGCATTTTTTGATACCTTGAAGGATGTGTTCGGGACTAGATTTCCATCTTCGTCTTGCTTGGTGATCTTTAGTGCACCATACTTATTGACCTGAATTTTTAGTTTGAATGTTCCTGGGTCTAAGAGCATGGGTTTGATAATATCTTGTCCGCCTGGTTTTCGATGGACGATGGATTGTCCGATCATTTCCGGCTTGATCTTATCCAAACTATATGTACTGTTATCATTAGCTTTGGAGCTGGTAGTAATCGTTAGCTTATTTCCACTTCGTTTTACACTAAGTCCTTTCGGAATACTTTCTTTACCTTTGAAATCCTGCAGGACGTTATTGGTGTCTGTTAGTGTAGTACTTTCACCAGCATTCAAGGTAACTGTTTTTCCATTGAAGCTAGGGCGCTTTTTCATATTCTTAATCATTGTATTGACTTCAGCTTTTCGTTTCTCATAATTGGAGATATTATGATCTGTAGGTTTATATCCTAGATATTCCCATACCATCAGCTGGCCAACTGCATAATTCCACTTAGATTGATTAGTGTTGACGTAGGCATAGTACCAAATTTTAGCGATATGTTCTTTATCCGAATAAGATGTTGAATATCCGCTCCAACCATTGATTACTTCCCAAGGCTCACTGCATACACCGACACCTTGTTCGACATGGATCTTTTCAATCTTTTGATGATCGAACCATGCGGTCTGTACAGGATTATCCGGATTATGTGCTTGTCCACTATGCCAGTATCCGGTATCTTCCAACTTTGTGACATTGGCTTTGATCGTTATCGTGGACAACATATTGGATCCACATAGCAAGATCGAAGCGAATATCATGACGATACTTTTTAATTTCTTCCGCATCTTGTTTTCCTCCATAAATTTTTACATATTTTCTGATGTAGGAATTACTCATACGATGACATATATGAAACCTTTTCTTGTATTCGCCTTACGCTGCGAGCAGCTGCGAGTCATAACTTACCTTGTAGTAATTCATATGGTCACCTCCAATAAAAAAAGACGAACCTCTGTCCGCCTTGATTTTCTATTAACAAAAAAGAAGCGATATTTTCGCTTCCTTATTGTTAAATGATTTTAATACCAATATATTGAATATTTTTCAGTTCCATCACTGTAACCTATATAACAAGAGCTATATCCTAAATTATAATATGGACTACTTTCATCCAGAGTACCAAAGAATTGATCGGCCCATGCTTCAGCAGCCCTTGGATCATCAAATATAGGTGATTGCATAGAAATAGGTAAACCTTGCTTTCTACCATCATATGTGATATGCGGAGCTGAAGGTGCTGGAGCAGGTGTTGACGGCTTTGCCTGGGAAGGAGCGGAACTCTGTGCTCCATTGGAACCGTGGGAGCTTCCGGTATTCGCAGTGCTGCTTCCTTGTCCTCCACTTGTCCCTGCATTTTGATTACCTGTAGATGGAGAGGATGTCTCTGATCGTTGTCCAGCATTATTGTTATTCTGGGCTGCTTCAGATTTCTGTTCTTCCGTAGTTGCTTTTGCCTTTTCTTTTTTCTTTACGATGACTTTGAATTTCTTCTCCGTCTTGTTTCCGTTCACATCAAATGCTTTTACAATGACTTCATAAGTTCCGGCTTTCTTTGTGTTTAATTTTCCTTTATCAATGTAGTAGCCGGATTTTTTAGTTTCTTTATCACTGTATTTCAAAGCACCATCTACGGGATCCTTTACTGATTTTACATTGTCTTTCAGATTAAGTTTATCACCTGCAGTGATCGTGACTTTATCCTTCTTCAGTACAATTTCAGGTTTCTTCGTATCTTTAACTGTGATCTTCACATCTTTCTGGATAGTCTTGTCCCCATCAGTAAATGTGACCTTCAAGGTCTGATTTCCAACTTTCTTTGCATTGAAATCCTGTACTTTATCTACTTTGATATTTTTATCAGATTTTTTTGCGTCAAAGAGTTTGTTGTTGTCGAGTTTATCTCCATATTCTATAGTCAGCTTTTCTGCCGGTGTGACTTTTAGATCCTTGTTGCATCCTGTCAGTACGAGCGCTGCCACTGCAGCGATACTTAATAATTTCTTCATAATATATTCCCTCCACTTTTCTATCTATTTTTAGTATATCACTATCGTAAGGGGATAACAATTACATATACCCTTCGATATCTCTTTTTATGTTAAATTCCTATTTGTTGATCAAATGTATCATTTCCACTTGCACATGACATGTACCAGTGACTGGTACGATTGCCTTGCATTATTCTGGCTTTTTCTTTCTTATCTGTTATAATTATAAGCGGATCATATCCTAGCTTGTAGCCGATCGTAGAGGCCTGATCCATGCATACAGAAGAACTTCTTTATTACATTTTACTCTCATGTTTCTACGATCGTCCAGAAGATGGGATATTGCGGAAAAGAATCTCAACTTTTTACAGTACTGACTGATTTTCACAATTTCATCTGTTTCCGAGAACGATGATGTATTCCGGGAACATTAGCATGATTTTCTCCGCTCCATATGTGGTTCTTATGTTTATGCCGAGATATGGCTCATGACACCTTTTCATATGAATATCCATCTTATCGGATCTTTTTCATAAGATGTAGGGTAGAAATCCCCAAATTTCCCAGCCACTGGTACATTTTTTATTCGTCATATCCTGCTCGTCTATCAGCTTCATCACTTACCTTGCAAAGGGCATATGACAATATGCTGAATGAAATGCATACGATTCCAATGATAAGGATCCATACCATCGATAGCCTCCTTCCTTTGTACCAGTGACTGGTACATTTTCATAACAAAGTCTATATGAGTTTTTTTTGCTTATTCTTCTTCATGATGTTTTCGCTTCTCCGTATCTGCTTTTCCTAGCAGATAACAGAGGAAGGCAGATAGATTGATGATCAGAAATATGATCAGACTTCTTGCTTCTTCCATTGCTCTATTTCCTTACGATATTTATTCTGTAGCTTATAATAGGTAGATTTCCTATGCGTAATCGTTCAGTAGTCTCTGTCGCTGTTATTTTATTTTTTGAGTGTAGAGATACCACCTTCAGTAACTACTTGTTCATGTACCAGTGAGTGGTACATGGGCATGTCATCCATGTGCCTTCACAGACGGGACATGATCCTTTCTTATTTTTTGAATATGTACCAGTGACTGGTACATCCTCTTAGAAATGAGTCGTCAGATCTTTTTTTACGAATTCATCTAACGACACCTGAAAGAAATCGGCAAGCTTCAAAACTACTTCTATCCTCATATTTTCATCATTTTTCTTAGATAATATCTGAAGCGTATTTGTATTGATACCTGTTTCTTTTGCAATTTTTCTAAAGGATAGATCTTCTCTAAATTTTAGATAATTAAAATTTTTTTGTAGATACATCATAC
>OBWK01000453.1_pt1 | contig 21035 bp, 14 predicted proteins | sample 1495251 | NCBI WGS metagenome assembly OBWK01 (sample SAMEA2580065, study PRJEB22360) | human gut metagenome | biome: human gut; feature: human-associated habitat; material: faeces | place: Denmark | collected 2008/2010 | reverse complement strand
GAGGTGGGAGAATTCTTGCTGATTCTTGTTAAATGTTTCCTTGTCCTCCTCCGTCAGCTCCTCAAGAAGTGCCTCGTACTCGCCCGGGATCTCAGCAAGGCTGTCTTCCAGTGCCTTCAGAGCATCTGCCTCCGCTTTCAGATACTCAGCCATGTGGAAAAAAGGTTTTCATATGAGATAAAATATCCAATATTCTCCTGTACCCATTCCACCGTCTCCGGATCATCCTCCGACAATGTTTTTAAATATTCGTCATCACAATCGTTTTCCTTTAAGAACTGGACTTCTTTATCGGAAAGATATTTATAAAAAATAAAACCGAGGATAAAATCCTTATATTCTCCGGCCTCGATCTTTGACCGCATCTGGTTCGCGGAAGCCCAGATTTTCTGGGCGAGCTGCTGTTTATTCATAATGTCGATTCATCCCTTTCTCTCACTCCCAGTAAGAGTGCAGACTGCTGTGTCCAGTATACCATACGAGCGAAAATATTCCAAATAAAAAGAATATGCCTCGACACATTCCAAAGGAACTTCCTACAAAAAAGCTCCCCCGGACCGCCAGAATCTCTCTGCAGTCCGAAGGAGCTTTTTCATTTTCTACTACTTCATATGTTCTTCGTTCTCGTCATCTTTCTTCACCCTGTGCAGCATGATCGCACCGAATGCGGAGAGGATCATGAGAACCGCCCATATCCAGGTATGGGTGGAATCCCCGGTTTTCGGGTTATCCCTGTCATCATGATCCGGCTCTGTGCCGGATTCTGTCACGGTTTCCGCCGTGGTAGTTTCTTCGATATTGGTTTCGGTCTCCGAAGAGGTTGTTTCCGTCCGGCTTTCCAAAGTCTCATCCGGTGAGGTCGTACCTGCCGGATCTGTCTCTGTCACAATCTCTGTTGACTGCCCGGTCGGCATCTTCGGAGGACGTTTCGTCGGATCCGTCTCCTCCGGGTCATCGGAATCATGATGCCACGGTCTCGTCGGAGTGACAGGTGTTGTCGGACCGGACGGATCTGTCGGTGTCGTCGGCTGTGTCGGAACCGTCGGATCTTCATTTTTCCGGTTCTCAAACGCAGCTTCCGCCGTATCTCCCGCCGGGATCGTTCCTGATGTTCCGGTCGCTGTAACCGTATATCCGTCCCGCAAAGCGTCATCTGCCTCGGTCACTGTGTAGGAAAATCCTGCCGGGATCTCCTCAAACCGGTACTCTTCCCCGTCCTTTAAGGAAATCTCTGAAACTCCGTTCTCGAAATTCCCATCCGTGAATGTTGCAGCATCGATTCCCGTCTGTGATACACCTGACAGTGTGATCGTGAACAGGAATTTCCTGTTCCGCTCTCCGCGGTTTCCGGATACCGTTTTTTTCACGGCAAGACCGCCGCGGGCCACATTGGTGATCCTGCCGCCGTTTTCGGCACGATCATCGGAAGAGTAAACAGTGTCATATCCATTTACCGGATCCTCGGTTACCCAGTAGGTATATGCCCGTCCATCCGCATCATAGGATGGAAGATCCTCGTAGGTATATGTCCAGAGATCACCGTTCTTGACAATCACCGGCGCCACTCCGTCAACCGTTTCCTGTGACGTTTCTGCCGTCTTCCGGCACAATCTGACCATGATCTGTTCCGGTCTCTGTGACGTTCCGGCGTCAGTCCAGACCTTATCAAACACAAAGGTGTGCTCTCCGATCTTCGTATTGATGATCGTATCACGGTCTCCCGCATAAAGCGCATTGCTTCCCGTATAGACTGCATGGTAGCCTGTCACCGGCTCCTCAGTCACACGGTACTGATACTTCTCTCCTGCTATGGAATAAAGGTCGAGTCCGTCAAACCGGTAGGTCCATTGATCCGGATCCGTCGTCTGGTCCCATGTCAGGGACACAGTCGAACCGTCCGCATCGATGTCCACTTTTTTCCATGCATTCGAATCGGTACTGCGCTCCAGGATCAGACCGACTGTACCCGGACGCAGACCATCCACATTCTTCTCATCCTTCCAGACCTTTGTGCCTGAAACAGATGTCAGCGGAATGTTGTAGATCGTCTGCTTCCATGTTCCGTCCGCCGCAGCTTCCACTGCGCCGTACTCTGCGCGGTATCCTGTCACAGCCGGATCATTTACTTCTTTCGCATAGTAGCTGTAAACATCACCATCAGCGGAAGTTTCCGGAAGATCCTTCCACTCCGCCTCAAAGTGGTTTGCCTCGTTCAGCTGGACCGTTGTTCCATCCACCGGTTCCTCCGTTTCGTTCTCCCCGGCTTTCCGGTATTTCCTGTAGAGACTCACGGTGACCTCAGCGGCACTTGGACTCGGTCCAACCCATTTTTTCGTCACTTTGAAGGAATTTTTCTTTGCGTTTACAAAGGTAAACAGGGATGCAGTCTGTCTGGTTCCGGCTGGATCAAATTCTTTATCCGTGATCGTCCTTTCCGTCTGTGCTATCTGGACGAACCCATCCGGCACGACCTCGATGACGCGGTAGGAGATCGGCTTTCCGACCCGGAACGCCGGAAGGTCTGTGATCTTGAATTTCCAGGATTCAAATTCCCAGTACACTCCGTTGTTGGACACATCCGGTGTTCCATCCATCGCATACTTTTTTGTCCTGACATCTTCCCACTTGTCCTCGTGGAGCTGATGATCTTCGTTGTCTTCTGCAACCTGGTACTGGAGTTTCAGGGTGATCGGAGCATTTTCTGTTCCTCCCCACGTTTTCTCTACATAGAGAGTGATCTTCTTGGCCCCGTCACCCGGATCCGGATTCGTTTTCAGCGTGTTTGTCACCGTCGTTGAATCCGCCTGATCATCGTAGCTGACCTGGTAATCCATTCCGCCTGTGAAGGTTCCTCCGTCAGCAATCCAGGTCGATCCATCCCACCCGGTCAGTGGAAGTTCCCGCATCTGGTACGCGTACTCACCCGGGAGACCGGAGATCGATGTTCTCCAGCCATTACTCTCCGAAAGTGTCACAATGACCGGATTTCCACTGATCGTAAAGGGCTTCCAGTCTTCGTTTTCCACCGCCCGGAAGAACAGGATCATCTGTGTCTGTACCGATCTCGTTCCGTAGGCATTGTCATTGTCACTCCATACCTTGGAAACTGAGAAGTCCTTCAGGTTTGTCCGGTTTGTGATCGTACTCGTTCCGGATGTCACCGTATCTGTGACAGACTGTAAAAGACCGGTTCCGGTAATCTGATAACTGCCGTTTGCCTGTCTGATCACTGTCTGTGTGGCTGTGCCCGGTGTCTGACCGGGAACTGTATAGCTCACACCTGTCTCCACATACCGGTAATGCAGATAAACCAGTGTGCTATTTTCTTGCATGGCCGCCGGGAGCTTTACCGTTTTCCCGTTTTTCCATACAGCAGCATTGATCTTTCCTGTAAGTGACGGTGCTGCGATCCGCTTGTTCCAATCTGCCGTCAGATTTCCTCCGTTGGCATTGAGGATCGCTGATTTCGCGTTATCCGTAAACAGATCATCCGCATCCATCCAGGAAGCGCTTCCGGCATCAAACGAAGCATCACTGGACGTCGCCGCCTGCAGCTTAAAGGAAGCTGTCAGGTCATATCCGAGATAGTCGTTCGTCACAGTTTTTCCTGCCTTGTCCGTCCACTGCTTCGTGAATTTTGCAGTCGTCTGTAAGGAGTTCGTGATCTCTGCTGTCTGGGACGGATTTCCCGTGCTGACAAACTGGACACTGCCGTTTCCTGACGCCTGATAAGCCGCTGGTTTTTCCTCGCTGACGCGGTAGATCCACGGCATCCCGTTCGGCGCGTAACGGTCGAGTCCGCTCCAGATGTACTTCCACTGGTTGAACACAGACTTATCTTCCGTCAGCGTACTGTCCGTCACCGTTGTCCAGGCGATCGCATTCGACTGTCCAGGCTGTGCATCCGCTTTTCGCTCCAGTGTAAGCTCCAGCGTATCCGGTCTTGTCCCGAATTGAGCGTTGAAGTCAGCCCAGTTTTTTGTTAAGACAAGCTGTACCTTGTCCTTTCCATCCTCCTGAGGCGTGTTCCATTTCCGGTTTGCAAACGTTGCTGCTGCCGGAATTTCTGTGTTTCCTGCACTGCTGCGTCCGAAAAGTCCTGAGATCACCTGTCCGACTTTTGCCGCCAGAGACTCTGTGGTCATCCCATCTCCTCCTGACGCATTGGAGGCGGTCGCTGTTACATGCTCCACCTTGGTCCCTGCGTTCGAGGCAGTCGCAACCTGGTCAAAGGAAGTATAATCCCCCTTTACTGCCCAGGTGTCAAAGCCTTCCAGGAATCCGTCCTTGAGCTCCGTCACCGTGTACAGATAGTCCGTTCCGTTCGGCGCATAAAGATCCAGGTTGTCGAAGACACATTCCAGGGAAACCTGAGCTCCCGCCTGCGCCCCGGCAGCCCCATAGGCAGCCTGAACCTCCGCGGAAGAAAGGATCTTCACCTGTTTCGCAAACCCTGTGTCCTCCACGACCTTCGGGGTACCATCCGCATAGGATGTATAGGATCTTGTCAGCTCAAACTTCACGGCCGGGAATATCACATCAGCCCCATTTTTGGAAAGTTCCATGAGTTTCCGGACCTTCAGTTTTCCCTTCGGACCCTCGTAGGTATTCGTGATCACTTGGGAAGCTGTCGCGCTGCCGTTGTCATCTCTGACATAGAGCCCCATTCCTCCGACTGCTGCGTCTGCAGCCCCGGCAAGCAACTCCTTTCCGTCGGCACCTTTCACACTCTTCTCTCGCAAAATGTAGGTATATCTCTCTCCGTTTTCATCGTAACGCGGGAGTTCCTCCCCTTTTCCCGGAGTCTGGTCTTCAGAAACCGGAACAGTTTCTCCTGTGTTTCCGTCAGCAGCAAGCTGATACACATATTTTCCGATTCTGCTGATCTCGATCGGATAGGAACCGTTTGCGTTTTTTGTGATGGTTGTCCAGTCTTTGACGGTCAATTCTGAAATATTCGCCCAAGCAGGGAATCTATCCGGCCCCGGAGTTCCAAGATATTGGTCAAGCACAAATGTGATCTCCGGATAGTCTTTTGCCGGATAATTGTTTGGCAGGCTCTTATAGCTCTTGGATCCGAGAATTCTCGCATCTTTTAAGAGTGAGTTGATGATCGTTCCTTCCTCGACAACCGCATATTTTCCGGCATACTCCGGAAGTCCGGTTCTGCCGCTCTGATCGATCGGATTTAATACTACCCGAATATCATCCGGACTATACGGCGCATAGCTTTCATCTCCCGGTTTTCCGACTCCTCCTGATGTTCCGATGATATCGGTCTTGTCCGGGTTGCTGGCGCTGGCAACCGCATACTGCGCGATCGCATAATCGAGCGCATTGGAATCTACATCCGTCCGCTCGAACGCATAATAATAGATCTCGTATCCTTGTGCATTGTACTTTGGAAGATTCCTGATTGCTGCAGTCCAATGCTGTTCATCTGAATCCTCATCGGTCTTGACCCACCGGTAATCCTTTACCACGACATCAGACGGGCTCAGTTTCTCTTTCAGCTTTCCGTCTGCATCCGCTTCACGTTTTAAGATCGTCAGATAAATATCCGGGCGGGTATTCTGTTCTCTGGAATATGCATCATTCCATTGTTTTTTCCAATGAACCGTCTTGACTCCGGAAAGGCTGTTGCTAACGGTGACAAACTGCTGGTCATTGCTCGTAACCTCCTGATTTTCCGGTTTATCCAGCGCAACCGTATATGTTTCCGAAGTGGTCCGGAGATATGTAATCCAGAGATCCCACAAATTGGATTTTTTCTCACCGGTAACAGGATTCTGAGCCGGGATTGCCTCAAGGATCGACTTTACATCTGAAACCTTCTGGTATACCGGAGTTCCCTCTCCCGTCACCTTTGTTACCCACGCTTCCTTTACCTGATACCGGATAACCTGCCCTTTTGCATTGTACTTTGGAACCCCATAAAATGCATAGCGGTCACTTCTTATCACAGAACCGTCATTCTGATGGCTCTCCAGCGACATCGTCTGGACAGATTTTGCCGATTCCCGGCGATCTGAGTCGTAGATCTTTTCGAAGTTGTGTCCATCCACCAGGATCGTATCTCCCGCATTTCCCGCATTTCTCGTGATCTGCCCACCGGAAGCGGTTCCGGCCGGATCATCAAAGTCAAGATACATGGACAGTTCCAGCGGAGCAGCTGTCTGCAGGGCATTGTATGTATCCAGTGCTTTTTTCATTGCTTCTCGGAGCGCACCGTTTCCATCATTCCAGCGTTTTTCCACATCAATATCAATTTGAGCGATACGGCGGTTCTTCACAACAAATACTGGATCTTTTCCAATCTTTGTCTTTTTATAGGAGACTTCATAGCGGTGGTGCTTCAGGTCCACACTCCCGTAAGCTCCGTCGTAATCGGAAACACTTGAGATCTGTGGGTTTGTCACTGTAAACTGCGACTTTTCGCTATCCGTTCCGTAAATCTCTGTTTCCAGAATGTAGACATCATCTGCCTGGACTGTTCCCAGATCCACATAGGTATACCAGATAGATTCCGGTCCGAGGATGACAGGTAATCCCACCGGTTCCCCGGTTCCGTTCCGGTATGCCTGCACCGCAACCTTTCTCCGGTGCTGGATATCTCCGTCATCCAGCCATTCTTTCATGACGAGGATGCGGTTATTATTTCCTGTTCCCACCGCATTTGTCAGCGTACTTCTATAATCCAGGTTTCCGTTGACCTTTTCCGTCCGGATGTCCGCTGCGTGATATCCATCCGGCTCTTCCTCAATCAGCATATATTCATACTGATGTCCGGAACGGTCAAATTCCGGAAGACCGTAGATCCGCACATGACTCCATGCAGACGGGTCCGCCGGTTCCGGCACACAGATCCCGATATTGTCTCTGCCCTCATCGGTCGGAAAATCCGTGATCCTCCCGCCGTTTTCGGTCACTTCAAATGTCAGGTAAGCTTTTCCCGCTATCATATCTGCAACCGATGTTCCGCTGTAGAGACGATACAGGCGGAATTTCAAGGTTGCGCCCGCGGGTGGATTTCCCTCCCAGTTCTTGACAACATCGTAGTCGACCGTATCCTTGATCCGGTTTACGATCACCGTTCTGTTTTCCGCATCGGAAGCACTTGCAGTCTCACAGATCGACTCATATGCCACCTGGCGGCCATTCTGAGTGAGGGTAAACGTTCCGTTTTCAGAGCCTTCCGGATATTCGATCTCCCGTTTTTTTCCATTCTGGGTGATCTCCCGCTCCACAAAGCGGTACTCCAGCTCATTTCCGTAAATATCATATTTCGGCATAGTTCTGCTTCCGCTTCTGGTGACATTGACCGCATTGAAACCGTCCAGTGACAGCTCCTCTCCCGGAACTTCCGTCCACGCTCCGGCAGGCGTCACCGTATTTCCATCCGGGTCTTTCTGCTCTTTGATCCTGGACTGCAGTCCAAACGTTACCTTTACGTCCTGGAGGTTTTCCTGGAATGCGGCCGCTTCCCATGTTTTGGATACTGGCATTGTGACAGTATCGATTTTACGGTTATAGAGCGTTCCTCCATCGTAGAGATAAATGTTATTGACATCTGCACGTTTTCCGTCTTTGTTTTCCGTGATTACCCTCGTTCCGTCTCCCTTGATAAATACTTCGTCATAATAACCAGTCTGGTCATTGTACGCTCCGAACAGCTGTTCATAGCCTCTGCTGTCATCATTTGTGAAATATTCTTTTGTAACATACGCATAAGCATATCCGTCCGTATCATACTTCGGAAGTGTCTTTTCACCTTTTTCCCCATAGCCGAACCGAATCTCCTGGGTATTATTTTCCGGATGTCGGACCAGAGGCAGGCTCATTATCTTTCCGTCTTCCCTATACACCGGAGCTGCTTTCGTGTAGTCTTCATATCTTTGCGGATAACGCCAGAGTTCAAACTCTCCCTCCGGTCTCTCGTCCTCCGAGACATCCGTACGATTTTCCGACCAGATCTTTGTCGCCTCGTATCCTCTCGTTCCGGTAAGTGTCAGGACCAGGGTTCCTCCGCTGTAAAGCCTGTCGGTCCGCTCCTGATATCCCACAGTTGCAGAGTTGTCGTAGGAGATCTGGATATAGTCCCCCTTTTCCATGCCATCCACACGGAAACGGTTTAACGGGTTTCCGTTCTCGTCGGTATCTCCGGCCCACTCGATCGTATACACAAATGGATTCCCATCCAGGTTATACCGCCAGCCCATATCGATCACATATTCTCCGTCACCTTTTGCATTCCTGTCTCCGATCAGTTTCAGAGTTCCGTTCTCCAAAAGGTCGTCAATCCTTACGACTTCTACCGGATTTTCACTCACCTGACCTCCGGAAGTCACTTGATAAATGCACAGTTTAAAGTATCTTGCCGCTTCATCCTTTGTGATATCGTAATAATCGGTATATCCCTGGCGGATATCCGTCTTCAATATGACGGTCCTGCGGATCAGATAGTACCATCCGCGCTGAACACCGGTCCCCTCATACTCACCAATATTGTCGTTATTGATTTCCTTCCGTCCATATCCGTCAACAGCAGGCTGCGACCATTTCCAGAGTACCCGGTATTCGCTTCCGTTTTTCACAACCGTGCTCGGAAGATTTCTGTATGAAATCTGCCAGGTGCTGTTCCCTTCATTTTTTGTGATTGCAGGCTGCGGCATTTCTGTCAGTCCGACACCCGCAAGAGATGCCCCCGGCTCCAGTTTTGTTCCGTCGCCGTCTCCCCAGTCCGCACCCTGCGCAACCAATTTATAGGAGAGTTCCGGCATGATTTCCGAAGGCCGGATTCCTTCATCGTTATCTCCGTTGTCGATCCAGAATACCGTCTGCGGACCGAGCTCATACCGTCTCTGGAGAACGGTCACACCCCCTCCGGCAGCTCTCGAAATCCGGATCACAGCCTCTGCGTTTGCTCCGCCTTCCGCACCGGCGCGGAGCGTGATTCTTCCCTTTAACACTTCTGCATCTTCCGTTGCCCGGAGACGTTCTTTTTCATTCCCCGTAAGCAGTTCCAGAATTCCCTGCTTCTCCTGCTTTTTTGCCCAGACCAGACTGTCCGGATCGATCTTCAGCTGAAAATCGACCGTCTTTTTCACAACCGCGATTGAATCGTCATCTCCGGTTTCATCGCTCTCCACAGACTTATCCGCTGTGTCTGAGACCGGAACGATCCGGAACTTCAGTGTATCTCCATCTGCAGAAAACTCTGTCACCTTCATTTCCGAAGAAAGTCCCACGATCTCTGCCAGTTTTTTCCCACTGTCATCTCTGTAAAGTGCATTGCTGGATGTCGCCGCAGCCTTTGGGAAGGAAAGATCTCCATTCAATGTCACGGACGCATGATACGTAAGGCCGGCATCCGGCAGCTTCATTTCAAAGACTGCATCCGGATTTTCGACTCCGTCCACACAAGCGAGTTTCTCCTGCGCAGCACTGACTTCCGGCACTGCAGTTTCCGTCAATTCTACCGCAAGAAAACGGATCGGTACCGTCTCGATACTGATCTTGATCCCATTCTCATCCGTCATGATGTTTTTCGTATTTCCCGATGCAGAGGAATTGGACGCTGTGCTCTTCACCGGATCTGAATCTGTATACCGGCTGTCGCTCTTTCCATTGTAGGAAAGGATCACATCTGTCTCTGAATCCACATCGATCGTCTGATCATCTGCTGATTTCGGCATGCAGACTGTAAATTTTTCCTCCAATGTGTGGCTTTCAACTGTTCCCTCCAGGGAGAGGAGCCAGAAATTCCAGTCCCCTTCCGGTTCTTTTCCCAGTGTCCACACATGATCTCCATGTTCATAGGTCAGAACTCCGTCCTCATTCTTCGTGAACTCGACGAATGCCGCTGCCTCCTCCTCTGTCAGGCGGATCTGCAATCCTACATCTTCCACCTGCGCCGGATCAATTTCCACCTTTAGCGTTATCTCGCCATTCTCGCCGGAAGGCACCTTTTTCTTTTGAGGTTTCCAGCCCACTGTTATGGCGGGTTTTTCCGCTGCAAAAACCTGCATCAGCTCATCCACAGGCACAAGCGAAAAAACCATCAGAAATACGAGCAGAAGACTGATCCAGCGTCTGCCCATCTTTTGATAGATCCCCATCTTATTTTCACTCCTTTGCAAAGTATCTGCCTTTCTCTTCCCTTTGCAAAGCTTTTTCATTTCCCCATAGCAACAGGCAGCGTCCTCCTTACAGACATTGCCCGTTTAACTGTTATTATCATACTCTTTTCGTTTAACAAAAGTCAACATCTTCTGTATGCCAAGAAGGATTTTTTCCGATATTTTCTTCATTTTTATTCGTATTTTGCCAGGTTTTCCGTGAGGCGGAATAAATTCAGTAAACCGCTTTCTATGACTGTCCGCATCTGTGCATACATTTCCACTGTAAGCAAACAAATGAAAGCAGCCCTCCATGGACCTGCCAGATCCATAGAGGGCTGCTTTATCATCTAAAAAGCCGTATGCCGTTCGTTGCCGGATTTCTTTTTTTACTTACTCTGTGCAAACAGCCAGTCTCTGACTGCACTGAGATCATATGCGTAGTTGAAGGATGTCATGTGGTCAAGAGATGGGGTGCGATCCTTCTCACGCTGGGACTTTCCTCAGGAATAGGCTTCACAGCGCAGGCCGGAGGATGGGAACGCTTGTCGAACACATCCCCGTGGAAAGGCTCTTTCATAAGATCGGACGGGCAAACGATCACCATCACGGATGCCGACCCGGATCTCCTTTTTATCTCCATGGTCTCCAGCCAGGAACTCGGTATGGCCTGCTTTGCTCCAGGTATCTATCGGAGTTTTTATGTAAACGAGAACACAGAAAATGAAAAATGGGAATTCAGTGTCTATACCAGTATGAGCTGGGAGGAGTGGACGCTTCACGGTCCCTCCGACAAACGGGAAGTCGGGCGTGTAGACTATACATACATGGATCTCTACGACAACCCGATCTATACAAAAGAAGATATGATCCTCTACAATACGATGAGCGGAGAAACCTGCTATCTTTTTTCCCTCGGCACCAACCGGGAGGATCAGTTTGTCCGGGAAAAAATAAGCCGCACAGTCCCGTATTTCAGGACCATGCGGCTTATAAGCGTCTGTATCGGAATACAAACTTTTATTATTTGCCCATCTGTTTTGCAACTTCCTCAGCGAAGTTCTCTTCCTTCTTCTCAAGACCTTCACCAGTCTCGAAACGAACGAAGCTCTTGAGCTCGATGTTAGCGCCATTTTCTTTTGCAACCTGAGCTACGTACTGAGCTACGGACTGCTTGCCGTCCTCTGCTTTTACGTAAACCTGGTCTAAGAGGCAGATCTCTTTCATCTCTTTGTTGATACGTCCCTGGATCATACCCTGGATAACCTTCTCCGGCTTGGATGCTTCCTTCGGATCGTTCTGGATCTGAGCCATAAGGATGGATTTCTCATGCTCGATGAAGTCTGCGCTTACTTCATTACGGCTTGTGTATTTCGGATTAAGAGCTGCAACCTGCATGCAGACGTTCTTAGCCATCTCTTTAACAGCGTCGTTTACAACGTCTGTCTGAACGTCAAGAAGAACACCGATTCTTCCGCCGGCATGGATATAGGAAGCAACGAAACCGTTCTCCTCTGTAACCTGTTTGAAACGACGGATGCTCATGTTCTCGCCGATGATGGAGATCTGGGAGGAAAGAGCTTCCTTAACAGTAAGGCTCTCGTCTGCTGCCCACTTCTCATCCATGAATGCATCCATATCTGCTGCTGTTGTTGTAAGAGCCTGAGCTGCAACCTGAGCAACGTATGCCTGGAACTTTGCGTTCTTTGCAACGAAGTCTGTCTCAGCATTAACCTCAACGATAACAGCTTTCTTCTCGTCTGCTGTCATAGCTGTGTCAACAATACCCTCAGCTGCGATACGTCCAGCCTTCTTCTCTGCGCCTGCAAGTCCTTTTTCTCTTAAGAACTCAACAGCCTTGTCCATGTCGCCGTCTGTAGCTGCAAGAGCCTTCTTGCAGTCCATCATTCCAGCGCCTGTCATTTCTCTTAAATCTTTTACCATTTTAGCTGTAACTGCTGCCATGTTTCATTTCCTCCGAATCATATTAAAGAATCAAAATAAAACGTGTCTTTTCAGAAGAAGGTGCTGCCACTGACAGCACCTTCCGGATTCCTTATAACAACTTAAGCCTCTGCGTTCTCCTCAGCTGCTTCTGCTGCCTCAGCCTCGCCCTGCTTAGCCTCGATGACAGCGTCTGCCATCTTGGAAACGATAAGCTTAACGGCTCTGATAGCATCGTCGTTACCCGGAATTACATAGTCAAGTTCTTCCGGATCGCAGTTTGTATCAGCGATACCGATCAGAGTGATTCCAAGTGTGTGAGCTTCCTGAACACAGATTCTTTCCTTCTTCGGATCTACGATAAAGATAGCGTCCGGGATCTTCTTCATTTCCTTGATACCGCCAAGGTTCTTCTCAAGCTTCTCCCACTCTTTCTTTAACTCGATAACTTCCTTCTTCGGAAGAACGTCGAAAGTTCCGTCCTCAGACATCTTCTCGATTGCTTTTAATCTAGCGATTCTGGACTGGATGGTCTTGAAGTTTGTAAGCATACCACCAAGCCATCTCTCGTTTACATAGTACATTCCGCAACGCTCAGCCTCAGCCTTGATTGCATCCTGAGCCTGTTTCTTTGTACCAACGAAAAGGATTGTGCCGCCCTCAGCTGCGATATCAGCAACTGCCTTGTAAGCCTCATCAACTTTACCTACAGATTTCTGAAGGTCGATGATGTAGATACCGTTTCTCTCTGTGTAGATGTACGGTGCCATTTTCGGGTTCCATCTTCTTGTCTGGTGACCGAAATGTACGCCGGCTTCCAGAAGCTGTTTCATTGAAATTACGCTCATGTTATTTTCCTCCATTTGGTTATTTACTTCCGCCTGCATCTCACTTCCACAACCACCTGAAAAACTCAGGCACCACTTGCAGAATCCGCAGACGTGCATAATATCAGCTTTTTCACTATATCATAAGTCAATTTCCCCTGCAAGTACTTTTTTATTATTTTTCCAACTTTTTTTGTGTCTTTTTTTGCGTCTCGCGTTACCCAGCGGTGAGCTTCCGGGCTGGTGTGCATGATCCGGGGATCTGGCTTCCTCTTAGCGCGCAGGTGACTGCGTTGAAGAACAGGCAACACTTGTCTGAGCGCAGCGAGTTGTGTTGCCTGTTCTTCGCCCTTAGCAGTCTCCCGGGAGCTTAGAGGAACCATCCCCGCATCCCCGGCACACCAGCCCGGAAGCTCACCGCGTACCTTTCGCCAAGACACCTCAAAAGACATTCTCCCCTATTCCACCCAAAAAAGAGGCGCAGCCCTAAATCCCGCCGCACCGCTTTTTACATCTTCTTCAATTACAACCAAAACCACTTCTATCAGCTATTTCGCATTAACCGCCTTCAACGCCTTCAGCTCATCAAACACCACATCATTCAAAACTTTAATGTATGTTCCCTTCATACCCGAAGACCTCGACTCGATAACACCCGCACTCTCAAACTTCCGGAGCGCATTCACGATAACGGATCTCGTAATACCAACCCGGTCTGCGATCTTGCTGGCAACAAGAATTCCCTCGTTTCCGTCAAGCTCCTCGAAGATATGGGTAATTGCCTCCAGCTCGGAGAACGATAACGTGCTGATCGCAGATTTCACGATCTGTACCTTTCTTGTCTCCTCCGCGTTCTCCTCATTTACAGAACGCATCATCTCAAGGCCGACAACCGTAGTACCGTATTCGCAGAGAATAATATCATCGATATCATACTGCTCGTCGGATTTGTACATAAATAAAGTTCCAAGACGCTCTCCCGCAATATCGATCGGAGCGATGATCGCCTGGTATTTCTTCACGTTCTCCTCAGCGAAACCGAGAGTCGCAAGATTTACATTTTCCTTGGTGGAAAGGACACTTAAGAGGCGTTCGTTAAACATTTTATCGACATAGCCGCCAACTTTGTCCTCAATCAACTCATGGATCTCATCGACACCAGGACAGATGCTTACACCCAGGACTTTTCCTTTCTTGCTGATCACGAGAATGTTCGACAGCAAAATTTCGCTTAAAACTTTACAGATGTCGTTAAATACGACCTTGTGCGAATTGTTGTTGTGGAGCAGTTTGTTTATTTTTCTGGTCTTATCCAATAATTCAACACTCATTTCCGAAAACCTCCTTTACTTTCTGATATCGTACGAATAATATTTGATCGATTAAATTGTAACACGATATTTCCAGAATTTCAAGACTTTTTCGGATAATTAGGATAAATCGAAATAAATTGTCAAGTCCTTATCAATTTTTTGAAGTTCAAACTGTCTGAATTGTATCATTTGTAGCGATAATTATGCAGTTCAGTGCATTTATCGGCAAATTTCACTGTCAGAAGAGACATTTCACCTTTCCACACCAGCTGACCCGATGCCTGCATCTTCTTCCAAACATCCGCCGTATGCAGGTTTGATTCACAGCTCTTACAAGAAACATCCGGCAAATGTGTCTCGCACATCCCGCCAGAGCCTTTTTATCACTACCGTTCATCCTGTAACCGGCAGCAGATTATTCAGTTGCAGTCTTTTCCTCTTCCTTTTCCTTCATCGGCATCACAAAACCGCACTGCTCATTTGCGCAGACGAGTTTGTTTCCTTTTTCCACCATGTAGCTTCCGCATTCCGGACATTTCTCAGTGGACGGTTTCTGCCAGGACATGAAATCACAGTCCGGGTTGGCCTCACAGCCGTAATACTTTCTGCCTTTTTTCGTCTTCTTGATGATGACTTCTTTTCCGCACTTCGGACACGGGATGCCGGTCTTCTCCAGATACGGCTTCGTATTCCGGCACTCCGGGAATCCCGGACATGCGAGGAACTTACCGTGAGGACCGTACTTGATGACCATCCGTCTTCCGCAGACCTCACAGATCTCATCCGATTCCTCATCTGCGATGTGGACCGTCTCAAGCGTTCTCTGGGCCTCATTCACCGCTGCCATGAGATCCGGGTAGAAGTTTCTGACGATCGTCTTCCACGGGGTCAGTCCCTCTCCGACGCTGTCTAACAGGAACTCCAGATTCGCCGTGAAAGCGATATCCACGATGCTTGGGAAGCACTGCTTCATGATCCGGTTGACAACCTCGCCGAGCTCAGTCACATAAATATTTTTATTTTCCTTCACCACATACCGGCGTGCAAGGATCGTTGTGATCGTCGGAGCGTAGGTACTCGGACGTCCGATGCCCTGTTCCTCCATCGCCTTTACAAGCGATGCCTCCGTATAGTGGGCCGGCGGCTGGGTAAAGTGCTGGGCATTTACAAGATCGGCAAGCTCCAGCTCCTCGCCCTTTTCCAGCTTCGAGAGGATCTGATTCTTCTCTTCCTTCTCATCCGCCTCGATATAGACAGACATGAAGCCGTCAAATTTCAGTCTGGACGCTGTCATCGTAAATTCATTTCCGCCCGCCATGACCTTAACAGAAGTCGTCTCATAGACAGCTGCAGACATCCGGCTCGCGGTAAACCGCTTCCAGATCAGCTGGTAAAGACGGAACTGATCTCTCGAAAGAGATTCCTTCACCTTGACAGGTGTCAGAGAAAGATTCGTCGGACGGATCGCCTCGTGCGCATCCTGGATCTTTCCGTTATTCTTCTTTGAATTCTCTCCCGTTGACAGATATGCTTCCCCATAGTTCTCAGCGATGAATTCGCCTGCCATCTTCTCCGCTTCCTCCGCGACACGGGTGGAATCGGTACGCAGGTAAGTGATCAGACCGACCGTGCCATGTCCTTTCACATCAACGCCCTCATAGAGCTGCTGTGCGAGACGCATCGTCTTCTGGGTGGAGAAGTTTAACGCCTTGGACGCCTCCTGCTGCATGGTACTCGTTGTAAACGGAAGCGGCGGCTTCTTCGTGCGCTCACCGTTCCTGATATCATTTACGATAAATTTCTGTCCCTTTAAGGACTCTAACAGGGCATCCAGCTCGGCACGGCTCCTGATCTCTGTCTTTCCATCCTTATCTTTATGGAAATGGGCCGCTGCCGGCTTCTTTGTCCCCGGTGCTTTCAACATCGCATCGAGACTCCAGTATTCCTCCGGAATAAACGCGGAGATCTCCTCTTCACGGTCACAGATCATTCGGAGTGCCACCGACTGGACACGGCCGGCACTCAGTCCGCGTTTTACCTTTTCCCAGAGGATCGGGCTGATCTTATAGCCCACGATACGGTCCAGGATACGCCGCGTCTGCTGGGCATCCACAAGATTCATATCGATATCTCTCGGTGCCTTTAAGGACGCCTTTACCGCGTTTTTCGTGATCTCATTGAAGCTGATTCGGTATACTTTTTTATCTTTTACCTCATCGAGCTTCAGCGCTTTCATCAAATGCCAGGAAATCGCCTCTCCCTCACGGTCAGGGTCAGTTGCGAGATAGATCTTATCTGCTTTTTTCACTTCTTTCCGGAGTTTCGCAAGGATATCGCCCTTGCCCCGGATCGTGATATATTTCGGTTCATAATCATTTTCCACATCAATTCCGAGCTGGCTCTTCGGAAGATCTCTTACGTGTCCGTTGGACGCGTCCACCTCATATGTGCTTCCCAGGAATTTTTTAATTGTTTTAACCTTTGCAGGAGACTCCACAATCACAAGACTGTTCGCCATATTTTTCACATCCTTCTGCAATCATTCCGCTTTATAATATTGATTCCCGGTTCCAAAAACAAGTCCCGCAAGCTCCAGCTTTAAAAGGGCTTCCATACATTCTGTCACAGAAAGTCCGCTCAATGCGGCGACCTCTTCCAGATGTCTGGGGCGCGAATCAACCGAAGCATACACCAAATTTTCGTTCTTGGCAAGCCTATTTTGTGAAAATTTATGAATCGTTAATTTTCTTTCGTATTTCATCCCGAGGAATTCCAGCACATCCGACGGGCTCAAAAGCAGGCTCGCACCGCCCTGGATCAGGCGGTTGCAGCCCCCGCTCAACGGGTCATTTGCACGTCCCGGAAGGGCGAAAACCTCCTTTCCCTGTTCTAAAGCAAAATCCGCTGTGATCAGCGATCCGCTCTTCTCCCTCGCTTCTATTATTATGACCGCGTCAGCAAGAGCGCTGATGATCCGGTTTCTCAGCGGAAAGTTCATTGCCACAGGGCGGGTCCCCGGGACGAACTCTGAGAGGATACCGCCGTTTTCCTCCATGGCATGAAAAATTTTGTAATTTTCCCGCGGATAACAGATATTTACCCCGCATCCCAGAACCGCGTAGGTGGGTTTCCCGCGCTCGATCGCGCCCCTGTGGGCACAGCCATCCACTCCCGCCGCCATGCCGCTGATAATGTTGACTCCCGCATTGGCAAGTTCCCCGGCATAAAATCCGGCCGCCTCCTTCCCATATTCCGTGCAGGCTCTGGCGCCGACAATGGCAACCGCCGGGACCTCGTTTTCCGGAAGATTTCCCTTTACGAAAAGCGCCGCCGGGCGGTCTTTATATGGAAGGAAACGTTCCGGATAGTCTGTGTCTCCTTCAGCGATAAAGCGGATCCCCGTCCGTTCCAGCCCATAAAATTCCTTCAGCCATGCAGATTCCTGCTCTCTTGCCTGCAAAAAGACCGTCACGCGCTTCTCTGTGAGAACTCCCGCTTTTTGGATTTCCTGTTCCTTTGCCGTCCAGACCTCCTGATATGTTCCGAACCTTTCCCTTAACTTCCCGATCGTCGCACTGCCGAACCCCGGAACATGGCAGAGACAGTAAAACGCTTCCCGCTCGGTAAGTGTGTTGTAAGCCATGATCTTATGTACCCCTTTCCTTTCATTCATAGAACTGTTCCGCACCCAAAAAGTTCCGGACAAGCTTCGTTTTCAGGCATTAATTCCCCCAGAACTTCTCCCGGCTCTTCACATAGGACACCGCCTCGCACAGATCTGAAAGCCGGATTTCACTCGCACCTGCAAGATCCGCCGTCGTTCTTGCGACTTTTAAGATCCTGTCATGCATTCTGGCGGAAAGCGCAAGCTTTTCGAAGATCTCCTCCATAAAGGTCTCCTCCTCCTTCCCCAGAACGCAGTATTTCCGGATATGCCGCCCCGCCATCTCCCCGTTGCAGCGGATGTTTTCCTCCATAAACCGCTCTTTCTGGATCTCTCTCGCCTGCTCCACCCGCGCCCGGATCGCGCCGGAAGCTTCATTTTCTCCGCCGCCTCTGATGTCCCCGTAAGTAACCGGGGATGCCTCCACACAGAGATCGATCCTGTCCAGCAGTGGTCCCGATATCTTCTGTAGATACCGCGTGATCTGTCCCTCCGTGCACCGGCACCTCGCAAGGTCCGGAAAATGACCGCAGGGACATGGGTTCATCGCAGCCACAAGCTGAAAGTTGGCCGGATATGTCACCGTGGCCTCCACTCTCGAGACTGTCACCTCCCGGTCTTCGAGCGGCTGCCGGAGTGTCTCGAGTGCCGCTCTGGATCCCGCCGGTGGCAAGCGAGATCTCCCCCGGCTTCGGTCTCCTCCCGCCTCCCGTCAGTGCCTGGACCGATACCGTGTGGTGGGGTGCGCGGAACGGCCTGATCTTTACAAGCGGCTCTTTCTCCGTCAGAAGTCCGCTCACACTGTAGATCTTCGAGATCTCGATGCTCTCCGCCACGTCCATTCCCGGCATGATCGTCGGCATTCTCCTCGCAAGCATGGTCTTTCCGGCCCCCGCAGGTCCCACGACCAGAAGGTTGTGCTTTCCGGCGGCTGCCACCTCCGCCGCCCGCCTAAGGAGCGGCTGTCCCGATAATTCCGCGAAATCCACATCATAGCGGTTCATCGTATCCTGCAGCTCCTTCATGTTTACCGGTGGTTCCGGGCGCATCGGCTGTTTTCCGGATAACATATCCACCAGATGTTTCAGATCCCGGACACCGTAGAGCGAAATCCCGCCGATAAAGGATGCCTCCTTCACGTTCTCAGCCGGAAGAAATACCCGTCGGAATCCACTCTCCCGTGCCTGTGCCGTGAGCGCCATAACGCCCGGGATCCCCCGCACAGTCCCGTCCAGCCCCAGTTCCCCGAAGAATACCGCATCCTCCAGGTCCTTTGCCTGGAATCCTCCGTATGATGACAGGATCGCCGCGGCGATCGCCAGATCAAAGCCGGTTCCTTCCTTTCTAAAATCTGCCGGAGACAGATTGACCGTGATCTTCTTTGGCGGCAGGGAGAGTCCAAGATTCTTGATCGCCGTCCGCACCCGGTCTCCGCCCTCCCGGACCTCCGAGGCCAGATATCCCACAAGGATCAGCCCCGGAAGTCCGTCACTGACGTCCGCCTCCACGGTCACGTTTTTCCCCTCCATTCCGAGGAGATATATGCTGTTGATCTTGCTGAACAAAAAATACTCCTTTCCAGTCTTTGGTTGTCATCTCACCACCTATAGAGATAGGAGAAGCCTTGATGTTGTTAGTTGAAATCATCCCTGAAATCGAGAATATTTTCACCGTTTTTTGATAAAATAGATATGGTTTAAGAATTTTAAGAATTTAGACTGTGAAACCTGTATCCGTTCCCCTCTCACGCCTGCAGAAGAGAGCGGATTTCCTCTCAAATATGGGGCGTCCGGCGGAGGATTTCTTCCTATTTCCGCCAGCCCCATATGCATCGTCCTCCCACCGCGCGGGCAAACACCCGCCGCGTGGCCTTACCATTTGAGCTTTCATCCATGTTTTCACCGTCATTGACAGGAATCAGCCCTCATGCTCCCCGATCCACTCCAGGATATCCGCGGATACCTGGTCGCGGTTGAGTTCGTTTAAAAGTTCATGTCTCGCATCCTCATAGAAGCCGATGGAGAGATCCTCCGCTCCTGCCTTGTCGTATCGCTCATAGACGCGGCGCACGCCTTTTGTCTCCTCTCCCACCGGGTCTTTGCTTCCGGACAGGATCAGGATCGGGAGATCTGTCCGCATTTTTCCGGCTTTTTCAAGCTTTGCCGTTTTTAAGATCACCTCAAAGAAGTCACGGTACGCCCCGGCTGTGAAGATAAAATCTGTCAGCGGATCGTCTCCAAAATCCCGGTCTTTCTTTTCATCCCTGGAGAGCCAGTCGTACGGCGTCTTCACAGGTTTAAATTTCCTGTTGTAATTTCCGAGGGACATCTCATAGAGCAGTTTGCTCCGGCAGCGTGTTCCTCTCTGTCTGCAGATCGTGTCCGCCAGCAGATAGCCAAGCCGGACCTCCGCGTCCTTCGGAGCTCCGGTCCCGAGTAAGATCACTCCGTCGATCCCGTCTTTATAGACAGTCAGATATCGTCTCGCGAAAAATGATCCCATGCTGTGTCCCAGAAGGAAGATCGGCACACCTGGATATTTTCTCTGCGCGTGGACCGTCACGCGGCGCATATCGCGGATCACCGAGACGGCTCCGCCATGCTCCCCGAAGTATCCGCGGTCTTCCGCTGCCGCTGCGGTCTTTCCGTGTCCAAGATGATCATTTCCAAGGACATAGATCCCGTGTCCCGCTAAAAATTCCGCAAACTCCCGGTATCTTCCGACATGTTCCATCATTCCGTGGGCAATCTGAACGATCGCTTTCACCTCACCGCTCGGGATCCACTCCATACAGTGAAGATTCGCGATCCCACTGCTGGATGGAATATAAAATTCATGAATTTCCATTTTTCTCCCTCCTCACACCAGATCTTTTTGCCGTCGGCAGGATCCGCAGACGGGATCCGGTCTCCGGTCAGGATCAATGCCCCGCCAGTTTTCATACGTGATCAGCTTATCTATAAGTATAACACGCATACCGTATTTTCCCCAGGAAACATCTGTTAAAATTTCATAAAGTTTATATAAACCTAAAAAAGAATGTGCCTCGGCACATTCTCGCGCCGAGCGCGGTCGCTCGCGACGATCTTCATCTTCGCGCGAGTGCGCATCATTGGCACGTAGTGCCTTTTTGTTCAACAGGGAAGTTCCATCGAACTTTCCTGTTGAA
>OBWK01000440.1_pt1 | contig 21658 bp, 17 predicted proteins | sample 1495251 | NCBI WGS metagenome assembly OBWK01 (sample SAMEA2580065, study PRJEB22360) | human gut metagenome | biome: human gut; feature: human-associated habitat; material: faeces | place: Denmark | collected 2008/2010 | reverse complement strand
TTATATAATATAAGAAGATTCTTTACATTCAGACTATGATTGTTACGATCCGGGATCCGATCCCACAGCTCGCACCGTTGTGAGAGTGGAGGACCGCAGATCACCGGTCAGAAGGAGAGATTATGGAGATCAGACAGTTAGAATACTTCCGGGCCATTGTTGACGCCGGAACCATCAGCGGAGCGGCGAGGGAGCTTCATATGACACAGCCGCCGCTTAGCTACCAGATGAAAATGCTGGAGGAGGAACTTCAGGTGCCGCTTTTTATCCGTGGCATGAAGCATATCACACTGACGGAGGCGGGAAAAACGCTCTACGAACAGGCGGGAAAGATCCTGATGCTCTCGGAGGTAACGAAGCGGGAGGTCATAAAATCAAGTCAGGCGGCGACGATCCATATCGGAATGACTCCGTCCACCGTGTCCATGATGTCCCATTACCTGATGCGTTTTGCAAAAAGCCATCCCAATATCCATTTTGATATCCACGAGGGATCCACATTCACGATGAGGGATCAGCTTGAGAACCGGATTCTTGACCTCACGACCCTGCGCACGCCAATTACGTTAAGGGGCTGTGAGACGAAAACTCTGGCGGAGGAACGCCTTCTCGCCATGGCAGTTCCGGAGTTCCCTCTTTTAAAAGGACGCACATCGCTCCATCTGCAGGAGCTCTCGGAACAGCCCCTGATCCTGTCCCACCGGTTTCAGAAATATATCGCCTCGAAGTTTGAGGAGGCGGGACTTGTCTGCGATATCTACCTTGCTTGTGAGGATGCAAGGACCGCGATCACGATGGCGGAACGGGGAATGGGGATCGCGATCCTGCCGACTTCGATGCTGGAACTTTCTGATAAGCTGAAAGCATGTGAGGTCTGTGATGCCGATTTTACAACAGAGGTCCTTCTCGCCTGGAGAAAAAGTCGAATTTCGTCGGAAATACAGGAATTTCTGGAATTTTGGAATTAAATAGCTTTTACAGGCAGATTATACGAGAAATTTTCTGAAAAATGTGCCATAATGAGAAATAATGAAAAGCTTCATATTATAAAACATGTCAGATACAGAGAGTCTGACAGAACAGGAGAAGAATCGTTCATGAAGTATGATCTGGAACATTATGGGCAATATTTAACAGAATGCGAGAAAAGTAAAAATACGATCGAAAAGTATCTGAGAGATGTGCGGACTTTCCTGATATTTTCAGGAGAACGGGAGCTGAGCAAGGAGATCATCTTGGAGTATAAAAAGCTTCTCGTAGAAAAATACCGGACGTCCAGCGTAAATTCCATGCTGATCGCGGTGAATGGATATCTGAGCTGGATCGGCCGGGACGATCTCCGGGTCCGTGTGTGCAGAACGCAGAGACGGATCTTTCGCGAGGAGGAGAGGGAACTGACGCGCGAAGAGTACCAGAGACTTCTTATGACCGCGAGACGGGAGAATCGCGAGCGCCTGTTCTGCATCCTTCAGACCATCGCGGGAACGGGGATGCGGATCGGAGAATTAAAATATCTGACAGCGGAGACTCTAAAGGAGCGAAAGATACGGATCGACTTTAAGGGCAAAGTTCGGATCATCCTGATCCCAAGGTCCCTTCTGATCCTTTTGAGAGATTACTGTCGAAAACAGAAGATCAGGGCGGGAAGTATTTTCCGCTCAAGGAACGGAAGACCGCTGGACCGGAGAAATATATGGACGGAGATGAAAAGTCTCTGCAAGAAGGCAAAGGTGGCAGCAAGCAAAGTGTTCCCGCATAATCTGAGACATCTCTTCGCGCGATGCTTTTACGAAAAGGAACACGATCTCGCGCGTCTGGCAGATTATCTTGGACACAGCAGCATTGAGACAACAAGACGGTATACGATGATCACAAGCGAGGAGGCCTGCGCAAAGGATTTAGAGCTGGGGCTGGTCCAAAGGGAAGAAGGAATATCGGAAGGAAAGAAAGGCGAAACTGAACAAATGGGAAAAATAAAGGATCCGTCTGCGACATAATGTCATGAACGGCTTTTCTTAAAAGAATATGCATCGTTTTTACATAGAATTTACATGGTTTTTACACTTTCTAAAGCTAATTTGAAAGAGTGTCCAGTCTGCGAATCTACTTCCCGGACTGTATGTTTTTTGGAAAATCATGTTAAAAAAACGCAAAAAAGCAAAAAACCCGGAATATCCATTGAAAACAAAGGTTTTTCGTGATATTATTTTTATGTATATATATGAATACAAGGGGGATTCGTTATGACATAATACACATTATGTCATGGACGGCTTTTTTGAATGAAAAAATGTATGATCGGAGAACGATACGGAAGTCTCGTGGTAATTGAAAAAGTGAAGATTCCGGGAAAACCGAAAACCTATTGGCGGTGCCGGTGTGACTGCGGGAATATATGCACCGTGGAAGATTCACACCTGAAAAATGGACACACGAAGAGCTGTGGATGCAGAAGACGGATCCGACTCCAGGAAAAACGCCTCGATCTTACCGGACAGCGGTACGGCAGGCTTGTCGTTCTGGGACCGGCAGCGGGGTTGACAGAAAAACGTGATGGCACGGTGGAGCAAAGCAGATCGTCCGAAGGTGATCACACGGATCGTCCGGACAGGATGAGTGATTACTGGCTTTGTCAGTGTGACTGTGGAAAACAGTGCATCTGCCGCAAAGAGAATCTCCGCTCCGGAGTCACAAGAAGCTGTGGCTGTCTTCAGGAAGCACAGAGAAAGGCAAATATGAAGAAAGCCATCCATTTTATGGACGGAACCTGTGTGGAGCGGATCGCGTGCAGAAAGACATTTTCCAATAATACTTCCGGTCACCGCGGAGTGTACAGAAGAGAAAACAACCGATGGAGAGCATCCATTGGCTTTCAGGGAAAGTCCTACAATCTTGGCAGTTTCGCAACCTATGAGGAGGCAGTTCAGGCGCGGCTGGACGCGGAAAAACGGTTATATGATCCATTTTTAGCGAAATACCGCGAAGAGAATTCCTGAGAACGCAGGGGAATCGCAATACTGATAAAAACACTTCCAACCGCAGGAATACCGGGCAGCTTTGCTGCATAGAATGCAGTTTAGGGAGTGATTTTTATAAATTTTAAGGAACAAGGGGGAAAGGAGGGGCTTTGTGAGCATACAGAGGCAGAAGAATCCTGTGTGCAGCAATTGAAATATTGACTCACAGTAACTGTTCGACAGAGATACAGTTACGATCCACGATTCGAAAAAAAGGAGGAAAAGAGAGATGAAGAAGCGCGGAATGAAAAAACGTGTTCTGGCAGCACTCATGACGGCCTGTATGGTCGTTGGGTCTGTGCCGGGAGTGTCGTTGGCGGATGTGGAAACATCCCCTTCGAAGGCATTAGGTATTAATAATCCGGGGCCAAGTAAGTTTATGCTTGATGGAAATGATTATACAACAACAACTGGTATTATCTCCATACTCAGTACGACAACACAAGAGGACGCATGTACACCGGCTGGCATGAGATCGACGGCAAGTGGTATTACTTCAACACAGCATCCGACAAGGGAACACTTGGCGCAATGCTTGCGAACACCACAACACCGGATGGATATCAGGTAGACGCAAATGGAGCTTGGATCCGGTAATTCCGGCAGGAAACCTTCATGGCTCACCGGGCGCGGGATCCTCATAGCAGTCATATTTCTTCTGGGACTGGGAATTTTCCTGTACCCGCATATCTGCGACTGGTACTATCAGTATCAGTTTAACAAGGCGATTGCGGCGTATGACCGGTTTCAGGGGATCGACTGCGAAGGAATGATCCAGGCGGCCCGAGAGTACAATGAAAGACTTGCAAAGAAAGAGGAACAGTTTCTGGTTCCTGCAGAGGAACGGGAGGAGCTTGACCACCTTCTGGATCCATGGGGAACAGGGATGATGGGATATGTGGACATTCCGAAGATCGGGGTCCACATTCCCATTTACCACGGAACGGAAGAGCGGGCGCTTCAGTCGGGCGCCGGTTTCTGGTATGGGACAAGCCTACCGGTGGGCGGTGAAAATACCCATTGTGTGCTGGCCGCCCATAACGGTCTTGTGAAGGCGAAACTGTTCACCGACCTGGACAAACTGGAAGTGGGAGATCGGTTCACTCTGGATGTCTTAAACGAGACATTCACGTATGAGGTGGATCAGATTCTCGTAACACTCCCGGAAGAGACGGAAGAACTTTATATCCAGAACGGAAAAGACCTTGTGACGCTTTATACCTGTACTCCGTATGGGGTAAATACCCACAGGCTTCTTGTCCGCGGACACCGGGTAACAGAACCGGAAAAATGATGGAAAAAATGCGCCGGTTCACAAAAAGTGAAAACGGCGCTTTTTTCGACATAAATTGACATGGAGGGGATCGAAAATAAAAAAGAAAATGAACAAGGTTTTCATGGTCTGTCTGGCAGCGACTGCGATGACGGCGGGGATGTCGGTTATAAGCTTTGCCAATGTTAAACTGACAAAAGCTGGAAGTGCAGCTGGTGTGGAATACGAAACCTTTGATGAAGCGATGGCTCAATTTTCAGATGGAGATACGATTGAACTATTATCTGACAGTTCAACGGAAAAAGGAATTGGACTTGCTGGCAGTCAGTTGACGATCAATGGTAATGGTCATAAACTGACAGCAAATACGAAAGGAATCTACATTCATGAGAATAACAAACCGGGGGAACTTACATTTAACAATTGTACGGTAGAGATAGATCCAAATGAAGGAACGCCTACGGTCATGGGTGATGTTTCTTCTTGGGCAGCGGTAGTTATAAACTATAATTGTGTGCTGAATTTTAATTATTCGAAGGTGTTGATGAATACAAAACATCCAGCGGCTCCTAATACAGGTATTTGTTACCATGAAGGATCGAAGGTAAACTTAAGAAACACAGAGATGGAAGTAGGCAACTATACAGGAAATGGTTTTTTAGCAGATGTTAATGATAATGGAAAAAAGTATACTTCCGAATTAAATATATTAGAAAAATCAAAATTAACGGTGAGTAAATGTAGAGCTGGAATCACTGCTGCAATGCAGATCACTGTAAATGATGCAACATTAATTAATAGTAGAAACAAAGGAAATGCGAGTAACGGCGCTGATTATATACTGGAAAATGCTATCGTTGATATTTCCGAAAACGGAGGACATGGTATGTCGGCACGAAATATCACAATAAAAGACAATTCGAGTGTTGATTGTAATAAAAATAATTATTACGGGGTGACCTTTTTTGGAAAAATGACCATGGATGGAACATCTGCATGGAATATCAATGAAAACTCTCAGAAGGAAACTTCTGGAGGAATGAGAGCGCAAGGACCATCTTCTGCAGGTACGGTAGAAAGTGGTGCGAAAATCACCATGAATGGAAATAAAGGAAATGCACTTGAGAATTATGGTACGATGACATTCAAAAAAAATGTCAATTTAGAAATCCTAGAAAATAGTGAAAAAAACAATGGTGGAGGAATTTACAACAAGGGAACGATTGAATTACCTGCATCTGCTTACATCTGCAATAACCATGCTGGAAAGTACGGCGGTGGTATTTACAATATGGGTAGTGCAAAGATTTTCAGTGGAGCAAGCATCTACAATAACCATGCCGGAAAAGGTGCCGACGATATCTACAATGGAGAAAGCGCGACACTGAAATTCGGAAACACAAACAAAGAGTGGATCCTCGACGATTGTAATCACGCGATCGACGGCTGGTATGATGACACAGAAGGAAGCCGCTGGAATGCCGATGGCGGTGAAAGTGAGCACCATATTGTTCTTGTAAACAGCGGAAGTAAGACCGGTATGCTGCAGATCAAAGCTGCGCATGGACTTGATGCGGACGATAAGGAGAGCAGACCGGATATCGATAAAAAGGCAGACGGTGAGGATGAGATCAAGGGCGTAAAACCGGGCGATACTATAAGCTTTACTCTGGAATCCCATCTTCCGGCAAGACTGGCTGGATTTGTAGTGCGTTCCGATTCTAATGCAGAGAGATTGTATATTCCGGAGAAGTTCTCCGAGCGTATGATCTTCCATGACAAGATGAGCAAAAATCTGGAATTTGATAAAGCAACCCTGAAAGTTACAGTCAGAAATGCTGGAAGTGAACTTCCAGAAGACTATTACAAGGTAGAAACCGGAAAAGGCAATGAGACATTCCGGGTAAGTATTGCTCTGATCGCAGCATTCAATGACAGATATATTACATATGATGAGTTAAAGAATGCAGAGCCGATTATTGTTTCCTATGACGCAGCTGTCTCTGACAAAGCCATTGATGGAGACAAGGTGGAGAACCGTGCATGGGTCAACGACAGCGAAGAGGATATCGTTGATGGCCCGGTTATCGATCCGGGTGTCCCGTCCACCGGTGGAATTGGAACAAAAGCCTTCACAGCAGCAGGAATCGCCCTGATGGGAGTGGCAGCAGGTGCTGTGATCGTGACAGGTAAGAAAAAGAAAAAAGAACAATAATTCAAACTTTTCGGATTGTTGCTAGTTATGAGAACGAGGTAGAAACATGAAAAAATCATGGAAAAGTTTCATGACCGTCACCGCAGCCGCCGCTGCGATGACGCCTGCCATGGCATTTTCTTCGTTGGCGGCTGTGGCGAAGGTAGGAGAAGTTGAATATGATGATCTGCAGACAGCGGTGAATTCAGGGGATGATGTTGTAATTGATCTTCTGGATGATGTGACTCTGACGGATGGTCTTGTGATCGGAGCAGGAAAAAACGTTACGATCCAGTGCCAGAAGGAGAATCCAAAGACGATTACGATGAATTCTTTGGGGATCATCACCGGAAGGTTAGAGGGGGGAATCAGCAACGTAACATTTACTAATTGTATTATAGATGAAAACGTTATAAACCATCCGGAAGTGCAAGCTGAAGAAAATGGTGCAACAACGAATTTATTTACAAATACAAATTTGAAATTGGATCATGTGACATGGACGCTAAAAAGCAGCGGAGATCAAATCGGGAAACATGGGATTTATTTAAATGCGGAAACAAAGTTGTATATCAGCAACGGATCTGCAGTTAAAATCAGTGGATTCAATTCAAGTGGATCTTCAGGGCTGTTTCAGGATGCATCGGACCGAACTGCATCGATGTCACCGGTTGAGATTGTCATCGATAATGGATCAGAATTATCAATTTCTGACTGTGGGTATGGCGGAATTACAGTCGATGAACCCAATATGACAGTAAGCAATCATTCTAAGATCAATGTGACCAACTGTGGTCTGAACGGTGGTCTTGGTGGTATTCAGTTCCTTGGGACATGTCGTGTTGAGAACGGTTCTTCGATTATATCGAACAACAATGTGGGAAGTCTTCAAGGGGCATTTTTCAATCATTTATATCTTGATGGTACATCAGACATGAGTGTCTGCGGAAACAAAGGTGCAAGAGGTTTGAGAATCGGCGGTATTGGTGTTATTGATACTGGTGCAAAACTAAATGTGGATCGTAATGAGGGAACAGGTCTTCAAATCTATACCGGTCTAAACTTCTATTTTGGAAATGTTCAAATTAAGCCGGGGGCAAAGGTGTCGATCTGTGAAAATGGAAAATCAGGAATCGATAACTATTATAAGTTTTCAGCAGAAAATGGCGCAGAACTTATGGCTAAAAAAAATAAGGGCTGCGGCATCAGAAACTATTATGAAATGTCATTAGATGCCGGTTCTATCTGTGAAAATGAAACAGAAGGACATGGCGCGGGTATCTTAAATGATGGTACGATGATCAATAAAGCTCAGAGTACTGCTAAACTCAAGATCGGCACCGGCGTCCGCATCTGCAATAACCACGCAGCCATCTACGGCGGCGGCCTCTATAACGGGGAAAACGGAACCGCAGAGCTTTCGGACGGCGTGATCCTCTACAACAACCACGCAGACGAAGGCGCTGACGATATTTACAACACTGCAGGGCAGAAGCTGACTTTCTGCGCAGTCGGAACCGGTTGGAACCTTGACGACTGCAATCACCGCATCGACGGCTGGTATGACGATACAGAAGGAACAAGATGGAACGCAGACGATGACCTTCCGGAAAATCGTCATATCGTTTCGGTAGCTTCCAGCGGATATGAGACGGGATTCCAGATCAAGGCGGCTCATGGCGCGGAGATCTACGAGACGACAAGTTATCCGATCGATAAAAAGGCAGACGGCGAGGACGAGATCGGAACCGTAAGTCAGGGAAAGAAGATCAGGTTTACACTGACCTCCAGTCTTCCTAAGCTGCTTGCACGCTATGTTGTGACGGCATCCAACGCCTCACCGGCAAACTCCGCAAGGGGGATTCGCAAAGTCCGCGTACACAGTGCGTCCGGCGCGGGAATAGTCCGCGTACACAGTGCGTCCGGTGCGGAGACAGTCCGCGTGTACAGTGCGTCCGGTGCAAGAAGAGCGAGAAGCGTAAGCGGAGACAACTACGACAATGAGATTTCTGCACAGTCCCTTTCTGCAGATGAAAAATATGCGATCCCGGATTCTGTTGTGGAGACCATGGTCTTCCACGATGAGATGAACCGGTATCTGAAGTTTATTGACGGTAAGCTCCGTGTGACTGCGGGCAGGGATGGAATAGAAGTTCCTTCCGGGTATTACACGGTAACAGCCAGTGGTTCCAACGCATTCCGGGTTGAGGTTGATCTTGTAAACCTCTTTAATACCGGAATCATCGATTATGAAGATCTGACGGATGAAAATCCGATTACAGTGACCTATGAAGCGGCCGTGACAGACGACGCGATCCAGGGGGACGAGCTGTTTAACGAAGCCTGGGTCAACGATGGAGAACATGACTCCGTGGAAGGTGATGTCCTCGATAAGAAGGTTCCGTCCACAGGCGGAATGGGACGGGGAATGTTCACGGGTCTGGGACTCCTGTTTATGGGCACAGCGGCAGTAGCGTGGAAGAGAAAAAGAAGCATGTAGATCAGATACAGAAATCGATGTAGAAGGAAGGAATCCAAGATGACAGGAATTCGGAAAAAGAATAAGATCCTGGGCTTTATTTTTGCCGTGCTTGCGGTATGGATGGTGATATTTCAAAATCCGTCTTACGCGGCACAGCGGGGCAGCCTGAACATAAAAACAGAACAGGCCGGAATGACGGTATATCTCTATCGGGTTGCAGAAAAACAGGCGGGTGTCTATGTGCTGAATGAGAAATTTCAGGCATCCGGTGCGGATGTTTCCGGGGGTGGTTCCAGAGAGGCTGCGATCACTCTTACAAATTTTGTGAAGGCGCAGGGGATCCAGCCTTACCGGACCGGAACAGGAAGCGGAAAGCATGTGGTTTTTCGGAATCTTCCGGATGGAGAGGCTCTCTACCTTGTGACGGGGGATCCGATGACCGTTGGCGGCAAGACCTACATTCCGGCACCGGTTCTCGTGGAAGCGGGCGGTGCCGCTGCGGAAGCAGATATCAAGTGTGACATTGAAGAACCGGAAAACCCGACAAACCCAACGGAACCGACGGATCCGTCGAATCCGACCTCTACGACCCGTTATTATGATGACAGCGATGATGACGACTGGGATCCGACTCCGAATAAGAAGCCGACGATCACAACAGCGGCTGACGAGACGGTGACGATCACAGATGCGGAGACACAGTCGGAAACCAGAGTGGAGGAGAGTACGGCAGAGAGTGAAACAGAGACATCTACGGAGACAACCGTGGAGAACGAAAAGAAGCTTCCCCAGACAGGACAACTGTGGTGGCCGGTAGGGATCCTGCTCTCCGCAGGCGCAATCCTTCTGGCGGCAGGTCTTGTGATGAAAAAGAGAAGTAAGGAAAAATAAAAAAATTAAAGAGAAACATGAGGATACAGATATGAAAAAGAAAACGCTTCATCCAATCATGATTGCGTTACTGGCACTTTTTGTTCTGCTGCAGGCATTCTGCCTGACAGCATTCGGCGCTGAAAATCCGGAGGTGTGTATTTCGGCTGGAACAGAGACGGAGACTGTGAATCAGATCCTGACAGAAACGCTTCTCCCGGACAGTGAAGATACACTGGAATGGGAGTACGAGTGTGTTGGAAAGGAAGACGGTGGTCTGCTGAAAAATACCGCATGGGGATCAGTAGGCGGATTTGAAAGTACAACAAAAAAATACTTAGTGACTCACACCTATATCCATCCGGCGCTGGCAGACAATGCGGATGGTGAATATCAAGTACGCACAGGAGAGAAAAAATTCACAATCAGAAAACAGCAAAACATACCGTGGATTGCGAACTGCTCCGGGATCAGGAAATTCCGCTGATATATGACGAGGACGGAACCCTTAATGCCGAAGAGACGAAAGAAGAGATCTTCACGAGAGTTTTTTCAGCTTCCAATGCGGAGTTTATTACCTGTGGCGATGTGACGATCCAGTACTACGGTAAAGCTGAGTCAGGCTCTGTAGGAAATCTCGGAAAGAACTGGGTCGCACTGGACGGGGAGACGGTGAATCTCCTGACCTATCCGGCAATCCCGGCAGGAAAACAGAAGATCCGTATTTTATGGGACGGCAATGAGGAGTATTCCGGTTTTGAAAAAGAGACAGACGTGACCATGACGGAACGGGAGCAGATGAAGTTCAATCTGAAAGAGGCTCCTTACGAAGTAGGGCTTGTTTTTGATCATGATCAGAATATCGATTATACTGCAACAGCAAAAGCGATCTACGAGGCTGTAGTGGAGTCCACAGAACCGGAAGTGGATTTTGATGAGTTCGAGGTGAAGTACAATGCAGATCCTTCCGGGCTCATTGAAAATTTCAGACCGCTCGATGATGAGTCACTTGTAACAAAGAAATTCGGCACGGGAAGCTGGAAGATCCGTATTTCCTGGGGCGGAAGCAGGGACTATGCGCCGGGCAGCGTGACGGTATCAGTAACAGTGACGGACAACCGGATCAACAGTAAAGTCGTATTAAAGAGCGAAACCTCCTTCACATACAATAAGGATGTGGAAGCAGTAAAACAGGCGGTTCTTGATAATGTGATCGACTGGGAAAATTCCGAGCTTCCGGAGCGGGATACACTGTCTGTTGACGATTTCACTTTTTCCTACAATGCGAGACTTTCTCTTCTGGACGGTTTGAGCAGCGAGCTCGGTGACAGCTTTGCTGACAAATTCCTGAATGGAGAAGGAATCAGGGACGATGTTCCGTTTGAAGGAAAAAGCTATGAACTCGGAGGAAAGGTTCTCGGAAGCTTCCCGCAGATCGGCGCAGGCGAGCAGAAGATCAAAGTAACCTTCAAGGGAAATTCGGAGTACCGCGCAAGTGAAGAAGCTGAGGGCAGCGTGACCATCAACAAAGCAAATGTGAAGGTCAGCGTCAACAGCGCCAGCAGATATGTGAGCGAGGCTGTGAAGGGCAGAGAGCTTGTCTCCACAGATCCGGAGGATCAGTTCAACCTGTATATCATCTACGCCGGAATCACCAGCAATGTGACTACAGGCGTTTATCTGGAGCTTCCGGAACAGTATACCTCCAACAGCACTGTCATCAAGATCGTAGATAAGGCGCTGGAAAGCTTAAATCAGCCAACCCTGACAGAAATGCTGCAGAACGGCATCACGGTCGGTGAACTTAGAAAGCTTCTAAATACCAGTGAAGTGATCGATGTGCTTGAGAAGATCGGTGTGGATACCGGCGCTCTGGGACAGGTCATCAAGGTGATCAACAAGCTTCCGTCCATCGCTGATAATCTCCGGATCGGCATTGGTGCCCCGAATCACGCCGGAATTTACAGCGTGACAGCAGTCACCGACAACAAGAACTACAATACGGGTGTCGGCACCGGCGCTCTTGTCTTAAAGGCTGACAAGGCAAAGCTTGTATGGAACCAGAGTATCGGCAAAAAGATCTCTGCAGCGGAAGCGGCGGGTGCTGATTTCGGAGCTCACCTGGAAATCGGCGGCGCAGCAGTTGCAGATCAGTCGAGTGTCAGCGTGCTGTATTCCGGCTTTACCAGCAAATGGAAAGTTTATTCCAACACAACAACCCCGCCGACTGAGCCGGGGCGTTACACGATGACCGTAGTCGTTCTCGGCGGCAATTACCTTGCCTCCCCGATCAACCGGTCGTTCCAGATCACAAAATAAATTAAGAAAAGAAATTGGAAACCAGCTGATGAAAATCGCAGAGTCCAGGTGACGGCTGTTATTTATAACAGGCGTGATCAGATCAGGCAACTGACCAATATGGATTTAGAATAATAAGAATTATAAAACAACGAAGTGGACAGCCCCAACCGAAACTGCCCACTTCTTTATTGTCCGAATATTTCTTTTAATTAGTACAGCTTCGCACCAGCCGGGATATGGTTGTCAACCATGAGAAGGTTTAACTTCTCCTCGCCCTCTTCAGTATGGATTGCACTAAGCAGCATACCGCAGGAATCGATTCCCATCATGGCTCTCGGCGGAAGGTTTGTGATCGCGATCAGGGTCTTTCCGACAAGCTCTTCCGGCTCGTAGAAAGCATGGATACCGCTTAAGATCGTGCGGTCTGTGCCGGTTCCGTCATCGAGTGTGAACTGAAGGAGCTTTTTGCTCTTCTTGACTGCTTCGCAGGCTTTTACCTTAACAGCGCGGAAATCGCACTTGCTGAATGTCTCGAAATCAACATAATCAGCGAACATCGGCTCGATCACAACTTTGGAGAAGTCGATGACTTCCGGAGCTGCGTTCTCGGATGTCTTAACGACCGGTTTCTCAGACTTCTTTGTGTCTAAGGACTTCATTGTCGGGAAGAGCAGTACGTCACGGATCGCCGGGGAGTTTGTAAATAACATAACAAGACGGTCGATACCGTATCCGATACCACCGGTCGGCGGCATACCGATCTCAAGGGCATTTAAGAAGTCCTCATCTGTTGTGTTTGCCTCGTCATCACCGGCAGCAAGAGCAGCCTCCTGTGCTTTGAAACGCTCTCTCTGGTCGATCGGGTCGTTTAACTCGGAGTATGCGTTACACATCTCACGGGCATAGATATAGAGCTCGAAACGCTCAACCTGCTCCGGATGACCCGGTTTCTTCTTGGTAAGCGGGGAGATCTCGATCGGATGGTCTGTGATGAAGGTCGGCTGGATCAGGTGCTCCTCAACGAACTCCTCGAAGAAGAGGTTGATGATGTCGCCGCGAACGTGACGATCTTCGTAGTGAACGCCCTTCTCATCTGCTAATTTCTTTGCTTCCTCAGTCGTAGTGATCTCGTTGAAATCAATACCGGTATATTTTTTGATCGCGTCGATCATGGTAAGGCGCTCGAACGGCTTTCCAAGGTCGATCTCAACATCCGCATACGGGATCGTTGTGGATCCGCAGATCTGCTCTGCGATATGACGGAACATGTTCTCGGTGAGGTCCATCATTCCCTTGTAGTCTGTATATGCCTGGTATAACTCCATCAGAGTGAATTCCGGGTTGTGTCTTGTGTCAAGACCTTCGTTACGGAATACACGGCCGATCTCGTAAACACGCTCCATACCGCCGACGATGAGTCTCTTTAAGTAGAGCTCGAGGGAGATACGAAGTTTAACGTCCTCGTCAAGTGCATTGTAGTGAGTCTCGAACGGTCTTGCAGCAGCACCGCCGGCATTTGCAACGAGCATCGGAGTCTCAACCTCGAGGAATCCGAGGTTATCTAAATATCTGCGGATGCAGCTGATGATCTTGGAACGCATAACGAATGTCTTCTTTACGTCCTCGTTCATGATCAGGTCCACATATCTCTGACGGTAACGGGTATCTGTGTTTGTGAGTCCGTGGTATTTCTCCGGAAGGATCTGTAAGCTCTTGGAGAGCAGAGTTACGGAATGGGCATGAACAGAGATCTCGCCCATCTTTGTTGTGAATACAAAGCCTTTGATGCCGACGATATCGCCGATATCCATCTTCTTGAAGTCTTTGTAGGAATCGTCACCGAGCTCATCACGGGATACATAGCACTGGATGTTGCCCTTGAGGTCCTGGACGTTGCAGAAAGAAGCTTTACCCATCACACGCTTGGACATGATACGTCCTGCGATGGAAACTTCCTTTCCGTCATATTCTGCATAATTGTCTTTGATATCTGCGCTGTGAGTATCCTGATCATACTTTGTGATCTGGAACGGGTCCTTGCCCTCTGCCTGTAATTCAGCAAGCTTTTCGCGGCGCACCTTTAAGAGCTGATGGATATCCTGCTCTTTTGCATTTGCATTCTTGTTCTGATTCTGCTGTTCAGCCACTTTTCTATTTCTCCTTCACTGTAGTCTTTGTGTATGATCGATACGATCGTGTACAGAATTTTCAGTCCGGGAGATCCCTGTCTGTACACGATAGTGATCAATCGACTCTTTTAATATCGAGTACCTTATACTGGATAACTCCGGACTGTGTTTCAACGTCAACAACATCGCCAACGCGTTTGCCGATCAGCGCGTGTCCGACCGGAGACTCATTGGAGATCTTATTTTCAAGGCTGTTTGCCTCTGTGGAACCAACGAGCTTGAATTCCATCTCCTCGTCGAAATCGACATCGTAAACCTTTACGATACAGCCGACGTTGATCTTGTCAAGATTTACCTCGTCCTCAACAACGACCTCCGCGTTCTTTAACAGCTTTTCGAGCTCTTCGATCCTTAACTCAATATCTCTCTGCTCATCTTTCGCAGCATCGTACTCGGCATTCTCGGATAAGTCTCCCTGTTCTCTTGCCTCTTTGATCTTCTGGGCAATCTCACGACGGCGGTTTACTTTCAGATCCTGAAGCTCATCCTCGTATTTTTTCAGTCCTGCATAAGTTAAAATATGTTTCTTATCAGCCATGACGTCTTACCTTTCTTATTGTTTCGGGGCAGAATGACCCTTTATAATTTTTAGCTTTACATTCTCTGTATTATAGCGTGTAGAATTGGGATTGTCAAGAAGCCGAAAGCCTTAGTTTTGGTGGATTTTTGCGGAGTTTCGTGGGGATGTGACAGAAAGTGCGGGGGAAGTGTATTCATTATAGAAAGAACACGGAGGGGGAAACACATGAACGGGGTGGTCCGCAGCTGTGAAGATTTCAGAGTGGAAAGAGCATCTCAGCAAAGCCGGATTTGTTGATTTATAACGGCAGATGCTTTATACTAAGGATAATATAAAAAAGAAGAGATCCAGCCGGAAAGAGAGGAAATGCGATGGGAATGTTTTTAAAAACTGGTATGACGGATATCACACAGCAGGCGGAGATCTGATCTACAATACACGTTCAATCGTATGTGCTCTGACGGACAACCAGGTACGAAACTATTGGACCAGCTCCGGACCGTATGACGAAATCTTCAACTATGTCCGCAATAATGTGGAGGAAGTCCGTGATGATATCGTATTGATGATCGCAGGAGAGGGCATTGATGTTGAGATCCAGAACTACGCTGCGACTGCGATGAAGCTGCATACAAAGGATGAAATTTACTCTGCAATGGTAATCTACGGTCTGCTGACATATGAGGATGGAAAAGTGTTTATTCCGAATCGGGAGATCATGGACCAGCTACAACATATTTTGGCGGAAGAATAAGGAAGGAATAGAAAAATGGTAACAGGAGAACTGAAAAATAAAATAGACAGTTTATGGGAGATATTCTGGACAGGCGGTCTGACGAATCCGCTGGAGGTAATCGAGCAGATGACGTATCTGATGTTCATCCGGGATCTGGATGATGCGGATAATACTCATGCAAAGGAAGCAGCGATGCTCGGAATTCCTTATAAGAGTATTTTTGCGGGACAAGTGCAGATCGGTGAGCGGATGGTTGATGGAAATCAGTTAAAATGGAGTGTGTTCCATGATTTCCCGGCGGAAAAGATGTATGCAAACATGCAGGAACTTGTATTTCCGTTCATGAAAAATCTTCATGGAAATAAAGAAAGCGCCTATTCAAAGTACATGGGAGACGCGATCTTCAAAGTTCCGACACCGCTTATGCTGGATAAGATCGTGAATGCGCTGGATGGTGTTTACGAACAGATGGAACAGTTAAAGAAAGCGGATACCAGGGGCGATGTCTATGAATATTTATTATCAAAACTTGCAACAGCAGGTGTAAACGGACAGTTCCGGACTCCGAGACACATTATCCGGATGATCGTCGACATGATGCAGCCAAAGCCAGATGATGTGATCTGTGACCCGGCCTGCGGTACATCAGGATTTTTAGTGACTGCCAGCGAGTATCTGCGGGAAAACTGCAAAAAAGAAGTCTTATTTGATAAGGCAAACAAAGATCATTATATGAATCATATGTTCCATGGTTACGATATGGACCGTACGATGCTTCGAATCGGTGCCATGAACATGATGACCCATGGTGTGGAAAATCCATCGATCGAGTATCGTGACAGCCTGAGTGACCAGAATCCGGACAAAGAGAAGTACAGCCTGATTCTTGCCAACCCGCCGTTTAAAGGCAGTCTGGACTACGATATCGTATCGGCGGATCTTTTAAAGGTATGTAAAACAAAGAAAACAGAGCTGCTGTTCCTGGCCCTTTTCTTAAGAATGCTGAAAATCGGTGGCCGGTGCGCCTGCATCGTCCCGGATGGCGTATTATTCGGATCATCGACCGCACACAAGGCGATCCGGAAAGAGCTGATCGAGAACAACCGCCTGGAAGCCGTCATCTCCATGCCATCCGGTGTGTTTAAACCGTATGCGGGAGTTTCCACTGCAATCCTGATCTTTACAAAGACTGGTCATGGCGGCACTGATAAAGTCTGGTTTTACGACATGAAAGCAGATGGACTCAGTCTTGACGATAAGAGAAGTGAAATTTCTGAGAATGATATTCCGGACATCATTGAGCGATTCCATCATCTTGAAAAGGAGACGGACCGTGAACGCACCGAGCAGAGCTTTTTCGTCCCGAAGGAAGAAATTGAGGAGAACGATTATGACCTCTCCATCAATAAATATAAGAAGATCGAGTATGTTCCGGTAGAATATCCGTCCACGCTGGAGATCATGACCGAGCTTCGGGAGCTGGAGATGAAGATCGGGGAAGAGATGGATGAGTTGGAAAGGCTGCTGGGGTTGTAGAAGATGATGGAGAGAGAATATGGAATTGGAAAATTTTCGGAGAGAGGAAATGGACAATTCGGGTTTGTGGGGATGAGTGGATGGAACATAAAAAATTAGGAGATATAGCTACGTATATAAATGGTTATGCTTTTAAACCACAGGATAGGGGAGAAAAAGGCCTGCCAATTATACGGATACAAGATTTAACCGGAAATGCTTATGATGTAGGATTTTATGATGGAGATTATCCAGAACGTATAGAGATAAATGATGGTGACATTCTTATTTCCTGGTCAGCCAGTTTAGGAGTGTACATTTGGGACAAAGGGAAAGCACTGCTTAATCAACATATTTTTAAGGTTGTGTTTGATAAAATTAAGGTTGATAAACGATATTTTGTTTTTGCGGTCCAGTATAAACTGAAAGAGATGGAACTAAAAACTCATGGTGCAACTATGAAACATATTGTTAAGAAAGATTTTGACAATACATTGATACCGTTTCCTTCAATTAAAGATCAAATTGAAATAGCAAATATCATTTCAAAGGCTTCAGAAATTATTTCCCTTCGACAGGAGCAGCTTGAAAAACTTGAAGAGTTGATCAGAGCCCGATTTGTCGAGATGTTTGGGGATGAAAATAATTCTAAAAATTGGAATGTTGTAAATGTTGAAGATGTTGCAGATGTCCAAGTTGGTGTTGTTATAAAGCCATCCCAGTATTATACAGATGAAAGTGAAGGCGTAAGAGCTTTTCGCTCTCTTAATATAGGTGCGGGATTTATTAAAGATATTGATTGGGTATATTTTACTAAAGAAGGACATCTGAAGAATTCAAAATCTATTCTTAAAGAGAATGATTTGTTAATAGTAAGGTCTGGTGCACCCGGTACCGCCTGTGTTGTTACAGAAGAATATGCGGGATGTAATGCAGTTGATATTATAATTGCTCATCCAGATTGTGAAAAAGTAAATCCTTATTATTTATGTACCTTTACAAATATGCCACATGGAAAAAAACAGATAGATGAAGGGATTGGCGGGGCAGCGCAACAGCATTTCAATGTTGGAAAATATAATAAATTACAATTGATGTTGCCGCCAAAGACGTTGCAAGATGAGTTCGGTGATTTTATCAATCAAGTCGACAAATCAAAAGATTCTGTACAAAAGGCACTTGATGAGGCACAGCTTCTGTTTGACAGCTTGATGCAGCAATATTTCGGATAAATCTGAGTGACAGAAGGTGAATGCATGGGAAAATCGCAGGAATGGAAACTGGCTTTAGATCAATATATCCGGCAGGGAGATTCAAGGCTGGCTGAAAAAAGTGCTGCATGGCAGACTGCAATCGGTTTGCAGGATGTGGATGGATTAAAGATCTCAGAATATTTGTTGAAAATTGCTAAAGAACATATCGAAGGCAGGATTGACATGAATGCGGTGAAAACACGGATTCAGATATACTATGAAAAACGGAAAGGACACCTTACCGATGCCGAAGAGAGGACACGGGAGGCAGACCTCGTTTCGCTACACATTGTGGAATTATTGGGAGAGAAAACATTTCAGCTTTTACCTGCATTTTATATCAACATTCATAAACGTTTATTTACAGGGGTATTCCCGCATGCAGGGCGGCTGCGCAGCTACAATATCACAAAAGATGAGTGGATTTTAAACGGGAAAACCGTTTATTACGCTTCTTATAATGAAATACAGGCTGCATTGGATTACGATTTTTCACAGGAAAAACAGTTCCCGTATGAAACAGTTTCAGTTGCAGATGCAATGAAACATATTGCGGCATTTACATCCGGAATCTGGCAGATTCATCCATTTGGTGAGGGAAACACCCGTACCACAGCAATTTTTGTTATTCAATATCTGAAGGCATTTGGATTACGGGTCAACAGTGATGTATTTGCAGAGCATTCATGGTATTTTCGAAATGCGCTGGTTCGATCCAATTATAATAATTTTCAGTTGGGGATTCATGCAACAACAAAATATCTGGAACAGTTTTTCGAAAATCTGTTGATGAATATGAATCATGAATTAAAGAACCGCTATTTGCGTGTGGATTATCGGGATGATAGGATGATTCAAAGTGAGAATGCGGAGAGTTCAAAGTGCATAGATAATATTTTGAATTGCACTTTGGAAGAGATGGCTGTAATGAAGGTCATCGAAGAGAATCCGCGAATCACTCAAAAAGCTTTGGCTGCTGCATTGGGAAAATCAGAGCGCACGATCAAGACAAGAATGGGGTCTTTAAAGCAAAAAGGACTGATTCAAAGGAAAAATGGAAAGCGCAATGGGGATTGGGAAATATTGACCCGATCATAACTGTGAGGTATGAAACAGTTGCACCGGATTAAAAATATATGGCATTTGCAGGAGTAGGATGTTGGTATACAAAGGAAGGAGTATACCGATATGGAAGAAAAACTTGTAAACATCTTAAATCAGATGGCAGAATACCTGAATATTTCACAGATGAAGAAACTGCAGGAGGTTCTGTTGAAAAATCTGGCACAGCCGGAAACAACTAAAGTAGAGACTACGAATGATACCTACTTGCAGATGTTCCTGGATGCAAAGAAAATCGAAGGATGTTCCGAGAGAACGCTTCAATATTACCGTGTCACCGTAGAGAAAATGTTTCAGATGCTAAAGACGCCGGTCAGAAAGATTACAACGGAAGAGATCCGGACATATCTTTCGGAATATCAAAAGATCAATAACTGTGGGAAATCCACAATCGATAACATTCGGCGGAACATTTCAAGCTTTTTCTCATGGCTGGAAGAAGAGGATTATGTCCTGAAGAGCCCAATGCGTCGGATCCACAAAATCAAGACGAAACAGCAGGTGAAGGAAGTGATTTCCGACGAGGGGATTGAGCAGCTGCGGGATCATTGCTGTTGTGTCCGGGACCTGGCGATCATTGATCTGCTGTACTCAACGGGAATCCGTGTCGGGGAACTGGTAAATCTGAACATTAAAGATGTGGATTTTGAAGCCAGAGAATGTGTGGTGTTCGGAAAAGGTGATAAGGAGCGCAAAGTATACTTTGACGCGAAGGCAAAGCTGCATCTGCAAAATTATTTAAACAGCCGTTCTGATGACAACCCGGCATTGTTTGTAACACTGGATGCACCTCATGCCCGCTTAAAGATCAGTGGTGTCGAGATCAGACTGCGGAGACTCGGAAAAAAGATCAATCTGACAAGAATTCATCCCCACAAATTCCGCCGTACCATGGCGACTCGCGCAATCGACAAAGGAATGCCGATTGAGCAGGTCCAGAAGATTCTCGGTCATTCACAGATTGATACCACGATGCAGTACGCTATGGTCAACCAGTTAAATGTAAAAACATCCCATCAGAAGTACATTGCCTGATCAAGTTCGGGTTTGTGGGGATGAGGTAGATGGAGAAAAACTGGGTAAAGATGTCGGACGTGTTGTTCTTCCAAGAGGGTCCAGGTGTGAGAAATACACAGTATACGACATCGGGTGTAAAGCTACTTAATGTAGCTAATTTGGTTGATGGGAAAGTTGATTTGTCAACTTCTACACGGTATATTTCAGAAGATGAAGCCTATGGAAAATATAAGCACTTTTTATGTGATGCTGGTGACTTTGTCGTGGCAAGTTCGGGAATAAAAGTTGAGTATATTGATAAAAAAATGGGCTTTATTGAGGAATCAATGCTTCCATTATGTATGAATACAAGTACTATTAGATTTAAAGTGATCAATGGAGATAAGCTTAGAATAAAATATTTTATGTATTATCTCAAATCGCAACATTTTAAAGAGCAACTTGCTAAAGAAATTACTGGATCAGCACAATTGAATTATGGACCTAGTCATTTAAAGAAAATGGTTTTACCGTTGATTGATGTTTCGGCTCAAGATGAAATAATTCGATGTTTGGATAACATTCAAAAGAACATTGACATGAGAAGGAAGGAGCTAATATGTTTCGATGAATTGATCAGAGCCCGATTTGTCGAGATGTTTGGGGATGAAAATAATTCTAAAAATTGGAATGTTGTAAATGTTGAAGATGTTGCAGATGTCCAAGTTGGTGTTGTTATAAAGCCATCCCAGTATTATACAGATGAAAGTGAAGGCGTAAGAGCTTTTCGCTCTCTTAATATAGGTGCGGGATTTATTAAAGATATTGATTGGGTATATTTTACTAAAGAAGGACATCTGAAGAATTCAAAATCTATTCTTAAAGAGAATGATTTGTTAATAGTAAGGTCTGGTGCACCCGGTACCGCCTGTGTTGTTACAGAAGAATATGCGGGATGTAATGCAGTTGATATTATAATTGCTCATCCAGATTGTGAAAAAGTAAATCCTTATTATTTATGTACCTTTACAAATATGCCACATGGAAAAAAACAGATAGATGAAGGGATTGGCGGGGCAGCGCAACAGCATTTCAATGTTGGAAAATATAATAAATTACAATTGATGTTGCCGCCAAAGACGTTGCAAGATGAGTTCGGTGATTTTATCAATCAAGTCGACAAATCAAAA
>OBWK01000436.1_pt1 | contig 21895 bp, 25 predicted proteins | sample 1495251 | NCBI WGS metagenome assembly OBWK01 (sample SAMEA2580065, study PRJEB22360) | human gut metagenome | biome: human gut; feature: human-associated habitat; material: faeces | place: Denmark | collected 2008/2010 | reverse complement strand
GTCTGCCGAATGGTCTAGAGAACATTTCACTTTGTAATACGCGTGTTTCGCTTACAGGTGGATAGGACGGTATAGGCGTTAAACCTTTTAGCATATCTGTGCGTGTTTCGTCTTTTCTTTTAGCCTGACGTTCTGCAGTGACCTTGTCTAAGCGTTTACGTTCTTTTAACATGGCCTTTTCTTGTTCTTCTTTAGACTTATAAGTTTTTACGGATACAACACGGTTACCAGACATAGTGACTGTCGAATAAATTGGTTTACCGTTAGTAGGTTTTCCCTCAGAAGCATCAAGCGTAGATTGTACTATGGCTGGTGTTGCGCTTTCAATTGATTTTCTTAACTCTGGAATATTGGCGTAATCCATATCAACCACAGCAGTATTTGTGCTTTCACTTGGCTGCGCCGGTGTAGCCCCGTACGCGGATGATATAGCTAAGACAGCTAATAGTGAACTGGTAATAATCGATCGTTTACATAGTTTCATTATACATACCTCTTTTATATGAACTCTCTAATACTATCAACAGCTGTATTATAGCATAGTTCTTGCGTAGATAGATTTAAAAACGATATAATAAAGTGTACATGCGTCTATAGCTCAGTAGGATAGAGCAGCAGTTTCCTAAACTGCGTGTCACTGGTTCGATTCCGGTTAGGCGCACCAATATAAGCGAATGGGTATAAGGGTTTGATAGACCTTATACCCATTTTTATTATTATAAAAATTGTTCCATGGTGATACAATTAAATTTAGGTTTTAAAACCAAAATTGTGATATAAAACATAAAAATTAGGTTTTGAAACCTTAAAATGATATAATATATATAGAATTAGGTTTTAAAACCCATTTGGCGAGGAGGTGTGTGTATGTCATTAGTATCGCGACCATATTATTTAGATTTTCTTCGAAGACATAAAGATAGACCTATTATTAAGGTTGTTTCTGGTATACGGCGTTGTGGTAAATCTACGTTGTTTAAGTTGTTTCAAGATGAGTTATTAGCCGATAATGTAACTGCCGAACAAATTATTGATATTAATTTTGAGTTGATGGAGTATGATAAACTAAGAGATTATCGGGCTTTATATGAATACATTAATGAACGGATTATTCCAAGTAAAAAAATGTATCTATTTCTCGATGAAATTCAGCATGTACCATCATTTGAGCGTGTAGTAGATAACTTCTTTGTACAAGATAATGTTGATATATATATTACAGGTTCTAATGCTTATTTTATGTCCTCTGATATGGCTACACTTCTCACAGGTCGCTATGTACAAATTGAGATGCTTCCCTTGTCTTATAAGGAATATGTTGATGCCTATAGTGAAAGTGGGCTTTCACGAATGGTCTTATATGAAAAATATGTAAGTGAAGGCTCATTCCCAGGGCTTTTACATATGTCGGAAAATTGGCAAGGTCGGCAGGATTATTTACAAGGTTTATTTAATACCGTTGTTTTAAAAGATATTGTTGATCGATTAAAAATTGCAGATATTAAATTACTTGAAAGTATTGTGAGATATATTTTCGCCAATATTGGTAGCTTGATTAACCCCACAAAGATTGCGAATTCATTAACAAGCGCAGGTCGAAAGGTAGATAACAAAACTGTAGAACGTTATCTTAGGGGCTTAGAAGATAGTTTACTGTTATATAATACAGAACGATTTGATGTGCGTGGCAAAGAATTATTAAGATTACGTCCTAAGTATTATGTAGTGGATATGGCTTTTAAGCAACTATTACTACCTGATAGTAACCGTGATAGGGGTCATGTATTAGAAAATATTGTATACCTTGAGTTGCGGCGTCGAGGATATACAGTATATGTTGGACAATTAACGAAGGGAGAAATCGATTTCGTTGCTCAAAAGCCTGGTGGCATATTAGAGTACTACCAAGTATCAGAAAGTGTATTGGATCCAACTACTAGAGACAGAGAGTTAGCACCATTAGAAGCGGTTAAAGATCAGTATCCTAAATTTTTACTCACTATGGATGAGCTCTATAAACCTCATAATTATAATGGAATTCAGCAATGTAATGTATTAGACTGGTTATTAGGGATGTGATAATTCACATCCCTATTTTTGTATCTATATGTTGTTATTTAATATACTTATAAATCATGCTATTTAATTTATAAATAATGCTATAATAAGATAAAATAGGATATTTGTATACAGTTGTTAAGTAAAGGTGCATCATTATGAGTTTTTCCAATTGGATTCAAGAAAAATTATTCGACAATTACGAAGAATGGCGTTTGAAGAGCCCCGATTATAATCGAAACGGTTTTAATATAGTAGGAATAGATAATACCTTACAGGCCATACATGATGGATTTATTATGTATATAGAATTATACCCACCTCATGCCATCGATGGATGTACTGCCATGAAAGCACGTGTAGGTAAAAAGCAGGATGCAGTAGATTTATTCTTAGATATAGATGGCAAGACCTATCGTATGGCTGATGTAAGTTATCCTGACGCAGTAAAGATGATGCGGGCTTTTGTGAAAAAACGCAGAGTACCTGATTGTAGTTTGTGTGTAGAAGTAGCGTATCTAGATATAGAGCAGATGAAATCGACATTTACAGAGCTGGCAACGCTATTGCTAGGCAATGCTAAACAAGCTAACTCTTTTATGACTAAAGCAAAGTTAAACTCCATGGAAGACTTAGAAGATAGCTGGTGGAACCTCTATGAGAAACTACAGTCTAAAGGTCGTGCTGTAGAGCTATCTTTAAAAATTGAATTAGAGGATTTTCTTTATCATGTGCAGAAGTTAATACGTAACAAGTCTTTAGATACTAGCGAAAATCTAACTATTGATACAGCAGGATTAGATGAAGACCAATGTATTATGGACTGGTGTGCACATATTAATGCCACATGGAAAACGCATAAGTTAGTAGATATGGACATAGGAACAGATAGCTTTGTACTTATGGTGCTTTCACATGAGGAATTCAAAACAGCCCAAGAACTAGCGAAAGAATTATTACATAGAATCGATGTAGCTGAACGTTCGTGATATAACAGAAATTATGATGAGTAGTGTGATTATAATGTAGGAGAGAGTCATATGAGTATTGTACGTGTACCAGAATATGAAGCAGAGTTTGAGCCGGAAGTATTTGAGATTTATGCACTGCCGCGTAGTGATGCGAATGGGGCGAGTCCTTATTTAGATAAGTACCATAGACCATTAGTGTCCACCGATGCTATCCTAGATACTCGAACTGGCGTGCTTGACCGTAGCGAAGGCATTTTGACATGGATTATAGAGGGCCTTGATGATGGATGGGGTTATTCTTTTGAGCCGCATGGTGTCTATAAATTATTAGTTAAGAAAGCTAAGCCCTTAGATGATTTAGGCTATATGCGCCCGGCTTGGAATAATCGCTATTATGTGCTTGAGGTGTTAGAGGAACATGCAAAACATAGCGAGTTAGAGGCCTTGTCGGCTTATTTGAAAACCCCTAAATACCTTCATACTGACAGGGGGGACTTTCTGTTAAATCGAGAGTATCAATATTACACAGCGAGAATTGATGATTATGCATTCACCCTTGATGTAGACGAGGGTTCTGATGAAAGCTGCACCGTAGCGTTGTCGGCTTTCAATAAAATTGATAATTTCAAAGCATTTGAACAACGAATTAGTACCTATATTAGTGAGACCTTATTAGATCTTGCTAATGATTGGCTCGACAATGATGACCAAGATCCGATTACGGCAGAAATATTTGCCAAGCGTATTACGATGGGCGAATTGGCGTTCCGCAATGATGGTACCATAGAGGTCTATTATGACGATGACGATATTTTCTGGGGACACTGCATCATAGCCAATATTGATGCGGAGGGGAATCCTGTACATGCGGATATTGCAGGATAATCAATTAATGGAGAGTCCTAATGAGAAAATCGGAATTAATGACATTGTGGAATGTTGAAAGCTGGACTGTAGAACCGCATGGGGTTTACTTTGTATCTCGACGATTGGGCACTAATCGCTTAGAGAATGAAGCGCAAGCCTTTCAAAACCTCAATATTAGTTGCACCGATTATACTGAGGCTGAGGTGCTTTCACTACCAATGTGGGAACAATTATATGTTCAATTAGATAAATTAGACCAATTTGCACAGGAAATCATACAAAAGGAAATACCGCAAGAAGAGTCTGTTGTGCTAACACTAACGGATATAATGTTAGATAAATCAGGTTGTTACAACGCATTTGCACTAGGTTATGCTATAGGTGAATCCCCAGCAGGACATCTATATGTTTTGGTTCCTTTTGATGAAAACTTTACGGCTCAACAAGATGTGATTTATGAAACCTTATAGAGTTGTATTAAAGTGGTGACACGGGTGTTGTAGACTACCTAAAAAATAAGTGATACATAGGAGAGAGACGATGGAAAATCTGTATAAAGAATTAAGAAGCTTTTTTGCCAATGATATTGACCTAACTGATTTATTTGATTCCGAAGCTATCATCTGGATTGATTGGCGCGAGTATGACGAAGATGTGGTGAATTATTTTAATGATATGATGGATGAGCCTATCGATATTCAAACCGTTAGTAATGGCAAGCCCTATGGTGACGATATTGTGTTACAAAAAGGCGATAAAGAGCTGCAAATTCCTTATGGCGATGCACAAGATCGAGATGTGACCATCAAATATTTCAACGATTTCGTTCAGCCTGATTATGAGGTGCGTTGGTTTGCTGAAAGCCTTGGAAACGATACGCTCGGCTTTACCGTGCTTTCAGGCCCAGAATGGGCGAAATTAAACGATGAATTTGGTGCGGATGTGGTTCGCTATTATTTTGAACCTATCGATTTTGAAAGCGACATGTTTAATCTCGGCATGGATGAAGTCTTTGCGTTGCTTGCGTTACGAGAAAATAGTGAAGGCGTTAATACTCAATTTAGTACACAATTAGACTGGATTAGAATCATAAATAAAGAAAAGACCTTGGCTGAACAAAAAGAGAACGGACAAATTGACTTGAAACAATACATGGTCGCTAAAAAAGAACTACAACAGAGTAAGGATGATTTTATTGCCGCTCATGGTCCGATGAAATAACCGGTAATGAGTCGATAGAATAAGAGGTTATCAATATGGACTACTTAGAAACATTACGAAATGATGCTAAACTAGCTGAAGAGTTTGACATGCTGTTTGATTTCCGCCTATTAGACGGGTTGGAAGAACGAGATACTGCTGAAGGGCGATGCACATTCTCTTTGGCGGGTAAGGCCTTTGCAGTAGATGGCTCTGGTGGTGAATATCATCTGTTGGCGGATGGCTCTGTTGGCTATTGGAGTAGTGAGGGCGAAGCAGGGCGTCTCGCTGAAAGCATGGAAGATTTGTTTCATTTGATCGTTTTTAGTATTTGTTGGCATGATTACTGTGACTCAAGTAAGTATGCTGATGCGGCAACACTTGAAGAATATGGTCAGAATAAGCAGTTGGATATTATCTCTTATTCGCCGATGGAACTTTGGGAACCCATTGTGAAAGCTTTACATATGCCCATAGACATGAAACTTTCACCTGTTTTACAGAAATTCTATGATGCGGCGCATCGTGAACCTGTATATGCTTGCTATTTCCATGAAGATGATGGAACCGTTACAGAATCACAAATGCTGTTTTTCTAGACATATTGTTTAAAAGGAGAATTATATGGCTATTGATGGAGTAAAAATCATAGATAGTGATGATGGCCATGATATTTATAATTTGATTGTTGAGCGCTATAGAGATGGCACTAGTATTGATACAATTGTTTCAGAGATTTTGGCTGAAGAGCAGAATTTTTGTACTGACGAATTCTATACAGAAATTTATTGGACTGCCGTAGCCTATTCGCTGTGGAAGATAGGTCATCTGCCGCAGGATATCAAAGAGAAAGCATTAGACATAATCGCGAAGGGCGCTCATGCGTTTTGGCTAGAAATTGATAGTAAGGCGCTTAAACAACGTCAAAAGGTGTTAGATACATTAGCCGTACAACTACAAAGTGAAAATCCAAAGCCTCTAAAGGTTCGTAAATCTAAAACAAAGCGAGAACCTCATGTTAAGGTGGGCGACGTATTAGCTGTTAAGTTTGAAAACGAGTATGGAGCTATTTTTGTATCTGACGTGGATCAATCACCGCGAAAAATCGAGTACCATTTGGCCTGTACGCGGCTTTTACAAAAAGAAAAACCTACAATGGAGCAGTTTTTAAATAGTAAAATCGCCTGCCGGAAAGACAATACAAATTTCGCTATCGATACCGACTGTTGGTTTAATCATAAAGACCTAGGCCTATTGCTAGACCATTTAGAAATCATTGGGGCTGTTGAACTCTATCCGTGTAAATTGTGGAAACTAGCACCAGCAGGCACGTTGGAAGATATCTATGAGGAGATTGTAGATAATCCTAGGCTAGGAAAACTGCGTCTTATAGACACCTTTGAACTGGTGAAAGAGGTTATTCAGAAATAATCTTCGGGAGAATGCGTTACTATAAAGGTGTAAATTTAATGGATACTGTGACGAAACAATATATAGAAACGGTGAAAGTCAGTGACATACCTTGGCATCGTTTGACCACAACTTACGGCCGTGCCACAGATTTTCCTGCTCATCTTGAGGTGTTGTGGGATATGAAGAACGTTGGTGCCATTGATGTGGCAGGTGAAGAGCTGGCCCAAAACATTGAGCATCAATCGACTTTATGGCATGCTACGCCCTTTGCATTGATTTTTCTATTACGTATTTTTAAAAAAGCCGTTGAAGAACAAGGTCATAATGAGGTAGCAAAGTATTTAGTAAAAGAATTAGCTGAATTATTCATAATTATTGCTGAGTGTATTAGAGATGGTCTTATGCTAGAACATGCAGATCCACTACCGAGTTTTGCGGATATGCTCAACGAAGAATATCTTTGGTCTGAAGAGTACGATGAAGATGAAGATATTCTTAGATATGAGGAAGAAGAGGTATTTCCGGATGACCTGTTCTTTAGCTTCTATTACTACTCACTGCAAGTACTTTTACTTGGTAAGCCATTATTGGATGAAGCTAATGAAGAAGAGGGGAAATTGCTAGAACTACTGACAGAGATTGACCACTAATAATCTACGGAGGGTTTAGACTATGGGATTGATTGCTAATTATAGCTGTTTAAGCGATGTAAATTTAAAAGAGCTTAAAGCCATGGGCTCAGAAGAAGAGGAAATTCTTGAAAGTGTTGAAGAGTGGAATGACGACGATGAGTTATTGCTTGATATCGACAAGATGTGGGATGTGCTCCATTTTGTGCTAACTGGTGTGGGCACTGACCATAAGGATGATAATAACCCTCTTAGCCAAGCGGTACTAGGTGTAATGGCTGTTGAGGATATATCAGACTATGTAGCATATACAGAATACAATCATTTAGCCAATATCGTGGCAGCTCTAGATCAATTTGATATTGAAAGTGCACTCGAATCTTTTGATATGACTGCTTGCAAAGAAGCAGAGCTTTATCCAAATATTTGGGACTATGATGAGGAAGAGGAAGAAATTAAAGATGAACTTCTTCATGATTTCGAGCAAATGAAACGATTCTATAAACAAGTGCTCGAAGCTAACGGGCATGTGCTTGTATCGATTTGCTAAGAATATAACAAACCAGTATCCATAAAGCTATTAATGAATACTGGCAATGATTAGTAATTTGAAAGTTTTATGCTAATTGTATTTTGGAAATTTTATTATGGAATCGAGAATAGTTATAAAGGTATAATAATTATTCTCGATGTTATTTATTTAATAGGGTTGTTTTGGTGCTTTAGGATTAAAGTAAAGATTGTAGGTTTTATAAAACGCAAACATTGCTGAATGGTAGACTGGGGATAAAAAGCCCGGTATTTCAGGTTCTTGATGTAAAATTTCGGTAGGCATAAAACTAGAACCATCAAAATTAAAGGCGGAAGTGGAGTTGACTTTATATTTTAGTCCAGTATCCATATTTATTCTATTAGCTAATTCTTGTTTACTCATACCTGATTTCAATAAAGTTCTTATATTATTATCATAATTATAAAAGAATGTTTCGTCTGTTTGCATAATAATATTATGTTGATATGATACTAGGAGCGTATTTGCATTAATTACATAATATGGTGGCGCATATCTTATTGATTTTATACTATTTGTATCTACATACTCTTCTATTTTTTCATCTGAATATACTAAAGTATATTGGTTGGGATTGTTATGAATATCATTTAGTGAAACAGCATGACTAGTGAGTGGTATTAGTATTAATATGATTGGTATTAGTAATAGTCGAAGCATTATAGGATCCTTATTTGATAAAAATAAATTATTTTTCTATGTTTATAATAATTATATCAAATGTGGTTTGTTATGTGCACAGAATGTTAAGTCTTTTGATATTAGTTTGTTCTTGGGAAGATAGTATAAAGATGGTACATAAAAATGGACAAAGCACGTAAAAAGGAATTATTGAAAGACTATAAAGCTAAAGAAAAACAGAATTTTCAAGATAGCTTACCTATGGACGAAGAGTTGTTTTGGAATCTCTTTGACTATGTAGACGAGAAATTAGAGGCGAATGACGGTTGCGACCATAGTTTGACTTTCACAAGAGAATTTTTAGAAACACAAAAGATAGATGTTGAAAGCGTACTAGATTGGATTATCAACGAAGGTGGCGGTTGTGATTGCGAGGTTCTCTACAATGTAGAGGAACGTTTTGAAGAGTACCGTTAATAGTATTTTCTATAGTTAATTCCTTTTATTTACAAGTGTTACCATAAAGGTTTATAGTATAGGCATGTGATGTAATTATTCACATGCCTATTTTCTTTATAAGGAGGACGCTATGCAACACGTTCAAACCCGCAGTACTACATCCGCGTTAGTACTCACAGCCGTATTGATTGCCCTCGCTACATTGCTTACAATGTATACGAAAATTCCAGTACCTGGCATACGCGGCTATTTCAATGTTGGAGATGTCGTTATCATGACATCCGCTTTATTATTAGGTCGAAAATATGGCGCCTATATTGGTGCTATTGGACCAGCGTTAGCTGATTTATTCCTTGGCTACGCAGTCTTTGTACCGATTACCTTCGTGGTGAAAGGCATTGAAGGCTATCTTGTCGGTACTGTCTATAACAATAAGACAACTACCTCTGCTTTGGTAGCAACTGTCGTAGGTGGTATTATTATCGTAGCAGGCTATTTCATCGCCGAATACTTTGTCTTCGATCCAGGCGTAGCCATTGCTAGTATTGTGACCAATACCATCCAAGCCGTTATGAGCGTTATTATTAGCATGATTCTTTATGCGATCTTGCGTAAACGCCTGGGGTAGTAAATTGACAGTCTCTAGAATTATAAGTACAAAAGAGCCAGTTAACGTGTTCTAGGCGCTAGGCTCATCAAAGAATTAGGAATTTGATAAACCTAACGTGTCTAAGTATTGCAGTACTTAGTCGCGTTAGGTTTATTTTTTTGCTTAGTTTGCATTAATATTATTTGTTGAATAAAACATAAGTTCGACATATAATGTAATTAAGATAGTCGACGAGGTTGGGTCGCCCTTTTTCTTTGAAGGGGGTGAAGCCTATGAGTGCCTACGAAATCATTATGATTGTCCTTGGGATTTTGACTGTAGTTATTTCCTTTGGAGCATTGATAGTGCTGATTTGTCGTAATAACGACAAATAGCCCTTCGTTACCAACTGGTAGCTGAAAACGAAAGGCCATTTCTGCATGTTTTATAATGTTTTGGGATGAGCCTGACGGAACCACTCGTCGACTATCTCTTTACTACATTATAAAGAGGTTAACCTATATAGTCAATTCGAATAAGAGACGTAAATTGGTAGTCTCTAGAATATATCTTAATAGAAATTATTGTGTTGTGTGTTATGATTGGTGAACGTTTATGCTTAGAGTTATATGTTTGTTTTTATTGTTAGTTGTTTTAAGTCCTTTTCCTGTTTTTGCAGATGATATGGAACTAGATAGCAATGATCTTTCTTCATTTGTGGGTAAAATAGAAGAACAGAAATTCATTCCAGTTGAGACGATGAAAAAGATGGGGCTTAGACCGTATAGTGTTCCATTGACTATTACTACAGATGCTCAAGGAAATGTTATTTCTGTTGAATTAACGCCTAATCAGGACCTATCTGACGACACGGCTTATTTGGAATTAGTTCAGGTTGCTAAAAATATAGTATGGAATGTAGGCAATATTGGTGTCGAGAAAGCGACAACTGTATTGGTATCTTTTGAATTCAGTTTACAATAGTGTTGTGAATAATTAAATGAATCATCGAAGTCTCATCTATAAGGCTTTCATAGTCATAGGTATAATATGGTATAATACTTTCATTATGTAGTGAAAAAGGAGATCTAAATGGCAAATTTACCTAACTGCCCTAAGTGTGGCGATGAGTACACATACGAAGACGGTCATATGTTTATCTGCCCTATGTGTGGCAATGAATGGACAGCGGCTGACGCACAAGCTGCAGCTGAAGCAGGTATCATTCGCGATGCTAACGGCAACGAGTTAGCTGATGGCGATACCGTTGTTGTTGTAAAAGACCTCAAAGTAAAAGGCGCTGGCGTATTGAAACAAGGTACGCGTGTTAAAAACATTCGCCTCATTTCTGATGCGAGCGACGGACACGATATCGATTGCAAAATCGATGGTTTTGGTGCGATGGCATTGAAATCTGAAATGGTTAAGAAAATCTAATCATGGAATCCCTACTGATAGAACGTCGGTAGGGATTTTTTCGTGGTATAATCAAGGTATAATGTGTTACGTAAATTTGTATAATTTTGAGGAGCAATTATGATATCTCAGGAGGAATTAAAGGCGTGTACGTATAATTTATTAAAGGAACGAGGCGTTACCGTTCAGGACATTGCAGAAATTGTGATGATGATTCAACAACCATATATTCCTGATTTGACGATGGACGAGTGCGTAGAGAGTGTACAGGCCGTACTTGAAAAACGAGAAACACAAAATGCCATCATTACGGGCATAGAATTGGATAGATTGGCGGAGCAGAAGAAATTATCTGAGCCACTACAAAGTATCATGACTCGTGATGAAGCATTGTTTGGTATTGATGAAATCCTCGCTTTATCCATTGTGAATTTATACGGATCTATTGGATTTACGAACTATGGTTATATTGATAAGGTAAAACCGGGCATTGTTAAAAATCTAGATAGTCAAGTTGATAGTCATTGCAATACGTTTCTTGATGATTTAGTTGGTGCCGTGGCGGCCGCTGCAGCAGGTCGCATTGCCCATAATACGCCGAATCGGGTGCACCATGTCGTTGTGGAGGGATAGAACATGAACGTTTTAGTCGTAATTGATATGCAACATGATTTTGTGGATGGCTCTCTTGGTTCTCCAGAGGCTCAGGCCATCGTGGATACTGTACGCCAAAAAATTGCATCCTTTGATGGACCAGTTATTTTTACACGAGATACTCACGATACTAATTATCTTGAAAGCCAAGAAGGTCAGCATTTGCCAGTTGTGCATTGTGTGAAAGATACGATTGGTTGGCAAATTATGGAGAGCCTCATTACGGCCGCAGAAAAACGCAATACCATCCATCCGTACTTTATCATTGATAAACCTAATTTTGGATCTTCTGAATTGGTTACGCGCTTGCAAGGTATGAATACAGCTGAGCCTATTGAAAGTATAACTTTGGTCGGTGTTTGTACAGATGTGTGCGTTGTGTCGAATGCCATATTGTTGAAAGCTGGCTTGCCAGAGGTTCCTATTCATGTAGATCCTAATTGCTGTGCAGGGGTTACTGAGGAAAGCCATGAAGCAGCATTATTAACTATGCGTCAATGTCAGATTGAAGTAGCTAATGATTTGTAATAGAGGTATAGATTGAAATATTAGTTAAATAGTGATATGCTATACACAATTACATAGCAGAGTATGCAAGGGAGCCTATGAGATAGGCTGAGAAAGGGCTGTTAGCACCTGACCTTTGACCTGATCGGGATCATGCCCGCGTAGGAAGCACGCAAAACCATTCAAGGGTATCGATCATATTATATCGATACCCTTTTTCTTGTGTACAAAGCTAAAAGGTTTTATTCAATAGGAGGACATATTATGTTTTACACTCAATTGGAAGCCGCACAAAAAGGCTTTGTTACGGATGCGATGAAAATTGTAGCAGAAAAGGAACGCATGGATGTAGAGCAATTGCGAGCGCTAGTTGCTTTAGGACAAGTTGTTATTCCCTGTAATAAGAATCATACTTGTATCGATCCAGAGGGCATCGGTAAAGCATTGCGCACGAAAATAAATGTGAATCTTGGCACATCCAGAGACGTTACCGATTATGATAGTGAAATAGAAAAGGTAAATTGGGCGATTCAACTTGGTGCTGAATCGATTATGGATTTATCTACTCATGGTGATACACGTATTTTTAGACGAAAATTAACTAGCGAATGTAAAGCCATGATTGGTACTGTACCAGTATATGACAGCGTTATACATCATCAACGGGATTTGGCAGAACTTACTGCTGAGGATTTCTTAGATACTATCCGTCTCCATGCAGAGGATGGGGTGGACTTTGTAACCTTACATTGTGGTATTACGCGTCAAACTATTGAGCAAATTAAAAAGCATAAACGTAGACTCAACATCGTTAGCCGTGGTGGTAGTCTTATCTTTGCATGGATGAGCATGACGGGTAAGGAAAACCCATTCTATGAACATTTTGATGATATTTTAGATATTTGCCGTGAGTATGATGTAACTATTTCTTTGGGTGATGCTTGTCGACCAGGCTGTTTAGCAGATGCTACGGATGTATGTCAAATTGAAGAACTGGTACGACTTGGTGAATTGACTAAACGCGCTCGAGCTAAAGGTGTGCAAGTGATTATTGAAGGCCCAGGTCATGTGCCACTTAACCAAATTCAAGCGAATATGGAAATTGAGGAAACGCTATGTGGCGGAGCTCCGTTTTATGTGTTAGGCCCATTGGTGACAGATATTGCACCTGGCTATGATCATATAACAGCTGCCATTGGTGGTGCTGTGGCGGGCATGCATGGGGCGTCCTTTCTTTGTTATGTAACGCCGGCAGAGCATTTGGCATTGCCTAATGCAGACGATGTGAAAGAAGGTATTATGGCTTTCAAAATAGCAGCCCATGCAGCGGATATAGCACGTGGCATACCAGGTGCCCGTGATAAGGATGATGCGATGGCTGATGCTAGACGCGTACTAGATTGGGAGGCGCAATATGCGTGTGCACTTGATCCTCAACGTGCTCGCAATATTCGTGAAAGCCGAGCTCCAGAGGAGGGGCATAGTGAAACTTGTAGTATGTGTGGTAAATTCTGTGCTGTTCGTAGCATGAATAAGGCTTTGAATAGCGAATATATTGATATTCTGTAATAAATGTTGGTCATATATTGACGTTTATCTATATAGATAGTACAATATGCAAAGAATGATAATTCATATCAATGAAATACCGATGCAGGTGCATCGAATCGCTTTCACAAGAACGATACTAGTTAAGATATCGTTCGTGCCCTAATTAAAAGGAGGACTATTATGAAACCTTTCGAACTCGCACCATTACCATATGCTTATGATTATCTAGAACCTGTTATCGATGCAGAGACGATGAAACTGCATCATGATAAGCATCACCAAGCGTATGTTAATAATTTGAATGCAGCCATCGCTAAATACCCGGATCTTGCCTATGGTTGCGTAGATTGTATTCTCGGCGATATTGCCAATGTGCCAGAGGATATCCGTCAAGCGGTTATCAACAATGGTGGGGGTCATAAAAACCACACCATGTTTTGGGATATCATGACAAAACCTGATACATCTAAATTGCAAGGCCCTTTGAAGGATGCTATCGATGCTGATTTAGGTGGCTATGATGCCTTTGTTGAAAGCTTTTCTAATGCTGCAGCAACACGCTTTGGATCTGGTTGGGCATGGCTTGTTGTCAACAAGGACGGAAAATTAGAAGTAACATCTACTGCGAACCAAGACAATCCTTTGTTAGAAGGTAAAACTGCCATTCTTTGTTTAGATGTATGGGAACATGCATATTACTTGCATTACCAAAATCGTCGCCCAGATTATATTAAGGAATTCTTCCGTGTTATCAACTGGGATGCAGTCGCTGAAAACTACGAAAAAGCATTGCAACCTCATCATCAATAAGATGATTGTTAACGAATAGATGATACATCTATGTCCAATTTATGGATTGATTTGTCATCTATTCGTTATTTTTTTTGAATAACTTTCAAAAGTATAGCCATGGATACAGATTTTCTAATCGATATCGTTTATCATAGAATTATAGGTTATTAAAGATGACCTTTCGGAATGTAAATTACCTTATATACGAAAACGTATAGAGGCTACTAACATAAGCAATAAACAATATTTTTGACACGAGGGGATCAAAATGGAAAAGAAATTAGATTTATCAAAATCCGTATATGATTTGGTACAAGAATATCCAGAGGTTATAGATATTATGAAAGGATTGGGCTTCACAGAAATTACCAATAAGGTGATGCTCCATTCCGTTGGCAAAATTATGACTATCCCTAAAGGGGCTAAGATGAAGGGCATCTCTATGATGGATATTGTAGGGGCCTTTATGAAAGCTGGTTTTACATTAGAAGGTGATATGCCCAACCTACACGGTGATGATGTAGCATCTGCTAAGGATGTTCCTGTTGAGGCACCAGCCACTCAAGATGAGGAACCTAAGGCTAGTGAAAATACAGAAGCTAACGCAGAGGATACTGTACCCGATAGCGAACGGGTAGAGCAATTAAAAGGCTTCTTAAAACGCTTAGGTACAGGGGAAGCCCTTGGCGATGTGCGCAAAGATTTTGCCAGCCAATTTAAACATGTAGAAGCCAGTGAAATCATGAAAGCTGAACAAGGCCTTATGCGCGAAGGTACACCTCTAGAAGAGGTACAACAATTATGCGACCTTCATTCCGCTTTGTTCCACGGTTCTACCATTCATGAACAAATGGAAGAAGAGCATGCGAAGGTTGAGGCTGCTTTAGAAGCTCAAGATAAGAAACAAACGGTAACAACGCTTGTAGAAACGATAGGCCATCCGCTCAACCAAATGACGGAAGAAAATAAGGCGCTTAATGATTTGATTGAAGAGCTTCGTCCTAAAGTGGCCGATAAAACGGCAACCGTTGATGATGTAAATAGAGTGCGTCAATTATCCGTTCACTATGCTAAAAAAGGCGATTTGTTATATCCAAAATTAAAGGTGGATTATGCTATCGGTGGCCCATCCATGGTTATGTGGACTGTTGATGGCGATATTCGAGACCAATTGGGTGATTTGGCAAAATCTAGTCAAAGTGTAGATGATTGGTATAGACGTTTTGATGAGCTTCTTACACGTGCTCAAGAAATGATCTACAAAGAACAAAATATCTTGTTCCCTATCTGTGCGGAAAACTTTACAACTCAAGATTGGTACCAAATCTATAAGGATACTGCACAATATGAGGAAATCTTTGGTGTAAAACGCATTGCTTGGCCAGAGGCTGATGCGGCATTAGCTACACAAACTAGAAAATCAAGTGGTGATGACAATACCATCGGTTTAATTGGTGGTACGTTAACTGTAGATCAACTCGATGCTATGCTTAACACAATGCCTATGGAAGTAACTTTCGTTGACCATGAAGATATTAACCGTTACTTCAACGATGGTGAAAAGGTATTCAAACGTCCTACTACAGCAATTGGCCGGGACGTGTATTCCTGTCATCCGCCAAAGGTAGAACCAATTGTACGCGGTATCATTGATTCTTTCCGTAAAGGTGACCGCGATAATGTGGCCGTATGGCTTGAAAAACAAGGTCGTCCATTCTATGTAAACTACATGGCTGTACGCGACCAACATAATAACTATATTGGTACATTAGAACTCGTACAAGACATGCAATTTGCAAAGGAACATTTCGGTAGATCTAAATAAGAATATGTGACATAACAAAGACTGCCCTAGTATTGAATGATGCTAAGGCAGTCTCTTTTTATGGGTGTATATATTGGATGATAGTATTGGTAGCTATTTTGATATTAGCTAGGCTCGTAGCCAAGTTTAGGCGTACAAATGTGGCGTAGCTTTCTCCACCGAACCATTCACCAAAGCTAGGAGCAATGCGGCATTGATGTTCAAATACATCATGCATGTCTTCGGTTTTTACATAGGCACCAAAATCAATCCATGCTAAATAGGTGCCGTCCATAGGGCTGATGCGGATTTGTGGTAATGCCGTACAAAGCTCTCGGCACAGATATTCATAATTTTCACGTATAACAGCCAATACATCTGTGAGCCATGCTTCCGCCTCTGGGTGGGTATATGCTGCAGCGATAGCCGTTTCTGCGATAACATCTGCATCCGTATGGTACACTTGCGCTTTGTAGGCGGCGTATTGATTTCGTAAAGCCTCGTTTGGAATTATCACTTCTGCTTGGTGTAGACTCGCCATGTTAAATGATTTTGATACAGAGGACATGGCGATTATATTATCTTTATATACACCATTACACACAGAAAAGGTTGGTGTAAATGGTGTGGGACCGGTAATAAGGTCCTGATGAATTTCGTCGCTAATGATGAGCACCTTGTGACGCTCACAAATGCTAAATAACTGATCCATCTCATTTTCTGTCCATACGTGACCTACAGGATTATGTGGATTGCAGTGAATGAACAGTTTAACATCATGCTTGGTAATCGCTATTTCAAAGGCCTCGTAATCTACGGTGTAGCGATTATCGTCACTGCGTTTCATAGGAATAGCGATGATCTGGCGCTGTGCATCGCTAGCGCTCGTATCAAAGGCACCGTACACAGGACTTAGAACGGCAATGGCATCATTTGGTTTTGTGAAAGCCCCAATACACCACATGATACCGGTAATGACATTGGGGGCGCTAGTGAGCCAGTCTTGTTCAATAGTGCAGTTGTGACGACATTTGTACCAATTGAAGACCGCATCTAAGTAATTAGGATTTGTCATGGTGTAGCCCAGAGGGTTGACCTTTACATAGTTGGAAATCGCCTCTTGTATGCATGGTGGTGTCATAAAGTCCATGTCTGCCACCCATAGTGGTAGTAGGTCGGTGCGACTAAATTTTAAATACTCGCCATCCCATTTGCGGGAATGAGAACCGCGGCGGTCTATGTAGTATGTTTCAGTAAATTCTGTAGTGTTCATAGGAATACCTCATTTATGTTGCCTTATGTATGTATTATAGCAATAAATGTATATAAAATAAGCATATTGTAGCTCAGCTTCTTGACGGAGTTCACTTTCACAATTTAAAATGTACTATAGAATAGTGTGTGTCTCACCAGTGACCACACTCGTATCGAATGGTTACAAATGATAAATTCTTGGCCGTATATAGTGGGCGATGTTCATATGTGAGTTTGCTTCATCGAACTGTGCCGCTATATGGAAAGGCTAATATAAGTATAGTACTGGATCCTGTTAAGGAGGCATGTGCCATGAGTAATGAATTAAAACCCCTTCATTTTGATGCGGATTACACGATGGAGGAGGCGCTCGCTGAGGCGAAACGCTGTCTAAACTGTCCAAAACCTTTGTGCCGTATGGGCTGTCCTATTGAAAACGAAATTCCTCGTTTTATCCAAGCCATCGCGCACGGTAACTTTGGTTTAGCCAACGATATCTTGGCGGAACGTACAAACTTGCCAGCTATCTGTGGTCGCGTGTGCCCTCGTGAAAATCAATGCGAAGGTAACTGTATCATGAATAAGGCTAAGAAACCGCCTATCAACATCGGCAAATTGGAACGTTTTGCTGCCGATTTTGAAAGCATCAATGAATTACGCAAACCTAAGAAAATTAAACAAGATCTTGGCAAAGTAGCCGTTGTTGGTTCTGGCCCTGCGGGCTTATCCGTTGCAGGTGACGTAGCAAAACTCGGCTATGATGTCACTGTATTTGAAGGTCAATCCGAACCAGGCGGCGTACTCTTATTCGGTATTCCTGAGTTCCGTTTGTCCAAGTCCGTTGTACGTCGTGAAATCGCCCGTCTTGAAGGCTTAGGCGTTAAATTCGTATGTAATACATTCATCGGCCAAGATAAATCCTTGGATGATCTATTTGCAGAAGGCTTTGATACCATCTTCATCGGTACGGGTACACATATTCCTCAAGAAGTACGTATGGAAAACGATCAAATTACAGGCGTATTCCAAGCAATGTACTTGTTAACAAATGTACAATTGGTAGAAAATGGTGAGCTTGAAGAAAAAGCGATTCCTGTGAAGAAAGGGGACCGCGTTGTTATCATCGGCGGTGGTAACGTAGCGATGGATGCGGCTCGTACATGCGTACGTCTAGGCTGTGAATCTGTCACTGTTGCATACCGTCGTAGCCAAGAACAAATGCCAGCCTTGTTATCTGAATACGAAGAAGCCCGTGCCGAAGGTGTTCAATTCCAATGGTTCGCATCTCCAGTTGGTGTAGAAGGTAAAGACAAGGTAGAAGGCTTCAAATACGAAGTGATGGCCCTTAATGAAGATGGTGCTGGTATCCATGGTACAGGTAAATACCAAGTTATGCCTGTAGATAAAATCATCATTGCTGCTGGTCATAAACCTAATGCACGCCTCGTTGGTGAAGGCAATAACCTCCGTGTTGATGAAAAAGGTTATATTCTTACATCCGAAGAACCATACGGCATGACGAGCCGTGAAGGTGTATTCGCCGGTGGTGACGTAGTACATAAACCAGCCACTGTAGTACTCGCTATGCGCGAAGCTAAAAAAGCCGTTGATGGCATGGTTAAATACATGGAAATCAAACGTGCTATGGCCATTGCAGAAGAGAATAAATAAGACTTTTATGTACAGGAATATACATGTATGTATGTTTAAGCATAATTTTATAACATAATATGAATAAAAATCCCTTGCGATATGAATGTATCGCAAGGGATTTTCTATTATATGTCATCACAATTCAAGTTGCTATGGTCCCTCTTAATTGGTTGCCGTATTGTGGAGGCAAAGAGTTGTTATTAAGGATAGTATAGAAAGTGAGGTTTCTATGACGTATGATATCGTATGTAGTGAAACACAGTCAGAAAAGGCTATCCAACACTTAGGCGTTCTCATTCTTTTATGGCGCCGCCACTATCATATAACTCAACAAGAGTTAGCTAAGCGAACGGGATTGTTACAGTCCTATATTAGCGGACTGGAAAAGGGGAATATAGACCCTCGTATATCTACGCTGTGTAGGATAGTCAATGGCTTTGATAATATGCCCTTAGATACATTTTTTGGCGGTCCTGACTTAGGATTTATCGACTTTCACGGCATAGAACATCGACATATAGAATTTCATTAAAATCCTAAATCCTCGTTGATGATAATAACCTCCATGGTTTGCATGTTGCGCATTTTCTTGTAATAAATCGTTAAGGCATTACAAATCCTGTCAGGCGAACCACATTCGTAGCATTTTTCTTCTAGCTTGGCACAAGGATTGAGGGAACTTTTTTTATTTTTTTTGCTGTTCAGTGGTGCCGCCACATTGCGCGCCCGGTAGATGGCAGAGGCCAAGTCAGGCGTAATTTTGTTACGTCCTAGTACGAAAAAGACCTCTTGTGATCCGAATAGAGAGGCCGCTACACGGTTGCCAGTACCATCGATGTTGACCATTTCACCCGTTTGCGCTAAGGCGTTAACAGAGGTTAAAAATACATCGCGCCCCATGGTGCGTAGCGCTGTATCGCGGAAACTTTCACCAGGAAGAGGTCGCTGAATATCTGTTATGTCATCGTTGACCTGAGACAAAGCATCATGAACCTTGAGTTCCAATAAGGTGCGTGAATCACCGATAGCCACTCGTTTATGTTGAATGCGAGACTGTAAATAGGCCACTGCGTCAGCGCCTGTTTCAAAATAATGGACCACGAAGTTGTTACGTTCTAAGGCTTTGATGGTTTTCTCTATATCGATGGGGGTATCATTGATTTGAGGATTGATAACTGCATTGATTGTTGTGTCTGTGTTGGCCATGAGTCCTCCCATATTACATATAAACTAATGAGGTAAACAGTGTTTTCGAAGTAATGTAAGGTAAAGATTATTTTCTACGTAATACAGTATTTCTATTACTAGTATTGTACTGTTTTATGTGGTGGTTATTCAACATAAGGAGACCCTGTTTTTAGGTAAAAGAATGATACTGATAGTATAGAATGTTCTTTGTATAAAACATTGGAATAGAATCCATATTTGAGTACTAAATAGCAAAACTTTGGAATGAAATCCAATTTTATGATAGAATTGATATAGAGTTGGAATGGAATCCAAAGTTAGTAGGTAGTCGATATGATATTTGACAATACTAATAAGAGGGTTCCATCTATGAGAACGTACATAGATGAGGAGGCCCTTATGAAATTAATTCAGCGCCAAGGATATCTAGATTTTTTACGACGTAATCGGAATCGGCCTATTGTTAAGGTTGTCTCTGGTATACGTCGTTGTGGGAAATCTACGTTATTTAGGCTATTTAAGGATGAGCTGTTATCAGAAGGCGTTAAACCTGAACAGATAATATCCATTAATTTTGAAGAACTAGAATATGAGCATTTACGAGATTATCATGCACTGTATCAATATATTTTAGAGCGTATGCAGCCTGATGAAATGAACTATATTTTCCTTGATGAAATTCAGCACGTTGATCAGTTTCATCGTGTCGTAGATAGCTTGTTTGTAAAAGAAAATACAGATTTATATATTACAGGCTCCAATGCATACTTTATGTCATCCGATATCGCTACATTACTGACTGGGCGGTATGTGGAAATTCAGATGTTACCACTGTCCTTTAGTGAGTTTTACCATAGCAAATACGATGGTAATCAGTACTCTTTAATTCCTGCCTATGAGTTCTATCTTCGTGAAAGCTCATTCCCTTATACGCAACAATTAGGGGGCGAAGATTTTGATATACAAGAATATCTACGAGGCCTATACAATACCTTATTATTACATGATGTTGTGGCTCGATTGAAGATTGGTGATGTTACAATCTTACAAGATATTGTGAGATATATTATGTCTAACATAGGTAGCTTGCTTTCACCCAATAAGATTGCAAATTCGCTCGTTAGCGCCGGTAGAAAAATAGATAATAAAACGGTAGAACGATATTTACAAGGCTTGCAAGATAGCTTGTTGCTATATAAGGTCAATCGTTATGATGTGCGCGGTAAAGAATTATTGCGTATAAATGCAAAGTACTACTGTGTGGATGCAACATTACGTAATCTATTAGTTGGCAACGCGAGTTGTGATACAGGACATATTTTAGAGAATATCGTTTTTCTTGAACTCATTCGTCGTGGATATACTGTATATATAGGCCAATTAGCTAAGGGTGAAATTGACTTTGTTGCACAAAAAGTGGATGTTACAGAATACTATCAGGTAAGCGAAATTGTGTTAGATCCTAATACGCTAAATCGTGAGCTCGCACCTCTTAAGGCCGTACAAGACCAATATCCAAAGTTTTTACTTACATTGGATGAATTAAATAAAAATGCAAATTATGACGGAATTCAACAACGAAATGTTTTAGAATGGTTGTTAGAGAGCTGTTAACTTGCTATAATAATAGTATTGATATGGCATAAAGCCAATGTTAAGGAGGCAAAAATCGTGGATTTAATTCAAAAATTAAAAGAC
>OBWK01000422.1_pt1 | contig 22602 bp, 18 predicted proteins | sample 1495251 | NCBI WGS metagenome assembly OBWK01 (sample SAMEA2580065, study PRJEB22360) | human gut metagenome | biome: human gut; feature: human-associated habitat; material: faeces | place: Denmark | collected 2008/2010 | reverse complement strand
GGTACGAATCAGGCCCACCGCCGTTAAGCGTCCATCTTCATCACAAGCGATATATTGCGGCTGAACATTGAACTGAAACTCAACACCTTCCTCGCGGGCATTGACCACCTCTTTGCGCGAACCCGGCATACTGACTTCATCACGACGATACGCACAGGTCACGCTGGCAGCATTAAGGCGGATGGAAGTCCGCAAACAATCCATTGTCGTATCGCCACCGCCCAATACCACAACTCGCTTACCTTCCACATCGGTCAGCGGATACTCTGCAGACTCCGGCAATCCCATGAGCTGGCGGGTATGGGCGGTCAGGAACGGTAACGCCTGAATGACACCAGGCGCATCTTCATGCGGCAGATCTGCTCGCATCATCCCGTAAGTCCCCACGCCGAGGAAAACAGCATCATATTCCGCCGTTAATTCGTTGAAAGAGATATCGCGGCCAATTTCACAGTTGAGATGGAAATCGATTCCCATTGCGGTGAATATCTCTCGCCGCTGGCTTAATACCGTTTTATCGAGTTTGAAAGGAGGAATGCCAAAAGTCAGCATACCGCCAATTTCTGGATGGCGATCAAAGACATCAACCTGAACTCCCGCGCGCGCCAGAATATCAGCACACCCTAATCCTGCAGGTCCAGCGCCAATCACCGCCACTTTTTCGCTACGGGGAACAACTTTGCTGACATCGGGACGCCAGCCCATCGCCAGCGCAGTATCGGTGATGTAGCGTTCCAGATTACCGATAGAGACTGCGCCAGAGTGATCTTTCAAAGTACATGCGCCTTCACAAAGACGGTCCTGTGGACATACCCTGCCGCAGATTTCGGGTAAGGAACTGGTCTGGTGGCAAAGTTCTGCCGCTTCAATAATCTTTCCTTCCTGTACCAGACGGATGTAATCCGGAATAGCGTTATGCAGCGGACAATGCCAGTTGCAGTTAGCTTTTTCGGCACAATAAACACAGCGGTCACTCTCATAAGTCGCTTGTTGTGGATCCAGCCCGCAATAGATTTCGCCAAAGTGGGTTTTCCGTTCACTCGCTGAAATTTTATCTGCGCCTTTACGCGAGTTAACGGGGAGCAACGCTGCACTGCGAGATGGCTGAGCGTCTGATGACGCTTTTCCTGCTGCCGTTTTGCGCTGGCGGGCCACCTTTATCTGCTGCAACCCTTTATCGTCCATCAGCCGTAACGCCTGTGTTGGGCAGACGTCAATACAGGCTTGCGTGCCGGAACTGCGCTGGTTACAAAGGTCGCATTTCTGCGCAATCGTATCGACCATCTCAACGACGCCAAAGGGGCAAGCGATTGCGCATCTTTTACAACCAATACATTTTTGTTCGTTCAGTTGTACGCTATCAGCCTGAAAAGTCAGAGCATAAACCGGACAAGCCGTAACGCAGGGGGCATTGTTGCAATGATGGCAGGCCACCGGATTCGCAGCCTGGCCCTTCCCAACAATGTGGATACGGGGTCGAAAGTCACTGTGACTCAGCGGCCAGTTTTCTTGATTGTGTGCCACCGCACAGGCAATTTCACAAGCATGACAGCCTATACATTCCGCAGCTTCAGCAGCGATAAACTTATTCATTTGCATCCCTTTCATTTAATGAGTTATGTCTTCTCAAATTTCGCGATGCAATAAACGGGCATATATTAGGTAGCATGACCGTTTTAATTATAATTTTGCAACTGAGTTCAAATTATTGCCCCTCAATCTATGCCGCTTTCATTATTTCAACATTGCCGATCAAAAGAATGCTATCCAGATAAAAACGATTAAATGCGAGAGTGCGACATGCCAGAATGATTAATGAAATATCAATATGAGAAAATTACAGATAATTCCATTGTCAGGTTCTCTTCTCATTTTCGTGGTTTAACCACGATTATGTGATTGCCTCCGCAATTCCTGTCTCTAACTCCCCTTCCTCGCAAAAACTGGCACTCCACGAGCATGTGTTTAGACAGTTTCATGAACATAAACGGTTGCTTTTTACTCTGGCGGGCGAAAGGAGAAACACTGATGAGCGCCATAGATTCCCAACTTCCCTCATCTTCTGGGCAAGACCGCCCAACTGATGAGGTTGACCGCATATTATCACCAGGAAAGCTGATCATACTCGGTCTGCAACACGTCCTTGTCATGTACGCAGGTGCAGTCGCTGTTCCTCTTATGATTGGTGACCGACTCGGCCTATCAAAAGAAGCTATTGCGATGCTCATTAGCTCGGATCTCTTTTGCTGCGGGATCGTCACATTATTGCAATGTATCGGTATCGGCCGCTTTATGGGGATCCGCCTGCCGGTGATTATGTCGGTGACCTTCGCCGCTGTAACACCAATGATAGCCATTGGTATGAACCCGGATATCGGCCTGCTGGGGATATTCGGTGCCACTATCGCCGCGGGTTTTATCACCACATTATTAGCGCCACTTATCGGTCGCTTGATGCCTTTATTCCCGCCACTGGTTACCGGTGTGGTGATTACTTCTATCGGGCTTAGCATCATTCAGGTGGGTATTGACTGGGCCGCCGGAGGTAAAGGGAATCCGCAATATGGTAATCCCGTTTATTTAGGTATCTCCTTTGCCGTCTTAATTTTTATCTTGCTCATTACTCGCTATGCGAAAGGATTTATGTCCAACGTCGCCGTATTACTGGGGATTGTATTTGGCTTTTTACTTTCGTGGATGATGAATGAAGTCAATTTATCCGGGCTACATGATGCTTCATGGTTTGCGATTGTCACGCCGATGTCATTTGGTATGCCGATTTTCGATCCCGTTTCCATTTTGACCATGACCGCAGTACTCATCATCGTATTTATTGAGTCAATGGGGATGTTCCTGGCACTGGGTGAGATCGTTGGTCGCAAACTCTCTTCCCAGGACATTATTCGTGGGTTACGCGTAGATGGGGTCGGGACAATGATTGGAGGCACGTTTAACAGCTTCCCACATACGTCATTTTCGCAGAACGTCGGGCTGGTCAGCGTGACGCGCGTCCACAGCCGCTGGGTGTGTATTTCTTCGGGAATTATATTAATCCTGTTTGGCATGGTGCCCAAAATGGCGGTGCTGGTCGCCTCCATTCCGCAATTTGTGCTGGGCGGCGCGGGGCTGGTGATGTTCGGCATGGTACTGGCGACAGGGATTCGAATTCTGTCGCGCTGTAACTACACCACTAACCGTTACAACCTCTATATTGTGGCGATCAGTCTCGGTGTTGGCATGACGCCAACGCTCTCTCACGATTTCTTTTCTAAGTTACCGGCCGTACTGCAACCGTTGCTGCATAGCGGCATTATGCTCGCAACCCTTAGCGCCGTTGTGCTGAACGTCTTCTTTAATGGCTACCAGCATCATGCTGACCTGGTGAAGGAATCCGTCTCTGATAAAGATTTAAAAGTCAGGACAGTACGTATGTGGCTTCTGATGCGCAAGCTGAAGAAAAATGAGCATGGAGAATAATATGAATCTTTTAATGCGCGCTATATTCAGTCTGCTGTTGCTTTTTACTCTCTCTATTCCTGTCATTTCTGATTGTGTTGCAATGGCCATTGAAAGTCGCTTCAAATATATGATGCTGCTTTTTTAAATGGTTTTTACCTGTCGACATCCGCTCAAAACGGGCGGTTGTCGATAAACGCTCACTTGGTTAATCATTTCACTCTTCTATTATCTATAATGATGAGTGATCAGAATTACATGTGAGAAATTATGCAAACGGAACACGTCATTTTATTGAATGCACAGGGAGTTCCCACGGGTACGCTGGAAAAGTATGCCGCACACACGGCAGACACCCTCTTACATCTCGCGTTTTCCAGTTGGCTGTTTAATGCCAAAGGGCAATTATTAGTTACCCGCCGCGCCCTTAGCAAAAAAGCATGGCCTGGCGTGTGGACTAACTCGGTTTGTGGGCACCCACAACTGGGAGAAAGCAACGAAGAGGCGGTGATCCGCCGTTGCCGTTATGAGCTTGGCGTAGAAATTACGCCTCCTGAATCTATCTATCCTGACTTTCGCTACCGCGCCACCGATCCGAATGGCATTGTGGAAAATGAAGTGTGTCCGGTATTTGCCGCACGCACGACCAGTGCGTTACAGATCAACGATGATGAAGTGATGGATTATCAATGGTGTGATTTAGCAGCGGTTTTACGCGGTATTGATGCTACGCCGTGGGCGTTCAGTCCGTGGATGGTGATGCAGGCGACAAATCGCGAAGCCAGAAAACGATTATCTGCATTTACCCAGCTTAAATAAAAAACCCCGACGGTTGCCGGGGTTGTGAGCATAACGTAATGCTTATTTTACCGGACGCATCGCCGGGAACAGAATAACGTCGCGGATGGTATGGCTGTTGGTGAACAGCATTACCATACGGTCGATACCAATTCCCAGACCTGCTGTCGGCGGTAAGCCGTGTTCCAGTGCGGTGACATAATCTTCGTCGTAGAACATCGCTTCGTCGTCGCCTGCGTCTTTCGCGGCAACCTGATCCAGGAAGCGCTGCGCCTGATCTTCCGCGTCATTCAGCTCGCTAAAGCCGTTACCGATTTCACGCCCACCAATGAAGAACTCAAAGCGGTCTGTGATTTCCGGGTTAACGTCGTTACGACGCGCCAGCGGAGAAACTTCTGCCGGATATTCAGTAATGAAGGTCGGCTGGATCAGATGTGCTTCTGCCACTTCTTCGAAGATCTCGGTAACGATACGGCCCAGACCCCAGCTTTTCTCAACGTGGATGCCGATAGATTCAGCAATCGCTTTCGCAGAGTCGAAGTTGTCCAGATCCGCCATGTCAGTTTCCGGGCGATATTTCTTGATCGCTTCACGCATGGTCAGTTTTTCGAACGGTTTACCGAAGTCCAGCGTTACGTCGCCGTAGGTCACTTCCGTCTTACCGAGAATATCCTGTGCCAGAGTACGGAACAGCGATTCGGTCAGCTCGATCAGATCTTTGTAATCTGCGTAAGCCATATAGAGTTCCATCATGGTGAACTCTGGGTTATGACGTACGGAAATACCTTCGTTACGGAAGTTACGGTTGATTTCGAATACACGCTCGAAGCCACCGACCACCAGACGCTTGAGGTACAGTTCCGGCGCGATACGCAGGTACATGTCGAGATCCAGCGCGTTATGGTGAGTGATAAACGGACGCGCAGCGGCACCGCCAGGGATCACCTGCATCATCGGCGTTTCAACTTCCATAAAGCCGCGGTTCACCATGAACTGGCGAATACCAGAGAGGATCTGCGAGCGCACTTTAAAGGTGTTGCGGGATTCATCGTTAGAGATGAGATCCAGATAACGCTGACGATAGCGCGCTTCCTGATCCTGCAAGCCGTGGAATTTATCCGGCAGCGGACGCAGTGCTTTGGTCAGCAGACGCAGCTCGGTACAGTGGATAGACAGTTCGCCGGTTTTGGTTTTGAACAGTTTACCTTTCGCGCCGAGGATATCGCCGAGGTCCCATTTTTTGAACTGCTCGTTGTAAACGCCTTCCGGCAGATCGTCACGGGCAACGTACAACTGAATGCGACCGCCAACGTCCTGCAGGGTAACGAAAGACGCTTTCCCCATAATACGACGGGTCATCATGCGGCCAGCAACGGCGACTTCGATGTTCAGCGCTTCCAGTTCTTCGTTCTCTTTACCGTCGAATTCTGCGTGCAATTGGTCAGAGGTATGATCGCGACGGAAATCGTTCGGGAAGGCAATCCCCTGCTCACGCAGGTTCGCCAGCTTCTCACGACGCGTTTTCAGTTCATTGTTAAGATCGACTACCGCGTCAGCGCCCTGTGCGTGTTGTTCAGACATGTTGGTTCCTCATAACCCTGCTTTCAAACTTGCTTCGATAAATTGATCCAGGCTGCCGTCCAGCACGGCCTGCGTGTTGCGGGTTTCTACCCCGGTACGCAGATCTTTAATGCGGGAGTCATCAAGGACATAAGAACGAATCTGGCTGCCCCAGCCGATGTCGGATTTGTTATCTTCCATCGCCTGTTTCTCGGCATTTTTCTTCTGCATCTCCAGTTCATAAAGCTTCGCTTTCATCTGCTTCATGGCCTGGTCTTTGTTCTTGTGCTGGGAACGGTCGTTCTGGCATTGGGTCACGATCCCGGTTGGGATGTGAGTAATACGCACCGCAGATTCGGTACGGTTAACGTGCTGACCGCCCGCGCCGGATGCGCGATAAACGTCGATGCGCAGATCCGCTGGATTGATTTCGATATCGATATCATCATCAACTTCCGGGTAAACAAACGCGGAGCTGAACGACGTGTGGCGACGACCGCCGGAGTCAAACGGGCTCTTACGCACCAGGCGGTGAACGCCGGTTTCTGTACGCAGCCAGCCATAAGCGTAATCGCCGGAGATTTTGATCGTCACGGATTTAATACCCGCCACTTCACCTTCCGACTCTTCGATGATTTCAGTTTTGAAACCACGCGATTCAGCCCAGCGCAGATACATACGCTCAAGCATGCTCGCCCAGTCCTGTGCTTCCGTACCGCCAGACCCCGCCTGAATATCGAGGTAGCAGTCGGCGCTGTCATATTCGCCAGAGAACATACGGCGGAACTCAAGCTGCGCCAGTTTTTCTTCCAGGGCGTCGAGTTCAGCAACGGCTTCGTTAAAGGTTTCTTCGTCGTCAGCTTCTACAGCCAGTTCCAGCAGACCAGAAACATCTTCCAGCCCCTGTTTCATTTGGTCGAGGGTGTCGACAACGGCTTCGAGGGAGGAACGCTCTTTACCCAGCGCCTGTGCGCGTTCGGGTTCGTTCCAGACATCCGGCTGTTCCAGCTCGGCGTTTACTTCTTCCAGACGCTCTTTCTTGGCGTCGTAGTCAAAGATACCCCCTAAGAACGTCGGAGCGTTCCGTGAGGTCCTGAATGCGATTATTTACCGGATTAATTTCAAACATGGTCTGATTTCTTTTATTGAGCTAGTCAAAATGCGGTGATAAGAGCGGGATTGTACCCAATCCACGCTCTTTTTTATAGAGAAGATGACGCTAAATTGGCCAGATATTGTCGATGATAATTTGCAGGCTGCGGTTGCCGCGAAACTCGTTGATATCGAGCTTGTAAGCCAGTTGCACTTCGCGCACGCCGTTATCCGGCCAGAGGGCGGTATCGACATTAAAAGCAATCCCGTCCAGCAGTGGACCGCCGCCGACCGGTTCGACCATGACTTTCAAATGACGTTCGCCCACCAGCCGCTGTTGCAGCAGACGGAAATGACCATCAAACAGCGGCTCCGGGAACATCTGCCCCCACGGGCCAGCATCGCGCAACAGCTGCGCCACTTCCATGGTCATTTCGGCCGGACTTAACGGACCGTCCGACACCACTTCGCCTTGCAATAGCGAAGGGTCCAGCCACTCAGTAACCAGTTCGCCAAACCGTTGTTGAAAGAGTTCGAATTTATCCTCTTCCAGCGACAAACCCGCCGCCATCGCATGACCGCCAAACTTGAGCATCATGCCAGGGTAGAGCGTGTCTAACCGCTCCAGTGCATCACGCATATGCAGCCCCTGAATGGAGCGACCGGAACCTTTCAGCGTACCATCACCTGCTGGCGCAAACGCGATAACCGGACGGTGAAAACGCTCTTTGATGCGCGAAGCCAGAATACCGACAACGCCCTGATGCCATTCGGGGTGATACATTGCCAGCCCGCCGGGTAGCGTGTCGCGGCTGCGCTCCAGTTTCTCGCACAAGGTCAGGGCTTCAACTTGCATTCCCTGTTCGATCTCTTTTCGCGTCTGGTTTAGCGCATCGAGTTCATTTGCCAGCACGCGCGCTTCGCCGATGTTGTCGCACAGCAACAGCGCCACGCCAACGGACATATCGTCCAGTCGCCCGGCAGCATTGAGACGTGGCCCCAGCGCAAAACCTAAATCGCTGGCGGCGAGTTTTTGTGGATCGCGATTGGCCACTTCCAGCAACGCTTTAATCCCCGGACGGCACTTTCCGGCACGGATGCGACTCATCCCCTGCCAGGTCAGAATGCGATTATTAGCGTCCAGCGGCACGACGTCCGCCACTGTCCCCAACGCTACCAGATCCAGCAGTTCTGCCAGATTAGGAATTGCGATGCCGCGCTCATCAAACCAGCCCTGATCGCGCAAAAAGGTGCGCAGCGCCAGCATCAGATAAAACGCCACGCCAACGCCCGCCAGTGATTTCGACGGGAAATTACAGTCGCGCAAGTTAGGGTTAATGATCGCTTCCGCTGCGGGTAATGTGTCGCCTGGCAAATGGTGATCGGTAACAATAACCGGAATGCCCAACGAACGAGCGTGTTCAACCCCCGCATGGGAGGAAATACCGTTATCCACCGTGACAATTAACTGCGCGCCACGGGCATGAGCCTGATCGACTACTTCCGGGCTTAAGCCGTAACCGTCTTCGAAACGGTTTGGAACCAGGTAGTCGATATTGCTGCAACCAAGCGAGCGCATCGCCAGCACGCTTAGAGCCGTGCTGGTGGCCCCGTCGGCGTCGAAATCACCGACCACAATAATCCGCGTTCCTTCGCGAAAAGCGTTGTAAAGGATCTCAACGGCCTTTTCGACGCCGCTCAGTTGCTGCCAGGGCAGCATGCCTTTAACACTGCGTTCCAGTTCTTGCGCACTGCGCACGCCCCGGCTGGCGTATAAACGGCGCAGCAAGGGAGGCAATTCAGCGGGCAAGTCGGCCGTTTCATCGACTTCACGGCGACGAAGTTGTATCTGTTGTTTCACGCGAATTATTTACCGCTGGTCATTTTTTGGTGTTCGTCGAGGAATTCTTTCATGTCTTTCGGCGGCTGGTAACCCGGAACAAGTGTGCCATTGCTCAGCACAACTGCCGGAGTACCGCTAACGCCAAGCTGGACGCCAAGTGCGTAATGGTCGGCAATATCCACGTCGCAGCTGGCTGGTGCGACGCTTTTACCTGCCATCACATCATCAAACGCTTTGTTTTTATCTTTCGCACACCAGATAGCTTTCATTTCTTTCTCTGCATCGCTGTCCAGCCCCTGGCGCGGGAAAGCAAGATAACGCACGGTGATCCCCAGCGCGTTATAGTCTGCCATTTGCTCATGCAGTTTGTGGCAGTAACCACAGGTAATATCAGTAAACACGGTGATGACGTGTTTTTCCTGCGGCGCTTTATAAACGATCATCTCTTTTTCAAGCGCATTCAACTGCTTTAACAGCATCTTATTGGTGACATTGACCGGAGCCGTGCCACTAACGTCATACATTGGCCCCTGAATGATATGTTTACCATCATCGGTGATGTACAACACACCGCTGTTAGTCAGAACTGTCTTCATGCCAGCTACGGGCGCGGGCTGAATATCGCTACTTTTGATACCCATTTTGGCTAACGTTTGTTGAATTGCCGCGTCATCAGCCTGAGCAAAGCCTGAAAACGCCGCTAACAAAGTAAACAACATAAAACCTTTCTTCATAAATCTTCCCGTTCTTTTCAGACATCACGCCCGCGGGTGATGCTGTTGATGAAGTTGCCGCAGACGCTCGGTAGCGACATGCGTATAAATTTGCGTGGTGGAGAGATCGCTGTGGCCCAGTAGCATCTGCACCACGCGTAAATCCGCACCATGATTTAATAAGTGAGTGGCAAAAGCGTGACGCAACACATGCGGTGACAGCTTTTCGCTGTCGATACCCGCCAGCACGGCATAATGTTTAATGCGGTGCCAGAAGGTCTGTCGCGTCATCTGCTGCGCACGCTGGCTGGGAAACAACACGTCAATTGACACACCATTCAACAGCCACGGACGCCCATGTTCCAGATAGGTTTCCAGCCAGTAAACCGCCTCTTCACCTAACGGCACCAGGCGCTCTTTGTTGCCTTTACCAATGACCCGCACCACGCCCTGACGCAGGCTGATATCACTCATTGTCAGCCCGACCAGTTCAGAGACACGCAGTCCGGTAGCATACAACACTTCAAGCATGGCTTTATCGCGTAGCTCCAGTGGCTGATCAATTAATGGTGCCTGTAATAAACGTTCGACCTGCGCTTCGCTTAAATCTTTTGGCAAACGCTGGGGCAATTTCGGTGAAGCGAGATGCGCACTGGGATCATCTTCACGAAACTTTTCGCGATAAAGATACTGGAACAATCGGCGCACTGCACTCAGCAAACGCGCTGAGCTGGTGGCTTTATACCCGCCCTCCAGCCGTTCTGCCAGTAATGCCTGCAAATCGTCACTTTGCGCCGTCGCCAGCGTCAACCCGCGGTGATGCAACCACTCCACCATCATTGACAGATCGCGACGGTAAGCGTTCAACGTATTTTCAGCCAGATTTTTTTCCAGCCACAGAGCATCAAGAAACTGCTCGATGCGTGCCAGATCCTGTTTCACTTGCGCCCCTTATGGTCACTCATTTGATCCATTATGCCTTATTGTGCCGTGACTAAAGCGATTCTGATACACTAGCCGCAAAAGCCACAGCAGAATCGAGAAGCTTACGTTATGAATATGGGTCTTTTTTACGGTTCCAGCACCTGTTACACCGAAATGGCGGCAGAAAAAATCCGCGATATTATCGGCCCAGAACTGGTGACCTTACATAACCTCAAGGACGACTCCCCGAAATTAATGGAGCAGTACGATGTGCTCATTCTGGGTATCCCGACCTGGGATTTTGGCGAAATCCAGGAAGACTGGGAAGCCGTCTGGGATCAGCTCGACGACCTGAACCTCGAAGGTAAAATTGTTGCGCTGTATGGGCTTGGCGATCAACTGGGATACGGCGAGTGGTTCCTCGATGCGCTCGGTATGCTGCATGACAAACTCTCGACCAAAGGCGTGAAGTTCGTCGGCTACTGGCCAACGGAAGGATATGAATTTACCAGTCCGAAACCGGTGATTGCTGACGGGCAACTGTTCGTGGGTCTGGCGCTGGATGAAACTAACCAGTATGACCTTAGCGACGAGCGTATTCAAAGCTGGTGCGAGCAAATCCTCAACGAAATGGCAGAGCATTACGCCTGATGTCACTGACGGCTTAGCACATATGCTTTGCCGTCATCTTTATCTTTGCGTCTCTTGTTGCAACAATATCCGCCGTAAATCCCGCCATTCGGCTTCGTCCATGCTGTCAGCTGCCAGCCATAAATGTTGCCGTTTTCCGCTGTCAGAACGTAAACGCAGCATCATGCCGCTCTTAATCATCCACGGCGCTTTGACGATGCTCCATTCCTGCCCTTGCCAACGCAAACGCCCGTCCATCAACAGGCGAATTTCCCCCTGGCGAGCATTAATACGCCGCTGGCTGCGAACGCAATCAAATACCACCAGCGAAAGTAACACCATCCATAACGGGGTGTAACTGAGCGGCCAGGGAATGAGTAAAATAACAGCGGCAACCAGCCCATGAATCAGCAAGGAAAGCCACTGTGCGCGCCAGGAGACGCGCAAATCAGATTGCCACAGGACCACGTTCCCGGTTCCGTGTCTGGATGAGTCGGACCATCATTTCCAGTTCTGCATCGGCTGGTTTACCGTGATTTATCAGCCAGTTAAACAGGTCCGGATCGTCACATTCCAGCAGACGAATAAAGATGCGTTTTTCGTCATCGCTTAAGCTGTCGTACTCATGTTCGAAAAACGGCATGATTGAAATATCGAGTTCGCGCATACCACGGCGGCATGCCCAATGAATGCGGGCTTTGTTGTTAATGTCCATCTTCTTCCTGTCTCACGAAAATCCAGTACCCGGCTATTGTAACGTGTTTTTCGACTTCTTTTACGGGAATATCAGTAAACACAATCGCGATCGCGAAATTAATTCACAACAATTCAAGGGCTTCATTTTTTTGGAAGTCGCCTCGCAGAAGGCACAGATCGCGTAGTGAAAGCACTTGCATTGCCTCATAGCTCTTTTACCATTAGTTATTAATACGCCGTTAAGCAACTCAGGACTCTATTATGGCTTTTACACCTTTTCCTCCCCGTCAGCCTACGGCTTCTGCCCGTTTGCCACTGACGCTGATGACGCTTGATGACTGGGCGCTTGCCACTATTACTGGCGCGGACAGCGAAAAATATATGCAAGGCCAGGTGACAGCAGATGTCAGCCAGATGACTGAAGATCAGCACCTGCTCGCCGCCCATTGCGACGCCAAAGGTAAAATGTGGAGCAATTTACGTCTGTTCCGCGACGGCGATGGCTTTGCATGGATTGAACGGCGCAGCGTACGTGAACCACAGCTGACTGAACTGAAAAAATATGCGGTGTTCTCTAAAGTGACCATCGCGCCAGACGATGAGCGTGTGCTGCTTGGTGTTGCCGGTTTTCAGGCGCGCGCCGCGCTGGCAAATCTCTTTAGTGAACTACCTTCGAGAGAAAAACAGGTAGTCAAAGAAGGCGCGACCACGTTGCTATGGTTTGAACACCCGGCAGAACGTTTCCTGATCGTAACCGATGAAGCTACTGCCAATATGCTGACCGATAAACTGCGCGGTGAAGCGGAACTGAACAATAGCCAACAGTGGCTGGCATTAAACATTGAAGCGGGTTTTCCGGTGATTGATGCCGCCAACAGCGGGCAGTTTATCCCCCAGGCGACCAACCTCCAGGCGCTGGGCGGTATCAGCTTTAAGAAAGGCTGCTATACCGGACAAGAGATGGTGGCGCGAGCAAAATTCCGTGGTGCCAACAAACGCGCGCTCTGGTTGCTGAAGGGTAGCGCCAGCCGACTGCCGGAAGCTGGTGAAGACTTAGAGCTGAAAATGGGCGAGAACTGGCGTCGTACCGGTACGGTGCTGGCTGCGGTCAAACTGGAAGATGGTCAGGTTGTGGTGCAGGTTGTCATGAATAACGATATGGAACCGGACAGCATCTTCCGCGTGCGTGACGATGCGAATACATTGCGTATATTCGCTGGAAGAGTAAATCTCTGTATCGCATCAGGCATTTATCGCCTGATGCGACACTGGTGTGTCTTTTCAGGCCTACAAAGGCACGCCAATTACGCCTGCCCAATATACAAATAGATCGCCAGAAAGTGGCACACACTACCGCCGAGCACAAAGCCGTGCCAGATGGCATGATTGTATGGAATGCGCTTGCAGACGTAGAAAATCACCCCGAGCGAATAAACCACACCGCCTACCGCCAGTAAGGTAACGCTGCCCGCCGCGAGCTTAACTGCCATTTCATAAATTACCACCAGCGACAGCCAGCCCATCGCCAGATAGGTCACCAGAGATAAAATTTTGAATCGGTGCGCGATGGTCAGTTTAAACAGAATACCCAGCAATGCCAGGCTCCAGATAACAATCATCAACCCGCGCGCTAACGGAGAATCCAGCCCCACCAGCAAAAACGGCGTGTAGGTTCCGGCAATCAACAGATAAATAGCGCAGTGGTCAAATTTTTTCAGCCACATTTTTGCCCGTTGATGAGGAATGGCGTGATAGAGCGTCGAAGCGAGGAACAGCAGGATCATACTGCCTCCATAGAGGCTGTAACTGGTTATCGCCGTGGCGCTGGCATTGAGATCCACCGCCTGAACCAGTAGCAACACCAGCCCAACGATACCAAACACCAGCCCAATGCCGTGACTGACGCTGTTGGCAATTTCCTCTGCCAGCGAATATCCCTGCTTAATGAGGGGCTTCTGAACCATAACTTACTCCGGAAAAACGTACACGCACATGTATACCTCTCCAGCGTAACTGAGAATAGTTCCAGTGAACACCTGTTAGCTAAAATAAATTCTGATTTGAGATTAATCTCCGAAAAATCATGAAATTAAATGCGAAATTTCAACTAACAGGCGTGAGTTCAATTTAAAGACATTTAAATTCAATCACATAAAACTGTGTCTGGTCGGGATAGATGTCGGCAATGACCTTTTTCAGTTCAGTCAGGGTCATATTTTCCTGCTCTGCATGTTTTTCCGTCAGCGTATCCAGCGTTACGGTTGAGGTTGCCGTGACTTCAATCGTGCAAAAATAACCGTCATCTTCAAAACGTCCGACACGAAGCACATCACCCGTTTTGAAGTGCGATTCAGACTCGTCGCGGATGGTAATGATTTTACGCCCAGCCAGAATGTCATCCTGGAAACGTTGAAAAAAAGTGATGTCGTTTGGCTGCATGGTACTATTTCCTGTAAGAATTGACTCATCTGGAGCCTATGATAGTGAAAAAACTCACCTTACCGAAAGATTTCTTATGGGGCGGCGCAGTTGCTGCTCATCAGGTCGAAGGCGGCTGGAACAAAGGCGGCAAAGGGCCGAGCATTTGTGACGTTCTGACCGGTGGCGCACACGGTGTGCCGCGCGAAATCACCAAAGAAGTTGTGCCTGGCAAATACTATCCAAACCATGAAGCCGTTGATTTTTATGGTCACTACAAGGAGGACATCAAGCTATTTGCCGAAATGGGCTTCAAATGTTTTCGTACTTCCATCGCCTGGACGCGCATTTTTCCAAAAGGCGATGAAGCTCAGCCAAACGAAGAAGGGCTGAAGTTCTACGATGATATGATCGATGAACTGCTGAAATACAACATCGAACCGGTGATCACCCTCTCCCACTTTGAAATGCCGCTGCATCTGGTGCAGCAATATGGTAGCTGGACCAACCGTAAAGTGGTTGATTTCTTTGTCCGTTTCGCGGAAGTGGTATTTGAACGCTATAAGCATAAAGTCAAATACTGGATGACCTTCAACGAAATTAACAACCAGCGTAACTGGCGTGCACCGCTGTTCGGTTACTGCTGCTCCGGCGTGGTGTATACCGAGCATGAAAACCCGGAAGAGACGATGTATCAGGTGCTGCATCACCAGTTTGTCGCCAGCGCCCTGGCGGTGAAAGCCGCGCATCGCATCAACCCGGAGATGAAAGTCGGTTGTATGCTGGCGATGGTGCCGCTCTATCCTTACTCCTGTAACCCGGACGATGTGATGTTTGCCCAGGAGTCGATGCGCGAACGTTACGTCTTTACCGATGTGCAGTTGCGTGGCTATTACCCGTCCTATGTGTTGAACGAGTGGGAACGCCGCGGATTTAACATCAAAATGGAAGACGGCGATCTGGATGTACTGCGCGAAGGCACCTGCGATTATCTCGGCTTCAGCTATTACATGACCAACGCGGTGAAGGCCGAAGGCGGCACCGGCGATGCGATCTCTGGTTTTGAAGGCAGCGTACCGAATCCGTATGTTAAAGCGTCTGACTGGGGCTGGCAGATTGATCCGGTTGGTCTGCGTTACGCGCTTTGCGAGCTGTATGAGCGTTACCAGAAGCCGCTGTTTATTGTCGAAAACGGTTTTGGCGCTTACGACAAAGTGGAAGATGATGGCAGCATCAATGACGATTACCGCATTGACTACCTGCGCGCCCATATTGAAGAGATGAAAAAAGCGGTGACTTACGATGGCGTGGACCTGATGGGCTACACGCCGTGGGGCTGCATCGACTGTGTGTCGTTCACCACCGGGCAGTACAGCAAACGCTACGGCTTTATCTATGTGAATAAACATGACGACGGTACTGGCGATATGTCGCGTTCACGTAAGAAGAGCTTTAACTGGTACAAAGAGGTGATTGCCAGCAACGGCGAGAATCTGTAATTAGCCGATGTGCCTGATGTGCTCCGCTCATCAGGCCTGGCACTCTTTTAATATATTGAGCTCGCAATATTTTATATTACGCCTCAGCCGAAACACACAAAGCGCACTTTATTAACAAGCGAAAAAGGCGCCGAAGCGCCTTTAGAAGATAGTCGAATCAGTAAATTACTGGTATTCGCTAATCGGTACGCAGGAGCAGAACAGGTTACGGTCGCCGTAAACATCATCCAGACGTTTCACGGTCGGCCAGTATTTGTCTGCCACACCTGCCGGGAATACTGCAACTTCACGACTGTACGGATGCGCCCACTCGGCGACCAGTTCGCTCTGAATGTGCGGCGCGTTCACCAGCGGGTTATCTTCCAGCGGCCAGACACCGGCTTTCACCTGGTCAATTTCTGCGCGGATAGCCAGCATCGCATCGATAAAGCGATCCAATTCCACTTTGCTTTCAGATTCAGTCGGTTCAACCATCAGCGTCCCCGCCACCGGGAACGACATGGTCGGCGCGTGGAAACCGTAGTCGATCAGGCGCTTGGCAATATCCAGCTCGCTGATGCCGGTTTCTTCTTTCAGCGGGCGAATATCGAGAATACATTCGTGCGCCACGCGACCGTCGCGACCGGTATACAGCACCGGGAAGGCATCCTGCAGACGGCTGGCAATATAGTTGGCGTTAAGAATTGCCACCTGGCTTGCTTTTTTCAGCCCTTCTGCGCCCATCATGCGGATGTACATCCAGCTGATTGGCAGGATAGAGGCACTACCGAACGGTGCCGCAGAAACCGCGCCCTGACGGGTTAACATGCCTTCGATTTGCACCACGCTATGACCCGGTACAAACGGAGCCAGATGCGCTTTCACACCGATCGGTCCCATACCCGGACCACCACCGCCATGCAGAAAGTTTTATGCAGGTTAAGGTGGGAAACGTCCGCACCAATAAAGCCCGGCGAGGTGATGCCAACCTGAGCGTTCATGTTCGCGCCATCAAGGTAAACCTGACCGCCGAACTGATGCACGACTTCACACACTTCACGGATCGTTTCTTCATACACGCCGTGGGTAGAAGGATAGGTCACCATGATACAGGAGAGGTTATCGCCCGCCTGTTCCGCTTTCGCGCGCAGATCAGTCAGATCGATGTTGCCGTTTTTATCACACGCCACAACCACCACCTGCATTCCTGCCATATGCGCGGAAGCCGGGTTAGTGCCGTGCGCAGAAGCCGGGATCAGGCAGATATCGCGATGCCCTTCGTTGCGGCTTTCATGATAATGACGAATCGCCAGCAGGCCCGCGTATTCGCCCTGTGCGCCAGAGTTCGGCTGCATACAAACGGCGTCGTAACCGGTCAGTTTCACCAGCCAGTCAGCCAGCTGCGCGATCATCTGCTGATAACCTTCAGCCTGTTCCGGCGGGCAGAACGGGTGCAGTTCGGCAAATTCCGGCCAGGTGATCGGGATCATCTCGGCGGCGGCGTTCAGTTTCATGGTGCAGGAACCCAGCGGGATCATCGCCTGATTCAGCGCCAGATCTTTACGCTCCAGCGAGTGCATATAGCGCATCATTTCGGTTTCGCTGTGGTAGCGATTAAACACCGGATGGGTGAGGATTTCGTCGTCGCGCAGCATCGCAGCCTGAATAGAGCGACTGTCGTGAGCCACGTCTTTGTCCAGTGTGTCGATGTCCAGCCCGTGGTTATCGCCCAACAGCACGCTGAAAAGCTGCATCACGTTTTCGCGCGTAGTGGTTTCATCAAGGGTGATCCCAACCGCGTTCAGAATATCGCTACGCAGGTTGATTTCAGCCGCTTCGGCACGCGCCAGCACGCCCGCTTTGTCGGCCACTTCCACACACAAAGTATCGAAATAGTGCGCATGGCGCAGCTTCAGACCTTTTTGTTGCAGGCCCGCCGCCAGGATATCGGTCAGACGGTGGATGCGGTTAGCGATACGTTTCAGGCCAACCGGGCCGTGATAAACGGCATACAGGCTGGCGATGTTTGCCAGCAGTACCTGGGAAGTACAAATGTTGGAGTTCGCTTTCTCACGACGAATATGTTGCTCGCGAGTCTGCATCGCCATGCGCAGAGCGGTGTTGCCAGCTGCATCTTTCGATACACCGATAATACGGCCCGGCATTGAGCGTTTGTATTCGTCTTTCGCCGCAAAGAATGCCGCGTGTGGGCCACCGTAGCCCATCGGTACGCCAAAGCGTTGCGCCGAACCAAAAACAATATCCGCGCCCTGTTTACCCGGCGCAGTTAACAGCACCAGCGCCATAATATCGGCGGCAACGCTGACCACGATTTTGCGTGATTTCAGTTCGCTGATAAACGCGGTGTAGTCGTGAATTTCACCAGTAGTGCCGACCTGCTGTAACAGCACGCCGAAGACGTCCTGATGGTCGAGCACTTTTTGCGCATCATCGACAATCACTTCAAAACCAAAGGTTTCGGCACGAGTACGGACCACATCCAGCGTTTGCGGATGAACGTCAGAAGCAACAAAGAAGCGGTTGGCATTTTTCAGTTTGCTGACGCGTTTCGCCATCGCCATTGCTTCGGCGGCAGCGGTGGCTTCGTCAAGAAGAGAAGCAGAGGCCATATCCAGCCCGGTTAAATCCAGCGTTACTTGCTGGAAGTTGAGCAGTGCTTCAAGGCGGCCCTGGGAGACTTCAGGTTGATACGGAGTATACGCGGTATACCAGCCCGGATTTTCCAGCATGTTACGCAGGATAACCGGCGGTAGCTGCACGGCGGTGTAACCCATGCCGATGTAAGACGTGAAGCGTTTATTGCGACTGGCAATGGCCTTGAGTTCTGCCAGTGCGGCGTATTCGGTCGCCGGTGCGCCAACCTGCGGCGGAGTCGCAAGCTGAATATCTTTCGGCACAATCTGACCGGTCAGTGCGTTTAACGATTGTGCGCCAACGGCATTCAGCATTTCTTGCTGTTGCGCGGCGTCCGGTCCGATATGGCGTTCAATAAAAGCGCCGCTGTTTTCAAGCTGGCTTAACGTCTGTGTCATGAGCGATGGTTCCTGAAACGTGCAGTGAATTGTGAACCTCTCTCCTTACGAAGAGAGTGAGGGTGAGGCGTAAATTTCCTCACCCTGATCCTCTCCCGCAGAAGAGGAATAAAGCCGTTACTCGTCTTCTAACAATGCTTCGTATGCGGTTGCATCCAGCAGTGATTCCAGTTCGCTTTCATCGCTGGCTTTGATTTTAAAGATCCAGCCGCCTGCATACGGTTCGCTGTTCACCAGTTCCGGAGAATCGCTCAGTGCATCGTTTACCGCCACGATTTCACCGCTTACTGGCGCATAAATATCTGACGCCGCTTTTACCGATTCGGCAACCGCGCAGTCATCGCCCGCGCTAACCGTTGCGCCCGCTTCCGGCAGGTCAACAAACACCATATCGCCTAACAGCTCCTGAGCGTGTTCGGTGATGCCAACGGTGTAAGTGCCGTCGGCTTCTTTACGCAACCATTCGTGTTCTTTGCTGTATTTCAGTTCTGCTGGTACGTTGCTCATCAATCAATCTCCAAAAAAGTAAATCACGCGACGGCTTTGCCGTTACGCACAAAAACAGGTTTCGTCACTTTAACCGGCATTTCACGGTTGCGAATTTGCACAATCGCCGTTTCACCAATACCTTCCGGCACGCGCGCCAGCGCAATGCTATAACCCAGCGTTGGGGAGAAAGTACCGCTGGTGATAATGCCTTCATGCTGGTTGCCCTGCGCATCAGTAAAACGTACCGGCAGTTCATTACGCAGCACGCCTTTTTCGGTCATCACCAGACCAACCAGTTTTTCTGTGCCATGTTCACGCTGCGCTTCCAGAGCTTCACGACCGATAAAGTCACGATCTGCCGGTTCCCAGGCGATAGTCCAGCCCATATTGGCGGCTAAAGGAGAAATAGTTTCGTCCATCTCCTGGCTATACAAATTCATGCCCGCTTCCAGACGCAGCGTGTCACGCGCGCCCAGGCCACATGGCTTAACGCCAGCTTCCACCAGCGCGCGCCAGAAATCGGCCGCTTTTTCATTGGGCAGCGCAATTTCGTAGCCCGCTTCACCGGTGTAACCGGTGGTGGCAATAAACAGATCGCCCGCCTGCACGCCAAAGAACGGTTTCATCCCTTCCACCGCCTGACGCTGGGCGTCATTAAACAGTGTGGCAGCTTTTGCCTGCGCATTCGGCCCTTGTACGGCGATCCTGGAAAGGTCATCACGAACAGTAATTTCGATGCCGAAAGGTTCAGCGTGTTGGGTAATCCAGGAGAGGTCTTTTTCGCGGGTGGCGGAGTTAACAACGAGGCGGAAGAAATCTTCAGTAAAGTAGTAGACGATGAGATCATCTATCACACCGCCAGAGGCATTCAACATCCCCGAGTAAAGGGCTTTGCCGCTTTTGGTGAGCTTCGCCACATCGTTCGCCAGCAGATAACGTAGAAACTCCCGGGTGCGGCTGCCGCGAAGATCGACGATGGTCATATGTGACACATCAAACATTCCGGCATCGGTACGTACCGCATGATGTTCGTCGATTTGCGAACCGTAATGCAGTGGCATCATCCAGCCGTGGAAATCCACCATGCGAGCGCCGCAAAGCGTGTGTTGTTCGTACAAAGGAGTCTGTTGTGCCATCTTGTCCTCATTGAATAAGCGGGGCTGACAACTTTTCCATGGCGAAATTATCACCACGAAACCCAGCATCGGAGCCACTCCCGGTCCCCAACGCAATCGTTCTCTTTTGCCTGAACTTACCACCGAAACAGACTGTTAACCATAAGGTAAAATTCATCATCACATTAGCTTATGGTTAAAAAACGCCAAAATCGTAACAGAATAAAAAACCAAAAAATGAACAAATCTCTATATAAAGATAAATAGATGAGAAAGTTAATTTGAATAAGACAACATTAAGAACTAAAAAAATGTCAAAAAACACTAAATCAAAAACTCGTAGCATTAGAAAATATAATGCGAAATCGCAGGTGAAATTAGTTTATCTCCCAGCGAAAAAACCGGGAGATGAAAGTGTGATGGGTATCAAATAAACAGCAGAAGAGAAATATTTAACGCAGCCATTCAGGCAAATCGTTTAATCCCATTGCCTGACGAATAAGTTGTGGCTTAACGCCAGGAAGCGTATCAGCCAGTTTCAGACCAATATCACGCAGCAATTTTTTCGCCGGATTAGCCCCGGAAAACAGATCGCGGAATCCCTGCATACCAGCCAGCATCAGCGCCGCGCTGTGCTTGCGGCTACGCTCATAGCGACGCAGGTAAATGTACTGCCCGATGTCTTTACCCTGACGATGCAACCGTTTCAGTTCAGCAATCAGCTCTGCAGCATCCATAAAGCCGAGATTTACCCCCTGCCCCGCCAACGGGTGAATGGTATGCGCGGCGTCGCCCACCAGCGCCAGACGGTGCGCGGCAAACTGGCGCGCATAACGCCCCGTTAGCGGGAACACCAGGCGCTCACTTTCAACCTTGCATAAGCCCAGGCGATTATCAAAAGCGATATTTAACGCGCGATTAAATTCGTCTTCGCCTGCCTGCTGCATCCGCTGCGCTTCCTCTGGCGACAGTGACCAGACAATCGAGCAAAGATGCGGATCGCTAAGCGGCAAAAAGGCCAGAATGCCTTCGCCATGGAAAACCTGCCGCGCCACCGCATCATGCGGTTCTTCCGTGCGAATGGTCGCCACCAGCGCGTGATGCTGATAATCCCAGAAAGTCAGCGGAATATCGGCTTTGTTGCGCAACCAGGAATTAGCGCCGTCTGCGCCAATCACCAGACGCGCCGTTAACATGCTGCCATCTTTCAACGTCAGGAAGGTTTCATTTTCGCCCCAGGCGACCTGCTGTAATTCTGCGGGGGCCAACAGAGTGATATCTGACGACTGCTGCGCTTTGTTCCACAGCGCGTAGTGAATCACTGAATTTTCAACGATATGCCCAAGATGGCTATAGCCCATGCTTTGATCGTCAAACGAGATGTGACCAAAACTGTCTTTATCCCACACTTCCATGCCGTGATAGCAACAGGCCCTACGAGAGAGAATGTCCTGCCAGACGCCAAGACGGGTGAGTAATTTTTCGCTGGCGGCATTGATAGCCGAAACGCGCAGTTGTGGTGGTGCATCCGCCGCCAGAGGTTCCGGTACGCGCTGCTCCAGTACGGCAACGCGTAAGCCGCTACCCTGTAAGCCGCAGGCAACCGCCAGCCCGACCATGCCGCCGCCAACAATGGCTACATCAACACTTTGCATTGTTTATTCCTTAAAACCGCCTTCAACGCGCCACCCAACCAAGAGTGCGCTGCGCCAGCACATCGCGTGCCGGGGTAAATAATTCCATCGTCATCAGCCCGATGTTGCGCCCGACAACCAGCGGCGTCCAACGGTTGGCAAAAAGATGTACAAGGCTGTCCGTGACGCCGATGGTTGCTTCGCGATCGCTCTGTCGACGCTGCTGATAACGGCACAATACGCCGTAATCACCCATGTCTTCTCCGCGCTCCTGCGCCTGAGTCAGGGTTTCCGCAAGGCTCATGACATCACGCATACCGAGGTTAAATCCTTGCCCGGCGATGGGGTGCAGAGTTTGCGCCGCATTGCCCACCAGCACGGTACGATGGGTAATAGGTTTGGCGGCGCGGGTTAACGCCAGCGGATAAGCACTGCGTTTACCGGCGTGAGTAATTTCCCCAAGTCGCCAGCCAAAGGCCGACTGGAGTTCACGGCAAAACTTCTCGTCGCTCCACGACAGCACCTCTTCGCGCCGTTCCAGTGGATGACACCAGACCAGCGAACAGCGTCCGTCAGACATCGGCAACATCGCCAGCGGGCCATGTTGCGTAAAGCGTTCAAAAGCGCGCCCTTCATGCGCAACGGAAGTCGCAACGTTCGCAATCACAGCCAGTTGTTCGTAAGGCTCCTGCTGCCAGTCAAC
>OBWK01000417.1_pt1 | contig 22825 bp, 37 predicted proteins | sample 1495251 | NCBI WGS metagenome assembly OBWK01 (sample SAMEA2580065, study PRJEB22360) | human gut metagenome | biome: human gut; feature: human-associated habitat; material: faeces | place: Denmark | collected 2008/2010 | reverse complement strand
AAGCCAGAGATGACAGCTTCCGCCATCATCCGGCGAAACCCGGTCTACCCAGAAGTTTTCCTCACCGATGGTCAGCGTGTCGCCGCGCCGCAGCTGCCGTACCTCATCAGTCCGGACAAACAGGGACGGGCTGGAACCTTCAACGCGCACGCCCTGTCCGGCATAGCTGATATTTTCAGGGTCATCAAAAACACCACGTATCACAGCACCGGACTGCTCACCGGATGTAATGGTGGCTGACGTTCCCATGTACCCGCGTATCGTTTCATCGGCGCGGGCAATGGCAGCATCGAACAGGTTATCGAAATCAGCCACAGCGCCTCCCGTTATTGCATTCTGGCCAGGCCGCGTTCTGTCATTTCGGTTGCCACACCGGCAGAGACACGGAACGCCGTTCCCGGCATCACAAATGCCACAGGTTCATCCCGGATGGCGTGAAGTGCATCAGTATGCAGCGTCACCAGTGCCACAACGGTGACCAGATCAGCCGCATCCTGAATCACGGTATCCGGCTGCGCTGATACAGCCTCATTTTCATGCCCGGTCAGCACATTTTCCGGGCTGAGAGGGGTGTCCTGACCGGCAGTGTCATCCGTGTCATCAAGCTCCTCTTCCAGCTCTGCCACACGGAGCGCCAGTTCTTCTTTCGTCCCCGTCAGGCTGACATCACGGTTCAGTTGCTCACCCAACGAGCGGAGGCGGGCAATCAGTTCATCTTTCGTCATGGACTCCTCCACAGAGAGAAAATGGCCCCGAAGGGCCATGATTACGCCAGTTGTACGGACACGAACTCATCAGGGTCAGCCAGCAGCATCAGCGGTGCTGACTGAATCATGGTGAACTCACGCGCCGGATCGCCGGTGGTCACCCAGTTTTTCGGGTAACGGGCAGAGGCGTTAATGCCTTCGCGCTGTGCGTCCGCATCCTGAATACAGCCATAGGTACGCAGACCGCGTGCCTGAGTGTTCCCCAGCACCATCGTGTTGTCCGGCAGGAAGTTCTTTTTGACACCGTTTTCCACGTACTGTCCGGAATACACGACGATGGCAACATCGCCATACATCCCCTTATAGGACACCGCTTTACCCAGGTCTTTCACCGCTGTCTCCAGCTCGGAATTAGAGCCACGACGGGTATCCAGCTTCTCCTTGACGGCTTTGAAGGAACGGAACAGCGCCCAGCCTTTCGGATCAAACACGATGATATTCACCACACCGCTGGCGTTCAGCGCGTAGGCTTCGATATCGTCGGTCGGGTCATACGTGGACTTGTCACGCTTGCTCCACTCCGTGCCGCCGGACTGCGTGATGTTATTCGCCGCACTGCGGCCCATATCCACCTCAACCGGATCGAAGGCTTCACCGGTCATGGTGTATTTGCCCTTAAGCACGGCAGAAACTGCCTGCATCTCTTCGACCTGGGCAATGGCCAGCTCTTCGTCACGCATGTTCTGCATAATGATGCGACGGCGGCGGTAAGCCGGGTCCGCCAGATTCTGCGGATCTTCATCCGGCAGGCGACGCAGGGTCATCTGCGGATTCACTTCATGCTTGGGTTTGACATATCCCGGCGTAAATTCAGAGGTGGAGCCGCCACGGGAGCGGATAACCTCACCGGAAACAATCGGCGAAACGTACAGCGCCATGTTTACCAGTCCCGGAATTTGTGAGAGATAGACTTTCTCCGTGGTGAAGGGATAGCTCTCACGGAAAAAGAGACGCAGAAACAGCGGATCAAACTTAAATTTCTGCTCATTTGCCGCCAGCAGCTGGGCGGTTGTGTACATCGACATAAAAAAATCCCGTAAAAAAAGCCGCACAGGCGGCCTTTAGTGATGAAGGGTAAGGTTAAACGATGCTGATTGCCGTTCCGGCAAACGCGGTCCGTTTTTTCGTCTCGTCGCTGGCAGCCTCCGGCCAGAGCACATCCTCATAACGGAACGTGCCGGACTTGTAGAACGTCAGCGCGGTGCTGGTCTGGTCAGCAGCAACCGCCAGAATGCCAACAGCAGCACCGTCGGTGGTGCCATCCCATGCAACCAGCTTACGGGTGGAGGTGTCCAGCATCAGCGGGGTCATTGCAGGCGCTGTCGCACTCAATCCGCCGGGCGCGGTTGCGGTATGAGCCGGGTCACTGTTGCCCAGCGGCTGGTAATGGGTAAAGGTTTCTTTGCTCGTCATAAACATCCCTTACACTGGTGTGTTCAGCAAATCGTTAACGGCATCTGATGCCGGGTTACCTGCAGCAAGCGGTGCCGGTGCACCCTGCATCAGACGATCCAGCGCAGTATCACTGCGCGCCTGTGCACTCTGTGGTGCTGCGGCCAGAATGCGACGGGCCGTTTCCACGGTCATTCCGGGGGTTTCTGCCAGCACGCGTGCCTGTTCTTCGCGTCCGTGAGCCTCCTCACAGTTGAGGATCCCCATAATGCGGCTGTTTTCTGCCGCAACCGCTGCGGTGATCTGCGCGTTCACGTCCGGCTGCGCCGCGCTGGCGTTCTCGCCCTCCGTCGCTTGCACCACGGTGGTGATGTCAGCCTGCGAGGCAGTAGCTGAAACCGTTGTTGATTGAGTCTCTTTGGTCATTCGCCCTCCTGAGAGACGGGATTTACGTGCATCCAGTGCATCACGCATGACGGTGATCGCATCGGTGCTGTTAACAAGTTCATCAGCCAGTCCGGCATCAATGGCCTCCTGACCGCTGTACACTGCAGCCTCGGTATCCAGCACAGCCTGCACAGACAGGCCGGTATATGCCGACACCTTCTGCGCAAACATCTGGCGGGTTGCATCCATCCGGGACTGCAGTGTCTCCCGGACGTCATCCGGAAGATGGCTGTAGGGGTTGCCATCCACCTTATGGCTGCCGCTGTAAATCAGCGTGATTTCCACACCCTGTTTCTCCAGCGCAGCACCGTAATTACTGTGAGCCATCATGACGCCGATGGAGCCTGTCCGGGCGGTCTGCGTGACCAGACGCCGGGAGGCAGCACTGGCAAGCAGCTGACCTGCACTGCAGTTCATGTCGTTGGCCAGCGCCCATACCGGTTTTATGTCACGCACACGGGCGATGATGTCAGCGCAGTCAAATGCTCCCGCCACCATTCCGCCTGGCGTGTCCATATCGAGCAGAATGCCGTCCACCATCGGATCGCTGGCAGCCTGTTGCAGACGGGCGATAATGCCGTTGTAACCGGTCATCCCCGAATACGGCTGCAGCGCCCGCGTCCGGCTGACCAGCGTGCCGGACACCGGCAGCACGGCGATGCCGTTCATGACCTGATAACTGCGGGCCTGTCGTGGTCCGTCATCATCACCGGATAACGCCAGCGTCGCGGGTGCCTCTCCGGCAGCCAGGCTGTCACCGGACACCGCATCCGTCAGGCGGCTGATCCCAAGCTGGCCTGCAAGTGCACAAAAGAAAACCCGCGCATAGGCGGGTTCAAGCATCAGCGGCTCATTAAAGGCCATGCTGGCAATATGCGGGAGATTACGCAGCTCTGCTGTCACTCTTCTCCTCCTCTGTTGATTGTCGCAGCCCGGATTCAAATGCCTCAGCCGCCCAGGCGGGCGGTTTAAGACCAGCCGCGCGGCGCTCCATCGTTTCACGGACCTGCTGGGCAAAAATTTCCTGATAGTCGTCACCGCGTTTCGCGCACTCTTTCTCGTAGGTGCTCAGTCCGGCTTCTATCAGCATCACCGCTTCCTGAACTTCTTTCAGACCATCGATGGCCATACGACCGGAGCCTATCCAGTCGCAGTTCCCCCAGGCACTACGGGCTTCCTGAAAACTGAAGCGCGCTTTTGAAGGTAACGTCACCACGCGGCGAACGATGGCCTCTTCCAGCCAGCACAGAAACATCTGACTCGCCTGACGGGATGCGACGAATTTTCGCCGCCCCATAAAGTGCGCCCACGACTCGTTCGCGCTGGCCCGTGCCGTGGAGTAGCTCATCTGGGCGTAATTCCGGGAAAGCTGCTCATACGAGACACCCAGCCCGGCAGCGATATACCGCAGCAGTGACTGCTCAAACACGGAGTAGCCTGCAGGTTCAGTGAGTCACCCGGCATCAGGTGCGGCACTTTTGCGCCTCCCAGCCGGACCGGTGCTGCGGCGTAATACGCGGCAATTTCACCAATCCAGCCGGTCAGCCTTTCCCGCTGCTCCTGACTGTTCGCGCCCAGAATAAAATCCATCGCTGACTGCGTATCCAGCTCACTCTCAATGGTGGCGGCATACATCGCCTTTATGAAAAGACAGGAAAAAATAAAATTTAAAAACAGTACATTACGAATGCTCAGACCTATCGTTTAAAGGAGTCGCAATACACACTGCAATACACGATTATTTATAAGATGAGCGGCATCCGTCATAAAGCTGGTGGATGCTTTTTCTATGCATATATGCACAGTTTTAGTGGGCGTTAATGTCGATATAGGGATCCCCATATCGAGATTGGATACCTGGCTTTTTTCCGGTTAACCTTTAATCAGGCTGGTGGGCTTTACCTGTTTTGTATGAGTGGTCATCATGACCATGTCATAACAAAAACCCCATATTCGTGGTTTTTCTGTGTCGGGCTATTCTGTCGTTGCTGTGCTGATTTGGCTGGTGGGCTGAATCATCATTACGGCGACGATATGCCAGCAACTCAAGGACTCTTGTTCGTATGTTGCGCATATCCACGCCGTTAAGCTCAATACCGTCACGGCGCATCACCTCAGCCACTACACGCACATAATTATCTGCGGTCACGCTGTCCGGCTGCGTGGCCTGTTCGTCATGCTGCTTGCTGATTCCACAAGCACGGCGGATTAATCGCAGTATTTCGGATTCAGTCATAGCGTACTACGTTACTTATCTTTATTCGGCTGCAACTTATCCGGTACGTTTCCGGCAGTTTCCATCAGATAATCGGACAGCATCAGCGGTATGTTTTCGTCAAGTTTTGCGCATGCGTTACAGGCTCTGATAACTTCTTTTTTCAGTCCATCCAGCATAGACGGCTTCATGTCGGGAAACTTCCTTGTCATGGCAAGCGGCAGGCTGTCCATGATTGAAGAAATCTGACTCGCCAATTTTGAAAGCACGTATATACAAAACGCTGTATCAATAACGTCGCCGCGTTCGCGCTCGTTTTTAAGCTCCTGCGCCTCTGCCTGTGCTGTCAGCAATCTGATCCTGACTCGTAGGAGTTCATCATCATCAATCTCGCCTTTGTCGTCTGTAATCTGGTTAATTGCATTGCTAACCCGATTGTCTATTACGCTGGCAACATCATAAAACGCCTCGCGGCCTTTACGTTCAACGGGAGTCACTCCCCACTTGTCGAACGCTGTCGCACTTACACGGCAGCTTTGCGCCATGTTTTTTTTGTTCATCAGGTGCGATTTCATCAATATCCCCACTTAAGTAATGTTTCAGGTTGGTGTATTGGCTTTATCTTTTCCTTTTTATTCATAGAGATAGAGCGAACAACAAAACCACCACCAGCACCCGAAAAAGGCTCATAAATAGCGAAAACCCGCAAGGTCGCCGCCCCGTAGCCTACCGGATCGCCGGAAAGGACCCGCCAGCCAGAACGGGCCCTAATTTCATCAACCAATCAACTTATAGCGACCATCCCGTGCATTGCGACGTACACGCTCAATCTTGAGGCATAGCGCCGCATCTGGCTTTTTTGGGACAGGTACGCGGCAATATTCAGAAGATCGAGGAATATTGTTTATCCAGTCGATCACTTCACTTAAATACCAGGCCTTACGCCCTTCCGTAACCTGTACGCGTTCGGGGAACTCTCCGCGAGCCTCAAGGTTTAGCAATGTGCGACGGCTAAGGGTAGTAAGTTCCATCACCTGATTCATATCAACAAGGCGTTCACTTAAACGCATTTTGTCAGCAATAGCCTTTAATTCCTCTACTGCTGGATCCGGATACATCATTTCGGCAATTGGCTTAAGGTCATTGTAATGATTCTGCATTGTATCCCCCTTTACACACGAGCCAGCGGCTGAACAGAAATACCTGAGCCAACAAACGCGGCAACCTTTGCCGACAGTTCTTTTACAGACTCAGGCCAGTTCAGAGCATCAACATTTAAAACACCTGTCTTATAAACCTGTGCCTGTGTTTTTTTCGCTGTGTCGATTTGTACAGCGGAAACATAAACCGCTTTACCTACGCTCGAACCATCCCATACCACCAGTGCACCTGTTGCATCTTCCTGCATCAGTGGCGTAAATGCAGGAATTACCCCTTTATTAGCTGAAAATATCCCCAGCGTAGTCACCAGTGCTTCAGTGCCAGCCATGAGTTCAGTGTAATGAGTAGCCATTGCTCCCCCTTAGCCAATGCGAACGGTAACAAAACGATTGATGCGGGCCGGTATTGGCTGTGGTGCTGAATGTGTCTGCACATATTCAATAGCCGGATCACCAGGCACAATATAGTTTTTCGGTGCAAGTTCGGCTTTAGTCAGCCCCATTCGGATTAGCTCCGGATCCTGAATACCGCCATAGGCGACAATCCCCTGAAGAGCCGTATTGCCAAGCACCATCAAATCAGGATCAAGGAAATGTTTTTCAGTTCCGTCCTCGTCGGTATAACGTCCGCTGTAAACAACAATCGCAACATCGCCCATATACCCTTTAAAACTCACCGAATCACCAAGGTCTTTAAGGGCCGTTTCCAGTTCGGAATTAGAACCACGGCGGGTATCCAGAGCCTCTTTTATCGCTCTGAATGAACGGTATTTCTTCCATACATTACCGCCCATAATGATGATATTAGTGACGCCCTCACTAAATTCTGCGTAGCTCTCAATATCATCATTTGGATCAAAAGTTTCTTTATCCTTACCTGACCACTCAGCACCGCCAGACTGCGTGATAATATTTTGTGGTTTTATATTCCAGTCCAGTTCATAACGTTCAATACCATCGCCCTCAATGATATTTTTCCCCGTTGTGATTGCCTGAACAGCAAGCCATTCAATACGTGCACGTATAGCTTTAGCCTGATTTACAATCGCCTGTTTAACTTTAATATTACGCGCCCCAAAAGCATTGTATTGTTCAGGTGATACACCAGCAGGGCGCACAGCTAACTTATTTGGATCAATGCTGCTTTTCGGTTTCATATAGCCAGGGCGAATTGTTTTTGATTCGTATCCCTCATCTCGTGAAACTTTACTGCCCACCATAGGAGAGCAAAACGCCGCGATCGGGATATTTGGATCGTCGATCGTATCAAGAATAATGTCTCTCGATTCAAACATTACCGAGCGAGTGAAAAACAAACTGGTAAACAACGCATTTAATTTTTTTTGCACATCTTCAGCATTAGCCACCTGCACAAGCTGTGTAGGCGAATATAAATCAACCATACTCATCCTCTTTACATTCATTACAAATAATTGTGAATATATTCTATTACCGATGTCTGCTATGCGAATACATGCAACCAAGTGCAATGTTGTATAAAATATGCCGTGACAACTTCAGTGCTGATAATTCGTGTTAATGTATTTACTTCCTTTGGTCGGGATTTATGTAGCATGCCGGAAAATCTATTTTTTTCCGGCATCTTTTTGTTTGCAGAATTTAAAACGGAATATCATCTCCCCATTGCTCATTATCTCCCACTGGTGGATGGCTTCCTTGCTGATCTGCCTGTTGTTTTGCTCTGTTCAGTGCATCAGTAGCCTGCCCCTGTTGACCTTTTTTGCCGCCCGGTCGCACCGTTCTGGCACTGATTACGCTGTCTGCGATAACCTGCCAGCCCTGCCGCGTTTCCCCGTTCTGTCCGCTCCACTGGCTCACCTGCATATTACCCGCCACGCTCAGGAGTTCGCCTTTGTGATGCTTTGCCAGCGCGTCGGCTTGTCTGCCAAACGCCAGGACAGATAACCACATCGTCGCCGTTCCGTCATCTGCCTGGCTGCATGGCAAAGATACCGTCATCCGTGCCAGTGTCATGGGTGCTCCCTTGCTGGTATGTTTTACCTGTGGGTCGTCCACCAGCCGCCCGTAAGCTGCTATTTGCGCCGTCAAGCTGCCTGCTCTCCGGACTTAATATTGATGGTTGTCACTTCCTCCGCTTCGGCAATCTCCCGTTCGGTCAGCGCGGCAAAGTTTGCAGCCGCCGTTGTCATGAATGCGCTTATCAGTTCGGGATGTGCTTTCGCGTATCCTTCCCCGGCGTTGCGGTCTATTGCCTTAATCGCCACCCTTAGCCAGTGTTCAGCCATATCAAGGGCGCGATAATGTGGCTTTATATGTTTGTTCAGTTTTCCTGATGTGTGCATTTTTATTTTTACCCCCTCGTTTAAAAAGTTTTTTGTGCGCCACCACCTTGTCTACCTTGTCTACCTGATTAGTTATCAGGCCAGTAATGGCGCGGGTTTCAGGGAGGTAGACAGCCCCAAATAGCTGTCTACCTCATCTCTACCCGTCTCCTTACCTGTCTACAAAAATGGGTAGATAAGGTAGATAACAGGTAGACAGTGAAAAATAGTTATCTACCTGCATTAATACATTGAAATAAAAGTATTTTCTTTCAGTCAGGTAGACAAGGTAGATAACCATTGCCATTTTTTATAAAAACGCATCGCAATCATCAGTAGTCGTTGCGTTGGTCTGCGTGACTCCCTTAACTTTTCGAGTAATATATTCATATCCGTAAACTTTCGCCGCTGACCTCATAGCCTTTCCGAACTCATTCACGCTCAAACATTTCCCCTTTCCTGTGTATGCCATGAAGGCCATATAGACACGGTAAAGGCTGTTTCTGGTCGTGTACTTCACGGAGTCACCACCACCGCCCATCATTAGCCCACGAGCTTCCTCCAGAAACTCCAGCGCCGCGCAAAGCTCAACAACCGGATCCGTTTGCTGCTTTATTGCCAGAGCTTCATCACCGTCTCGCTGTTCCAGTAGTAAAGCTCGTGCCTTTTCAGGGTCAGCAAAGTTAGCCAGCAAGCGGCGGATAATTACGGGGATTTCTGCCGCTATCTTTTCCGGTAATTCCTTGTCTTTTTCGTCCTCCCTTACAATGTTGTCGAACCGGAAAATCACCCGACGGCGTGACACACCTCCGGCCCGTTCGGTAAAGATCATAGGGTCGTTATTGGTCGCCAGTACCACCGCCCTTATTATCGTCGTGAATCGCTTCTCATATTTCGGGTTAATTTCGACGGGATCGCCTCCCGTGATTTTCTTGATGCCAGTGCCTTCACCCGTATATTTCGGCTGATCGGCAAGGACGATAAGACGACTCCCGACAACCTGCGCGCGCCCACCTGCATCATCGAGTGATGTCATCTCTGCGCTTACGGTGTTCTGTTTGCCAGCAAGCAGGGTGGCAATATGGGTAAATGTGCTCTTTCCGCTTCCCCCGTCTCCGGTGGCCTCAATGAACATCTGCCAGTCGTAGCGGTTCGCCATAATCATGTATAACGCGGCACATATACGCATCATCTTGCGCGGGTCTTTTCCTGCAGCATGTTCAAGCCATTTATGGAAATTTGGCGCATTATCGCGGATGTTTTCCCCTGCTACTGGTGGCGTGTACTCAATGCCATTGTGCGTGGTGCTCCAGTGCTCCGGCGAGTGCGGAGAAAATTCTCCCGTTTTCAGGTTAAGCACACCATTAGTGAACGGTAGCAAATCACTGGACGGCTCCCCCATGGGGTCGGCAATAACTTTTAACGCTTCCACGGCGTTATTGATTACACGTTTGCTGAACGTGGCCCTGTGCTCTGAATAGATCGCCACCATTTCGCGGCTCAGCTCCATTGTGCTGACCGGACACCATACCCCGCCGCGCCATACGTGGACGATTTCACTTTCTGCATGAACACACACACCATCAAAGCGATCGGCAAGTAGTTGTGCACGTTCACTGTCTGCCATCTGTGAAAGTTGCGCCTTTTGCTTCGTCGGAAGATTAAGCACCAGACTTTCCCCACGCTCGCATTCCTCTTTGAGTCGCGGCAACTGGTCGGATAAATCCACTGGGCTGGTGTCAGTAATCCCCGCGTATTCGTGTACGGTCTTCACTCCAGCCACAGCCAGTAACGTAACAATCTGCGTCATGCTGTGCTCTGTGATATGTCCTGCGCGGTAAACACGCACACACTGACGATCTTCATCAATGATCCGGTAATCGGTGATGTTTTTCAGTTGCTCATCAGCCAGCACGACAGGCGGCACATCGTCGGCGGCAATATGTTTACCCGCCCATTCCTGCCACTCTTTCGCATGGCTCCACGCATCACTACCTGCAAAGATGATTACCTCTGTCAGTCTGTCGCGTGGCTGTTTTTTTAAGTTCGGTGCCAGTTTCATTTTTTGCCCCTGAATGCGTTAATCATGCTTTTCATTTTCTGGATGTTTCCCCGCGCTTTTTCCCTGCTGATGGGCTTACTGCGGGGTGCGGCATATACCAGGGAAAAATCACGCCGGAACTGATAAACAGGCATCACGCAGTCATAGCTATACCCCTCACGGCGGTAAGTGATGCGCCGTTCTGCCACGCCTTTAATCGTTACCGTGCCGCCGTATTTATCGCGGTAAATATCGCCGTTCATAAATTCAGGCCGAGCGGGGCCGCTGGCAATAAAGCCAGAATTTTTCATTTCCATATTATTTATTCTTCGACTTAACTCGACTTATTTGATAGCAGGGCACTATTTATTGTGTCATTAAGTTTCTCTGCTGCTTCATCAATAAGTGACAACAGGCCATAAGCAATATTTGCATCTTCATTGTCATTTATGCAATCAAGCCACATATTTAATATTGCTTTTGCTGAATTATTTAAAGTTAATGAACTCTCTGCACATGCTAACAATTTAAAAAAGACTTCTCGTTCTGTATTCATTTAATCCCCCACCAGCTTACTTTCTTCCTCAATCAGGAAACTAGCGACACTTCCCGAAAGGCGCGCCAGTAGGCTCGCCAGCGCGGATATATCAGCATCTGTAATTTTGTTCGGGTATAACTCAAGAAGGCGGCAAACAATTTCTGTCTGGTGCGCACGTTCAGCGGCTTCGTGTAATGTAATTTCCTGCATTAATGCACCTCTTTTAATTCATACACTGCTGAGATAATGACTTGTGATAAGCCATATTCTGATGATTCGCTTCTCACCGCAGCAATAGCCGTCTGAACATTAACAGCCTTCACGTTCTGAGCGATACCAATTGTGTGGCCTAGTGGGTTAACCGCACGAGCAAATACACGAAAGGTTTTAAGCACGGCATACCTCCTGACGAATACGGGCGGCGAATATCATCACGCAGCCAGTTGGGGATTGCAGCCGGGCTTCCTGTTCGCTGGCGGCCTCGATGTGTATTACGCGTGGTTGTGCGGTGCTCAGGGCGATAAAACGCCAGATGTATTTATTCAGGTTGTGCGAGCCCCGCCCTTGCGGGTGTGTGGTATGATTTCTCATAGCTACCTCGATACTGTTGCTATCGTTGGTGGTTAGAAGCCCGGTTAGTGTTAGCGCACTGCCGGGTTTCGTCGTTTCTGCACCTTGCACCAACAAGGTGTTGAACACCAATTTAAACCCAGGTGTTGAACACGTCAAGTGTTGAACACTTGTTTTTTTTCCTGCATACTGCATTTGTTTTTTGTGAGGGGTACACAACATGGCGACAAAAGCAGTAAACGCAAAATCACAAACAGTTGCGGCAAGGGTTCCGCATGAAGTTATGAACAATGTTGAGGCGGTAAAAATGCCTGGTGAAAGTACAGGGCAGTTTGTAACAGCAGCATTAAAGCGAGAAGTTGAATACCGCCAGCGACGCAAGGCTAAAGAGCAAGAATAATCACTATCAGCGCTGTGGTGTGAGGTACTCCGGCGCATTGCTTTACAGGTCGGCACTATGAGCAAAAAATACCTATCCACTGAAGAGATTTTCGCAGAACAACGAAGATTGCTTTTACAGAGCATTGTTGCACGCCAGAAAGAAAAGGCACACGCTAAACAAATGCCACCAAATACAGAACCAGCGCCTACAAAATTTGCGCTTGATGAGTTTCTCAATAAACAGCCCCGGGTAATGAAAGCTAACAGGAACCGCCCACCAGGCTGATCACATTGCCCACCAACCTGATAGCGGCTATCATCCTCGTGCTTATGTTTAGTGTTTTCCCACTGGCGACCGCCCCCGGTCGCCTTTGTTTTGTCACTGAATGCGGTTACCAAAGTAAAACTCAGGCTGATATTCACGTATCAGCGTTTTTTCTTCTTCCTCCAGCTCACGCTTTTTGCGCTTACATGCCTGTAGCTCTCTCCCCTTCTCGCTGGCACTTATTTGATATTGCTCTTTACGGCGGGAAAAATCCTGTAATGCACCCCACGGGATACCATAAGTCCCCGTTTTTCTGATACCTGGTATCACATTTCTGAATACCCAGTTACTGAAACGATGAGCAAATGTGCCAGGCGTCGTTGCTTTGCGGCTGCGGGCTATTAGTTTGTAGAAACCTGACTCAGAGATAATTCTCATATTCTGATTTCCTCCTGGGGTGTAAGTTAAATTTACTCCCTTTTCATCATCATCAAGCATCTGCAACGCCGTACGCGAATTGGTTAGTTCCAGCGCAGCACAAACATCTTTTGCAACAAACCACGGATCGCCGTTCAGATACACCACACGAACGTTCACACTATCAAAGCGCAGAACGACGAGATCACGAATATCGCAGAATTTTTTCACTGGACGAGCGTACCCCTTGCCCGTCACGGCAATATTTTTATTCATCGCGTTTTTACCTTATAGACAAAAAACCCCTCGTGATGAGGGGCATTATTTACTGGTTATTGCTGTTTTGTTTTTCCAGGTTTCCATCCAGGATGCCACTCACCACGGATCCATGCCTGAACCTCTGAAAGTCGATACCCTGCAGCACGTTCACCGATCTTGATACGTCGCGGGAATTTACCTGCCTGCTCCATTTTCCAGCGTGTTGAGTTTGCCAGCGTGGTAAGTGCTATGCACTCTTTTTCACGAATGAACCGATCAATGTCCTTCATTGTGCGCAAATCGTTTTCATCAACAAGAGAATAAATTGCCATATCACACCACCTCTTTATTAAGCTCGATAACGTTGTTGTTAAATCCTGCTATCGTATTAAGGTAATTAACCCACATATTAAGCACCTCAAGTTTTTTCTTTATATGCCTGCTTTTATTGTAAACACCAGCAACCCCTTTCACTTTATGACCTAAAAGAAGTTCGACAATATAAGGATCCGCCCCCATATCATTAAGCGTAGTGGAAAATGTGCGCCTGAAATCATGTATGCACCACAAGCCATTAGTATCATGACCAAGACGCCTGCATATTCTGTTTGCAGCCCCTGTTATTGTCGCCCTTTGCAAAGCACAACCGACAACATAACCGCGATTTTTTGTTTCTGCGTAAAGATTAACGATCCATTGTTTTATTCCGTCAGGAACAGGCCTTACTATAGCCTCCTTGTTTTTGCTGTGCTCTTTTGGGACTGTCCATACCCAGTTTTTTAAATCCCATTCGTCCCAGGTGGATAGCCTCGCCTCCTGCTGTCGGCAACCAAACACCAGGCAGATAACCATTATTCTTCGGTTATATATTGATGACAGAGTTAGCAAATTATTACCGTAAGCATAAGACCATACATCAGCGGTTTCATTGATATTAAGAACGCGATCCCTTATACCGGATGAGCCCCCGACATAACTTACGTTAATATCTCCAAAGGGATCGCACGCGATGTATTGCCTGACGCGACAAAAACGCAACGCCTGTTTGATATCAAGAAAAATTGCACCAGACATAACAGGCGCATTTTTTTTGATCCTGTCAAAGACGGTAAGCCATGTGTGTAATTTGCACTGTTCTATAGCCATATCACCGATATAGGGGAAGATATGCTTTTCAAATCGTTTTATTAAATATTCATGCTCTTTTCTGGCTGTTGTGGCGTGATTGTCGTACCAGTAAAACAGCGCATCCCTTACGGTCACTGGTTGCATAGTTTTTTCGGCAGCAAGTTTTATTTGCCTGCGGGGGTCCAGATTTTCAGCCAGCCATTCACGGCACTGATCACGCATGCGCCTGGCCGTTGCAAGAGACATGTCAGGATAGCGACCAAGTGTAAGCCATACCGGAGGGGATTCCCTGCCACCAAGACGATAGTAAAAAACAAAGCTGATCCCCCCAACCATGCTTACACGCACAGACAACCCGCGCCCATCCGCTATTGTTTTTTGTTTGTCCTGCCGTTTTCCGACAAGACTCTTTAACAGTTTGTCACTGAGTTTGTTTTCAATAGCCATTAAAAGCCCTCAAGAGATTTGCAATACACACCCATCCCGATCGCCAATTTGCAATACACATTGCAATACACAAAACCGCGAAAAACTGGAAGGGTGATGAACGGTCATCAAAAGTATGGAAAACGACATTCCAGACGCAGCAAGGGTTTCAGTGGAGTTGGCGAACGATGCGGGCAACTACGGTGAGATGATAGACATAAATCGCCTTCACTATGGCCGACTGAAGCTGTGTTGCCTGCAGGGAATCGAGCATCTTCAGCCGTTCCATGACGCTGTAAAACTGATTAGCCCCACGGGTCTGCCCGTCCTCCACCGGCTCGAAAATATGCAGCATGGCCGGACGCCCGGTGGGAAGTTCACGCGGGATCCGTTCCCATCGTCCACTACCAGAGAACGGAAAATCATCCTCACAGATATGGTACGCGACGGCACGGCCATATCGATCGACCTCCACACCGGCCCGCAGAAAACGGTTCCCCATACCGTGTCCAGGCGTGTCCACCCGTTTCGGACTCACAGCTTTAAAACGCGTACGGAATAACTGCGTGGTTTCTGTATCCCAGACCGGCTGCACAAAGATTTCGCCGTTAAACGCATGAACGCCCACACCTTCACGGATAAATTCCGTGAACGTGCGTTTTCCTTCCACGTCGATCTCGCCAAACATCCCTTCGGCGTATTCCGACCAGGCCGCCTCCACCTCATCGACAAAGCTTTTTGCTGCGGTCTCCCGCATCCCCAGCCAGCGCCAGTTCGGACGGTAGCTGATCAGAAACATATGCCCGACAATGTGATCCTTATGCAGGGCAACCGCATTAGCCGCTATTCCGTTATTGCGCACCAGATCATCTGCCCGGGCATTCCCCAGACGCAACGCGGGCAGCAGGGCCGCATCGGCACTCTGCGCCGGTGGCAACCACTCCGCCATTTGCCCGCCAAATCCTGCGCCGCCACCGTTGTAGCTGAGACTCTCACGAAGCGGAACACCGTTCACATCAATCAGGACAGGCGTTCGTTTCATAACCTCACTCCCAGCGGACGACGGCGACGTCGGGTTGTCCCCAGTACCGACTCCGCATCATTGATCGCCCGGTTAAGCTCATCCAGAGAAGCAGCCGTATATTCAATTCTGCGACCATCTTTCTGGACAGACACCACCCGTTTACCGGTTAATAAATCAAGGCGCGCCTGACGCAGCGCCTGCAGTTCAGCGACTGTAACCATTCACTCCTCCGGACAGCTTCGCTGCCAGTTCTTTAAGGGTTGGCCGGGTCGTCTCTTCTTCCCGGGATTTTGCCAGTACAGCCAGATCAAGCTGCCAGCGTTGCACGGACACACGTAATGCCGCGTAGGCATACACCAGGCAGTCCAGCGCTTCGTTACGCCGCTTTTTGTTATCCCACAGCAGACGCATCTTTCCTTTTTCCCACTTCTCCACAAGCTCTTCCGCGACCAGTTGCTGCGCCTCTGTCTGCGAAAAAATCTCCGGATCATCAGGAAAACGGATGGCATACGACGTGGATTCATCCGCAGGCGTGGGCTCGGCTTTCATACGGGCATAGAGAATTTCTTTTGCGGTGTCTGTCCCCACTTCACACAGATACACGCCCCGCTGATTGCGGGTTTTTGGCATGGTGATCACCGGCTTGCCATAGACAGATGCGCCTTTTACCGGCAGCACCCGGAAAACACCGTGTTTTTTTGACCTCTGATAAACGATTTCGCCATCGATACCCCCGATGTCCCAGCAGACACGGGAAATGGTCATTTCGGTTCCGTCTGCATGGCGGTATTTTTTGTTGATCGCCGCATCCACACGTAACAGCGTCTCTTCCTCATCGGGACGTCCCATAATGATGATTTTATCCACCAGAAAGGCTTCCTCTCCCGGAGCCCATCCCCAGACATACATCTCAAAACGGTTTCGCTGCGAGTCAATGCCCGCCGTCAGATAAACCACCCGGGCTGGCACCGCCGCCGTGTAATGCACGACCTTATCAATCAGTACCTGGTGATCGAGTTTTTCGCCCACGGCCTCTTCGTAGGTCTCGCCCAGCGTGGTGTTCACAAAGGTTTTCAGGCCGTTGGGATCTTTCAGTGCATCCAGCCAGTCATAGACTATCTGTACCCAGGTGGTGAACGGACTGTACGCCGTCCAGATATGGAAAGTGATGGAGCGCGGCGGCGGAATTTCATCACCCCGGGCGCTGAAAAACATCAGGCCGTCACGGGTCCACATGCCCGTGTTTTCACAGATCCACCGCCCGTTACTCTGGTCAAGCTCAGACTGATGGATCACACAGCCATGATGCTCACAAAGGTAGAAAACACTTTCTGGCTTATTCTTCTCCCACTTAAGACCGAAAGGCGAGGCATCATCGCCAAATTTCAGATACTGCTCCTCCCCACAGTGCGGACAGGGCACATAAAAACGCATGAAGTGTGCCGACTCGTTAGCGGCTTTTTCGATCTGGCAGGAGCCTTTGATTTTAGGCGTCGAGCCGCGAATGGATTTTGGCCATACAGAGCCCTCAATACGTTTATCCCCCAGCAGGGTTGGCGAACCCTCTTTTTCAACATCCGGTTCGAACGAGGAAAGTTCGTCATAGCAGACCACATCCACGGATTTTTCACGGTAGTTTTTGGCGGCAGCGCCGCCCAGGCACCAGAAACCGACGCCCGATGAAAAGCGTTTCAGCGTGAGGGTATTATCACGATGTTTACGACCCAGCCATGGGGAAAGGTCTTTCAGGCATGGCACGTCCCTAATCGTCGTCTCCACGTGAGACTTCATAAAATCTTCAGCGGCAGAATCCGTGGGCTGAAAAAGCAGACTGTTTCGGGATTTATGCTCAATAAAATACCCGACCACCCCCAGCAACATCTTTGTATAGCCAACACGGGCAGATTTAATCAGATTAACAGTGCGGACCTGATCATTCCCCATACTGTTCATGATGGCGATCTGGAACGGCAGCGTTTTCCATTCGCCGTCACCGTATGAGGATTCTTTCGGCAGATAATAATACTGGTCAGCCCATTCAACTGCCGTCATCGGTACAACCCTGACCAGAGGCTGCAGCGCAACCGAAACGGCAGCCATCAGATTATTCAGTTGTTGCTCTGATATATTCATCCAGCAAATCCGGTAATTTATCCCCTGCCCGCGCACACTGATTTGCGCCCTTCGCAATAAGGGTTTTCAGATGGTCAAGATGACGTGGCGTTAAATCCGGGAACTGTCGCTGCATGGATAACGGAATAGAATCAAGCGTACTGGACAATGCCATCGCCAGCTTGCTGAGGGCGAAAACGCAGAAGTCTGAATCGATGAGCTTACCTTCGGTTACCTGATTTTTAAGTTTTTGAGCTACGGCCTGTTCTTCTGTCAGTTCAGCTCTGGCCCGAAGCAGCCTTTCCTCCAGATCGCCCCCGTCATCAGGTGTTCTATGATTGTGTTGTCGCCGCTCGCGATCTATCTCCAGTACAGTTTTAACGTCATAAAAAACTTCCCTCCCCCGACGCTCGACAGGAGGAACGCCCCATTTATCAAATGCCTGAACAGAGATACCGATGGAGGAGGCCATATCACTTTTATTCAATAAAAAGGCCATCTCCTCTCCATAAGTCATCGATAAAAAGCGATACAACAACCATGTGTTTTTACAAAACCATTTGATATCATTTAATTTTTTCACATTAATGACATCAAAGCACATCGTAAGGTTGTTGTATTTATTTTATTTTCACCTTACTTATCAATTAGATATACCAAACAATTAAACAACAACCACCCCCTCAAAAAATCTCATAAATAGCGAAAAACCGCGAGGTCGCCGCCCCGTAACCTGTCGGATCGCCGGAAAGGACCCACAAAATGATAATAATTATCATCTACATATCACAACGTGCGTGTACGCCATCAAACCACGTCAAATAATCAATTATGACGCAGGTATCGTATTAATTGATCCGCATCAACTTAACGTAAAAACAACTTCAGACAATACAAATCAGCGACACAGAATACGGGACAACCTCATGTCAACGAAGAACAGAACCCGCAGAACAACAACCCGCAACATCCGCTTTCCTAACCAAATGATTGAACAAATTAACATCGCTCTTGATCAAAAAGGGTCCGGGAATTTCTCAGCCTGGGTCATTGAAGCCTGCCGTCGGAGACTAACGTCAGAAAAGAGAGCATCTACATCAATCAAAAGTGATGAATAATGAATATCCCGGTTTCTTTACCTCCCCTCCCACCCCGCACAGGACTGGCGAACGTGTGGGACAAATATGTGAGTCATAAACGCCTTATCTTCAGAAATGCAGTTGGCATCCGAACAGGACGATATTGTAACTTCACCTAATTACGAGGCATTGCAGTAGTTGAATTGTAGTTCTGTATTAGCCTGACAGTGACAGAATGCGATATTGACTCTGTCACAGGTGAAATAGTTTGAATGGTTAGCAGTTATGGCGATCAGTCAACCACCAGGGAATAATCCTTCGAATTCTTATCGTGCTTCACCAACGCTGCCTCAATTGCCCTGAATGCTTCCAGAGACACTTGATGTTCTATACATGCAATTACAACATCCGGATAACTCATAGAAATGGTGCTAGTGAGCATAGTTTTTACACGGACCTGATCCAAGGATGAGTCATCAGTGTATGGATCTTTATGCATTTTGTCGCTCCATGCGTTTGCTCTTCACTTGCGGCTAAAAATATAACGTCAAATCACTCAGCATGAAAGTGTGAAAGTTTCAGCGCGTTTCCCTTACATAATCTGTCGTTTGTATTCTCTCCAGGCATACCGGAAAGACTAGGTATTGTCACACAACCAATACCACCGACTATCGAGATTTATATCTATTCGGTAATGTTTAAATATAACAAAACCCCGTAAAAACGAGGTTTATGGGTAAATTGTATTGTTGAATAGCATCTGATAAGAAATTGATGCTAATACTATAAACATACTAGATTAAATCAATCTTGATATCATAGCTTTCAAGACCAGTCATTTTTTCCCGTGCAGTAAACTGGATACTGGTAACTTCTTTCCCGGTCTTTTTCTTAAGCTCAATAATTTTTTTTGTTATATATTCAGAAATATCTGCTTCTGTTTTTGTTTTTAACTCTTCAATGTTCATCATTTCCTCTTTTAGTCTGTTATGACTTTCCTGGTACACAGTAGTGTCAATTATATGGAGCAAACGTATAAAAGATAAGATGAAACATCGCAATAATCAACATACGACAGTCTAAATTTCGCACAAACAGATAAAGATGATTATCCTTTATTATCAAGGCATTAGAATGAAATCAATTCAAGAGTCTCATTGCTGCTTCCAGAATTTCTTCTGAAGTTACATGTCGATCCGCTGCTACATAAATGACTTTATGATCTCCGGTCAGAGATGGAAACCCTGCAGCCATTACAGTGAGATGTGTTGTTTCGCCATTTGGATATTCACGCATGATGGTGTTAACTCCGGTCATCACTGGCACTACCATTGCTGGTTCAGAGTTAAAAAAAACTATTATTTTTTTCATGATGTTACCGTAATATGTGAGTATCCATCGACTAGACACTAAGCAAAAAAGCTCCCGAAGGAGCCTTCATTTTCACTTTCTTAAATCTAACGACAGACGGCTAACATTTAAGTATTGTGAAATATTATCAAATGTAATCATCATTGATTTACAAAAGATACATTTTGCCCCGAAAGGATTCCTGTCAGAAACATCAAAAGATGATGTTCTATACTGAGAACCATGGCAACACGGGCATCTAAAGTGAATATGGTTTGTAATATTTTCTACCTCAAAGTGCCACTACATGAACAGCCGCGGGGCCTTTAGGTCCGTTCTCAATACCAAATTCGACTTGCTGATTCTCAGTTAACGTTTTGAAATCGTTGCTCTGAATAGCTGAGAAATGGACAAACACATCTTTGCTACCATCTTTCGGCGTGATGAAACCAAAACCTTTTTCAGGGTTAAACCATTTCACTAAACCAGTCATTTTGTTAGACATCATTATTACCTTTTGAAGAAGTTAGCCCTTGGGCAGAATGGTCCGAAAAAAATATCAGAGAGAAAAACCAACAAGGAAATCTCAAGAGGTACAAATAATAAAATTATAACAATGACTGCTTCAGATAATTTTGTAACAAACCAGAACACCATTAACGCATGATTAACCAACCATAGCAAGGATTACTTTTGTAAAGAAAAACACACGAATGAAACAATAGCTTTATTTATTAATAAAACGTGTCATTCTGTCTAATGACCTTTTATCTTACCCTTAAGATTTCAAGGATTTTGACTCATGGAAGAGTCCTTTTTATTTAAATTTCACATTCAGCACTAAAAATAATCCGATTTAATGTTAATCTACATCTAATATGTTTTATCCCTTAAAGATTCATAAATCCGTTGACAAGTCACTCCTGCGATGTAGCGTTTGTCAGCAATTTCAGCATAAAGCTGAGCTTCTGCTGCAATATCTCCGAGCATGTTGGTGAGCATTCCTTCGGCGGCTTTGGTTGTTTTGCCTCTGACGGCAGCGGCAAGATTTGCGGTATGCTGCGCTGCGTCAAGGCGTATGGCATATTTTGTTGCTTCGGCACGCAGCTGGTTAACACTATCAGACAGATCAGCAGCCCTGGCAGAAATTTCAGCGGCTTTCTGTTGTGCATCTTTAACAGCCTCATCACGGGATATAGTTCGCCCCTGTTCAATTATTCGAGCAGCAAATTGGACATTTACCTCTTGAGATAATTCGGCAGCATCACGCTCCGCCCATTTTTTTTGCCATCCTCTGTCGCTCCAGACATTACCTACGACAAATCCTACCAACACGAGCAAAATCACCGTGAATATCTGATTCACTGTTCTATCCCCCAGCAGGTTAATGCACTCTCCTGGTCACGACGAATAACCTGACCGTAACAGTTATTTGATCGAATGCGGCAATCGCGCCCCCTGTCCTTAATCCACCAGCGAATCGCCTCGCAGGCACCTTTACGATCACCTGCATTCAGCCGCTTATAAAACGTCGACGGGAAACACTTACCGGGGCCAATGTTATAGGGACAAAATGACGCCATACCCGCTTTCTGTGGTTCGGTCAATGGCACTTTAATATTGCGCTCCACCCATGCCAGCGCCTTATCCCGTTCAATGGCATTAACCTGATCGCATTTTTCCTTCGTCAGTTTCATGCCAGGAATAACAGGTTTACCATCCACCATCGTGGCCCCTCGACAGATGGTCCATATGCCGGAACCATCGCGGTATGCCGTAGTGTGGTTACCCTCTTTTTCATCCAGAAACTGGTCAAGTATCTCAGGAGCAGATGCGCCTGCTCCAATCAGCGCCAGAACGGCCGCTGACAGGCCGTATTTGATTTTTGCGTTCATGGATATTTATCAGGATTTATCGGTTTCTGAACCCTGGATATGTTTATCTGTCCCGGCCTGTTGAATCAGGCGGGGAAAAGGTAAAGACAATCAAGAGGATTATTTATGGACAATAACACCATTTCTCTACAGGAGTTGCTCGACTGCATTTCAAAGCTTCGGGATGATGTAAATGCCCTCACTGTTGCATTTTCATATTTGGCCTTATCAATTCCCAGAGAACAAATGCAACCAACACTGGCATCGCTCCTGCTTGAATCACGCAACCCCAAATGGTCCCAGGAACAACAAAATTCTTTCAAGTGGCTGGCGGCATTACTGGAAGAAAAATATGCTGGTAAAATTACCATTTCGGTGGAGTCTTCAGAGAATCAGTAATTCTTCCTGGTGGCTTTCCTTTGTAGGTTATCCACACATTCTGCGCCTCTAAAATTATGGGGCGCTTTTCCGGCGACTGCTCATCCCCTACACATAACCCGGCAGCAACATCCAGGAATACCTGTCTGATTCTCATTCTGGCTGCTGCCTCATAAAACTCCAGCGCGGCACCTTCAACACGGTCCAGCGAGATGTCCAGGTCAAAAATTTCACCGTCAAAGCGTTTTTTGTCCCGTAAGGCTACAGTTACCGCCACTTTATTCTCAAAATTGCGGACTCCTTTCACAACCAGTTCATAGTCTTGTGTCATTGGATTACTCTCTTCTCGCAACCTTACGCCTGTCTTCTTTAATCTTGAAATAAAGGTTTGTCAGATACGTCAGCAGGCCAAAAACCAGACTACCCAGCACACCGATTGCAGCCCACTGTGACGGAGTTACTTTATCGAGTAACTGCAATGCCCAGAAACCAGCATTCCCAGCCGATGTGCCATAGGCGATACCTGTTGTTAACTTATCCATTGATTTCATATCCTCACCCCGATGTACACAGATGGTGCAATATGTTTGAAAAGATCGGAGTCTATGGGGTAGTTTTTATAGCAAACGTTGTTCTCAACGGCGCTAAAAAACAGACACATTAAAAATGTGGGTAATTATTTTAAAAGAAAATCATATAT